>OJPN01000079.1_pt1 | contig 73551 bp, 63 predicted proteins | sample 1598511 | NCBI WGS metagenome assembly OJPN01 (sample SAMN03922485, study PRJEB24848) | human gut metagenome | isolation source: stool sample | host: Homo sapiens | place: Germany | collected 2011-05
CCTAAGCCTTCGTCGGCAGCGTCAGATGTGTATAAGAGACAGGCTATGTGGAGGAGCAGGGGAAGGTGGTCAGCGAGGACAACCGGGTCCGTCTCTACTTTGCCATCACCCCAAAGGGGGAGGGGTATCTGGCCGCCCTGATCCGGGAGTACCGGCAGTATACCGATACAGTGGACCAGATCCTGGGCCTGCCGGAAAGGGGGAAGGAAGTATGAATACCTGGAGCACCATGGGGGACTACTTCCGCGCCCTGGAGCGCTGTCTGGACTGCCCCGGGAAAGACCGGGAGCAGTTTCTGGCCCAGGCCCGGCGGATGGCCGACGATTTCCTTCAGGGCAAGCCCGACGCCACGCCCGACGAGGTGGCCGGCTTCCTGGGGGAACCGGAGGAGCTGGCCCGGTGCCTGCTGGAGGAACTGGATCCGGAGCTGCTGGAACGCCGGAAGAGGCGGAGAAAGCTGGGCAGGCGGATCCTGACGGGCGTGGTTGCGGCAGTAATTGTGGCACTTTGTATCTCAGTGGGCTGGTTAGCGACGCACCGCCATCAAATTGAAGTTACAGAACGCCTAGTCATTTATGCGGAGGAGGAACTGCCAAGTGAGTAATTTGAAGAAGAAAATAAGTGCCCTGATGGGTGCGTTTTTATTGGTATCCTGTGCGATATTGCCTGCTTCAGCGGTTGAAATGAAACAGAATGTTCAGGTTTTCTATATGGATTCCGGTAATATTCAAGTTGAAACGGTGCTTATCATTCACGATTCGCAGATGCTGGCACATTCAAAGAGCGCTGATATAAAAAGAACTTATAAATCAGATGGTAAAGTAATTGCAGAAGTAACACTCTCTGCGACCTTTGGATATGACGGGGAGGATGCCTGGGTAATTAGTGCCGACGGTTCTCATGTAACTTACAGCGGCTGGTCCTATGGCAGTGAGCAGATTTCTGATTCTGGAAATCGAGCTCGTCTGACTGCAAGGTTGTCTCATTCAGGTGATAGTCCAATTCCTGTTAGTCTTTCCCTCTCCTGCACCCCCTCCGGTCAGATCAGCTGACCATCCAAAAAACAGGCACGGCGGACCGCTTTTGCGGTCCGCCGTGCGGCGTATTGGGGTCCTCGCCCCGCGCTTTGGACCGTTTGGCTCCGCCTCTTGTAAAAAAGCCGGAAATGTGAGACAATAGGGCCAGCCTAACAAAGACAGGAGACACAAGTATGATGACCGACCTGTTTGAAAAATCCATCGCCACCCTGGAACTGCCCCGGGTGCTGGAGCAGCTGGCCGCCTGCGCCTCCACCCAGGAGGGGAAGGAGCGCTGCCTGGCCCTGCGGCCCATGACCGACCCGGACGACGTGCAGCGGGCCCAGGAGGAGACCACCGCCGCGGTGGAGATGCTCATCAAGCGGGGGAGCCCCGGCTTCTCCGGCGTCAAGCCCGTGGGGGCCAGCCTCCAGCGGGCGGATATGGGGGGCAGCCTGAACACCCGGGAGCTGCTGGAGGTGGCCGCCGTGCTGCGGTGCGCCCGTACCGTCCAGGACTACGGGGCCGGGGAGGAAAAGACTCCCATCTCCCACCTGTTCCGCGCCCTCACCCCCAACCGCTTCCTGGAGGAGACCATCACCAACTCCATCATCGGGGAGGACGAGTTGGCCGACTCCGCCAGCAGCGAGTTGGCCTCCATCCGCCGCCACATCCGGGCCACGGAGTCCAAGGTCCGGGATATTTTGCAGCGGATCCTCTCCTCCAACCAGTCCAAGTACCTCCAGGAGTCCATCATCACCATCCGCTCCGACCGCTATGTGGTGCCGGTGAAGTCGGAGTTCAAAAACGCCATCCCCGGCCTGGTCCACGACGTGTCCTCCTCCGGCTCCACCTTCTTCATCGAGCCCATGGGCGTGGTGAAGGCCAACAACGAGCTGCGGGAGCTGAAGGCCCAGGAGAAAAAGGAGATCGAGCGTATCCTGGCGGAGCTGTCCGCCCAGTGTGCCGCCCACAAGGAGGACATCGCGGAGGACTATGACCTGCTGGTGTGGCTGGACGCCATCTTCGCCCGGGGCCGGCTGTCCCTGAACATGGAGGCGTCCCAGCCCCGGCTGTCCGATCGGTATTTACGCCTGCGGAAGGCGCGGCACCCCCTGCTGGACCGGAAGAAGGCGGTGGCCAACGACCTGGAGCTGGGGGAGCGCTTCGACACCCTGATGATCACCGGCCCCAACACCGGCGGCAAGACGGTGACCTTAAAGACCATCGGCCTGCTGACCCTCATGGCCCAGTGCGGCCTGCACATCCCCACCGGGGCAGACTCCACGGTGCGGATCTTTGACCGGGTGCTGGCCGACATCGGGGATGAGCAGTCCATCGCCCAGTCCCTGTCCACCTTCTCCTCCCACATGACCAACATCGTGGGTATTCTGCGGGAGGCGGATGACAGGACCCTCATCCTGTTCGACGAGCTGGGGGCGGGCACCGACCCGGTGGAGGGCGCGGCCCTGGCCGCCGCCATCATCGAGTCCGCCCGGGGGATCGGCTCCCTGGTGGCCGCCACCACCCACTACGCGGAATTAAAGGTATACGCCATGACCACCGAAGGGGTGGAGAACGCCTCCTGCGAGTTCAACGTGGAGACCCTGGCCCCCACCTACCGGCTGATCCTGGGCATCCCGGGAAAATCCAACGCCTTCGCCATCTCCCGGCGGATGGGCCTGCCCGAGTATATCATCGAAAAGGCCGCCGCCCGCCTGGACGCGGAGAACGTGCGCTTTGAGGATGTGCTCACCAAGCTGGACCAGCAGCGCCAGGAGATGGAGAAGGAGCGCGCCGAGGCCCGCCGCCTGAAGCTGGAGATGGAGCAGTCTGCCGCCAAGGCCCGGGAGTACCGGGAGCGCCTGGAGGCCGAGCGGGCCAAGGTGGTGGAGAAGGCCCAGGCGGAGGCCCGCTCCATCATCCAGGAGGCCCGGGCGGCCAGCGACCTGGCCATCTCCGAGCTGAAGGAGCTGAAAAAGCGGAAGGACCTGGACTGGCAGCAGGTGAACGACGGCCGGGCGGAGGCCCGCCGCCTGCTCAACGAGGCCGAGCGGGGCATCGGCGGCCCCGTGCAGGAGCCGGAGGCACCCCCTCCCACCCGGGACGCCAAGGCGGGGGACACGGTGGAGCTGGTGTCCATGGGCACAAGGGCCTCCGTCCTGTCGGTGAACAAGGACGGCACCCTCCAGCTCCAGGCCGGGATCCTGAAGATCTCCGCCAGGCAGAGCGAGGTCCGTGTGGTGGAAGGGGAGACCCAGAGCCAGAAGGAGGTCCGGCGGATCATCCAGCGGGCGGAGCACACCCTGCGCACCGCCGCCCCCCGGGAGGTGGACCTGCGGGGCATGATGACCGACGAGGCCATCGCCGCTCTGGAGAGTTTCCTGGACACCGCCATGCTGGGCAAGCTGGAGACGGTGACCGTCATCCACGGCAAGGGCACCGGCGCGGTGCGCAATGCCGTGCGCACCTATCTCAAGCGCAGCCGCTATGTGAAGTCCTTCCGCCCCGGCCGCTACGGCGAAGGTGAAGACGGCGTGACGGTGGTGGAGCTGAAATAAAACGCTCCGAATCCCAAAACCCCTCGTCCCCTCGGAGCGCGGAGGGCGCGGCGTTCAGATCGGGGCCAAAAATCCGGGAACCATCATTTTTACTGTAAAATCCATTCCCCCTGAAATGAAATCGTGCAAAAAGACGAAGGACGATTTGCCCTGTAATAAATTTCAAGCGAAAAACATAGATTTGTGAAAAATGTCATTGACGCGGACGGGATTTATCTGCTATGCTAAGGATACAATATGACGAGTGCGGAGGTACGGTTATATGTATAGTCAGGAAGCGGTCGTGAACAATCAGGTTGGGCTGCACGCCAGACCGGCCACGTTCTTTATCCAGAAGGCCAACGAGTTTAAAAGCGCGATCTGGGTGGAGAAGGACGAGCGGAAGGTCAACGCGAAGAGCCTGCTGGGCGTTCTGTCCCTGGGCATCGTGAAGGGCACCCCCATCAAGCTGATTGCGGACGGCCCCGATGAGAAGGAAGCGGTGGAGGCCCTGTACAAGATGATCTCCTCCGATTTTTCCGAGTAATTTCCCCAAGCACAATGAAAAGGCGCCGCCATGCGGCGCCTTTTTTGATATTCAAAGCGTGCACATCTTGAACACCAGAAGCACAGACCAGATCATGTTCAGCGGCCTCGATTCGTCCAGATCATTCAAAATGCCTCGTTCCGTTCCGAAGGAGGGACATTCGGATGAAGCAGATGTTTGTGTCAGAGCCTGCCCAGCGGGGCGAACTGCGTCTCTGGCTGGGGAAACGGTATTTCTGTGCCCGGCGGTGGCTCTGGTGGCACACCTCGGGCGTGCGCTTTGCCCGCCGCCGCCCGGAGTTCCCCTGCCCGGTCCTCTGTTTCCGGCACAGCACCCCACTGCTTCGAAAGCTGAAGGACGTGGATATGTGGATGCAGCGGAACAAGGTGCATAACCTGCGTCTGGCGGTGGAGCGGCTGGATGGAGTGGTCCTCCTGCCGGGAGAGACCCTGTCCTATTGGAAATGCATCGGCGATCCCAGCCGCCGGAGAGGTTATGTGGAGGGGATGATGCTGAAAAATGGACAGGTGACCTCCGCGGTGGGGGGCGGGCTGTGCCAGCTGGCCAATCTCATTTACTGGATGACCCTCCATACCCCTCTCACAGTAACGGAGCGGCACCGCCACGGTTATGACGTGTTTCCGGACAGCGGACGTACCCAGCCCTTCGGGAGCGGGGCCACCTGCTGCTACAACTATGTGGACCTGATGGTCCGTAACGGTACGGACCGCCCTTACCGGCTGGCACTCCAGGTTGGAAAGCGGGATCTGGAGGGGGCGTGGTACTCCGACAGACCCCAGCCCTACACCTATCAGATCTATCAGGCGGAGCACCGGATGCAGGGGGAGTACTGGGGCGGATACACCCGCCACAACGTGATCCGCCGGCGGGTGCTGGACTCCACTGGAGAGTTGGTGGGGGACGAGCTTGTGACGGAGAATCACGCCATCATGATGTATAACCCGCTGCTGGAGAAGGGGGAGGGCCCGTTCCCGGATGCGGAGTAAGGAGGATGCAGCGCCTCTATGACCTTTGACGAATTGAAAGAAAAAGCCCACAGCCTGCCCCTCAAGCCGGGCGTATACATCATGCAGAACGCCCAGAGCGAGGTCATCTATGTGGGCAAGGCCAAGGCCCTGAAAAACCGGGTGAGCCAGTATTTTGCCAATCTGGCCGCCCACACCGAAAAGACCCGGGCCATGGTGTCCCAGATCGACCACTTTGACGTCATCATTGCCGACAGCGAGTTTGAGGCCCTGATCCTGGAAAATTCCCTCATCAAGCGGCACCAGCCCCGGTACAACATTCTGCTGAAGGATGACAAGGGCTACCCCTACATCCGCCTGAGCAGGGAGGAGTACCCCCGGTTCTCCCTGGCGGGCCGGGTGGCGGAGGACGGGGCCCGGTACTTCGGGCCCTACGGAAGCCGCCACAGCACCCAGGGGATCCTGGACGCCCTGCGCACCGCCCTGCGCCTGCCCTCCTGCCGGAAGAAGTTCCCCCGGGACATTGGGAAGGAGCGCCCCTGCCTGAACTTCCACATGGGGAAGTGCGACGGCTACTGCCGCTCCGAAGAGCTGAAGGAGCGGCACGACGAGGCCATCCGCCAGGCGGTCTCCCTGCTGGAGGGGCGGTTCAAGGAGGTCAAGGCCGACCTGACCGCGGAGATGGAGCGGGCCGCGGAGGAGCTCCGCTTCGAGCAGGCGGCCCAGCTGCGGGACAGGCTCCGGGCCATCGAGCTGCTGGGGGCCCGGCAGAAGGTGGTGGCCGGCTCCCTGGCGGACACCGACGTCACCGGCTTTTTCCGGGGGACAGCCAAGAGCTGCTTCGTGGTGCTCCACTATGTGGATGGGGACCTGGCGGCCAAGGACATGGAGCTGCTGGAGACCCCGGTGGAGGAGGACGAGGAGGAGATCCTGTCCTCCCTGGTGCGGGAGTACTACGGGGGCCGCACCCGCCTGCCCCGTCAGATCCTGCTGCCCTGCGAGCTGGCAGACCAGGTCCCCCTCACCCGGATGCTGTCTGAGCAGGTGGGCAGCCGGGTGGAGCTGGTCACCCCCCAGCGGGGGGCCAAGATGGATCTGATTAAGCTGGCCAACCAGAACGCGGCGGAGGAGGTGGAGCGGGCCACCACCCGGGAGGAGCGGCAGAATAAGCTGCTGGAGGCGCTGGGGAGGATGCTGGGCCTGCCCCAGGCGCCCCGGCGGATGGAGTCCTATGACATCTCCAACACCGGAGCCGATGACATCGTGGCCTCCATGGTGGTCTTTGAGAATGGACGCCCCCTGAAACGGGATTACCGCCACTTCAAGCTGAAGGACCTGGACGGGCCGGACGACTACGCCTCCATGAAGCAGGTGCTCACCCGGCGCTTCCGCCGGTATCTGGACGGGGACGAGAAGTTCAATGCCCGGCCCGACCTGCTCCTCATCGACGGCGGCGGGAACCATGTGCGGGTGGCCTGCCGGGTGCTGGAAACCATGGGGCTGGACATCCCCGCCTTCGGCATGGTGAAGGACGACCGCCACCGCACCCGGGCCCTGGTGGCCCCGGACGGGCGGGAGATCGGCATTCAGGCTATCCCGGCGGTGTTCGCCCTCATCGGACAGATCCAGGAGGAGACCCACCGCTTTGCCATCGAGTTCAACCGCCAGCAGCGGAAGGGCAGGGTCCAGGGCTCTGTGCTGGACAAGATCCCCGGGGTGGGGGAGAAGCGCCGCGCCCAGCTGCTGAAGCACTTCAAGAGCGTCAGGGCCATCCGGGAGGCCCCGCTGGAGGAGCTGGAGCGGGTGGTCCCGAAGAACACGGCCCAGGCGGTCTTTCAGTATTTTCGAGAAGTTAGGAATTAGGAGTTAGGAATTGGAGGGACGCAGAGATGCGCGTGATCTCAGGGACCGCCCGCGGGCGGCGTTTGAAGGAATTACAGGGGATGGAGACCCGGCCCACCACGGACCGGGTGAAGGAGGCCCTGTTCAACATCGTCCAGTTCGAGCTGCCCGGGCGGCAGGTGCTGGACCTGTTCGCGGGGACGGGACAGCTGGGCATCGAGGCCCTGTCCCGGGGGGCGGCCCGGTGCACCTTTGTGGACCAGCGGAGGGACGCGGCGGCCCTGGTGCGGGAGAATCTGAAGCTGACCGGACTGTCCCAGCAGGCCCGGGTGGTCCAGGGGGACTCCATCTCCTTCCTCATGTCCTGCCGGGAGAAGTTCGATGTGATCTTTCTGGATCCGCCCTATCTCACCGGGGCGCTGGAAAAGGCGGTGGAGACCGTATCCGCATTTGACATTCTTCGGGAACATGGTATAATGGTCTGCGAAAGTCCCCTGGAGCAGGAGCTGCCCGCCCTGGCGGCCCCCTATGAGCGGGGAAAAGAGTACCGGTATGGAAAGATCAAGCTGACCGTATACCGGCACTTGGGAGGAGAGGACCGCCGATGAAAATTGCGATCTATCCCGGCAGCTTCGATCCGGTGACGCTGGGGCATCTGAACATCATCAAGCGGGCGGCCGCCTGCTTTGACCGGCTGATCGTCTGCGTGATGATCAACTCCAAAAAGCAGGGGATGTTCACCCCGGAGGAGCGGGTTGAGCTGCTGAAGAAGGCCACCGCCCGGTTCCCCAACGTGGAGGTGGACTACTCCGATGGGCTGCTGGCCGCCTATGCCAAGCGGCGCCGGGCCCATGTGGTGGTCAAGGGGCTGCGGGCCGTCTCCGACTTTGAACAGGAGGTCCAGATGGCGGTCATCAATCGCAAGCTGAACCCCGGCCTGGAGACCATGTTCCTGGCCTCCAGCGAAAAATATACCTATCTCAGCTCCACCATCGTCAAGGAGATGGCCCGGTACGGGGCCAATCTGGGGGATTTCCTTCCCCGGGAGATCGTGGAGGACGTCAATCGGCGCATGAAAGAATTGCAGGAAGGGAAGGTTTGACCCATGGCAAGCGGTGTGGAAGAACTGCTGGATATGCTGTTCGATATGGTGGATGAGGCCAAGAACGTGCCCCTGTCCAGTGATAAATGTATGATCGAGCGGGACCGTGCTCTGGACCTGATCGACGACATCCGGGCCCAGTTCCCGGTAGAGCTGTCCGAGGCCAAGAAGCTGATGGCCAGCCGGGCGGATATGATCGCCTCCGCCAAGCGGGAGGCGGACGCCATCCGCCGCCAGGCGGAGGAGAAGGCCAAGCAGATGCTGGCGGAGGAGAGCATCCTCCTCCAGGCCCGCCAGCGGGCCAACGAGCTGATGCAGCAGGCGGAGGACCGCAGCCGGGAGCTGAAGCGCTCCGCCAACGACTACTGCGAGGACGCCCTGCGCCGCACCGAGGAGGCGGTGGCCGAGGCGTACGATGAGATCAAAAAGTCCCGCTCCCGCTTCCGCGCGGCGGCCAGCGCCGCCCTGGGCATCCAGCCCTCCGCCGGCGGGAGCGCCCGCCCCATGTACGACGCGGCGGCGGACGAGGACTGAGAGAAGGGCATAGCTCCGGCGTCTCCAGGCGCAGGATCGATCCAAAACGGCCGCTTGCGCGGCCGTTTTTTGGCTGTTCCGTCTTTACACCGGGGAGAAAAAACGATATACTATTGAGGTTCTGAGTCCCGAACAAAGAACGCACGATCCAATTTTGTGGTTCCGGGCGGAGGTTTCTTTGCCCGTCCCTGGCCCTACGGGGGAGGGGACGCGCAGAGGGACCGGACCCGGAGAAAGGAAATACAGCGATGAACAAACGTGCCGCATTGGCTCTTGTGACCCTCCTGTCCCTGCTGCTGCCGGGCTGCGCCCCCGCTGTGCCCGGCGGAACGGACGGGGAGGAGGCCCGCCTGACGGTGCTGGCCTCCACCTATCCGGTCTATCTGGCCGCCCGGTCAGTGGCGGAGGGGGTGGAGGGCGTCTCCGTCCTCCGGCTGGAGACGGGGGCGGTGTCCTGCCTCCACGACTACACCCTCACCGTGGGGGACATGAAGAAGCTTGAGGGGGCCGACGTGGTGGCCCTGAACGGGGCCGGTATGGAGGAATTTATGGAGGACGCCCTGGCCTCCTCCAGCGCCCCGGTCATCGACTGCTCCGAGGGAGTCGATCTGTTGGAGGGCGAGGGCCATGTCCACCAGGACGGGGAGGAGGATGACCACGGCCACTTCGACCCCCACTACTGGATGGACCCGGAGAATATGGAGCAGATGGTGTACAACATCAGAGACGGCCTCTCCCAGGCGGACCCGGAGTACGCGGGGGAGTATGAGGAGAACGCCGCGGAGCAGGCCGGTCTTCTCCACACCTGGGACGACGCTCTCCAGGATATGATTCGGGAGGCGGAGGAGAACGCCGGGGTGGAGATCAGCGGCCTGATCACCTTCCACGACGGATTCCGCTATTTTGCTGAGGCCTTTGACCTGCCCCTGCTGGCCTCCATTGAGGAGGAGGAGGGGAGTGAGGCCTCCGCCAAGGAGATCAATGAGATCGCAGGACTTGTAAAGGCATACAGCCTGCCGGTGATCTTCACCGAGGTCAACGGCTCCGACGCCACCGCCCAGGCCATCGCCCGGGAGACGGGGTGCGCCGTGGCCCAGCTGTCCATGTGCATGGACGGCCCGGAGGAGGGGACGCTGTCCGACTACTACACCGTGCTGGCGGACAATGTGACCGCCGTGGTAAACGGGTTTGCCGGGGAAGAAGTGATTCGATGAGAAGACTCAAGCACGGAAAGATGTCCGGCGGGTGCGGGGACTCCTGCTGTCTGAAGCTGGAGGGGCTGAACGTCCGCATCCAGGGGGAGGAGATCCTGGAGGATGTGTCCTTCCACCTCCACTGCGGGGAGATCACCGCCCTCATCGGCCCCAACGGGGCGGGCAAGTCCACCCTGTTCCGCAGCATCCTGGGCCAGCTGCCCTACTCCGGGAGCATCACCTTTGCCCCGGCGGGGGGGCCCGCCATCCGGCTGGCCGACGGGACGGTCATGGGGGGGACCCGGCCCCTCATCGGCTATGTGCCCCAGTCCCCCAGCTTCGACCGGGGGGACCCGGTGTCGGTGCTGGACTTTTTCACCGCCGCCACCGCCCGGTGGCCGGTATGTCTGCCCATCCCCGGGAAGTACCGGGAGCGCTGCCGCCGCAGCCTGGAGCGGGTCCACGGCGGCGACCTGCTGGACAAGCCCATGGGGGGGCTGTCCGGGGGGCAGCTCCAGCGGGTGCTGCTGGCCCTGGCCCTGGAGCCGGTGCCCCACATCCTGGTCCTGGACGAGCCCCTGTCCGGCGTGGACATCGAGGGGGAGCACCAGCTGCTGGAGATGCTGGACGAGCTGCGGACGGAGTACGACCTGTCCATCCTGCTGTCCACCCACGACTTTGCCACCCTGGGGCAGTTCGCCGACAAGGTGATCCTGCTGAACAAGCGGGTGCTCCGCATGGGGCCGCCGGAGGAGGTCACCTCCTCTCCGGAGTTTTATGAGACCTTCCATCTGCGGATGGGGAAGGGGGGCGAGGGCTGATGGAGCTCTGGTACGCGCTGGTGGATCTGCTGCCCTTTGACTGGGCCCAGCCCGGATCCATGTACTTTATGAAAAACGCCCTGCTGGCGGTGCTGGTCATCTCGCCCCTGTTTGGTGTGTTGTCCACCATGGTGGTTCACAGCCGGATGTCCTTTTTCTCCGATGCCTTGGGGCACTCCGCCTTTACCGGCATGGCCATCGGGGCCATCTGCGGCTTCAACGAGCCCACCTGGGCGGCGGTGCTCTTCGCGGTGGTGTTCGCCCTGCTGTTCAATCTGGTGCGCCGCCGCTCCGCCCTGGCCAGCGACACGGTGATCGGGGTGTTCTCCTCCACCGCGGTGGCCCTGGGCATCTTCCTCTCCACCCTGGGGGGGCGCTCCTTCACCAAGTTCAACAGCCTGCTCATCGGCGACATCCTCTCGGTGGAGCCGGAGAAGATCGCCCTGCTGGCGGGGATCCTGCTGGTGGTGCTGGTCCTGTGGGGGGTGTCCTTCAACCAGCTGATGCTCTCCGCCGTCCACCCCGCCTTAGCGGACAGCCGTGGGGTGAAGGTGTTCTGGCAGGAGACCGTCTTTTCCGTCGCCATCGCCGTGGTGGTGACCGTGTCCATGACCTGGGTGGGCCTGCTGGTCATCAACTCCCTGCTGGTCCTGCCCGCGGCGGCGGCCCGGAATGTGTCCCGGACCATGTTCCAGTACCATCTGGTCTCCCTGCTGGGGGCGGTGCTGGCCGGGATCGCGGGGCTGATGACCTCCTACTATGTGGGCTCCTCCGCCGGGGCGGCCATCACCCTCTATCTGGCGGTGTGGTTCCTGATCACCTTCCTGGCCCGGAAAAAGCAGTAAACAGCAACAAAAACAGCAGGCGTCCGCCTGCTGTTTTTGTTGTGTCAAATTTGAAAGTCCTCGTCCTTCAGGGCGCTGAAATCCGCCTTGGCGGGGCGGGGCGGGACGCGCTTGAGGGGATCGTATCGAAAGGAACGGCAGTGGGAGCCGGCGGACATGACGCCTTTCTTGTCGCAGACCACCTGCGCCTCGTCCAGGGGACGGCTGCGGGCGCAGTAGACACAGCGGGGCTCGATCTTCTTTTGAAACAGGGCCAACGGGGGCACCTCCCTTGTCACAGGTATTGAAGGTTCCCCCTATTATACCCCGCGGGCGTGAGATTTTCCACTGCTTTTTTTCATCTCCCGGGCGGCCAGCAGAAGGAAGAGGAGCCACACGCACCAGGCGGAGACGGAGGAGATGGTCAGGGCCTGGTGGAGGTCCAGGGCGGCCAGGGTCTCGGCCTGCTCGGCCAGATAGGCGGACACCGGGGCGTCCAGGGGGAACAGCCGGGTCAGCAGGCCCAGCAGGGCGGCGGAGAACAGCCCGTGGAGCAGCTTGCCCCACAGGTAGGTCCCCATGGACAGGCCGGAGTCCCCCAGAAAGGCCAGTACCTGGCAGTGGACGGACAGGCCGGCCCAGCCCAGCATGAAAGCGGCCATGGACAGCCGCCCGGAGAGGGCCCCGCCGGTGAGGGAGGACACCCCGGAGGAGACCTCCAGCACCCCGGTGAGCAGCCGCTCCGCCCACACCTGGGAGAGGCCCAGCGGGGCGCACAGCCGGGCCAGGAGCCGGGCCAGGCCGGTGAGCAGCCCGGAGAGGGTGAGCATCCGGATGGTCACGGTGAAAAACAGGATGAAAGCGCAGATGTTCAGCGCGGAGGCCAGGGAGCCGGTGACCGACCGGGTGAAGGCGGCGGAGAACCGGGCGGCCTGGAAGTGGGCCTCCGGCTGGCGGCTGGGGCGGGGCGGTTCCCGGTAGCGGTAGAAGCGGAACAGCACCCCCACCAGCAGGGAGGCGGCCACATGGGCCAGATAGAGCAGCAGGCCCGCCGCTCCGCTGCCGAACACCCCGGTCCCCACCACCCCCAGGATGAAGGCGGGGCCGGAGTTGTTGCAGAAGGCCAGCAGCCGCTCGGCCTCGGTGCGGGAGCACTGTCCGTTCTCATACAGTGCGATGGCGGTGCGGGCCCCCACCGGATAGCCCCCGATGAAGCCCAGGGCCACGGCGGAGGCGCAGGCCCCGTTCACCCGGAAGAGGGGGGCCATCACCGGCTGGAACAGCCGCCCCAGACAGCGGGACATCCCCAACTCCACCACCAGGGAGGACAGCACGAAGAAGGGAAAGAGGGAGGGCAGGATGACGTTGCCGCAGAGGGAGAGGCCATCCTTCATGGCGGACATGGCCTCCCCGGGCCAGAGGACCAGGGCCAGAGCGGCGCACAGAAGCCCCAGGGCGAGACACAGGTCCCGGATGTGCTGTTTTCCCAAAAGACGTCCCATCCCGCGCACCTCCTCTTCCTCGGATTGCCTCAGCAGGGATACTGTATGCCCGGAGGCGGGAAAATCTGCCTGTCCGGCAAAAAAACGCCCCGGCGCGGCTCTGCTGGCAAACCGCGCCGGGGCGTGATGGCGGATAGAGGGCTGGGTCAGATGAGGGAGAGGGCCTCCTCGTCGGCCACCAGGGTGAAGTCCCCGTGGAGCTGGAGGATGGAGGCGGGGACATGGGGGGTCACCGGGCCGAAGAAGGCGTCCCGGATGGCCTGGGCCTTGGCGGCCCCGTTGGCCACCATCAGGACCTTCCGGGCCTGCATGATGTCCCGGACGCCCATGGTGCGGGCGTGGGTGGGGACCTCCTCCAGGCTGGAGAAGAAGCGGCGGTTGGCCTGCCGGGTGCTGTCGGTGAGCTCCACCTGGTGGGTGCCCAGGGAGAAGGCGTCGGCGGGCTCGTTGAAGCCGATGTGGCCGTTGACCCCCAGGCCCAGCAGCTGCAGGTCGATGCCGCCCAGGTCCCGGATGATCTGGTCATAGCGGGCGCAGGCGCTGTCGCCGTCGGGATCCATGCCGTCGGGGACGTTGGTGTTGGACAGATCCAGGTTGATATGGTTGAACAGGTTGTCCCGCATGAAATAGGCGTAGCTCTGGTCGTGGTCCCGGTCCAGGCCCACATACTCGTCCAGGTTGACGGTGCGGACCTGGGAGAAGTCCAGCTCGCCCGCCTGACAGCGGCGGACCAGCTCCTGATAGGTCCCCACGGGGCTGGAGCCGGTGGCCAGGCCCAGGACGCAGCGGGGCTTGAGGATGACCTGGGCGGCGATGATATTGGCGGCGGCGCGGCTGAGCGCCGAGTAGTCCTTCACTGAGATGATCTTCATGGAACAGCTCTCCTTTCCTGTGGCGCGCGGACTGGGGCGGCGCGGAATCATTCCGGCGGACCGGCCATGGCGGCCCCAAATTCGGAAAAACGGTCCCGTGCCCGGCGCGCTCCTGCTTTGATTGTAGCATAGCGGCGGGAGATTGTCACTGAAAATTTGCGGCCGGTGGGAGCAGGGGGCGGCGGCGTAAGTCTTGCATCCTTCGACAAATGCTGGTACAATAAAAAGGACTCTGGCGGAACTGGCCGGGGAAAACGGCGACCTGGCTCCGGCCAGAGATGGAGGCTTGCGTTCTATGGAGGAACTTCGTCCGGCTCCCACAAGCAAAAAAGGGGCGGGTAAACGGACCGCGGGCGGCGGAGGCGGCTGGACCGGAAAGGCGGCGCTGGCGCTGTCCCTGCTGGCCCTGGCGGTATCCGGCGCGGTGCTGTACCTGCTGCTGTTCGGCGAGAAGGAGCCGGAGTATCTGACCTACCGGGACCAGCAGCTGCTGGTGCTGGAGGATGTGGACCGGAACCGGTATGATCCGGAGGATTTTTCCACCGACAGCCGGGGGTGGCTCCAGTACCAGTCCGGCGGCCGCCGGGCGGCGCAGGGGATCGACGTCTCCTTCTATCAGGGGGAGATCGACTGGCAGGCGGTGGCCGATTCCGGCGTGGAGTTCGCCATGATCCGGGTGGGCTACCGGGGCTACTCCCAGGGGACGCTCCAGATGGACGAGCGGTTCCGGGAGAATATGGACGGAGCCCTGGCCGCCGGGCTGGATGTGGGGGTCTATTTCTTCTCCCAGGCCACCTCGGTGCTGGAGGCGGAGGAGGAGGCCGACTTCGTACTGTCCGCCGTCCGGGGCTATCCCATCAAATATCCGGTGGTCTTTGACTGGGAGTTCATCGATGGGGCGGAGGCCCGCACCAACGGGATGGACGGGGACACCGTGACCCAGTGCGCGGCCGCCTTCTGCGATCTGATCTCCGTGGCCGGATATACGCCCATGGTCTATTTCAATCAGGAGCTGGGCTATCTCTTTTATCAGCTGGACCAGCTGGACGCCTCCCAGTTCTGGCTGGCGGAGTACGATACCAAGCCGGACTTTTTCTATGATTTTGAGATGTGGCAGTACACCCACACCGGAGTGGTGCCGGGGATCCAGGGGAACGTGGATCTGAACCTGGCCTTTCAGAGAAAATAGGGAGAACTGCGGGACAGCAGTGCGGCGGACGCCTGGAGCAGGCGTCCGCCGTTTTGTCTCTCAGGCCAGGGAGAGAAGCTCCTCCGCGATGCGGTCCGCCATCTCCTGCACCCGGGTAAAGTCCACATAGGGGTTGTACAGGGCCTCCAGCCCATCGTGCATGGCCTTGGCCTGGGCCAGGGATTCCACGGCCTCGCCGGTGAGGGCGGAGGAGACCTTTTGGGCGAAGCGGAGCCGGGCGCGGCTCCGGCGCAGAAGCTCCCGGTCCACCATGGCGTCCAGCCGCAGCCGCTTGCTGGGCCGCCCCGGGAAGGGCTGGGAGGGGGAGGCGGAGAGGAAGGCCAGGCCCAGCTCCGGGACCAGGAGATGGGAGAGCCGGTCCGGGGCCATGGGATCCGGGCAGGCCACCACGTCATAGCCCCCCATGACCCCGCCGGCCAGCAGGTGGGTGAGCAGCAGATGGGCCAGGCCATAGCGGTCGGACAGCTCATAGATCCGGGTGCACTGGGCGCAGGCCGTCTGGAACAGGGCGATGAGCCCCTTGTGGGAGACGGCGTCCAAAAACCTCTGCTTCACCCGGCCGGAGGGGGCGGAGCGCTTGGGCTTCAGCTCCCGGGAGAGGATCCCATGGGCGCGGGCGGCCAGCTTCTCCTCCAGGGCGGGGGTGGCCAGCATGGCGCGGACGTCGGTCTGGATCTCGGCGGCGGCGTCCAGACAGCGGTAGGCCCGCTGATAGTGTTCCTTGTAGCCGTCCATGCACGTCAAAATCTCGCCCCGGATGGCCCGCAGGCCCGCCCGGTCATAGCAGTCCCCCAGGTTGACGTACTGCTCCACCGCCCCGGGATACTTGGGCTCCACCACATGGGGCGCGGTGCCGTCCACCAGGGCGGCCCCCAGGCGGGGGAGGACCACGGCGTCCAGAGAGTCCGGGTCCGCGGAGCAGAGGATGTACTCCACCGTCTCACCGGCCTGGGCGGCCTGCTGGGCCACCTGGCGCATCAGGGTGGACTTGCCGCACCCAGGCCCGCCCTTGAGGATGTAGATGACGCTGGCTGTCTCAGGGGGGAGCAGCTCAGAGTACAGGGAGTAGAAGCCGGTGGGGGAATTCGCCCCCAGAAAATATTGAATCTCGTGGGATACAGCCATACATGGACCCTCCAAATCCTTCAAATCTGCCTCAGACTATGCGCCGCCGGGGGCGGGGGTGCGGCGGAGCGGGAAAATCCGGGCTTCGGGGCTGTTCAACCGGGAAAAATGGGAGTATAATGAAGAAAAACCTGCGGGCCGGGACCGGTCCGCCGGAACGCCCAGGACGGAGGAAAGAAACCCTATGTCAACAGAGAAAACCAGATTTTTGTCCTATATCTGCCCCCGCTGCCGCCAGTCGGTGATCGTGGAGCGGGATGTGTTTGCCCTGGCCGCCGCGCCGGCCCATATCAAGTGCCCCTGCGGCAAGTCGGAGCTGTCGGTGGAGTTTATGCCCCAGCGGGTGCGCCTGAGCGTCCCGTGCGTCTACTGCGGGCGGGAGCACCTGGTGTCCTGTCCCTCCCACGCCTTCCTGCGGGAGCGGGCCCTGGCCTTTTCCTGTACGGCCTCCGGCCTGGACTGCTGCTATGTGGGGGAGGAGGGGGCGGTGTACGCCGCCACCGCCCGCCTGGAGCAGGCGGTGGACAAGCTGGACCAGGCCCCCGACCCGGAGGAGGAGCGCCCTCCCTTCCTGGATCCTATGGTGATGGAGGAGATCCTGTCCGAGCTGCGGGACATCGCCGCCCGGGGAGGCGTCTCCTGCGCCTGCGGGTCCAAGACGTGGACCTTCCGGGTGAATTACAGCTCGGTGGATCTGGTGTGCGGCCAGTGCGGCGCGGAAATGCGCATCCCAGCCGCCACCGCGGACGACATCGACGACCTGTGCTGCAAGACCAGCCTGCTGATCCGGGGGAGGGCCGGTACATGAGCCTGTGGTATGAGATGACCCTGCCCATCGACTCCCGGGATGTGGACGGGAAGGGGGTCTGCAAGGCGTCGGCCCTGCTGGGACACCTGCAGGAGGCGGCCACCCAGGCCGCGGAGCACGGCGGCTTCTCCCGGGAGGTCATCACCCAGGAGCACGGCGCGTTCTGGATGCTCACCCGGGTGTGGTACCGCCTGGAGCGGCCCCTGCGGTGGGAGGAGGAGCTGACCATCCGCACCTGGCACCGGGGCGGCCGGGCGGCTACCCTGTACCGGGACTACGACCTGTATGTAGGGCGGGAGCCGGTGGGGGAGTGCGTCTCCGCCTGGGTGCTGGCCCGGCAGTCCGATCGGCAGCTGCTGCGCCTGTCCGGCATCCGGGAGCTGGACAACACCGGCGGAGGCGAGCTGTGCAAGGACAGGAAGCTGTCCGGGCTGCGCCTTCCTGATGATCTGCGGGAGGCGGACCGCCGCCGCACCCGGTACAGCGACACCGACATCAACGGCCATGTGAACAATACCCGGTACGCGGACTTCGCCTGCGACGCCCTGGAGATGGAGAAGCTGGAGAGGGGGACCTTCCTCTCCCAGCTCCAGATCGGCTATCTGGCGGAGTGCAGGCCGGGGGAGGAGCTGCGCCTGATGGCCGGACAGGAGGGGGAGACCCGCTTTGTCCGCGGTATGGACGAAGACGGCAAATCCCGCTTTGAAGCGGCCCTGATTTTCAGCAAAGAGCTTCCTTGACAAAGGGGAGACGGCCGGGGTACAATAAAATATCATGCTTCATCATGTGATGTACTGTTTTACATGGGCCCGCGCCCGCGCGGGCGGAAGGAAAAGGAGTTGTAGCTTATGGTCAACCAGGATGCCGCACAGAAGTTCCTCAAGCAGGGGCTCACCTTTGACGATGTTCTGCTGATCCCCGCGGCCAGCGATGTTCTGCCCGCCGACGTGGACCTGCACACCCAGCTGACGAAGAAGATCCGTCTGAATATCCCGCTGATCAGCGCCGCCATGGATACCGTGACAGAGTACCGCATGGCCATCGCCATCGCCCGTGAGGGCGGGATCGGGATCATCCACAAAAATATGTCCATCAGCCAGCAGGCTGAGCAGGTGGATATGGTCAAGCGCTCGGAGAACGGGGTCATTACAAATCCCTTCTGGCTGGCCCCCGGCCACACCCTGGCGGAGGCGGATGAGCTGATGGCCAAGTTCCGCATCTCCGGCGTGCCCATCTGCGACAACGGCAAGCTCATCGGCATCATCACCAACCGCGACATGAAGTTCGAGACCGATATGAGCCAGCTCATCGACAACGTGATGACCAAGGAGAACCTGGTCACCGCTCCCGAGGGCACCACCCTGGCCGAGGCCAAGGAGATCCTCCGCCGCCACAAGGTGGAGAAGCTGCCCATCGTGGACAAGGACTTCCACCTGAAGGGCCTCATCACCATCAAGGACATCGAAAAGGCCGAGGTGTACCCCAACTCCGCCCGTGACGAGAAGGGCCGCCTGTTGGTGGGCGCTGCCATCGGCGCCACCGCCGACGTGCTGGACCGTGTGGCCGCCCTGGTGGAGGCCGGTGTGGACGTGCTGGGCCTAGACTCCGCCCACGGCCATACCCAGAACGTGCTGGAGACTGTCAAGCGCATCAAGGCTCTCTATCCCGATGTGCAGCTGATCGCCGGTAACGTGGCCACCGCCGCCGGCACCCGCGCCCTGATCGAGGCGGGCGCCGACTGTGTCAAGGTGGGCATCGGCCCCGGCTCCATCTGCACCACCCGCGTGGTGGCCGGCATCGGCGTGCCCCAGGTGACCGCCATCTATGACGCGGCCCGTGTGGCCGCCGAGTACGGCGTGCCCATCATCGCCGACGGCGGCGTGAAGTTCTCCGGCGACATCGTCAAGGCCATTGCCGCTGGCGGCAACGTGGTGATGATCGGCTCCCTGCTGGCCGGCTGTGAGGAGTCCCCCGGCGACACCGAGATCTACCAGGGCCGCCAGTTCAAGACCTACCGCGGCATGGGCTCCCTGGCCGCCATGAACCACGGCTCCAAGGACCGCTACTTCCAGGAGAGCAACAAGAAGCTGGTCCCCGAGGGCGTGGAGGGCCGCGTGCCTTACAAGGGACTGGCCAGCGACACCATCTACCAGCTGATGGGCGGCCTGAAGGCCGGTATGGGCTACTGTGGCTGCCACACGGTGGACGAGCTGCAGCAGAACGCCCAGTTCATGCAGATCACCGCCGCCGGTCTCCGGGAGTCCCACCCCCACGACATCTATATCACCAAGGAAGCCCCCAACTACACCATCAGCCCCGACTGAGGTGAGACCTGATTCCGCCGCCCGCAGGCGGCGGAGCTCCTTGCAGGAGGACTTTTTTGACAAGCATGGACTGGCCGCCGCACTCGAAGGTGCGGCGGCCAGTCTCTTTCGCCGGCTGTTTTAATTCCGGAGCTCCGACTGCACGGTGAACTGCACCCCATCCTCCACGTTTTCCGCGGCGATGGTGAGGCGGTTCAGTGCGAAGATCTTCCGCGCGATGGCCAGGCCCATGCCGCTGCCTGTGCGATCCCTGGCCCTGTCCCCACGGTAGAATGGATCGAACAGCCGGGGGAGCTCTGTTTCCGGGATGGGTCCGGCGTGATTCCAGATGGTGAACACCGGGGCGCGGGGCGACTGCTCCAGCCGGATCCGCACCTGCCCGCCGGGGGTGCAGTACCGGGCCGCGTTGGACAGCAGATTGCCATAGGCCCGTTCCAGCAGCACCCGGTCTCCGGAGATGGTGCAGCCCTCCTGCAGCCTGATTCGCACCGTCAGCCCGTCAAAGAGCGGGGCCGTCTGCTCCAGCAGTGTCCGGATCAGTCCGGTGAGGTCCACCTGTTCCATCCGGGACAGCTGCTCCATCCGCTCCAGCCGGGTCTGCTCCAGCAGCTCCAGCACCAGGCGGTCCATCCGGTCGATCTGCTCCTCCATGCGAGCTAGGTACTCCTCCCGGTCTCCGATGCCCTGCTCCAGCCCCTCGGTGTACCCCCGCATGAGGGCCAGGGGCGTTTTCAGCTCGTGGGAGGCGGCCCCTGCAAAGTCCTGCCGCCGCTGCTCCAGCGCCCGCTCGTCATCCCAGCGGGCCTGCAGCTCCGCTGCCATCTGCCGCAGGTCCCGGTTCAGGCCGCCGATCTCGTCCCGGCGGCGGGTGTCGCCCTCCAGCCCCCGGAAGTCCAGCCGGGCCACCCGGCCGAAGTCCGCCTTGGTCTTTTCCAGCGGACGCACCACGATTTTTCGGATGGCCCAGGCGAACAGCAAGCCCAGTACCGGCGCCAGGACCAGCAGGCGGAGCAGGATGCCCAGATGCTCCTGAAGGGCGCTCTTCAGCGGTGTGGAGAGCAAGAACACCTCCACAGAGCAGCTGAGGTCAGGCTCCTCGTTGTCGTACTGGAAGGCGTAGCCGGAGGAATAACTCTCCAGGATCGAACTTTTCCGCTCATACAGCGGATGGGCGATGGTCAAACCGTGGACATGACAGCGCACGGCGTTCATCATCTCCATACGCGTGCGGTCGAGGAGATGGGGGCTGAAAGAATAGGAGTTCTCCTCCAGCGGCTCGCCGCTCTCGCCGAGGAAGTAAGTGTCCTGACCGTTTGTTCGGTGATTCGTGAAGCTTTTATCCCCGATCGTGATGGTATCCGCCCGGAAAAAACGGTGTCTCAGATCTGCGTGCCCTACCGCCTGGATGGGGGCTGTGCCGCCGCTGCGGTGGACCAGCTCCTGGATCGCATAGAGATCGTCGGGGGAGTAGTTCTCCAGAAAGATCAGATACTGGTCGTTCCACGGCTCTCCCTCCGGGGCGCCCTGGACCTGAATGCCAAGAAAGGTCTCCGCCCAGACCGTCTTGCTGTCATGGTCCGCACTGATGGGCCGGATGACTGTGTACTGGGAATAGCGGCTGGGCCAGCTGCTGTTTTCTGTGGGAAACAGCACTTCGCCGCGCCTCCGTCCGGACTCCTCGATCCAATGATCCCCCTGGCCGAGGCGGTAGTAGTAGCCGATCATATCAACGTCACCATACTGTATGACCAGATCCGCACGGCGCTGGGCCTCGTCATCCTGCGCCTCCATGATCTCCTCCGCTGTATTCAGCACCAGCACCACACCCACTGCCGCCCACATGAGGAGCATCATCAGCATGGAGCACAGGGTCAGCTTCCAGGACAGGGAAAAGGGGAAGTTTTTCACCGCTGTCACTCCTTTCCACCCAGGCGGTAGCCCGCCCCGTAGACCGATTTGATGTGCTGGGCGGCGGTGCCCAGCTTTTGCCGCAGGGCGGCCACATGGCGGTCCACCATCCGCTCGTCCCCGCTGAAGTCCAGGCTCCACACCTTCTGGATCAGGGTGTCCCGGCTGACCGTCCGCCCCTGCTCCCGGAGCAGGATCTCCAGGATCTGAAGCTCCTTGGGCCGCAGGTGGATGGGCTGTCCATCCACGGTGACCTCCCGCAGGGCGGTGTCCAGAAGGATGCTGCCATAGGCCAGCTGCCCCGCCCCCAGAGACTGTCCCCGGCTGCGCCGGAGAATGGCCTGGGCTTTGGCCACCAGGACCGGGAAGGAGAAGGGCTTGGTGATATAGTCGTCCGCGCCTGCGCGGAAGCCCGCCAGGGCGTTTTCCTCCTGGCTCAGGGCGGTGATGAACAGAATGGGGACCGAGCTGTCCTCCCGCACCCGGCGGCACACCTCCAGACCGGAGAAATGAGGCATCATCACATCCAGAATGAGCAGGTCAAAGGACTGCTCCGCCACGGCGGCCAATGCCTGTTCTCCGTCAAAGACAGGCAGCACCTCCAGCCCTGCGGCATGGAAAAAGTCCAGGATCAGGGCGGACAGGGCCCGGTCGTCCTCCGCCAGCAGAATATTGGCTGCCACTGGTCCCACCTCCTTTTCTGCACTTATCATAACAGAACATTGTCCAAAAATCATCCATGCCACAATATTTTACCCGGGACTTTTCATCCCGGGTAAAATGTGGTACGATAACACCAAATGCAAACCGGGAGGAGGGACGCTGTGTTTAAGCTGATATTGGGGCGTGCGGGGACGGGAAAGACCACCGCGGTGCTCTCCCGCCTGACCGAGGCGGGGCAGAGGCGGAAGCAGGTGCTCATCGTGCCGGAGCAGCAATCCCATGAGGCGGAGCGGGCCCTGTGCCGGGCGGGCGGGGACCGGGTCTCCCTGTATGCCGAGGTGCTGTCCTTCAGCCGGCTGGCCAACCGGGTGTTTCTGGCCGCGGGCGGGATGGGGGAGCCGGAGCTGGACGCCGGCGGCCGGCTGCTGCTGATGCACCAGGCGGTGAAGGCGGTGTCCGACCAGCTGACGGTCTATGCCCGCCCGTCCCGCAGGCCCGCTTTTTTGGAGAGCCTGCTGGCTACGGCGGACGAGCTGAAGAGCAGCTGCGTCCAGCCGGAGCTGCTGCTCCAGGCGGGGCATGAGCTTACCGGCCCAGAGGGGGAGAAGCTGCGGGATCTGGGGCTGATCTGTGGGACCTATCAGGCCATGACCGCCCGGACGGCCCTGGATCCCCGGGACCGGCTGACCCGGACGGCGGAGAAGCTGAAGGAGCACCCCTGGGCCCAGGGAATGGACCTGTGGCTGGACGGCTTCACCGACTTCACCCCCCAGCAGCGGGAGGTGCTGCGCCCCCTTCTGCGGCAGGCGGACAGCCTCACCGTCACCCTCACCTGCGACCATCTGGAGGAGGACGAGGGGGGCGCTGGGATCTTCTCTCCCGCACGCCGCACGGCGGCCCTTCTGCTCCGCCTGGCGGCACAGGAGGGAATATCCTGTGAAGTAGAACACCTTGTCACAGACTGGGATAAGCGGTGTGCGCCCCTCCGGCAGGTGGAGAAGCAGCTGTTTGCCCATGGGGAGGCGGAGCCGGTCTCCTGCCAGGGGCGGGTGGAGCTGCTGGGGGCGCTGACCCCACGGTCAGAGGTGGAGCAGGCGGCCGCCGGGATCCGCCGCCTGCTGCGGACCCAGGGCCTGCGCTGCCGGGACATCGGGGTGACGGCCCGGGACCTGTCCGTCTATCAGCCGCTGATCGAGGCCATCTTCCCCCGCTATCAGATCCCAGTGTTCACCTCCGTGATGACGGACATTCTGGAAAAGCCCATCCTCACCCTGGTGACGGCGGCGCTGGACACGGTGGCCAACGGCTACCGCTATGACGATGTGTTCCGCTATCTCAAGACCGGCCTCACCGATCTGCCGGAGGAGGACCGGGACCTGCTGGAGAACTATGTGCTGAAATGGAACCTCCGGGGGAGCCAGTGGACCCAGAAAAAGCCCTGGGCCATGCCCCCCAGGGGGTATGGGGCCGCCGTCACCGATGAGGACCGGGCGCTGCTGGATCGGCTGGACCGGGCCCGCCGCCAGGTGGCGGAGCCGCTGGAGCTTTTGCGGAAAAACCAGAACCGGACCGGGGTGGGGCAGGCGATCTGCCTTTACAGCTTTATGGAGGAAATCGGCCTGCCCCAGCGGCTGGAGGACCGGGTGGCCGAGCTGCACCGCCGGGAGCAGCCCGCCCTGGCGGAGGAGTACCGGCAGCTGTGGGAGATCCTGTGCCGGGGTCTGGAGCAGTGCGCCGCCCTTCTGGGGGAGACCCCCATGGAGCTGGAGGAGTTCTCCGGCCTGTTCCGGCTGGTGCTCTCCCAGTACGACGTGGGCACCATCCCGGTGTCCCTGGACCGGGTGACGGTGGGGGAGACCACCCGGGAGACGGGGCATCCGGTGAAGGTGCTCTTCCTGCTGGGGGCGGACGACGTCTCCATCCCCAAGGCGGGCAGCGCACCGGGGCTGCTGTCCGACGAGGACCGCTCTGTTCTGGCGGGCTACGGCCTGGAGCTGGCCCAGTCCGCCCAGGAGCTGCTCTACCGGGAGATGACCACGGTGTACCTCACCTGCGCACGGCCGTCGGAGCGGCTGGTGGTCAGCTGGCCCAGCCAGAGCGCCGCCGGGGAGGAGCGCCGCCCCAGCTTTCTGGTGGAGCGGCTGCGGCGGCTGTTCACCGATCTGCGGGTGACGCGGGAGGAGGACTCCGGCGGTGCGTTCCGTCTGGAGGCACCTCTGCCCGCCCTGGAGCAGGCGGGGCGGAGTCCGGCGGCCCGGCGGGCTCTGGCCGCCCTGCCGGAGTATGCCCCCATGGTGGAGCGGCTGGACCGGGCGGCGGGCTGGAGCCGGGGCCGGCTGTCCCGGCTGGCGGTGGACCAGCTGTACGGGCGGAAGGTGTCCATGTCGGCCTCCCGGATGGACAAGTACAAGTCCTGCCATTTTTCCTATTTCATGCGCTATGGCCTCCAGGCGGAGCCCCGCAAGCCGGCTGGCTTTACAGCACCGGAGTACGGGACCTTTGTTCACTATGTTTTGGAACACGTCCTCCGGGATGAGATGTTCCGGCAGACCGTTCTGCCCGGTTTTTCCGACCCGGTGGCCGGGGCGGAGGGACGCCGCCGCCTGCGGGAGCTGACCCGGGCCGCGGTGGACCGGTATGTGGAGGAGGAGCTGGGCGGGCTGGAGCACCAGACGGAGCGCTTCCGCTATCTGTTCCGCCGGCTGCTCCGGTCGGTGCAGGCGGTGGTGGACAATGTGGCGGAGGAGCTGGCCGCCTCCCAGTTCCGCCCCATCTCCTTCGAGCTGGGCTTCGGCTCCGGGCAGGACCTGCCCCCGGTGGAGCTCACCGTGGACGGGGTGACCATCAGCGTCACCGGCTTTGTGGACCGGGTGGACGGCTGGGTCCACGACGGGCGGCTCTACCTGCGGGTGGTGGACTATAAGACGGGGAAGAAGTCCTTCGACCTGACGGAGGTGTGGAACGGGCTGGGCCTTCAGATGCTGCTCTACCTGTTCGCCCTGGAGGCCCGGGGGCCGGACTACTACGGACAGCCGGTGGAGGGGGCCGGGGTGCTCTATCTCCCCGCCCGGGACGCGGTGGTCAAGGGGAGCCGCGCCATGACCGACGAGGCGTGGCGGAAGCAGCTGGACCGGGAGCTCACCCGCAGCGGCCTGGTGCTGGACGATCCAGCGGTGCTGTCCGCCATGGAGGAGCCGGGGGAAACGGGCTACCGCTTCCTGCCCCTGAAGGTGTCCAAGTCCACCGGGGCCGTCTCCGGGGAGGCCCTGGCCACGGCGGAGCGGCTGGGCAGGCTGGGGGGCCACCTCCAGCGAACGCTGGAGGAGATCTGCCGGGAGCTGGCGGAGGGGAACATCGCCGCCGACCCCTTCTGGCGGGGGCCGGAGAAAAACGCCTGCCGCTTCTGCGACTACGCCGCCGCCTGCCTCTTTGAGGAGGGCCGGGGGGGCGACTGCCGCCGCTGGCTGCCCAGTGTGAAGAGCCGGGATTTCTGGAAGCAGCTGGAGGAGGAGACGGACGGGGAGGACGGAGCATGACGGACCGGGTGTACAAGCTGGAGATCTTTCTGCCCCAGAGCTGCTTTGATGCGGTGCGGCAGGCCCTGTGGTCGGTGGACGCGGGCCACATCGGGGCCTATGACCGGTGCCTGTCCTGGAGCCGGGTGGAGAGCTGCTGGCGGCCCCTGGAGGGGACGGACCCCTTTCTGGGGACGCCGGGGGAGCTGTGCCGGGCGGAGGAGTGGAAGGTGGAGGTCTGCTGCCGGGAGGACCGGCTGGCGGAGACCCTGGCCGCCGCGCGGGCGGCCCACCCCTATGAGGAGCCGGTGATCAATGTGATCCCCCTGGCCGCCACCGGCCTGGAGGAGAAAAAACAGGGTTGGACGCCTGCGGCGTCCCGGACAAGGAGTAAGATTGCCATGGAAAACAACAAAAATATTCTCATCATCAACGATATGCCGGGCTATGGCAAGGTGGCAACGGCGGCCATGCTGCCCATCCTGTCCAACATGGGGCACAGCGTGTACAACCTGCCCACCGCCCTGGTGTCCAACACGCTGGACTATGGGACCTTCAGCATCCTGGACACCACCGACTACATGGTGCAGGCTATCGCCGCCTGGAAGAAGCTGGGGTTCTCCTTTGACTGTATCACCACGGGCTTTCTGGCCTCGGCGGAGCAGGTGGACATCATCCGGGAGTTTATCGCCAGTCAGAAGAAGGAGGGCCTTCTGGTGATGACCGACCCCATCATGGGGGACGACGGGAAGCTCTATAACGGGGTGACGGAGGAGACGGTGGAGAATATGCGCCGGCTCCTTGGGGTGGCGGATGTGATCGTCCCCAACCTGACGGAGGCGGAGTTCCTCACCGGGAAGTACCAGGGGCGGGAGTCCCTCACCACCGGGGAGGCCCGGGAGCTGGTGGATGGCCTGCTGACCTTCGGCCCCCGGTCGGTGGTGGTGACCAGCGGCGTGGAGGAGGAGACCGGCAGCCATGTGGTCTGGGGCTATAACCGGGAGACCGGGGCCCACTTCACCATCCCGTATCAGTTCATCCAGGTCCACTTCCCGGGAACAGGGGATATGTTCTCCGCCGTGCTGGTGGGGGAGCTGCTGGCCGGCCGGGGTCTGGAGCCGGCGGTGCGTCGGGCCATGGACGTGCTGGAGACCCTGATCCGGCTGGAGCGGGACGAGGCGGAGAAAAACAAGGGCATCCGCATCGAAAAGTACCTCAGCGTACTGAACCAGTGACGGGGTGCGGATGTATGTGGGCTGGATTCGCGCTGCTGTCGGCGCTGTTCGCCGCGCTGACCTCCATCCTGGCCAAGCTGGGGATGGAGGGGATCAACTCCAACCTGGCCACGGCTATCCGCACGGCGGTGGTCCTGGTGATGGCCTGGGGGATCGTCTTTCTCACGGGGAAGCACCACGGCATCGGGGACATCGGGTGCCGCAGCTGGATCTTCCTGATCCTGTCCGGGGTGGCCACCGGCCTGTCCTGGCTGTGCTACTACCGGGCACTCCAGCTGGGGGAGGCCAGCCGGGTGGTCCCAATCGACAAGTTCAGCGTGGTCATCTCCATGGTGCTGGCCTTTGTGGTGCTGAAGGAGGCGGTGACCGTCAAGACCGTGGTGGGCGGGCTGCTGATCACCGCGGGGACCCTGGTGCTGATCCTGTGACCGGGTCCGGCCTGAAATCGAACGCATAGGAGGAATGTAGATGCCGCCCAAGGGGAAGCCGGATACCGCCGGCTATCAGCGGTTTAAAAAGGAGCTGGCCGCGGGGACGCCGGGGAAGCTGTATCTTCTGCACGGGGAGGAGACCTATCTCCGGGACCACTACCTGGGGAAGCTGCGGTCCCTGCTGCTCACCGGAGGGATGGGGACCTTCAATCTCCATGAGATCCCAGCCCGGGAGATGTCCCCCCGCCGCCTGGAGGAGGCGCTGGACTGCCTGCCCATGATGGCGGAGCGCACCCTGGTCCTGGTGACCGACTTCGACCTGTTCAAGGCGGGGGAGAAGGACCGGGAGGAGTATATCCGGCTGCTGGGCGACCTGCCGGACTATGTGTGTCTGGTGTTCGTGTACGACCTGATCCCCTATAAGGGGGACGCCCGGACCAAGCTGGCCGGGGCCATCAGGCAGAACGGCGTGGTGGTCAACTTCGCCCGCCAGGACCAGGGGGATCTGGTGGACTGGGTGCGCCGGCGGTTCCGGGCCCTGGGGAAGGACATCGACTCCCGTCTGGCCCTGGACCTGATCTTCCTGTGCGGGGATCTGATGACCAACCTCATCGGGGAGATCGAGAAGGTGGGGGCCTATGCCAAGGGCCAGCGGATCACCCGGGGGGACATCGACGCGGTGGCCACCCCCCAGCTGGACGCGGTGGTGTTCCGCATGACCGACGCCATCGGCGAGGGGAAGTTCGACCGGGCGGTGGCGGTGCTGGGGGAGCTGTACCAGATGCAGGAGCCACCCATCAAGATCATGTGGTCCCTGGGGCGGCAGATGCGGCAGCTCTACTCCGCCCGCCTGGTCATGGAGCAGGGGAAGGGGGCCCAGTATCTGGCGGGGCTGTGGGGGCTCAAGCCCTATCCCGCGGAGAAGCTGATGGGGGCCGCCCGCCGGTTCACTCTGCCCTGGTGCCGCCGGGCGGTGGTGCGCTGCGGCGAGGTGGACCTGGCCATGAAGTCCACCGGACAGGACGGGCAGCAGCTGCTCACCGGCCTGCTGCTGGAGCTGGCCGCCCCCGCCTCCCGGCCCGCCCCCCAGCGGAGATAAGGAGGGGCCATGCTGACCATACGAGAAGCGATCGTGGTGGAGGGGCGGTACGACAAAAACACCCTCTCCCAGGTGGTGGACACCCTGATCCTGGAGACCAACGGCTTCGGCATCTTCAAGGACCCGGAGCGGATGTCCCTCCTCCGCCGGGCGGCGGAGCGGCGGGGGCTTATCGTGCTCACCGACTCCGACGGGGCGGGCTTTGTGATCCGGAACCGGATCCGGGGCTCCATCCCGGCGGAGCATTTGAAGCACGCCTATATCCCGGACGTATACGGGAAGGAGAAGCGGAAGCGCCAGCGGGGCCGGGAGGGCAAGCTGGGGGTGGAGGGGATGTCCCCCCAGGTGCTGGAGCAGGTGCTCCGCCGGGCGGGGGCCACCGTCCTGGACGCCCAGGCCCCGGAGCGGGCCCGGCCCGGCCTGACCAAGGCGGATCTGATGGCCGCGGGGCTCACCGGAGGGGCGGACAGCGCCCGGCGGCGGCAGGCCCTGCTGAAGGAGATGGAGTTGCCGGAGCACACCTCGGCCAACGCCCTGCTCCAGGTGCTCAATGGCTGCTACTCCCGGGAGGAGGCGCTGGACCTGTTGGGGCGCAGGGACTTTGACGGGATGTAAACCCCGGGTTGGCAGGGAGAAAACCGCCGGGCGGCAGCAGAAAAGCGGCCGCCTGTTCCAGACGCCGGTGGGCTGGCTGCTGGGGCCTGGAGCAGGTCCGGAAGTGAACGCCCTTTTGAACGCCGCAGCGCCGCCTTTTGAGCGGCGCTGCGTTTTTTATGGGTTGCTCCACGATCTTTGGCTCGTCCCGGCGGTGTCATTTGGTTCTGCCGGGCCATATACTGGACTACAATCTGTTGGAGGGAGGGTCGCGGAATGGGTATCGTGGTGGTACGCTCGCCCAAATGCCTGCGCGGGCTGCTGCGCAGGCTGTTCGGTCTGAAGGGCTGAGACAGATGGACATATTCTCCTGCTCCCGGACATATAGTGTCCCAAAGAAGGCCCGGGCCCCGGCGACCGGAGGCCCATCCTATGGGAAAGGGAGAGGAACTGCACATGGAATTGGAATTTGATCGGGATGTGATCCACTGCTGGGAGATCGCGGCGGACGGGACGCTCTGCCAGGAGGAGACCCTGGAGACCATTGTGCCCGACGCCTGTCCAGACATCCTCCGCATCGTGGCGGTGTGCGGACAGGCGACACTGAACGGGAAGCAGGCCCGGGAGGGGGCGGCGGCGGTGAGCGGAAGCGTCCGGGCCGTCCTCCTTTACCAGCCGGAGGAGGGGGGCGGGCTGCGCCGCATGGAGGCAGCTCTGCCCTTCTCCGCCCAAATGGAGGCCCCGGGGCTGACAGAGCAGGGCCAGGTCCACGCCTGCGTCCGTCTCCGTGGGGCGGAGGCCCGGGCTCTGAATCCCCGGAAGGTGCTGCTCCGGGCCGACCTGGCGGTGGATGTGACCGCCCTCCAGCCCAGGGAGCGGGTGTGCTGCCAGGGGGTGCTGGACCCTGAGGCGCACGGGGTGCAGCAGCGGATGACGGAGCAGGAAAGCTATCAGCTGGAGGCTGTGCAGGAAAAACCCTTTACATTCTCAGAGCAGGTCAGGCTGAACGTGGGACAGGGGGAGCCGGTGCAGCTGGCCGCCTGCCGGGCTGTGCCCCTGTGCGGGGAGAGCCGCCTCATCGGCAGCAAGCTGATCTTCAAGGGGGCGGTGGAGCTCCAGCTGCTGGTGCAGGAGGCCGGCGGCGGGCTGAACGCCTGCCGGGAGAACCTCCCCTTTTCCCAGATCATGGAGGTCCCGGGGCTGGGCGAGGGGGGCGAGTGCCGCATGGCGGTGGAGCTGACCCAGCTGAGCTGCCAGCCCGCCGGGGAGGACGGCCGCACCGTGGAGGTGGCGCTGGACCTGCTGGCCCAGGCCCAGGTGTGGAGCCGCCGCCCGGTCACCCTCCTCCAGGACCTGTACAGCACCGCCCTCCAGACCCAGGTGGAGCGGGAGGAGCAGGTCCTGTGGCAGCTGGTGGAGCAGTCTTCCCGCACCCAGAACGTGCGGGAGCTGCTGGAGACAGGTTCCCTGCCCCGCAGCGTGACGGACAGCTGGGTGTCCCTGGGCGAGATCCGGAGAAACCGGGAGGGGGACCAGCTGGTGCTGGAGGGAGAGGCCCGGGTCACCATCCTCTATCTGGACGAAAACGACGCCCTCCAGGCCCTCCAGAGGCCTCTGACCGTCTCCTGCCGCCTGGACGCCCCGGAGGGGGCCCGGTGCTGCTGCCGGACGGCCTGCTCCGGGGAGGTGTTCGCCGCCCCCTCCGCCGGGGGGATCGAGGTGCGCTTCGCGGTGGACTTCCAATTCCTCATCCTCCGGGAGCAGCACACCACGGCGGTGTGCGGGGCCGCCCTGGGGGAGCCCCGGACCCGGGGCGAGGGGGATCAGCCCTCGGTGGTGCTCCGGCTGGCCTCGCCGGGGGAGGGCCTGTGGGAGCTGGCCAAGGCCTACGGCACCACCACAGAGCAGATCGTCCAGGCCAACGGCCTGGAGGAGGGGCAGCTGCCTCTGGGCCGGATGCTCCTGATCCCCAGCGTGCGCTGACCGCCTTACAGGGCGTTTTGACGCGCCATCCCGCCCCGGCCGCTTGTGCGGCCGGGGCGGTTTTCGGTCTGGAATGGCGGCGGGGAGCCGTCATATCTCACAGCTTATCCCCATATAGTGTAGGGAAATGACCGGCTCGCGGGCCGAAGGAGGAATTCAAGTGGAAGATCGCAAAATCTACGAGGAGATCGCGCTTCGGACCGAGGGCGACATCTACATTGGGGTGGTGGGGCCGGTGCGCACCGGAAAATCCACCTTTATCAAGCGGTTCATGGAGACTCTGGTCATCCCCAACATCGAAAATGTCTACCGCCGGGAGCGGGCCCGGGATGAGCTGCCCCAGAGCGGCTCGGGCCGCACCATTATGACGGCGGAGCCCAAGTTCGTGCCGGAGGAGGCGGTGTCCATCTCCATGGACGGCGGCGCGGCCTTCCAGGTGCGGCTCATCGACTGCGTGGGCTATATGGTGGACGGCGCGGTGGGCCAGCTGGAGGGGGAGGAGCAGCGGATGGTGACCACCCCCTGGTTCGACCGGGAGATCCCCATGTCCGAGGCGGCGGAGATCGGCACCCGGAAGGTGATCGCCGAGCACGCCACCATCGGAATGGTCATCACCACCGACGGCTCCATCACGGACATCCCCCGGGAGGACTATCTGGAGGCGGAGGAGCGGGTGATCGCCGAACTGAAGGAGCTTGGAAAACCCTTCCTGGTGGTGCTCAACTCCGCCTACCCCAACTCCGAGCGGGCCCGGGCCATCCGGGCGGACATCGCCCAGCGGCACCAGGTGGCCTGTGTGTCGGCCAACTGCCTGGAGCTGGGGGAGGAGGACATCAGCGGCCTGCTCAAGCAGGTGCTGTATGAGTTCCCGCTGAAGGAGCTGGACCTGTTTCTGCCCCCCTGGGTGGACGCACTGCCCCAGGAGCACCCCATCAAGGCCGCCCTGTACGGGGCCATCCGGCAGGGGGCGGGGCAGCTCCACCGCATCCGGGATGTGGACGGGGCCATTGGGGCCATGCGGGAGTGCGAGCAGGTCAGCCAGGCCCGGGTGACCAACATCGACCTGGGCACCGGACTGGCCGCCGCCGTGCTGGAGCTGCCCCGGGCCTTATTCTATGATACGCTGTCCCAGCAGTCGGGGTTCCAGATCGGGGACGACGGGGACCTGATGGCCCTGCTCACCCAGCTGGCCCAGGTGAAGGCGGAGTACGACAAGGTGGCCGACGCCCTGAAGGAGGTGGAGGAGACCGGATACGGCATCGTGGTGCCCTCCATCGACTCCCTGGTGCTGGAGGAGCCGGAGATCGTCCGCCAGGGCGGGCGGTACGGCGTGCGTTTGAAGGCCAGCGCCCCATCGATCCACATGATCCGGGCGGACATCGAGACGGAGGTGTCCCCCATCGTGGGCAGCGAGAAGCAGAGCGAGGAGATGATCCACTATCTGCTCCAGGAGTTCGAGGGGGATACGGCCAAGATCTGGCAGTCCAATATTTTCGGAAAATCCTTCCACGAGCTGGTGGGGGAGGACCTGAACGCCAAGGTCAAACGGATGCCGGAGGACGCCCGGGAGAAGCTGAGGGAGACCCTTCAGCGGATCATCAACGAGGGATCCGGCGGCCTGATCTGCATCATTCTGTGACAGTCTGCAAGCGGCAGGCGGAGGTGGGAGCCCACCTCTGCCTGCCGCCATTCTATGAGTTATTGGAGGGGAGGGGCCCGCCCGTCCCCCGTGGATCGTGACGCCCGTAGGGCGCGACGACTCGGAGCGCCGCGCCTCACAGGATTTCGCCCTGCGGGGCGACCTCCTTTGCTGCCACGGGCAAAGGAACTAACCCCGTAAAGTAAAACCCTCCCTCAAAATCCGGGGAACTGCGGTCGTGTGCAAGGGAAATTTTCCGCCGGAGACGGAGAGAGCCGCCGGCCCACGTTGCATTTTTCCCACCGGTCCGGTATAATATAGGTTGTTTGTTTGGAAAGGAGGAGGACAGCCATGGAGGAGAGGCTGGACCTGCCCCGCCTGCTGGTGGCCGCTCCGGCCAGCGGCAGCGGCAAGACCACCGTGACCTGCGCCCTGCTCCGGGCCTTTCAGCGCCGGGGGCTGGACCCCTGCGCCTTCAAGTGCGGGCCGGACTATATCGACCCCATGTTCCACCGGGAGGTGCTGGGCCTGCCCAGCCGGAACCTGGACCTGTTTTTCAGCGGGGAGGACCAGGCCCGCGCCCTGCTGTCCTCCGCCGGGCGTGGCCGCGGCGTGGCGGTGCTGGAGGGGGTCATGGGCTGTTACGACGGCGTGGGGGGCACGGAGCGGGCCAGCAGCTGGCACCTGGCCCGGGCCACCGGGACCCCCATCCTGCTGGTGGTGCGCCCCCAAGGGGCGGCCCTCACTCTGGCGGCCATGGTGCGGGGGCTGGCCCGGTTCCGCAGTCCCGGTATGATCGGCGGGCTTCTTCTCGATGGCTGCTCCCGGGGGCTGGCGGAACTGCTCACGCCCATGCTCCAAAGGGAGACGGGCCTTCCGGTGCTGGGCTGGCTGCCCCAGCTGCCCGACTGCGCCATCGCAAGCCGGCACCTGGGCCTGCTCACGCCGGGGGAGGTCCAGGGGCTGGCAGACAAGGTGGACCGGCTGGCCAGCCAGCTGGAGGAGACGGTGGATCTGGAGGGCGTCCTGGCCCTGGCCCGGTCCGCCGCCCCTCTTCCGGCGGCGCCCTCCGCCGCCCCGCCGGAGCCGGAGGGCCCTGTGGTAGCAGTGGCCCAGGACCGGGCCTTCTGCTTCTACTATGAGGAAAACCTGGAGCTGCTGCGGCGGAACGGCCTGCGGCTGGCGGAGTTCAGCCCCCTGGAGGACCGGGCGCTGCCCGCCGGGACCTGCGGCCTGTACCTGGGCGGGGGCTATCCGGAGTTGTGGGCGGAGCAGCTCAGCCGGAACGCCCCCATGCGCCGGGCGGTCTGGGAGGCCATCCGGGGCGGGATGCCCGCTCTGGCCGAGTGCGGCGGCTTCCTCTACCTCCAGAGGAGTCTGGAGGACCCGGAGGGGCGGGCATGGCCCATGGCGGGCGTCCTGGCGGGGGAGGGGACGCGCAGCCGGGGGCGGCAGCCCTTCGGATACCTCACCCTGCGCCCGGAGGGGGACAACCCCTATCTGATCTCCGGGGAGGAGATCGCCGGGCATGAGTTCCACCGCTGGGCCTGCACCCAGCCGGGGGATGCCTGCCGGGCCGTCCGGCCTTTCGGAGGAGACCCAAGACCCTGTATGATCTGTGAAGGAAAACTACTTGCTGGATTCCCCCACCTCTATTTCCCATCCAATCCCCGCTTCGCGGCCCGCTTTGCCGCCGCCTGCGTCCAATATCAGAAGGAGACCACGCTATGAGAGACACATTCATCCAGGCCAGACTGAACGGGATCACGCCCCCGGACCGGGAAGCCATGGAGGGGGCCCGGCTGCACTGGGACGCCATCGCCAAGCCACTCCACGGCCTGGGCCGTCTGGAGGACATGGTGGTCCGAATCGCCGGGGCGGCCGGGACGCCGGAGGTGCGCCTGGACCGGAAGGGGGTGGCGGTGTTCTGCGCCGACAACGGGGTGGTGGCCGAGGGGGTGACCCAGACCGGCCAGGAGGTCACCCTGGCGGTGGCCCGGAGCATGGCCGCCGGGCGGTCCTCCGTCTGCCGCATGGCCCGGGTGGCCGGGGCGGAGGTCCTTCCGGTGGACGTGGGGATGCTGGCCCATGAGGCAGTCCCCGGTCTGCGGGACCGGGTGGTCATGGAGGGGGGGACCCGGAACATGACCAGGGGTCCCGCTATGGACCGCTCCGCCGGAGAGGCCGCCCTGCGGGCGGGGCTGGAGACGGCGGAGGAGTTGGCGGACCGGGGGATCCAGCTGCTGGCCGCCGGAGAGATGGGCATTGGCAACACCACCACCACGGCGGTGGTGGCCGCCGCCCTTCTGGGGCGCTCCCCGGAGGAGACGGTGGGCCGCGGGGCCGGGCTGTCCGACGAGGGCCTGGTCCGTAAGCGCCGCGCGGTGGCCGCCGCCCTGGCGGTCAACCGGCCGGACCCGGCGGATCCCATGGATGTTCTTTGTAAGGTGGGCGGGCTTGACATTGCTGCTATGACAGGCTTTTATCTAGGATGTGCCTTTCGGAAGGTGCCGGTGCTGCTGGACGGGGCCATCTCCTGTGCCGCCGCCCTGTGTGCGGTGCGGCTGTGCCCACAGGCGGAGAAGAGCCTGCTGGCCAGCCACCGTCCGGCGGAGCCCTGCGGCCGTCTGCTGCTGGAGGCCCTGGGGCTGGAGCCGGTGCTGGACGCCGGACTGCGCCTGGGAGAGGGCACCGGGGCAGTGGCGGCCATGCCTCTGCTGGACATGGCCCTGTCGGTGTATGGAGAGATGCACACCTTTGACGGGCTGGGCATCCCGGCCTACCGCGCCGACGGCCGGAGCCCGGAGGAGGGAGAGCCGTGACCGCCCTGGTGTTTGGGGGGGCGGCCAGCGGAAAGAGCGGCTGGGCCGAGGATCTGATCTGCACCCTGCCCCGGACGGGCCCCCTGATCTATCTGGCTACCATGGAGCCCGGGGGCGGCGAGGCGGCGGAGCGCATCAGGCGTCACCGGGCCCTCCGGGCCGGGAAGGGTTTTTCCTGTACGGTGGAGCGTCCCCGGGATCTGGCGGGATGGGCCCCGCCGGCGGGGAGCGCCGTTTTGCTGGAGGACCTGGGCAACCTGGCGGCCAACGAGCTGTTTTCCGGGGGAGCCTTCGACCCGGAGGGGGCGTACCGCCGCATCCGGAGGGGGCTGGATCGCTTGAGCGAGGGCGCGGGGCATCTGGTGGTGGTCAGCGGCGACCTGTTCCGGGACGGGGTGGACTACCCGCCGGAGACCGGGGCCTATCTGGACCTGCTGGCCCGCCTCCACCGGGACCTGGCCGCCCGGGCGGACCGGGTGACCGAGCTGGTCTGCGGACTGCCCGTCCACTGGAAGGGGGGAGAGGTATGACGGTTCTGCGGGCCGTGGGCATGGCCTTCGCCCTGTACTCCCGCATCCCTGTGCCCCCTCTGGACTGGGAGAGCGGGGCCCGGCGGTACACCCTGTACGCCTTCCCTCTGGTGGGGCTGGCGGTGGGCGGCGGACTGCTGCTGTGGACCTGGCTGGCAGGAGCCCTTGGGCTGGGGCAGCTGCTGTGGGCGGCGGGGATGACCGCCATCCCCCTGCTGATCACTGGGGGGATCCATCTGGACGGCTTCTGCGACGTGTGCGACGCCCTGGCCTCCCACCAGAGCCGGGAGCGGAAGCTGGAGATCATGGCGGACCCCCATGTGGGGGCCTTTGCGGTGCAGGGCTGCGGGCTGCTGCTGCTGCTCACCTTCGGGCTGTGGTGCCAGGCGGAGCGGACGGACGGGGGACTGTGGGCCGCACTGCTCCTGGTCCCGGTGCTCAGCCGGGGGCTGTCCGCCTTTGCCGCCCTGACCCTGCCCAACGCCCGGGGCGGGGGCCTGCTGGCGGCGGTGACCGGGGAGCGCCGCCGGGGCCGCTGGCTCCCACTGTGCGGCGCCCTGCTGTGCGCCGCCGGGCTGGCGGTTCTGGAGCCGGGATACCTGTGGATCGGCGGGGCGGCCCTGCTGGCCCTGTGGTACTATGTGAAAACGGCAAAGCGGGAGTTCGGCGGGACGACCGGCGATCTGGCGGGCTGGTTTTTACAGCTGTGTGAGCTGGCATGTCTGGCGGGGCTGGTGCTGGCCCAGAGTTTGGAGGGAGTGCTGTGATTCTTGTGATCGGCGGCCGCGGGGCCGGAAAGAGAAGCTTTGTCACGGACGTCCTGGGATTTTCCCCGGAGCAGTTCGCTGAGGACGGCCCAGTGCTGTACGGCCTGGAGGCGATGGATCCCCTCCCGCCTCTGGAGGCCCTGCTGGGCCGGGCGGTGGTGGTCTGCCGGGAGGTGGGCTGCGGCGTGGTCCCGATGGACCGGGGGGACCGGGACCGGCGGGAGGCGGTGGGCCGCCTGTGCTGTGACCTGGCCCGGGAGGCGGAGGCCGTCTACCGCCTCCAGTGCGGCCTTGCCATGCGGCTGAAATAACAGGACGGGGAAAGGGAAACTGCTTGCGGAGTTTTTCTTCGCAGAACGGGAGCCTGAACCCGAATATGAGAGAGAAAGACAGGAGCGGGAACGCCATGGAATTGCTTTTGCTCCGGCACAGCATCACGCCGGGAAATTTGAAACGACAGTATATCGGCTCCACCGACCAGCCCCTTGCCCCGGAGGGGGAGGCGCTGGCCCGGAAGCGCCGGGGGGAGATGCCGGAGATCGGCGGGCTGTGGGTGTCCCCCATGCTACGATGCCGTCAGACGGCGGCGCTGCTGTTCCCCGGGGTGGAGCAGCGGCAGGTCCCGCAGCTGCGGGAGTGCGCCTTCGGACGGTTTGAAGAAAAGACCTGGGAGGAGCTGAAGGACGATCCCCTGTACCGGGCCTGGATGGGGGGCGACCTGACCATCACCTTCCCCGGCGGAGAGAACATGCAGGGCTTTCTGGAGCGGAGCCGCCGGGGGATAGAGGCCGTGGTCCGGGAGGCGGAGGCCGCCGGAGTGGACCGGGGGGCCGTGGTGGCCCACGGGGGCACCTGGCTGGCGGTGATGTCCGCCTTTGGCCGCCCGGAGCGGGAGCTCTACCGCTGGCAGCCGGAGAACTGCCGGGGCTGGCGGGTGGAGGTCCGGCGGGAACCCCTGGAGCTGCGGGTGCTGGAGGCGCTATGACGTTGACAGCACATCTGATCACCGTCTTGCTGCCCGGGGTGGTCCTGGACTGGCTGCTGGGGGACCCCCACTGGATGCCCCACCCGGTGCGGTGGATGGGCCGGGCCATTACCTGGCTGGAGGGCGTCCTGCGCCGTGTGTTCCCTGGGACCCCGGCGGGGGAGCGGCTGGCGGGGGCCCTTCTGGCCCTGCTGATCCCGGCGGCCTTCGGCGGGGGCAGCTGGCTGCTCCTGGAGGGGCTGAGGGGGCTGTCCCCCTGTCTGGCCTGGCTGGTGGAGGTCTGGTTCACCTATCAGCTGCTGGCCGCCCGGGCCCTCCAGAAAGAGAGCATGGCGGTATGTCCTCCCCTGGCGGCGGGGGATTTGGCGGGGGCCCGGGAGGCGGTCTCCCGCATCGTGGGCCGGGACACCCAGCGGCTGGATGAAGCGGCGGTGGTGAAGGCGGCGGTGGAGACGGTGGCGGAGAACACCTCCGACGGCGTGACTGCTCCGCTGCTCTTTCTGGCTCTGGGGGGGCTGCCCCTGGGGATGGTCTATAAGGCGGTGAACACCATGGACTCCATGGTGGGCTACCGGAACGAGCGGTACCGCTGGTTCGGCACGGCGGCCGCCCGGCTGGACGATGTGCTCAACTGGATCCCCGCCCGGCTGTCCGGCCTGATGATGTGTCTGGCCGCCGCCCTGCTGCCCGGCTGCTCCGGCCGGCGGGCGCTGAGGGTCTTTTTCCGGGACCGGAGAAAGCACAGCTCCCCCAACTCCGCCCACACGGAGGCGGCCTGCGCCGGGGCCCTGGGGGTGCAGCTGGCGGGGGACGCCTGGTATTTTGGGAAAAAGGTGTCCAAGCCCACCATTGGGGACGGCCTCCGGCCGGTGGAGCGGGCGGATGTCGCCCGGGCCTGCCGTCTGATGTATGTCACGGAGCTGCTGACCCTGGCGGCGGTGCTGGGCGGGGGGACCCTGCTGGCGGCGTGATATGGAAACCGTTCTGAAAATCGGCGGCCGCCATATCACGCATAACCGAAATTGCCCCGTAGGGGCGGGACACCGGCCCGCCCGTCCCCCGTTGCAGGATATTTTCCCGGCTATCCCGTAGGGGAGGGGCTTGCCCCTCCCGTTGTCCCGCCCTGCTGTATTTTGCCTAAGATGTTGTAGGGGCGGGTCTCCTGACCCGCCCGCCGGTTTCGGGATGGGTTTCATTCCACGCTGAGGATTTCGCCCTGCGGGGCGACCTCCTTTGCCCACGGCGGCAAAGGAGGCAAAACGCCGCCGGGGGTGTCCCGCGGTCGCCTTACGGCTCCAGCGGATCCAACCCCGGGCCCCATTTACGGGAGATACCCCTATACGTTTCCGCAGAAGGTTCGGCGCGCAAAATACGGTTCCGGATCTCGATTTTTCCGGGCCACTGGGCCCTGTTGCGGCGCAAAATTTCGGCCTGTGCCATTTTACCGCCGCGCCTGGTTCCGACCAGCCGTGGCAGGGGGCGCGGGTCGGGGGTGCGTCGATTGGAATTGCTCCGAGGCTGCGGCGGCCGCCATATCACGCATGACCGAAATTGCTCCGTAGGGCGGGACACCGGCCCGCCCGCCGGTTCTCCGCCACAGAATATTTCCCCCGCCATCCCGTAGGGAAGGAGCTTGCCCCTCCCGCCGGTTTTCGGAATTTCTTGATTCAACGCTGGGGTTTCGCCATTTGAGGCGGCGCACCGAGTCGTTGCGCCCTACATAAAAAAGCACTCCATTAACATCACAGAGAAGGAAGGTGCGGACATGGTCCGTTTTGAACACGGAGGGGACACCTACGGCTGTCCCCCCGACCTGTTGGACTGCTCCATCAGCCTGAACCCTATGGGGGCTCCCAAGCCTGTGCTGGAGGGGGCACGCCGGGCGGTGCTGGACTGCGCCCGCTATCCGGACCCAGCCTGCCGCGGCCTGCGCCGGGCCATCGCCCGCCGGGACGGCGTGGAAGAGGAGGCGATCCTGTGCGGCAACGGGGCCTCCGACCTGATCTACCGTTTGGCCCTGGCCTTCAAGCCAAGGCAAGCACTTTTGCTTGCCCCTACTTTTTCGGAGTACCGCCGGGCACTGGAGGGGGTGGGCTGCCGGATCCGGGAGTACCGGCTGGAGGAGCGGACGGGCTTTCTGCCGGGGGAGGACTTGCTGGAGGCCATCGTCCCCGGGGTGGATCTGGTGTTCCTGTGCGACCCCAACAATCCCACCGGGCGGCTGATGGACGGGGGGCTGCTGGGCCGGGTGCTGTCCCGCTGCCGGGAGGCAGGGGCCCTTTTGGCGGTGGACCAGTGCTTTTTGGAGCTCACCGCCGGCGATCCCCGCCGCCTGACGGAGGAGCTGCCCGGGGGCGGGCTGCTCCTCCTCCGGGCGCTGACTAAGAGCTATGCCATGGCGGGCCTGCGCCTGGGCTATGCCCTATGCGGAGAGGCGGCGCTGCTGGGCCGGATGGCGGCGGCGGGGCCGCCCTGGGCGGTGTCCATCCCGACTCAGGCGGCAGGTGAAATCGCTTTACAGCAATTCCCCCGCTGGCCGGAGGACAGCCTGACCATGATCCGCCGGGGCCGGGAGCGGCTGGCGGCGGGGCTGGCGGCTTTGGGCCTTTGGGTGTGCCCGGGGGACGGAAATTTCCTTCTGTTCCGGGGGCCGGAGGACCTGGGGCGGCTGCTGCTGGAGGGGGAGCGCATCCTGGTGCGGGACTGCTCCAACTACTCCGGGCTGGGGCCCGGCTGGTTCCGGATCGGGGTCCGGACGGAGGAGGAAAACGAGAGACTGCTGACCGCCGTGGCGCGGCAGCTTGGGAGGGACTGACATGGCGGCAAAGGCCATTATGATCCAGGGGACCATGTCCAATGCGGGGAAGAGCGTGCTGACGGCGGGGCTGTGCCGCATCTTCCGCCAGGACGGCTATTCGGTGGCCCCCTTCAAAAGCCAGAACATGGCGCTGAACAGCTTCGTCACCCGGGAGGGCCTGGAGATGGGCCGAGCCCAGGTGATGCAGGCGGAGGCCGCCGGGGTGGAGCCCAGCGTCCGGATGAACCCCATCCTGCTCAAGCCCAGCAGCGACATGGGCAGCCAGGTCATCGTCAACGGCGAGGTGCTGGGGGATATGCGGGCGTCCGATTACTTCCGCCATAAAAAGGAGCTGGTCCCACAGATCCTGGCGTCCTACCGCTCCCTGGCGGAGGAGCACGACATCATCGTGCTGGAGGGGGCGGGCAGCCCGGCGGAGATCAACCTGAAGGCGGACGACATCGTGAACATGGGCATGGCCCGGATGGCCCGGGCCCCGGTGCTGCTGGCGGGGGACATCGACCGGGGCGGGGTGTTCGCCTCCCTGTACGGAACGGTGGCCCTTCTGGAGCCCGACGAGCGGGCCATGGTGAAGGGGACGGTCATCAACAAGTTCCGGGGGGACGCGGCCCTGCTGCGGCCCGGCCTGACCATGCTGAAGGAGCTCACCCGGATCCCGGTGGTGGGGGTGGTCCCCTGGCTGGAGCTGGATCTGGACGATGAGGACAGCCTCTCCCCACGGCTCACCTCCGGGCGGAGGGCGGCCCCCCTGGATGTGGCGGTGGTCCGCCTGCCTCACATCTCCAATTTTACCGACTTCAACGCCCTGGGGCGGCATCTGGCGGTGGGCCTGCGCTATACGGACCGGCCGGAGGACCTGGGCTGGCCCGACCTGGTGATCCTGCCGGGGACTAAGAGCACCCTGGCCGACCTGGACTGGCTGCGGCGGCGGGGACTGGACCGGGCGGTGCTGGCCCTGGCGGCGGCGGGGACCCCGGTGGCGGGGATCTGCGGCGGCTATCAGATGCTGGGACGGCGGGTGGAGGACCCCGAGGGTGCGGAGGGGGGCGGCTCCCGGAAGGGGCTGGGCCTGCTGCCCGTCTCCACCCGGTTTTCCCGGGAAAAAACCCGCACCCGCCGCGGGGCGGAATTTCCGGCCTGCTCCGGCCTGTTCGCCCCCCTGGCGGGCTGCCCGCTGGAGGGCTATGAGATCCACATGGGGGACAGCGGACCGGAGGGCCTCTTTTCCGTCCGGGAGAACGTGCTGGGTACCTATCTCCACGGCTTTTTCGACGCGCCGGAGCTTCGGGACCGGCTCGTCTCTCTGCTGCTGGCCCGGAGGGGGCTGACCTGGACGGGAGAGACAGGGCCGGAGGACGGCCAGGCCTATCGGGAGGAGCAGTACGACAAGCTGGCCGCCGCTCTGCGGGCCAGCCTGGACATGGAGGCGGTGTACCGCATCCTGGAGCGGGGGCTTGACTGAGTCCCGTGCATCAGACAGATCAGAGAGGAGACAAAAGTTTATGCTGTTTCACTGTACCAAGGAGGACTGCCGCTTTTGGGGCGAGGGGGAGGTCCTGCCGGACGCCTGCCCCCGGTGCGGCGGCGCGCTGACCGCGGGGGACCGGGAGAAGATGTCCGGGGATGACTGGTGCGCCCTGGGGGTGTTCTGGATCGAGCAGGACGGGGCGGAGGAGAAGGCCGTGTCCTGCTTCCGCCGGGCCGCCCAGCTGGGCAGCGGCTGGGGGGCGTGTAACCTGGGCCTGTGCCTGGAGCAGGGCACCGGGGTGGAGGCTGACCCACGCCAGGCGGTCTGGCTCTACCAGCAGGCGGCGGAGATGGGCAGCCTGCCCGCCCTGTGCAATCTGGCGGTGTGTTATGAGGAGGGCATCGGGACTCCGTCCGACCCACACCAGGCGGTGGAGCTGTACCGCCGGGCGGCAGAGTACGGCTCTACCCGGGCCCAGCGCCTGTTGGCCCGGTGCTGTGACCGGGGGATCGGGATGGACCGGCGGGACCCGGCCCAGGCGGTGGAGTGGCTGCGCATGGCGGCCCTTCAGGGGGACACGGTCTGCCAGACCCTGCTGGCCAAGCACTATGAGTTCGGCGACGGGGTGGAACAGGACCCGGAGCTGTCGGTGCGCTGGTACCGCCGGGCGGCGGAGGGCGGCGAGCCGGAGGCAAAATGCTGTCTGGGCTGGCTGATGGAGCACGGCAAGTGGGTGGACCGGGACCCGGAGGGGGCGGTGGAGCTCTACCGCCAGGCGGCCGAAGCTGGTTCAGAACGCGGCCTGCTGCTCCTGGCAGGCTGTCTGCTCAGCGGCGTCGGGACCCAGGCCGCCCCGGAGCAGGCGGTCCGTTGCTATGAGAAGGGCGCGGAGGCGGGCAGCGCCCAGGCCATGTGTAACCTGGGCTGGTGCTATGAGACAGGAAACGGCGTGGAACAGAGCTGGGAGCAGGCCGTCCTCTGGTACCGCCGGAGCGCGGAAGAGGGCGACGCCCGGGCGATGTGCAACCTGGGCTGGTGCTATGAGAGCGGGAACGGCGTAGAGCAGAGCTGGGAGGAGGCCGTCCACTGGTACCGCCGGGGCGCGGAAGGGGGCGACTCCCAGGCGATGTGCAACCTGGGCTGGTGCTATGAGACCGGGAACGGCGTGGAGCAGAGCTGGGAGGAGGCCGTCCAGTGGTACCGCCGGAGCGCGGAGGCGGGCAACGCCCGGGCGATGTGTAATCTGGGCTGGTGCTATGAGAGCGGAAACGGCGTGGAGCAGAGCTGGGAGGAGGCCGTCCAGTGGTACCGCCGGAGTGCGGAAGAGGGCAGCGCCCAGGCGATGTGCAACCTGGGCTGGTGCTATGAGACCGGAAGCGGCGTGGAGCAGAGCTGGGAGGAAGCCGTCCAGTGGTACCGCCGGGGCGCGGAAGAGGGCAGTGCCCGGGCGATGTGCAGCCTGGGCTGGTGCTATGAGAGCGGGAACGGCGTGGAGCAGAGCTGGGAGCAGGCTGTCTACTGGTACCGCCGGAGTGCGGAAGAGGGCAGCGCCCGGGCGATGTGTAACCTGGGCTGGTGCTATGAGACCGGAAACGGCGTGGAGCAGAGCAGGGAGCAGGCTGTCCACTGGTACCGCCGAAGTGCGGAAGAGGGCAGCGCCCGGGCGATGTGCAATCTGGGTTGGTGCTATGAGAAGGGGATCGGTGTGGAGCGTGACTCGGCCCAGGCGGCGGAGTGGTACCGCCGGAGCGCGGAAGAGGGCGACGCCCGGGCGATGTGCAACCTGGGCTGGTGCTATGAGAGCGGGAACGGCGTAGAGCAGAGCTGGGAGGAGGCCGTCCACTGGTACCGCCGGGGCGCGGAAGGGGGCGACTCCCAGGCGATGTGCAACCTGGGCTGGTGCTATGAGAGCGGGAACGGCGTGGAGCAGAGCTGGGAGGAGGCCTTCTGCTGGTACCGCAAGGGCGTGGAAAAAGGCAGCACCCGGGCTATGTTCCAACTGGCTTGGTGCTATGAGAAGGGGCTCGGTGTGGAGCGGGATCCGGCTCAGGCGGCGGATTGGTATCGCCGGGGCGCGGAGGCGGGCAGCACGGCCTGCATGAACAACCTGGCGGAGCTGCTGGCCAAGGGGGATGGCGTTCCCCAGGACCTGGAGCAGGCTATGGAGTGGTACCGCCGGGCGGCAGAGCTGGATGATGAGTGCGCCTGGTACAACCTGGGCTGGTACCACGAGCAGGCGGGGGAGCTGGACCAGGCTCTGGAGTGCCTGCTCCGGGCGGATGAGCTGGGAGATGACTCCGCCTGCTGGGGGCTGGGCCGGTTTTACGAGACCGGGACCGCCGTGGAGCAGGATCTGGAACAGGCATTTGCCTATTACCGAAAGGGCGCGGAACGGGAGGACCTGAACAGCCTGTGCCGCCTGGCGCGGTGCTATGCCCTGGGGATTGGGACCCGGAAGGATAGGGAGAAGGCTTCCGCGTTGGCCCAAGAGATCCTCTCCCGGGACTGGGAGGAGAGCGGCGAGCTGGAGGACTACGGCGCCCGGGCGGAGCTGGAGGCCCTGCGGGCGCTGTGGAAGGAACTGGAGCCCGAAAAGCCGTGACGCCCGGCCTGCCGGAAGGAAGCGAACAAGGGACCCGCCGGCGGCGGGTCCCTTTTGTATGTCTATTTTGATATGGGGGCGGGCTTCAGTCCCGCTCCTGCTCCCACTTCAGGAAGCTGCCGGTGACGGCGTCGATCTCAAACTCATATTCCGTGCTGCCTTCCCGCAGCTCGCCCTCATAGACGGCGCGGCCGTCGTCCACATCCAGCTCCAGCTTGATCAGCGTGGCCTTCGGGGCCTTGGCCTGGGCCAGCTTTTGGGCCTTCTCCCGGGAGATGTAGTCCTTGCTGCCGGAGGGGATGGTATAGTCCTCAATGTCGGAGTCGAAGTCCGCCACCGCGCCGGTCACAGCGTTGATCTCATAGTCGTACTCCCGGCTGCCGGCATAAAACTCCACCTCATAGACGGCGCGGCCGTCGTCCCAGTCCAGCTTCAGCTGGAGGAAGGAGACCTCCTTGCTGGAGAGTCCGGCGTGCTTCAGGGCCAGTTCCTTGGCTTTGGCCTCGCCGATGTAGTCGGCGTCATCATCGTGGATGATCACGGTCTGGCTGTCGTTGTCCCAGGAGACCTCCGCCCCCAGCAGCTGACCCAGGGAGGACAGGGGCAGGTAGGTGGTGCCGTTGTAGATCAGGGGGGAGACCTTCACTCCGGTGGTGTCCCGGACGGTGTAGGCAGTGCCGTTGACCTTCAGCGTCACGTCGGGACGGAAGGTGGCGGTCACGCTGTTGCTCTGGCTGGCGGCGGCGGTCCCCACCACCATGCAGCTGGTGAGGGCGAGGGCGGCGGCAATGTAAGACTTTTTCATGTTGGATTCCTCTCTTTCTCAGCCGTTCAGGCTGCTCTGGTTTGTGCTTCTGACTATGAAATGCACGGGACCGGGGTTTTATTGCGGGGAAGAAAAAATTTTTTATTTTTTTCTCCGGCCCGGGCCCGGGCCGCCGCCGTCAGGCTTGACCTTACTATCACAGTGACCATTACTTTTTTCTATGACTTTTACTATTACCCTTTACGGAGGGGATAGTGGCACGCAAATGTACACCAAACCGGCAGTTCCCGCCAGGGGTAAAAGGAGGAATGGACATGAACAATCCAAAACGGGGCTTTGTGGTCTATTTTGACAACTACCCCATGCTTCTGGCGATGCCGCCGGAGCAGCGGGGCCTGTTGTTTACCGCCCTGATGCAGTATGCCGACGGGCGGTGGCGTGGGGAGGTGACGGACCCGGAGGAAGTGCTGGTCCGCTGGCCGGACATGGGGGCCCAGGCCCAGATGGGCTTCCGCTTCATGGCCTCCGCTGTGGACCGGGACACCCAGCGGTGGCTCCTCCGCCGTCAGGCCGGAGAGCGCCGCCGCCAGCAGACCCGGGAGGGGGAGCGGGGCGCTCCGGCCCCCAGCAGTCCCGCGCCCCGTGCCCGGACGGAGCCGCCTGACGCCCGGTACAGCGCGGATCTGGAGCAGACCCGCCGCCTGGTGGAGCGCATCCGAAGCGGGGGCGCATAAACCCCATGCAGCGATGAGAAAAGGACCGGTATGAGTTCTCATACCGGTCCTTTTGGTGCAAGTAGGCCTGTAAGCCGGGTTCTGTCTTTTAAGACAGCCATCTATCTCGACGCGCCGTTGCCGGCGCGCTCCAGCCGCCTCCCCGGGACGGTCGGGCCGACCTGTGTGTCCCTCCACGGCGTTGCTCCGGATAGAGTTTACAGCGACGGACGCTTGGCACGCCGTCGGGTGAGCTCTTACCTCACCTTTCCACCTTGACCGGCCCGAAGGCCGGCAGACTATTTCTGTTGCACTTTTCCTAGGGTCGCCCCCGGCGGATGTTATCCGTTATCCCTGCCCTATGGAGCCCGGACTTTCCTCACAGACGGGCCTTTCGCCCCGCCCGCGCGGCTGTCCAGCCTGCTTGCCCGTCTATCATACAGGAAAACGCCTCCGGTGTCAAATGTTCGTTGAATTTTTTTTCCGGCTATGGTAATATATTTTAGTTATATAGACTGCCGCCGGTCCGCCGGCGGGGCCGGATTTAAAAGCGCACGGGTCCCGGCGGGGCCCGGAACACGATGGAAGGAGGACGCGCTATGTCCACCATCAAGGAATATCTGGAGGAAATACAGGGCCGCCCGGTGGCGGTGATTGGCATGGGGGTGAGCAACACGCCCCTGATCAAGATGCTGCTGCGGGCCGGGGCGGAGGTCACCGTCCGGGACCGGGTCCCCCGGGAGCGGGCGGCGGAGCAGGTCCAGGAGCTGGAGAGCCTGGGGGCCAGGATGATCCTGGGGGAGGAGTACCTCCAGGACCTCCACGAGGATGTGATCTTCCGCACCCCGGGCCTGTCCCCCAACACGCCGGAGCTGGTCAACGCTGTCCAGAGGGGCATCGAGCTCAGCTCTGAGATGGAGCTGTTTTTCCAGACCTGCCCCAGCCGCCTCATCGGCGTCACCGGGAGCGATGGAAAGACCACCACCACCACCATCATCGCCGAGTTTTTGAAGGAGGCGGGGCGGAACGTCTATGTGGGGGGCAACATCGGAAAGCCCCTTCTGCCGGACGTGGCCGACATGGTGGAGGAGGACTTCGCCGTGCTGGAGCTGTCCTCCTTCCAGCTGATGACCATGGAGCAGAGCCCCCATATCGCGGTGGTCACCAACCTCAGCCCCAACCACCTGGACTACCACCACACCATGGAGGAGTACGTCCGGGCCAAGAAGAACATCTTCCTCCACCAGGGGCCGGAGGACCGGCTGATCCTCAACTATGACAACGCCCCCACCCGGGCGCTGGCCCGGGAGGCGGTGTGCCCCGTGACCTTCTTCAGCCGGCAGGAGCGGCTGGAGGAGGGGGTATACCTCCGGGATGGGGCCATCTGGCTGACCAACGACCAGGGGAGCCGGGAGGTCCTGCCTCTGGAGCTGATCCAGCTCCCCGGCGACCACAACGTGGAAAACTATATGGCCGCCATCGCCGCGGTGGACGGCCTGGTCCCTGACCGCTGCGTCCGGGCGGTGGCCCGGCGCTTCCAGGGAGTGGAGCACCGCATCGAGTTCGTCCGGGAGCTGGACGGAGTGCGCTGGTACAACGACTCCATCGGCACCAGCCCCAGCCGCACCACCGCCTGCCTGGAGTCCTTCGACCGGAAGGTGGTGCTGATCGCAGGCGGCTACGACAAGGGAATTCCCTTTACCCAGCTTGGCATGGAGATCGTGGACCGGGTAAAGGCCCTGATCCTCACCGGGGACACCGCCTCCGCCATCCGCAGTGCGGCGGAGCAGGCCCCGGGCTTTGAGGCCAGCGGCCTGGTGATCCGGGAGGAGGAGGACCTGGCCGCCGCCGTGCGCACCGCCCGGGAGACCGCCCGGGAGGGGGATGTGGTGGTGCTGTCCCCCGCCTGCGCCGCCTTTGACCAGTTCAAAAACTTTATGGAGCGGGGCCAGACCTTTAAGCGCCTGGTCCAGGCCCTCTGAGCAGAGAGATGGGAGGATTTGTTTGGACTACGAAAAGACGCTGGCCGGGCTGTGCGCCCTGCCCGGCCCCAGCGGGTTTGAGGGCCAGGCGGCCCGGGCGGCCCTGGAGCTGCTCCGCCCCCTGGTGGACGAGGCATTTCTGGACCGTATGGGCAGCGTGGTGGGGGTGCGGCGCTGCGGCCGGGAGGGGGCCAAAAAGGTGCTGCTGGACGCCCACCTGGACGAGATCGGCTTTCTCATCACCGGGCATGAGGAGGGCTTCCTCCGCTTCGCCCCACTGGGCGGGGTGGACCCCAGGATGCTCCCCGACCGGGAGTTGACCATCCTCACCCAGCCCCCTGTGGTGGGGGTGGTGTCCTGTCTGCCCCCCCACATCCAGAGCCGGGAGGATATGGACCAATCTGTGGCCATCCAGGACCTGTATCTGGATGTGGGCCTGGATCAGGAGACGGCCCAGGCCCGCATCCCCGTGGGCACGCCGGCGGTCTACCGGGCGGGCTGCGCCCTCCTGGGGGACAAGCTGCTGTGCGGCAAGGCGCTGGACGACCGGGCCTGCTTCGCCATTTTGCTGGATGCACTGGAACGGCTGCGGGACAGGGAGCTGGACGTGGACCTGTACGTCCTGGGCTCCACCCAGGAGGAGACCCACAGCACCGGAGCCATCGCCGCCGCATACGGGATCGCCCCGGACTGCTGCGTGGCCGTGGATGTGACCCACGGGGACTCCCCGGACGCATCCAAGGATAAGACCTTCCCTCTGGGAGGCGGCCCGGTCATCGGTCTGGGGCCCAACTGCACCCGCTGGATGGCCCGGCGGCTGGAGCGGAAGGCGGAGGAGCTGGGGCTGGACGTCCAGCTGGAGGTCATGGCCGGCTCCTCCGGAACCAACGGCTGGCCCATGCAGATCAGCCGGGAGGGGATCGCCACGGCGGTGCTCTCCCTGCCCCTGCGGTATATGCACACCCCCATCGAGACGGTCCACCGGGACGACCTGGACCACACGGCCCAGCTGCTGGCCGCCTTTCTCGAGGGCCTTGGAGAGGAGGCGGAGGCGCTTTGATCCAGTGTTTGGAGACCCTGTGCGCCCTGAACGGCGTCTCAGGGGACGAGGGACAGGTGCGGAGCTATATCCGCGGCTGGGCGGAGGAGCACGCGGACAGCGTCCGCACCGACGCCATGGGCAACCTCATCGTGTTCAAGCGGGGCCGGAAGGCGGCGGAAAACCGGCTGATGCTGTGCGCCCATATGGACGAGGTGGGGGTCATTGTCACCCGGGCCACCGACGAGGGCTTTTTGAAGTTTGATTTTGTGGGCGGCGTGGACCGGCGGGTGGCCCTGGGCAAGCCGGTGGAGCTGGGGCCCGGCCGGGTCCCCGGGGTCATCGGGATGAAGGCCATCCACCTGCTCAGCCGGGAGGACATGAAGAAGGTCCCCAAGACCGACGCCCTTTATCTGGACATCGGCGCGTCCAGCCGGGAGGAGGCCCTCTCCATGGTCCCCCTTGGGACCTGCGGGGCCTTTGTGGGCCCGCCGGAGCGCTTTGGGGACGGCCTGTTCAAGGCCAAGGCCATCGACGACCGGGTGGGCTGCGCCGTGATGCTGGAGCTGCTGCGGGAGAAGCTTCCCATGGATGTGACCTTTGCCTTCACCGTGCAGGAGGAGGTGGGCACCCGGGGGGCCTTCGGCGCGGCCTTCTCCGTCACGCCGGAGGTGGCTCTGGTGCTGGAGACCACCACCGCCGCCGACCTGCCCATGGTGGAGGCTCACCGGAAGGTGTGCGCCCCGGGAAAAGGCCCGGTGATCTCCTATATGGACGGGGGGACCATCTATGACCGGGGGCTGTTCGAGGACCTGCGCCGTCTGGCGGAGGAGCACCGGATCCCCTGGCAGACCAAGGAATATATCGCCGGGGGCAACGACGCCCGGACCATCCAGCGCACCAAGTCCGGCGTGCGGGTGGCCGCCCTGTCTGCCGCCGTGCGTTATCTCCACGCTCCGGCCAGCGTGGGCAGCATTTCCGATTTTGAAGCCATGCTGAAGCTGACCCGGCTGTTCCTGGCCGATCAGGCGGCCCGGCTGACGCTGTAACGATTAGGGAGTTGTAACATGGAACTGTTTGAATTGATCCAGACCCTCAACACTGCCCATGGCCCCTCCGGGGACGAGGGCGCGGTGCGGGAGGTCATTGCCGCCCTGGCCCGGCCCCACGCCGACGAGGTGACGGCGGATACCCTGGGGAACCTGATCGTCCGGAAGCGGGGGAGCGGTCCCAAGGTGATGCTGTGCGCCCACATGGACTCCATCGGCCTGATCGTCACCCACATCGGGAAGGAGGGGTTCCTCCGGGTGGGGACCCTGGGCGGGATCGCCGCCCGGGAGCTGCTGTACACCCCGGTGCGCTTCAAAAACGGAGTGCGGGGGGTCATCGTCCCGGAGGAGAAGGCGGAATTCGGCAAGCTGAAGCTGGACGCCTGCTATGTGGACATCGGGGCGAAGGATGAGGAGCAGGCCCGCAGGATGGTCCAGGTTGGAGACACCGCGGTCTATGATACCGCCATATTTTTGAGTGGGGATAAAGTGGTTTCCCCTTACTTGGATAACCGTATCTCCTGCGCTGTGCTCCTGCGGGTACTGGAGGAGTTGGACGCCTGTCCCAACGACCTGTATCTGGTGTTCTCCGCCCAGGAAGAGGTTGGGCTCCGGGGGGCGAGGACGGCGGCCTGGTCGATCGACCCGGACTATGCCCTGGCGGTGGACGTCACTGACGTGGACGACACCCCCGGCTCGGAGAAGCTGGGCACCGTCCGTCTGGGCCAGGGAGCGGCGGTCAAGGTGATGGACCGCTCGGTGATCTGCCACCCTCAGCTGGTGGAGACCCTGGAGCGTCTGGCCGGAGAGAGAGAGGTCCCCGTTCAGCGGGACATCATGCGGGGCGGCGGCACCGACGCGGGGGCCATCCATACCACCCGCATGGGAGTGCTCACAGGAGGCGTTTCCGTCCCCTGCCGGTATATCCACACCCCCACGGAGATGGCTGACCTGGGGGACGCAGAGGCCTGCGTAAAGCTGCTGGCCGCCTTTGCCCAGGAGGAGCTGACCCGGCTGTAATGCCGGGCGAAGCTCCCTCAATATTACAATAGAAACAGGAAGCGTAGAGGAATATGAGTTTACAGATCAGTGAGCGGGTCCGCGCCCTGGGCCGTCAGGCGCAGCAGGACCTGAGAGAGCAGTTTGACCGCATTGACGCCATTGCGGAGGAAAATTCCATCCGGGTGCTGGAGGCCTTCCAGGACCACCGGGTGGCGGAGGGATATTTTGCCGGCACCACCGGCTACGGCTATGACGACCTGGGCCGGGACAAGCTGGACGAGATCTATGCCCAGCTCTTCGGCACGGAGGCCGCCCTGGTGCGCATCCAGTTCGTCAACGGCACCCACGCCATCGCCTGCGCCCTGTATGGGGCCCTGAAGACCGGGGACGTGCTGGTGTCCGCGGTGGGCGCTCCGTACGACACCCTGCTGGGTGTCATTGGAGAGACGGGGAAGGGCCACGGCTCCCTGAAGGACTACGGCGTGGAGTACCGCCAGGTGGAGCTGAAGGACAACAAGCCCGACCTGGAGGGGATGGCCCGCGCGGCCGCAGACCCCCGGGTGAAGGCGGTGCTGATCCAGCGGTCCAAGGGCTACTCCACCCGCGCCTCCCTGTCCGTGGCGGAGATCGGGGAGATGTGCCGGGTGATCCGGGAGGCCAACCCCAACGCCGCCATCCTGGTGGACAACTGCTATGGGGAGTTTGTGGAGACCATGGAACCCACCCATGTGGGGGCCGACCTGGTGGTGGGCTCTCTCATCAAGAACCCCGGGGGCGGCCTGGCCCCCACCGGCGGCTATATCGCCGGCCGCCGGGATCTGGTGGAGGGGGCCGCCCAGCGGCTCACCGTGCCGGGCATCGGCGGGGAGTGCGGCTCCACCCTTGGAAACAACCGCCTGCTGTACCAGGGGCTGTTCCTGGCCCCCCACACGGTGGCACAGGCGGTCAAGACTGCCGTTTTTGCCGCCCGGGTGATGGAGCTGCTGGGCTATGAGACCGAGCCACACTCCAGCGCGGTGCGCCACGACATCATTCAGATGATCCATACCCGGGAGCCGGAGGCTCTGAAAAAGTTCTGCAAGGGCATCCAGTTCGGCGCTCCGGTGGACTCCTATGTCACCCCGGAGCCCTGGGATATGCCGGGCTATGACTGCCCGGTCATCATGGCGGCGGGGGCCTTCATCCAGGGGGCCTCCATCGAGCTGTCCGCCGACGCCCCCATGCGCCCCCCTTACACGGTGTACCTCCAGGGCGGCCTGACCTTCGAGTCGGGCAAGCTGGGGGTGCTGCTGGCGGTGGAGGAGCTGCTGCGGGCATAGTCCAAGCCGGACGGCGCATACCCTCCCCATATCAGGCCGGAGCGGAGAGGGAGGGAGCGCCATGGAGGGGCTGGACCGGATGAGGCGGCGCTGGCGGGCGCGGCGGTCCCCCGGCGGAGGCCGGGGCGGCTGGCTGGCGTCCCTGGCGCTGGGAGCGGCACTGGCCGCCCTGTGCGTGGGGCTGCTGGAGGCCCGCCTGCGGCCCATGGCGGTGACCATCGCCCAGGCCCAGCTCCAGAACGACGCGGCCCGCCTGGTGGAGCGGTGCGTGACGGAGGACCTGGCGGAGCGTGGGCTGACATATGCCGAACTGGTCTCCATCCAGAGGGACACCTCCGGGGCCATCGTCTCCCTCACCACGGACATGGCGGCCATGAACCTGCTGCGGGCGGAGCTGGTGGAGCGGGTGCTGGACGCCCTGGAGGGCGTGGGCGTCCTCCAGCTCCGCATTCCCCTGGGCAGTCTGCTGGACCTGGACGTCCTGTGGGGGCTGGGACCCTCCCTGAAGGTCCACGCCATGGCGGTGGGGACGGCGGACGCCCGGTTTTCCAGCAGCTTTTCCGAAGCAGGGGTCAACCAGACCCTCCACCGCATTGAGCTGGAGCTCACCGTGCCCATGACGCTGCTGCTGCCGGGCGGCCCGGTGGAGACTGAGAGCGTCACCCGCCTGTGCGTGGCGGAGACCGTCATTGTGGGCCGGGTGCCAGACGCCTACCTCCAGATGGAGCGGCCGGGCGGGGGCTGAGGACCCATTTCAAGGTTTACAGAAGAAGAGGAGGTTCCCCATGGACCATTTCGAGGAGCTCCAGGCCCTGCGCCGGGAGCTGGAACAGGCTAATTATGAATACTATGTCCAGGACGCCCCGACCATGTTGGACTACGACTATGACCACAAGCTGCGCCGGCTGGAGGAGCTGGAGGGGGAGCACCCGGAGCTCATCACCCCCGACTCGCCCACCCAGCGGGTAGGGGGGAAGGCCCTGGAGTCCTTCCAGCAGGTGGTCCATCAGGTCCCCCTGGAATCCCTTCAGGATGTGTTCGACTATGACGAGCTGCGCCAGTTTGACCAGCGGGTCCGCGCCGCCGTCCCGGGGGCGGAGTACGACGTGGAGCCCAAGGTGGATGGGCTGTCGGTGGCCCTGGAGTATGAGAACGGCCTGTTCGTCCGGGGGGCCACCCGGGGGGACGGCCAGGTGGGGGAGGATGTGACGGAGAACCTGCGGACCGTCCGGTCCATCCCTCTGCGCATCCCGGACGCCCCCGCCCGGCTCATCGTCCGGGGGGAGGTCTATATGCCCAAAAAGGTGTTCCACGCCCTGAACGAGGAGCGGGAGCGCCGGGGGGAGGCCCTGTTCGCCAACCCCCGGAACGCCGCCGCCGGGTCCCTGCGCCAGCTGGATCCCCGGGTGGCCGCCTCCCGCCGCCTGGACATCGCGGTGTTCAACGTCCAGTGGGCGGAGGGGGAGACCTTCCGAACCCATGTGGAGACGCTGGAATATTTGAAGCAGAAGGGCTTTAAAGTGATCCCGCATTACAGCTGCCGCGGCGTGGAGGATGCCATCGGACAGGTCGCCGCCATTGGTGAGGGTCGGGAGGACTTCCCCTTTGACATCGACGGCGCGGTCATCAAGGTCAACGACCTGGCCCAGCGGGAGCTGCTGGGCAGCACCGCAAAATTTCCCCGCTGGGCGGCGGCCTATAAGTATCCCCCGGAGGTGAAGCCCTCCCGGGTGCTGGACATCGTGATCCAGGTGGGCCGCACCGGGGTGCTCACCCCCCGGGCAGTGCTGGAGCCGGTGCGCCTGGCAGGCACCACAGTCACCAGCGCCACCCTCCACAACCAGGATTTTATTGCGGAAAAGGATGTACGCATTGGAGACACGGTTTTGGTGCGCAAGGCGGGAGAGATCATTCCCGAGGTGCTGTCCGTGGAAATGGAGAAGCGCCCGGAGGGGGCCGAGCCCTACCGCTTCCCCCAGAGCTGTCCGGTGTGCGGCGCGCCGGTGGAGCGGGAGGAGGACGGGGCCCACATCCGCTGCACCGGGGCCGAGTGCCCCGCCCAGCTGCTGCGCAACCTGGCCCACTTTGCCAGCCGGGACGCCATGGACATCGACGGGCTGGGCATCGCGGTGGTGGAGAACCTGGTGAGCGCGGGCCTGGTGAAGACGCCGGGGGACCTGTACTTCCTGGATGCCGGCAAGGTGGCGGAGCTGGACCGCATGGGAAAGCGGTCCGCCCAAAAGCTGCTGGAGGCCATCGAGCGCTCCAAGAGCCGGGACCTGTCCCGCCTCCTGTTCGCCTTCGGCATCCGGCAGGTGGGACAGAAGGCGGGCAAGGTGCTGGCTGCCCGGTTCCGCACCCTGGATGCCCTTCAGGGCGCCACGCTGGAGGAGCTGACCGGGGTGGACGACATCGGGGCCATTACCGCCCAGAGCCTTCTGGACTGGTTCGCCAGCCCCCAGAGCCAGCACCTCATCGCCCGCCTGAGAGAGGCCGGTGTGAACATGGAGGCGGAGGAGCAGGGGAGCGACCAGCGCTTTGCCGGGATGACCTTTGTCCTCACCGGCTCCTTGGAGCGCTTCACCCGGGACGAGGCCTCCAAAATGATCGAGGACCGGGGGGGCAAGGCGGCCTCCTCCGTGTCCAAAAAGACGTCCTATGTGGTGGCCGGAGCGGCGGCGGGCTCCAAGCTGCGCAAGGCCCAGGAGCTGGGGGTGCCCGTGCTCACCGAGGAGGAATTTCTGGCCCTGATGGACTAACTTGTGTTTGTCCCGGGGAGAAAGCTGTGCTATACTGTATTTGGGAGCGCCCGGGGCGCGGATGGCGAGAGGAGAGGGGTATATCGTGAAAAAGGGCTATCTCTATATCATCGTGACCATTGTGATGTTCACCTCCTATGAGGTAGTCCTGCGGTATATCGCGGGGCAGATCAACTCCATGCAGCTGACCCTGTGCCGTTTCTCCGTGGGCTTTCTGATCCTGCTGCCCCTGGCCCTGCGGACCCTGAGACGCCGGGGGAAGCGCCTGGACGGCCGGAGCATGGCCCGTTTCGCCCTGCTGGGCCTGCTGGGCATCGCCCTGAGTATGCCCATCCTCCACCTGTCGGTGCGGTACGCCGGGTCCTCTGTGGCCGCGGTGCTGTTCAGCTGCAACCCGGTATTTGTCACCTTTTTGGCCTTCTTCCTGCTGAAGGAGCCCATCCAGCCCCGGCACATCGCCGCCCTGGCCCTGGAGATCGCGGGCACCGTGGCCATCATCGACCCGTTCGGGCACGCGCTGAACCCCCTGGGGGTGGGGCTGGCCCTGCTGTCCACCCTGCTGTTCTCCCTGTACGGCGTGCTGGGCAAGCGGCGGGTGGCGGAGTACGGCGGCGCGGTGGTCACCTGCTTCAGCTTTCTGTTCGGCAGTCTGATCGTCTTGGGGCTGATCCTGCTCTCCCATGTCCCGGCGGTGGCCCAGGGGATGACAGCCGCCGGTCTGGAGGAATTCGCCCGCATCCCCATCCTGGCGGGGTACACCCTGGAGAACCTGCCCTACGTCCTGTATGTGTCCGTGGGGGTGGCGGGGATCGGCTTCTGCTGCTATTTCCTTGCCATGGAGGAGCTCCCCGCCAGCGTGGTCTCCCTGGTCTACTTTTTCAAGCCCGCGCTGGCCCCGGTGCTGGCCTGGCAGCTCCACGGCGAGGCGATCCCCGCCAATATGATGGCCGGGATCCTGCTCATCGTGGCCGGCTCCCTGTGCGCCATCATCCCCGGGCTGCTGGAGGCGCGCCGGAGACAGCGGGCGTAGGGCCGGAAGGCGGCTCCCATGAGCGGGACCCAGATCCATACCAAAGAATGAGGAGTGGAATTTATGTCAGTTTCCAAGGTATATTTTACTGATTTTCATACCAAGGCCTTCGGCGACGGCCTGCCCACCAAGCTGCAAAAGCTGATCCGGGCAGCCGGGATCCAGGAGCTGGATCTGGACGGCAAGTTCGTGGCCATCAAGATGCACTTCGGCGAGCTGGGCAACGTGAGCTTTCTCCGGCCCAACTATGCCCGGGCGGTGGTGGACGTGGTGAAGGAGCTGGGCGGCCGCCCCTTCCTCACCGACTGCAACACCATGTACCCCGGCAGCCGGAAGAACGCCCTGGAGCACCTGGAGTGCGCCTGGCAGAACGGCTTCACTCCACTGACGGTGGGCTGCCCCATCCTCATCGGCGACGGCCTGAAGGGCACTGACGATGTGGAGGTCCCTGTGACGGGAGGCGAATATGTGGAGAAGGCCAAGATCGGCCGGGCGGTGATGGACGCGGATGTGTTCATCTCCCTGACCCACTTCAAGGGCCATGAGATGACCGGCTTCGGCGGGACCATCAAGAACATCGGCATGGGCTGCGGTTCCCGGGCGGGGAAGAAGGAGCAGCACGCCAGCGGAAAGCCCAAGATCGACCCGGAGGCCTGCCGCGGCTGCCGGCGCTGCCAGAAGGAGTGCGCCAACAACGGCCTGGTCTTTGACCCCGAGACCAGAAAGATGTCGGTGGATGAGCAGAACTGTGTGGGCTGCGGCCGGTGCCTGGGGGCGTGCAACTTCGACGCCATCTACTTCACCAACGACAACGCCCAGGCGGCCCTGAACTGCCGCATGGCGGAGTATACCAAGGCGGTGCTGGACGGGCGGCCCAACTTCCATATCTCCCTGGTGGTGGACGTGTCCCCCAACTGCGACTGCCACGGCGAGAACGACGTGCCCATCCTGCCCAACCTGGGGATGTTCGCCTCCTTCGACCCTCTGGCCCTGGACCAGGCCTGTGTGGATGCCTGCCTGGCGGCGGAGCCCATGCCGGGCAGCCAGCTGGCCCGCCACCTGGCGGAGCCCGGCTTCCACGACCACCACGACCACTTCACCAACTCCACCCCCGAGTCGGAGTGGCGCAGCTGCCTGGAGCACGCGGCCAAGATCGGCCTGGGTTCCCGGGAGTATGAGCTGATCCGCCTCTGATCCGCTCCCGACAGGGGAGGGGCGCGCCCTCCCGGAAAAATCAGACAAGAAAAGGACGATGCACTATGCCCACCAACACATACGAAAGCCCGCTCTCCTCCCGCTATGCCAGCGATGAGATGCTCTACCTCTTTTCCGCCGATAAAAAGTTCTCCACCTGGCGGCGGCTGTGGGTCGCCCTGGCCCGGGCGGAGATGGAGTTGGGCCTGCCGGTTACCCAGGAGCAGGTGGACGAACTGGAGGCCCATATCACCGATATCGACTATGAAAAGGCCGCCCAGTGGGAGAAGAAGCTGCGCCATGATGTGATGGCCCACGTCCACACATACGGAGAGCTGTGCCCCAAGGCCATGCCCATCATCCACCTGGGGGCCACCAGCTGCTATGTGGGGGACAACACCGATGTGATCATCATGCGGGAGGGGCTGGAGCTGGTCAGAAACAAGCTGGTGCGGGTCCTGGCCAGGCTGGCGGACTTCGCCCGGGAGTACAAGGCCCTGCCCACCCTGGGCTTCACCCATTTCCAGGCGGCCCAGCTGGTCACTGTGGGCAAGCGGGCCACCCTTTGGATGAATGAGCTGCTGATGGACCTGGAGGAGGTGGAGCACCGCATCTCCACCCTGAAGCTGCTGGGTTCCAAGGGGACCACGGGGACCCAGGCCTCCTTCCTGGAGCTGTTCGAGGGCGACCATGAGAAGGTGAAGGAGCTGGAGCGCCGGATCGCGGAGGAGCTGGGCTTCGACGCCGTGGTCCCGGTCAGCGGGCAGACCTACTCCCGGAAAATGGACTACAACGTGCTGTCCACCCTGGCGGGGATCGCCCAGAGCGCCAGCAAGTTCGCCACCGACCTGCGGCTTCTGTGCCACCTGAAGGAGGTGGAGGAACCCTTTGAGAAGAACCAGATCGGCTCCTCCGCCATGCCCTATAAGCGCAACCCCATGCGGTGCGAGCGGATCTGCTCCCTGGCCCGCTATGTGATCGTGGACGCCGGGAACCCCGCTATCACCACTGCCACCCAGTGGTTCGAGCGCACCCTGGACGACTCGGCCAACAAGCGCATCTCCATCCCGGAGGCCTTCCTGGCCGTGGACGCCATCCTGAACATCTATATGAATGTGGCCTCCGGCCTGGTGGTCCACCCCAAGGTCATCCGCCGCCATGTGATGGAGGAGCTGCCCTTCATGGCCAGTGAGAACATCATGATGGACGCGGTGAAGCGGGGCGGCGACCGCCAGGAGCTCCACGAGCGCATCCGGGTCCTGTCCCAGGAGGCGGGGCGGAATGTGAAGGACCTGGGCCTGTCCAACAACCTGATCGACCTGATGGCGGAGGACCCGGCCTTCGGCATGAGCCGGGAGGAGCTCACCGCCCATCTGGAGCCGGAGCGCTACATCGGCCGCTGCCCGGAGCAGGTGGAGGAGTTCCTGTCCCAGGAGATCGCCCCGGTGCTGGAGAAATATGCCGCGGCCCTGGGTGGGAAGGAAACGGAGCTGAAGGTTTGATGGAGAAAGGCGGGCTGCTTTGAAGCATCAAAAGTACGGCGCCTATCTGGCCGCCGGGGTCACCGCCTTCGCGGTGATCGCCGCAGCGATCCTGCTGTTCTTTGTGATCTACCACTTTTCGGCGGTGCGGGCCCTGCTGGAACTGCTGGCCTATATCCTGCGGCCCATCTTTTATGGGCTGGTGCTGGCCTTTCTGCTGCTGCCCGTCCACCGGCAGATCTACTCCTTTCTTGCCGCGCTGTGTGAGGGGGTGGCGGAGCGCGGGGGACGGAAGCGCGCCGCGCTGAATTTTCTGGCCATTGTGCTCAGTCTTATTTTTGCGGTACTGGTGGTCTATGTGCTTCTGGCTATGGTGCTGCCCCAGTTGTACCTCAGCATCGTGGGGCTGGTGAACGCGGTCCCGGAGTACATTCGGATCATGCAGCAGTGGCTGCTGGACTTTTTGGCGGACAATCCGGAGATCCAGACGGCGGTGCTGCCCTATTACAACTCCCTGGCTCTGTCTGTGGAGCAGTGGCTCAGCTCCGACATGCTCCCCAACCTGGAGTCGGTGAACAGCACACTGGACTGGCTGAAGGCCGAGATCCTGCCCCAGCTCACCGGCGTGGTGAGCAGCGTCTCCTCCGGCGTGGTGGCCCTGGCGCTGCTGTTGAAGGACATCCTGATTGCGATTATCGTCTCAGTCTATCTGCTGGCAAGGAAGGATGTCTTTGCCGCTCAATCCAAGAAGATCGTGTACAGCGTGTTCCGCACTGATGTGGCGGATCTGCTGGTGGAGGAGACCAGGAGCGCCTACCGCATCCTCAGCGGATTTATCAACGGCAAGCTGGTGGACTCCCTCATCATCGGCATTATCGCCCTGGTGTGCTGCAATCTGTTCCGGTTCCCGTACCCCATGCTGTTGGCAGTGATCATCGGGGTGACCAACATCATCCCGTTCTTCGGCCCCTTCATCGGGGCCATCCCCTGCGCGCTGCTGATCCTGCTGGTCAGTCCCCTGAAGTGCCTGTATTTTGTCATCTTCATCTTTGTGCTCCAGCAGTTTGACGGCAACATCCTGGGCCCCAAGATCCTGGGGGACTCCACAGGGCTGGCCTCCTTCTGGGTGCTGTTCTCCATCCTGCTGTTCGGCGGCCTCTTCGGCTTTGTGGGCATGGTGCTGGGCGTTCCGGTATTCGCCATGTTTTACAGCGTGGTCAGCCGACTGGTGCGCTGCGGCCTGAAAAAACGCGGGCTGCCCCTGGAGACCGAGCAGTACCTGGGGCGGACCGGACCGCTGGCCGGAACAGGTCCAGGGGTGGGGGGCTCCGGGACCCGGTGAGCCGGTCCATATCCCTTTATCCGCCCGGAGAGGCGGACAAGTTAAAAAACAAAGCTGCGGCCCGTACGTTCAAACGCACGGGCCGCAGTTTTTTCATTGCGGTTATGAAGTATCCAGAAGAGTGTCTTACAGCTGGGTGGTCAGGACCTTCTTCAGACGGGCGAAGCGGGGCAGACCGTTGACCCGGGGAGCCTTGGCGTCGCCCTGGATCAGGGGGAGGACATAGTCGATGAACTGCTGGTTGACGCCGTTGCCCGCCTCATTGATCCACTCGCGGGGGACCTTCTTCTCAAAGTTGGCCACGATGTCCAGGGGCTCCAGAATGGTCTCACAGCGGTAGCCGTCCTCGCCGCGGGTGCAGCGGAAGGCCACCATCTTATCGGTAAAGCCCTCCACGGCGGCCTGGACCGCGGCGGAGCCGGCCAGCAGAGCCTCCTCCGCGTCGGTCTTGGAGTCCAGATGGGCGCCGCAGCGCTGGAGGAGGGAGAGCTCGATGCCACGGACCTTCACGCCGAAGGCCTCCTTCACCGCGGAGGCCAGGTGGGAGGCCAGACCGCCCAGCTGGGCGTGGCCGAAGCCGTCGGTGGCAGAGGTCTTGGCCTCGGAGACGAAGGTGCCGTCGGCGTAGTGGATGCCCTCGGACACGGCCACCAGGCAGTTCCCGTTTTGGTCGTAGACGGACTTGACATCGGCCAGGAAGCGCTCCATGTCGAAGTCGGTCTCGGGCAGATAGACCAGATCGGGGCCGCAGCCGGTGAGGGAGGCCAGGGCGGCGGAGCCAGCCAGCCAGCCGGCGTGGCGGCCCATGATCTCGATGATGGTGACCATGCCGGTGTCATAGACGTGGGCGTCCTGCCAGACCTCGGCGCAGGAGGTGGCGATGTACTTGGCGGCAGAGGCGAAGCCGGGGCAGTGGTCGGTGCCGTTCAGGTCGTTGTCAATGGTCTTGGGTACGCCCATGATGCGGCACTCATAGCCCACCTTCTGCATATACTTGGAGATCTTGTTGCAGGTGTCCATGGAGTCGTTTCCGCCGTTGTAGAAGAAGTAGCGGACATCGTACTTCTTGAATACCTCCAGGATGCGCCGGTAATCGGTGTCATTCACATCGGGGTCGGCCAGCTTATAGCGGCAGGAGCCCAGGGCAGAGGAGGGGGTGAACTTCAGCAGATCCAGTTCCCCGGAGTCCTCCTGTCCCATATCGTACAGCTTGTCCTCCAGCACGCCCTTGATTCCGTGGGCGGCCCCCAGAACGCGGGTGATGCAGTCAGCCTTCAAAGCGGTCTGAATCACACCCTGAGCACTGGCGTTAATGACTGCGGTAGGACCTCCGGACTGGCCAATAATGCAGGCTCCGGTCAGTTGCTTCATGTTTGCTTCCTCCTAAAGTGTCAAATTTGGATCCAAAATCAGCTTAGTTCAAAATTCTACCTTGAATTGTAGCACACACCCTTGTATTTTTCAATCGGTAATGGTACAATATGAATCGTAAAAATATTTCAAGGAGATGGTCAATATGCCATTGGTTACCACGACTGAAATGTTCAAGAAGGCCTATGACGGCGGTTACGCCATCGGCGCCTTCAATGTCAACAACATGGAGATCGTTCAGGGTATCACCGAGGCTGCTCAGGAGGAGAAGGCTCCCCTGATTCTGCAGGTGTCCAAGGGCGCCCGCGCCTATGCCAACCACACCTATCTGGTGAAGCTGGTGGAGGCCGCTGTGATCGAGTGCCCCGATATCCCCATCGCGCTGCATCTGGACCACGGCCCTGATTTTGAGACCTGTAAGGCCTGCATCGACGGCGGCTTCACCTCCGTGATGATCGACGCCAGTTCCAAGCCCTTTGAGGAGAATATTGCCATCACCAAGAAGGTCGTCGAGTACGCCCACGACCACGGCGTGGTGGTCGAGGCGGAGTTGGGCACCCTGGCCGGCGTGGAGGACGATGTGAAGGTCTCCGCCGAGGATTCCTCCTACACCCGCCCCGAGGAGGTGGAGGAGTTCGTGACCAGAACCGGCTGCGACTCCCTGGCCATCGCCATCGGCACCAGCCACGGCGCCTATAAGTTCACCCCTGCCCAGTGCACCCGCAACGAGAAGGGCATCCTGGTCCCGCCTCCCCTGCGCTTCGATGTGCTGGAGGAGGTCTCCAAGCGCCTGCCCGGCTTCCCCATCGTGCTCCACGGCTCCTCCAGCGTGCCACAGGAGTATGTGAAGATGATCAATGAGCACGGCGGAAAGATGCCCGACGCCATCGGCATCCCGGAGGAGGAGCTGCGCCACGCCGCCGAGCTGTCCGTGTGTAAGATCAACATCGACTCCGATCTGCGCCTGACCATGACCGGCACCATCCGCAAGTTCTTTGAGGAGCACCCCGACAAGTTCGACCCCCGCGAGTACCTGAAGCCCGCCCGCGCCAACATCAAGGATCTGGTCCGACACAAGCTGATCCACGTCCTGGGCTGCGCCGGCAAGGCCTGATCCGGTCCCGCGCCGCAGCATCTGCTATACCATGAAAAAGGAGCGCTTCGGCGCTCCTTTTCCTTTGCATTTTTTTAGAATTTCTGATAGAATGAACTTGCTTGAAAATACTGGCTGGAAAGGAGGCGCGTACCATGACCATCCGGCAGTGGGACCGCCGGGAGGAACTGCGGGGGGAACTCCTCGACCTCATCGTAGAGATGATGGACCTGGGCCGCACCGCCGAGGGACAGAACACACCGGAGTTCCGGCGGTTGGACCAAGAGCTGACGGAAAAAAACGCCGAGCTGGAGGCACTCAACGCCCTGTGCAGCGATCCCAACGAGCTCCGGGAGCTGAAATACCGCCGCTTGGTCCGGGAAAACCGTGATATTCTCTGGGTCATGCAAATTTTCTTTTTCGTCGCCCTGTTCGTCTTCCTCTCCTTTTTATCAGTGGAGCTGCGCGGCGGCGACGGAACTGTGGGCCTCACTATCTTCGTGATCCTCTGCTCCTGTGTCTGCATCGCATGGGTCACCTACATCCTCTGCCGGTACAAGCCGGAATAAGTCCCATCGCCGCCCCCAGCCGGGGGCGGCTTTTTAGTCCTGTTTTATTCCACCTCATGAAGCCCTCCGGCGGCAGGCGCGGAAGAATTCCGTAAAATTGGACGCTCCGGCTTGTCTATTGCCGGGGATTGTGATAAAATACATGGTCAGCGTGTAAACTGTAAATATGATCCCGATCCTTGATAGAGGTGGTTTGATAACATGAAGATCGTAGTATTGGCCGGCGGGCTCAGCCCGGAGCGGAACGTCTCCCTGTCCTCCGGCGCCATGGTGTGCGAGGCCCTGCGCTCCAAGGGCCATCAGGTGGCCCTGGTGGACCTGTTTTTCGGCATGGAGGGGACCGACCAGACGGTGGACCCCTTCCAGGCCCCCATTCCCCAGGCGTTCAAGAAGGTGAGCCCTCAGGCCCCCGACCTGGAGCAGGTGCGGGCCAGCCGCTGTGACCGGAGCCCCTCCCTCATTGGGCCCGGAGTGCTGGAGCTGTGCGCCGGGGCGGATGTGGTCTATCTGGCCCTCCATGGGGCCTGCGGCGAGGATGGGCGCATCCAGGCCGCCCTGGACCTGCTGGGGGTGCCCTATACCGGCTCCAACTGCCTCAGCTCCGCCATCGCTATGGACAAGGATATGACCAAGCGCCTGGTGGCCGATCAGGTGCGCACCCCCCGCTGGCAGACGGTGACCGTCACAGCGGACAATCTGGACGCCCTGACGGAGGAGACCGCCCTTCCCGCGGTGGTAAAGCCCATTGCCAGCGGCTCCTCCATCGGCGTGACCATCGCCCACACCCGGGAGGAGCTGCGCCGGGGCCTGGAGGAGAGCGTCCGTCTGGGCGGGCGCACGGTCCTGGAGCAGTACATCAAGGGGCGTGAGATCCAGGTGGCGGTGCTCAACGGCCGGGCCCTGCCCTCCATTGAGATCATCCCCCAGGCGGATTTCTATGACTACGCCAACAAGTACCAGCCCGGCGCCGCCCGGGAGGTGTGTCCCGCCGAGATCCCACCGGAGTGGGAGAAGGCAGTGGGGGAGGCGGCCCTGGCCGTGTTCCGCACCATCGGCCTGTCCGTCTATGCCCGGGCCGACTTCATCGTGACCGAGGACGGGACCCCCTATTTCCTTGAAATCAACACGCTGCCCGGCATGACTCCTACCAGCCTGGTGCCCCAGGAGGCGGCGGCGGTTGGTATCGGCTATGCCGACCTGTGCCAGACCATCGTGGAGGCCTCTCTGGAGGCCCGGCGGGAAGGAGTTTAAGGGCAGATGGAAGCCATCACAGTACGGGACCTGCTCACCGCCGTGGGCGGTACGCTGATCGGGCCGGAAACCAGTCTGGACCGGACGGTCAGCAGCGTGGATACAGACAGCCGGGACATCCACCCCGGTTCCCTGTTCCTCCCCCTGGTGGGGGAGCGCTTCGACGGCCACACCTATATCGGCTCCGCCCTGGAGGCGGGAGCCGCCGGATGCCTCACCGCCCGGGAGCCGGAGCACTATCAGGAGGGACGCTTCTACATCAAGGTAGAGGACACCCAGCGCGCCCTGCGGGACCTGGCCTTCTGGTACAAGGAGCAATTCCGGATCCCCTTCGTGGGGGTGACGGGCAGTGTGGGCAAGACCACAGCCAAGGACATGATCGCCTCGGTCCTGTCCGTGAAGTACAAGGTCCTCAAGACGGAAGGGAACTTCAACAACAACGTGGGCCTGCCCCTGACCCTGCTCCGGCTGGACCGCAGCGTTCAGATCGGCGTGGTGGAGATGGGGATGGACCGGTTTGGGGAGATCGATTACCTGGGGGACATCGTCCGCCCGGAGGTGGGGGTCATCACCAACATCGGCGACGCCCACATCGAGCGGCTGGGCAGCCGGGAGAACATCTTCCGGGCCAAGTGTGAGCTGCTGCCCCACATCCGCAAGGAAAACGGCCTGCTGATCCTCAACGGGGACGACGCCCTCCTGTCCACCCTTCGGGGCCGGACCCCGGTGCCCGCGGTGTTCTGCGGCAGCGGGGAGGGCCTGGAGTACCGGGCCCAGTCGGCCAGCAGCGAGGGGCTGGACTCCCTGCGCAGCCGCCTCACCACGCCGGCCATGGACCGGGAGGTGTGCATCCCCGCCCTGGGCAGCCACATGATCTATCCCACCCTCATCGCCGCGGCGGTGGGGGAGCACTTCGGCCTGACAGCCGATGAGATCGAGCAGGGGATCGCCCGCTTCGTCCCCACCCGGATGCGGATGAATCTGGTGCAGCGGGGGAACGGGATCACCATTCTGGACGACACCTACAACGCCAATCCCCAGTCCATGCGGGCGGCCATCAGTGTGCTGGCGGACAGCCGCAGCGCCTGGAAGCTGGCGGTCTTGGGGGATATGTTCGAGCTGGGGCCTTACTCGCCCGCCCTCCACACCGGAGTGGGGGAGTACCTGGGCAAGCGGAAGATCGACTGCCTGGTTGCAGTGGGCGATCAGGCCCGCTACCTGGCGGAGGGGGCACAGTCTGCCGGCATGACCGCCGTCTATCCCTGCGCGGACAAGAAGGCCGCCCGGGAGATCCTCCCAGGGCTGATCCGGCCGGACAGCACCATCCTGGTCAAGGCATCCCGGGGGATGCGGATGGAGGAGCTGGTGGACCAGCTTCTGGAGCTGACGCCGGAGCAATAAGAAAAAACTGCCGCCCCTTCAGTCAGGGAGGGGCACATCAATCAAACCAAAGAGGACGCTATGATCGACATATCTGTCTCCAACCTGGTGAAAGAGTTTGAGGTTGGCACGAAAATTTTAGATGGGCTCACCTTCCAGGTGGACACTGGGGAGCGGGTGGGGCTGCTGGGGCCCAACGGCTGTGGCAAGACCACGCTGCTGCGCATCCTCACTGGCGCGATGGACTATGACGAGGGCGAGGTGATGATCGCCCCGGGAAAGCGGATGGGGCTGATCTCCCAGATCCCGGTCTATCCGGCGGGCTATACCGTGGAGGATGTGCTGGCCACCGCCTTTGAGCCCCTGCGAAAGATGGAGGAGGAGCTGGCCCGGCTCACCCGGGAGATGGCCTCCGGCACAGACCCGGCCCTGATGTCCCGGTATGATAAGCTCACGGCGGCCTATGAGACGGCCGGCGGCTATGAGACGGACACCAGGATCAACAAGGTGTGCAACGGACTGTCCATCCCGCAGGCTATGCGGGAGCAGCTGTTTGAAAGCCTGTCCGGCGGGGAAAAGACCCGGGTGAACCTGGCCCGCCTGATCCTGGAGGACACCGACATCCTGCTGCTGGACGAGCCGACAAACCATCTGGACCTGCGGGCCACCGAGTGGCTGGAGGAGTATCTGGGAAAATTCAAGGGGACCGTGCTCACCGTCTCCCATGACCGGTATTTCCTGGACAGCGTGGTGGATCGGATCATCGAGATCAAAGTGGGAAAGGCGGAGTTCTACTCCGGCAACTACTCATTCTACGCTGTGGAGAAAGAGCGGCGATATGAGGAGCAGCTGCGCCAGTACGAAAAGGAACAGGCTAAGATCGAGCAGCTGGAGAAGGCCGCCGAGCAGCTGCGCATCTGGGCTTACTCCGGCAACGATAAGATATTCAAACGTGCCCAGTCCATGGAGAAACGCATCGAGCGGATGCGCACCGCCGACCGCCCCAAAAAGGAGCGGAAGATGGAGGTCCGCTTCGGCGAGCGGGAGTTCCGCGGGGACGAGGTGCTGACCATCAAGGGCCTAACCAAGGCCTTTGGCGGGCGCACCCTCTTCTCCGGCCTGGGGCTGGAGGTGGCCGGAGGAGAGCGCATTGCCCTGATCGGGGACAACGGAAGCGGCAAGACCACGCTGCTGAAAATGATCCTGGGCGAGGAGGCGCCAGACGGCGGTAAGGTCCGGATGGGGCCGACTGTAAAGGTTGGATACCTGCCGCAGCACGTCCACTTTGACCACCCGGAGCGCAGCCTGGTGGACACCCTGATCTACGCCCAGGACTGCACTGCCCAGTCGGCGCGGAACCGGCTGGCGGCGTTCAAATTCCGGGGCGAGGATGTGTTCAAGCCGGTATCCGCCCTGTCCGGCGGCGAGCAGAGCCGTCTGCGCCTGTGTATGCTGATGGACGAAAAGATCAATCTGCTGGTGCTGGACGAGCCCACCAACCACCTGGACATTCAGAGCCGGGAGTGGATCGAGGAGGCGGTGGAGGAATACGAGGGGAATCTGCTCTTCGTCTCCCATGACCGGTACTTTATTGACCGCTTTGCCAGCCGGATCTGGCTGCTGGAAAATGGACAGATCACGGATTTCCGCGGGACCTATCAGGAGTTCCAGGCGGCCCGGGCCCGGGGCGCGGCGGGGCAGGCGGCCTCAGACACCGTCCCCGCGCCAGCAAAGGCGGCGGAGCCGGAGCGGAAAAAAGAGAAGCCCAAGCGGCCTGGCGGGACCAAGAACCTGGAAAAAGAGGTGACCGCCGCCGAGCGGGCGGTGGCCAAGGCGGAGGAGGCCATGGACGCCCTCTCCCTCCAGATCGAGGAGGCCTCCGCGGACTATCTGAAACTTCAGGAGCTGTACGAGCAGCGGGAGGCTCTGGAGGCGGAGCTCCAGGGGCTCTATGACCGCTGGGAGACCTTGTCCGCCCAGCTGGAAGAGGCGAGGGGGTAAAAGCAATTGAAGCAGAGAAAGGATAAAGGAAAATACCTTGCCGGGTGGATCCGGGCTCTGCTAGCTTTGATCCTGGTGGGAGTTCTGTCCTTCTGCGGCCTGTTCGCCTGTGTGATGTACGGCGCATACGACCACATCCAGGGGGAGCCGGAGGTCATGGTGATTCTGGGCTGTCAGGTGCGTCAGGACGGGCCCTCAGTGCTGCTGCGGGACCGGCTGGATGAGGCCCTGGACTATCTGGAGGACCACCCGGATATGACGGTGGTGGTCTCCGGCGGCCAGGGGCCGGACGAGCCCACCAGCGAGGCCCAGGCCATGGCCGACTATCTCACCGCCCACGGAGTGGAGGAGGAGAAGGTGCTCCTGGAGCCGGACTCCCACAACACCGCCCAAAATTTAGACTATTCCAGACGGCTGCTGGACCGGGAGGGGATCGACACCTCGGACGGAGTGCTGTTGGTGTCCAACGGCTTTCACCTGACCCGGGCCAGGATGCTGGCGGAGCGGGCGGGCTTTGAGCAGGTCTCCACGTTGGCGGCCCCCGCCAGCCATTTGCCCTCCCGGCTGTATATGTATGTCCGGGAGCCGCTGGCCCTGGTGAAGTCCTTCCTGTTCGACCGGGCAGGTTAGGCGCTAAGAGTTAGGAATTAGGAATGAGGAATTTGGCGGCCTGCGGCCGCCCGTTGAAGATCCAATGCTGGAGGTTCCTATGCTGGAGAAACTTGCCGCCATTGAGGCAAAATACAGCCAGATCGAGGCACGACTGGCCGCCCCGGAGACCTATGACGACCCCGCCGCGGTGGCCCGTCTGAATAAGGAACAGAATGAACTGAGCCCGGTGGTGGAAACCTATCGAAGCTATCTGGCCGCCCGGGAGCGCCTGGCTCAGGCAGAGGAGCTGCTGTCCGACCCGGAGATGAGGGAGCTGGCTCAGGAGGAGCTGCTCCAGACCAACGCGGAGCTGGAGCGGCTGGAGGGACAGCTTCAGCTCCTGCTCCTGCCCAAGGACCCCAATGACAACAAGAATGTCATTGTGGAGATCCGGGCCGGCGTGGGCGGGGAGGAGGCGGCCCTGTTCGCCCACTCCCTGTACCGGATGTACTCCATGTACGCCGAGCGCAGCCGCTGGAAAACAGAGGTGGACAGCCTGAGTGAAACAGAACTGGGTGGGATCAAGGAGATCTCCTTTACAATAGAAGGGGAGGGGGCCTGGTCCCGACTCAAGTTTGAAAGCGGGGTCCACCGGGTCCAGCGGGTGCCGGAGACCGAGTCCGGCGGACGGGTCCACACCTCCACCGCCACTGTGGCGGTGCTGCCTGAGATGGAGACGGTGGACGTCCAGCTCAACCCGGCGGACGTGGAGATGCAGGTGTTCCGCGCCTCCGGCGCCGGGGGACAGCACGTGAACAAGACCTCCTCCGCGGTGCGTCTGATCCACCGGCCAACGGGTATGGTGGTGGAGTGCCAGCAGGAGCGCAGCCAGTTCCAGAACCGGGACAAGGCCATGCGCATCCTGGCCTCTCGCCTATACGAGGCGGAGCAGGAGAAGATATCCTCGGAGTATACCGCCCAGCGCCGCAGCCAGATCGGCTCCGGGATGCGAAACGAGCGCATCCGCACCTATAACTTTCCCCAGGGCCGGGTGACGGACCACCGCATCGGCCTGACGCTATATAAAATAGACAGCATCATGAACGGCGACCTGAACGAGCTGATGGACGCCCTGGCCGCCGCCGATCAGGCCCAGCGGCTGAACGAACAGACTTGAGCAAAAAAACCAAAGGAGTTGGAACCCATGGACATCTATATTCACTACACGCAGCTGCCCCAGGACAAGGAACTGGCCGATATCGTCGGCGAACTGAACGAAGTGCTGGAGGAGGGTGGACGCGTGTGCGGCGGCGAGCAGGGCCGCATCGACCTGGACCTGGAGGACGAAAAGGTGAACCCCAAGTTCGCCCAGATCGCCGTGAAGGCCTATCTCCAGCGCGCCGCCTTTGACCCCACCACCAAGATCGAGATCGGCGGCATGGAGATCGGCATCTACGAATAAGCGGAGGCGCGGCATGTATCAGAATGTGATCTTTGATCTGGACGGCACTCTGCTGAACACCATTGACGACCTGGCCGACGCGGGCAACTGGGTGTGCGCCCAGCGGGGCTGGCCGGAGCACACCGTGGAGGAATATAAGCGCATGGTGGGCAACGGCATCCCCAAGCTGGTGGAGCGCTTTGCCCCGGAGCAGGCCCGGGACCAGGCCACCCTGAAAGAGGCCCTGGCCCAGTTCTCTGCCCGGTACGACGCCCATAAGGAGGACAAGACCGCCGCCTATCCCGGTATGGTGGATCTCATCGCCCGGCTGAAGGCTGCGGGGGTGAACATGGCTGTGCTGACCAACAAAGCAGACCCCATGGCCCGCCCGGTGGTAAATGCCTATTATCCGGGGCTGTTCCCCACAGTGCAGGGGGCCCTGCCCGGAATGCCCACCAAGCCTGACCCCACTCTGCTGCATAAGCTGATGGAGCGCATGAACGCCACCAGGGAGAACACCCTGTTCGTGGGGGACAGCAACGTGGACATCCGCACCGCCAAAAACGGCGGTCTTACCGGCTGCGGCGTGCTGTGGGGCTTCCGCTCCCGACAGGAGCTGGAGACCGAGGGGGCGGACGTGCTGGTCCAGACCCCGGAGGAGCTGGAGCGGGTCATTTTAGGGCAATGAGCAAAAAGCGTAGTCCTTTCCATAAGAAAACGAGGTCCTCACATTGAAAACAGAGCTTTTAACGGAACAGGATGTCCCCAGAGCGGCGGAGATCCTTCAAAAAGGCGGCCTGGTGGGTATCCCCACGGAGACGGTGTACGGTCTGGGGGCCAACGGGTTTGACCCGGAGGCGGTGGCCCACATTTTCCAGGCCAAGGGCCGCCCCCAGGATAACCCCCTCATTCTCCACATCCCGGAGCCGGGCTGGCTGGAGCGCTGCTGTCAGGACATCCCGGCGGCGGCCTGGACCCTGGCAGAGCGGTTCTGGCCCGGCCCCATGACCATGATCCTGCCCCGCAGAACCCTGGTGCCCGACGTGGTCACGGCGGGGCTGGACACGGTGGGGATGCGCTGCCCGGCCCATCCCCTGTGCCGGGCCATCATTGCGGCGGCGGATGTGCCCATTGCGGCCCCCTCGGGGAATACCTCCGGCCGGCCCAGCCCCACCACGGCGGGGCATATGCTGGAGGACATGGACGGGAAGATCGACGCCATTGTGGACGGCGGCCCCTGCGCCGTGGGGGTGGAGTCCACCATCATCGACCTGACCTGTACGCCCCCCCGGCTCCTCCGCCCCGGCGGGGTGACGCTGGAGCAGCTGCAGGACGCCCTGGGCCAGGTGGAGGTGGACCCCGCCGTCACCCGGCTGATGGGGGCGGGGGAGCAGCCCAAGGCCCCCGGCATGAAATACCGCCACTATGCCCCCAAGGCCCCTGTGACGGTGGTGGCGGGCGACCCGAAGAAGGCGGCGGAGTACATCGCCGCTCACGCCGGTCCCGCCGACGGGATCATCTGCTTTGACGAGTTCAAGGACCTGTTCACCCGGGACTGCGAGACCCGGTCCGTCATGGACCTGGGCCCCGCCGGGGACAAGGGGGAGCAGGCCCGGCATATCTTCGATGCCCTGCGGGCCTTTGACCACACCGCCGTCACCGCCATCTGGGCCCAGTGCCCCGACACCGACGGCATCGGCCTGGCCATCGCCAACCGCCTGAACAAGGCGGCGGGCTTTCACATCATCCGGGTATGAAAAATGCCTTTCCCTGACGGGAAAGGCATTGGGGATGAAAACGGAGGATTTATCATGATCGTCATCGGCATCACCGGCCCCACAGGGGCGGGAAAGACCACGGCGCTGAACCAGCTGGAGGCCCTGGGGGGCTGCGTGCTGGACGCGGACGCGGTGTATCATCAGCTTTTGGAGGAGGACGGCGGCCTGCGCCATGCGTTAGAGGGCCGGTTCGGCCCTCTCACCGGGGCGGACGGCAGCTTTGACCGGAAGAAGCTGGGCGGGGTAGTCTTTCACGACCGGGCCGCCATGGCCGACTTAAACGCCATCGTCACCCCCTATATTGACCGGGCGCTGAAGACCCGGCTGGCGGCGGCGGAGCAAGAGGGCCGCCCGGCAGCGGCCATCGACGCCATCCGCCTGATCGAAAACGGCCTGGCCGACCTGTGTGACGCCACCCTGGCTGTCACCGCTCCGGCGGAGGTGCGGGTGGGCCGCATCATGGCCCGGGAGGGCATCCCGGAGGAGTACGCCCGTGCCCGGGTGGCCGCCCAGCAGAGCGACGCATTTTATCGGGACGCCTGCGGGTATACTTTAGTCAACGACTGCGCCACGGCGGAGGAGTTCGGGGCCAAGGCCCGGACCCTGCTGGAGCGCATCCTACAGGAACACAAGAGCCGGTAAGCGGCCCGGGAACAGAAACGAAACTTGAACAAGGAGGAGTTTCATTATGGACGAGAACAAGGAGACCAGCCGGGGCGAGGCCCTGCGCAAGACCCTGGCCTATCAGAAGAAGAACGGCTATGACCGTCTGGCCCCCGGCGAGCTGGAGGCCATGGACGCCTATTGCGAGGGCTATAAGCAGTTTTTGGACAACGGAAAGACGGAGCGGGAGTGCGTGGAGCGCACCGTGTCCATGGCCCAGGCCGCGGGCTTCAAGCCCTTTGTCCGGGGCATGGCGGTAAAGCCCGGGGACAAGTTCTATCAGGTGAACCGGGGCAAGGCCATCATGCTGGCGGTCATTGGCCGCCGGGGTTTGGCCGAGGGCGTGAACATCGGCGCGGCCCACATCGACTCCCCCCGCCTGGACTTAAAGCAGAACCCCCTCTATGAGAGCGACGAGCTGGCGTTCCTGAAGACCCACTACTATGGCGGCATCCGCAAGTATCAGTGGGTGACCATCCCCCTGGAGCTCCACGGCGTGGTGGCCCTGAAGAGCGGCCAGACCATCCGGGTGTCCATCGGCAACGGGGAGGGGGACCCCCAGTTCACCATCGACGACCTGCTGCCCCACCTGGGGGCCGAGCAGTCCCGCAAGCCCCTGGGGGAGGCCATCCCCGCTGAGAGCCTGAATCTGCTGGTGGGCAGCCGCCCCCTGGCCGACGACGAGGGCAGCGACCGGGTGAAGATCGCCGTTCTGGAGCTGCTGAACCGGAAGTATGGCATCGTGGAGGAGGACTTCATCTCCGCCGAGCTGTGCGCCGTGCCCGCCTTCTCCGCTGTGGACATCGGCTTTGACCGCTCCCTCATCGGCTCCTATGGCCACGATGACCGGGTGTGCGCCTATGCCGCCCTGGCTGCCCTGCTCCAGCTGGGCACCCCGGAGCGCACCGCCGTGTGTATGCTGGCCGACAAGGAGGAGATCGGCTCTGAGGGCGTGTCCGGCATGAAGTCCGCCGCCTTCGACACCTTTATGGAGGACCTGTGCGCCGGGCAGAACGTGCCCCTGCGGGCCTGCTATGAGAAGTCCTTCTGTCTGTCCGCCGACGTGACGGCGGCCTATGACCCCAACTTTGCCGAGGTGTATGAAAAGCGCAACAGCGCCATGGTGAACTATGGCATGGGCCTGTGCAAGTACACCGGGGCCCGGGGCAAGTCCGGGGCCAGCGACGCCTCCGCCGAGCTGGTGGCCTATATCCGGGCCACCCTGGATAACGCCGGTGTGGTGTGGCAGATGGCCGAGCTTGGCAAGGTGGACGCCGGCGGCGGCGGCACCGTGGCCGTCTATATGGCCGAGCGGAACATCGACACCCTGGACGCCGGCGTGCCCGTGCTGTCCATGCACGCCCCCTTCGAGACGGTGGGCAAGCTGGACTGCTATATGACCTTCAAGGGCATGAAGGCGGTCTTCGAGGCG
>OJPN01000095.1_pt1 | contig 69055 bp, 58 predicted proteins | sample 1598511 | NCBI WGS metagenome assembly OJPN01 (sample SAMN03922485, study PRJEB24848) | human gut metagenome | isolation source: stool sample | host: Homo sapiens | place: Germany | collected 2011-05
TGGAGTGCAATCCTCAGTGGTAAATCTGATGAAGCAGACGCTTACAATCAATGTTGCTCAGACAGCCGCAGATACGATAGCCAGTCAGATTGAAACGATTGTTCATAGCCATGAGCCAGATGTGGAAGTTTCTGAAATTGTACAGGAATCTTATATACCGGAAAAAAAGCAGGAGGCCAATGAATCCTATAACAATGAGGATAAGAAGTTGACAGTTCGTTTAGCGACTGGTGCAGCAATCTATGCCATTGGTATGGCATTGACTGTTTTTGCGAAAGTGCCACTGCCTATCGAGTTAGCTTTTCTCATTGTTTCTTATGTTATTCTTGGCGGGGATGTTGTATGGCAAGCTGTGAGGAATATTTCAAAGGGACGTGTGTTTGATGAACATTTCCTAATGAGCGTTTCTACGATTGGTGCTTTTGTCATTGGTGAATATCCAGAAGCAGTTGCTGTTATGCTATTCTATCAGGTAGGTGAATTTTTTCAGTCATTGGCTGTTAAGCGTTCCAGAAAATCTATATCAGACTTAATGGATATACGTCCAGATTCTGCTACAGTAAGAAGAAATGGGGAATTGATTACCATATCTCCAGAAAATGTCTCCATTGGTGAGATTATTATTGTAAAGCCTGGTGAAAAAATTCCATTAGACGGTGTGGTATTGGATGGAGATTCTATGCTGGATACAAGCGCCTTAACAGGAGAATCAGTTCCGAGAAGTGTTCATAAAGGAGACGAAGCACTTTCCGGTTGTATGAATCAGACGGGTGTCTTAATGATTAAGACAACAAAAGCATTTGGTGAATCTACGGCTTCAAAGATTATTGATCTTGTGGAAAATGCGTCAAGCCGAAAAGCACCAACAGAAAATTTTATTACTACATTTGCACGTTATTATACACCTGTGGTTGTAATCTTAGCAGCTTTTCTGGCGATTCTGCCACCGATCATTCTTGGCGGAGGCTGGACAGAGTGGATTCGCAGAGGATTTGTTTTCCTTGTGGTATCTTGTCCATGTGCATTGGTTATTTCAATCCCGCTGACTTTCTTCGGCGGCATTGGTGCAGCATCTAAACGAGGTGTTCTTGTAAAAGGAAGCAATTATTTAGAGGCACTTAATAATGTCAGCGTTATTGTGTTCGATAAAACCGGAACACTTACAAAAGGTGTTTTCAATGTGACGGATATTTTGCCTGCAAATGGATTTTCAAAAGAACAGGTTCTGGAGTATGCGGCAGAGGCAGAGAGTTTTTCTAACCATCCTATTGCAAAATCCATTCTTGCTGCTTATGGAAAAGAAATTGATCAGTCAGTGATTTCTGATTATAAGGAAATTTCAGGATATGGAATCAGTGTAATGGCAGGGGAAAAGAAAGTTTTTGCTGGCAATACGAAACTTATGGATACAGAATGTATAGAGTACACAACCTGTGAAAACGCAGGTACAAAAGTTTATTTGGCTGTAGATGGTCAATATGCAGGATGTATTTTGATAACAGATGAAGTGAAGCCGGACAGTAAAAAAGCAATTTCTGACCTGAAACATATCGGCGTGGAAAAAACAGTCATGCTTACCGGTGATGATGAAAAAATTGGGAAGTCCGTTGCAGAAGAATTGCAGTTGGATGAATATTATGCACAGCTGCTTCCTGACCAAAAAGTGGAAAAGGTTGAGCTTTTAGATAGTAAAAAGAGACCGGGAAGCAAATTGGCTTTTGTTGGTGATGGTATCAATGACGCTCCTGTCCTTGCCCGTGCAGATGTTGGTATTGCAATGGGTGGGCTTGGTTCGGATGCGGCCATTGAAGCAGCAGATGTAGTTCTGATGACAGATGAACCGTCTAAGCTGGTGGACGCGATTGAAGTAGCAAAAGCGACAAAACAGATTGTCATGCAGAATATAGTGATTGCTCTTGGGATTAAGAGTGTGTTCCTGATTCTTGGCGCTCTTGGTATTGCGGGAATGTGGGAAGCTGTATTTGGTGATGTAGGCGTTACCATAATTGCTGTTTTGAACGCAATGAGAATTTTGAAAAAATAGGAAATGAGGTGGGAATGTGAAACGAAAACTGATTCTGTTAGTTGTTACGATTGTTTTTCTTGTAGGGTTTGGTGCCATTTTACATTCACCGCCTTCTATGATTGATGCAGTCACAGGAGCAACACCGAAGTCAAAAAAGGCGGCTCAAGCCTCCGCACAGTTGGAAGGCTCTTATGTTCTCGGTATTAATATGATGTCAGATGGTCTCGACAACGAGAACACCCGGAATAAATTAAAAGAATTGGCACTGGACGATTCGGAAACAAATGAAACAGATCTCATGAAAACGGACATTAGTTTTCGGTTATATGTATCTGAGACGGATTATCCGCTTGTCAGTTATGCTAAGAAACTCTGTGACAGGTTGAAACAGGCCGGTTTTTCCGTAGATCTGAAAGAGTACAGTAACACAATGATGCTATCAAGAGTGGTAAGTGGAAAGTATGATGTATTCCTGGCATCGGATGATTTTATTGACGTTACAACGCTAACACAGATGGACTATATGATCATGGACAGCGAAGAAATGAGGTGAGCGGGAATTTATGAGAAAATGGAATACGATTTTGTCTGTTTTAATGCTTCTCATTTTTATGATTCATGGAATCATGGGCAGCTTTATGCTGAACGGAGTTGGAAGTAGTGCAGGGAAACTTCTTGCATGGATTGGTGTTGGTATTCTTGTTGTGCATACGGTGATTGGTGTCATCCTGACAGTTCAGAGTTTACAGACAGCGAAGCAATCCGGAAAAATGTATCTGAAACAGAACGCCATATTCTGGGCGAGACGAGCCAGTGGGCTGGCAATACTGATCCTGCTGTTCTTCCATATTGGCTTGTTTGGAAAGGTGCAGAATGGGACATATATTTTGTTCCCTTTTACAACGGTAAAGATGGTAACTCAGCTTTTGTTCGTAGCGGCAATCTTTGTTCATATTTTTATCAATATCCGCCCATTGCTCGTATCGCTGGGAATCATCAGTTATAAAGAACGAAGGGGTGATATTTATTTGATCCTTTCGGTGCTCCTTCTTTTTATAGCGGGCGCAGTTATTTTCTATTATATTGGGTGGCAATATCTATGAGTAAGACAATTATTATTATAGGTGCTGGACTGGCAGGACTTTCAGCGGCTTTGCAGGCAGCGGAAAATGGATGCAATGTAAAACTGGTTTCCTCCTTTCCATCAGAGCGGGCGCAGTCTGTTATGGCGGAGGGCGGTATCAACGCAGCTTTGAATACAAAAGATGAAAACGACAGTCCCGAAGAACATTTTACAGATACAATAAAGGCAGCATGTGGTCTGGCAGATCCAAATGCAGTTTGGGGAATGACACAGGCAGCACCGGAGCTGGTGCACTGGCTGCTAAAACTTGGAGTTAAATTTAACATGAGTGGCTATGATGATGTGGATCTGCGGAATTTTGGCGGGCAGAAAAAGAAACGGACTGCTTTTGCACAGAGCGATACCGGGAAGCAGATCATGACAGCTATGATAGACGCTGTTCGCAGGAAAGAAGCATCTGGTATGGTAGAACGGTTCAGCCATCATTCTTTCCTAACACTTCGTCTGTGTGGCAATATTTGTTGTGGCTGCGTAATCAGGGATGAATACAGTCAGGAGACTGTGGAATTACCGGGGGATGCGGTTATTGTTGCCACCGGTGGTATGCACGGATTGTTTGGAAATACAACGGGTTCGCTGAGCAATACAGGAGAAGTCACCGCAGAATTGTTCCGGCTTGGTGTTCCTCTGGCAAATGGCGAGATGATCCAGTACCATCCGACAACTGTGAAATGTGGTGGAAAACGCATGCTCATCAGCGAGGCGGCCAGAGGGGAAGGTGGCAGGTTGTTTGCCATGAAAGATGGAAAACAATGGTATTTCATGGAGGAAAAATACCCGGAGCTTGGAAATCTGATGCCACGAGATATTACCGCCAGAGAGATATGGAAGGTCAGCCATGAATCAGAGGTATTTCTTGACATGACGGAAATATCGGAGGAGATTATTTCAAATAAGCTATCTGGTCTGGCAGACGATTGTATGACCTATCTGCATAAAGATATACGAAAGGAACCGGTGTCTGTTTTACCGGGAATTCACTATTTTATGGGAGGCATTCTGGTGGATGAGCAGCACAGAACGCCGATTCAGAATCTTTACGCTGCCGGAGAATGCTGTGCCCAATATCATGGTGCCAACCGTCTTGGTGGAAATTCTCTGTTAGGAGCGTTATACGGAGGACGTGTTGCGGCAAAATCAGCATGCGAACAGGCAGATGTAGTAGATCTATCTTGTGCGACACAGATAGATTTTCCACCAGCGTCTCAAATTTCAGAAATAAAGCAATTAAACAAAGTGATGCAGGAGACTATGGGCGTTGTCAGAAATGAGAATACGTTGTTAAATGGGATTCAAACGGTACAAGCGCTGACAGGAAATCTTCCATTGCTTGGCATGGCAGTTCTAAAGAGTGCTCTTGCAAGAAAAGAAAGCCGTGGTGCACACTGGCGGGAGGATTATCCGAAGAGCAATGACGATGATTACCTTAAAACAACGGTAGCCAGATTTGATGGAAAGCAGATACAGATTTCCTTTGTACCTGTTCCAGAAAGGCGGTGATTCACTTGGTATATAAAATAAGAATCAGGCGGCAGGAGAGTCAGAAATCAGACAGTTATTGGCAGGAATTTGAGTATGACGGAAGCAAAAACAGCTCTGTTGCCACTGTTCTAAAGGAATTGAACAGTAGAATCCCTTTGAAAGATAACTCAGGAAATATAGTTACTCCCATCAGCTGGGAATGTAGCTGTATGGTGCGAAAATGTGGGGCTTGCGCCATGCTGATTAACGAACGTCCGAGGCTGGCATGCTCTACATTTCTACATACGTTAAAAGGTTCTACAATCACCTTGGAACCTTTAAGCAAATTTCCGCTTGTAAGAGATTTGATCGTTGACCGGTCAATTCTGTTTGAAAATTTGAAAAAACTGAACCTTTGGCTTGAAAGTGAAGCTTATATGAATCCGTGGACACATGAACCGAGATACCAGTCGGCACGCTGTCTGATGTGTGGCTGCTGCCTTGAAGTGTGTCCTAACTTCTCTGCAAATGGGACTTTCGCAGGCGCTGTTGCTGCAGTCAACGCATTTCGGATTCTGAATGAAGAACAGGAAAGCACTCATTTGAATGAGATTTCTGCTGAATATAAGAAGAAATATTTTGAGGGATGCGGGAAGTCGTTATCTTGTCATGATATTTGTCCGATTGGTCTGCCTGTGGAAGAACTGCTTGTAAGGTCGAATGCAGCGGCTGTTTGGGGCAAATAAAATGGATGATAAAAGCTATAATGAATGTATGAAGAGAATCAAAAACTTGATTCTCTTTTTTAAAATACATACATTGACAAATATCTATGTATATATTATATTGAACATAGACAATGATCAATGTGAGGTGTCAATATGAATGCAATGGACTGGCGAGTAAACTTATTAACTGATAAATTCCGATTTATGTAATAAAATTCTCATGCAAAAGCTTCTTTTAACATATCCGAAAAATCCTCAATGTAATACCCGGAATTATCCTTTCGCCAGAAGGCGCAGTATGTCTTCCGGACAGGATCCCCGTTTCTGACGAGAGGAATCCGGTCAATGGTGGAATCCGACCATACAGGATCGCCGATCACATCGACGGGCATATATCCCTGTCCGGATGGATCATCAGGATACAGGGGATATTTTTTAATTCAGCGATATCGATCATTTCCAGACGTCCAAGCGTATTTCGGCTGGAAATTTCGATATACATCCGGCTTTCAGCCAGGATTTCATTGTTGTAGCGGTCAGAAAATGCCCGTCTCTGGTCATTCAGTACGAGGTCGACCCGGTCCGTTTCCATTGCTCTGTAGAGTTCTTCATGACTTCCGACCATGATGTGCTGTATTTTGGGCGAACAAGAAAAATACGGTAATCTGGACTGGTCAAATTAACAAAAACTGGCTGTTTTAAAAAGTCCATATATCATATATCATAAGGCTAAGCTGATACAGCAAATACAAAAAGAAAGCCTGATGTCATTCTCCAAGGGCCCTGAGAGTACATTCATCGGGAAAAGAGGAATGATGATATGAGCACAAACCAGGCAGCAGTGGCTGCAAAAAAAGGATACAGCACAAAAGAACTTGTTTTAGATGCAATGTTTATTGCGCTGACGTATGTATTTACAGCCTTTGTAAATGTGAGACTCCCGATCGCGGCAAACGGAGGACTGATCCATCTCGGAAATGTACCGTTATTTATCTGCGCGATCCTGCTTGGAAAACGCACCGGCATGCTGGCTGGCGCTTTTGGTATGGGACTGTTTGATCTGTTATCCGGCTGGACGGCATGGGCGCCGTTTACGTTCGTGATCGTAGGTGCGATGGGTTACGCAGTTGGCGCGATCACAGAAGGACACCACAGCTTAACGAGAGATGCGATCGCGATCGCGGTTGCGTGCGTGATCAAGGTTGTAGGATACTATATCGCAGAAGTGATCATTTATCACAACGTGTTTGCCCCGGTTGCTTCGATCCCGGGAAATCTGGTCCAGATCGGCACAGCAGCTGTAATCGTTATGATCTGCATTGAGCCGCTTCGCAAGATCCTGCGCCCTGTCTTAAAATAAAAGGAAGCTCCGGGCAGGGATTTGATCCTGCAGGCGAGAGAAAGGAAGAGATTATGTACGATATCATGACACCCGGCCCTACACAGGTGAGGGAAAATGTACGGCAGGCGCGGGCGCTTGCCTGCACCAATCCGGATCTGGATGCCGATTTCTATGATTTTTACAAGGAGACCTGTGAGGAGATCAGCGAGCTCCTTCATACGAAAAATGAGACGCTGATCCTCGACGGAGAAGGAATTTTAGGACTGGAAGCGGCCTGTGCGACGCTCACCGAAAAGGGAGACCGCGTGCTTGTAATGGATAACGGAGAATACGGAAAAGGCTTTGCCGGGTTCGTGACCATGTACGGCGGAGAGCCGGTTCTTTACTCCACCGACTACCGCAACGCGTTTGATGTGGCGGAACTGGAAAAATATCTGGAAAAAGATCATGACTTTAAATATGCGGCGCTGGTACACTGTGACACTCCGAGCGGGATGTTAAATGATGTCTCAAAGCTCTGCCCGCTGTTAAAAAAGTACGGGATCCTGACCCTGGTGGACTCCGTTTCGGCCATGTTCGGCGAGGAGATGCGGGTGGACGATTATCAGATCGATCTTCTCTGCGGAGGATCCCAGAAAGCGGTTTCCGCACCTCCAGGATTAAGTTTTGTGACGATCAGTGCGGATGCTTACAAGACGATGCATTCGCGGAAAACACCGGTCGCGTCCTTCTATGCGAACATCCTGGCGTTTGACGGCTATTATGAGAAAAAGTGGTTCCCGTATACGATGCCGATCAGCGATATCTACGGACTGAGACAGGCGTTCGATAACATTAAAAATGATCCGTATATGCTGGAGCGGCATGCAAAGATCGGAAATGCGGTCCGGGCGGCAGTAAAAGAAGCCGGCCTAGAATTATACCAGGAGACAGGATTTTCCAACACTGTGACGGTATTCAATGTCCCGGAAGGGACCACGGACACCGCGATCCTCACCGCGATGAAGGAAAAATGCAACATCATGCTGGCCGGATCCTTCGGCGCGTTTGCGGGGAAAGTGATCCGCATCGGGCATATGGGCGAAAACGCCTATCCGGAGAAAGTGGGAGCCGTGATGGCCGGTCTGGATCTGGTATTCAAAGATCTGGGAATCACGCTGAAGTGCAGCCTGAAAGAGGCGTATGACAGGAAGATGAGCGAGCAGTAAAGGAATGTCGGCAGAATGCTGCTATGGCAGTTTTTTCACGGGTAAGAATTACGATTTTATCGGATGATCAAAGAAAATATGATAAATGCATAAAACGAAAAAGACCTGCAGAAATGTATGAAATCTGCAGGTCTTTTTATGTTGATATAGATTATCGGAATCTACCGGCTTGTGCCGACCGGAATTATGCGCCAAGTCTCACGCACGTCTGGCTGGAAACGCAGGATTATTCTCTCACAAGAACTTTTGTGATCTCCGCGATATAAACGGTGTGGTAATCTTTCTCCGGATACCATTTTTCATCGTTTTCTTTTGCGATGAAGTTCTCCGGGCGGATCTCATCCTCGTAGAGCTTTTTGCAGACGAAGACCATGTCTGCTTCCTCGAAAGCTGCTGTACCGTCAACAAAGTACGGAGTCAGACCGGCTTCTTTGACCTTATCGCAGTCACGGCCGGATTTGGAACCGCAGATGGAGAGTGCCTGTTTGTGCTCCGGCCCGTAGAAGGACAGGGTAAAGGTATCGTTCGCGTCGACGAATTTCTTTGTGTAGCGCTGCGGGCGGATATAGCAGGTGGCAACATTTTTGCCCCAGAGAACGCCGAGACCGCCCCAGCTTGCGGTCATGGTGTTGTATCCGGACTGATCGCCGGCAGTGATCAGCATCCACTCGGAACCGATCTTTGTAAAGGGATTAAAGGTGAGACTCTTGATATCAACTTCTTTGAATGCCATGGGAAAAACTCCTTTCATTGGTGGGGCAGAAACTTGTCTGCACGGAAATTTCTGTAAAGAGATCCATGCACAGGTGCCGGATCTTTTGCTGTTCCTATTATAAAAGGCATAGGACGAAAATGCAAATGGAATTCTCAGCCCGGGAAATTCCATCCCACGAAAAAACAGCGGAATACCGGCAGATAAAAACGTTAAGATCCTGCATGAATCTTAACAAAAAGGCAGATAATCGGAAACTTGGTCTTGAAGAAAAAGAATGCCGGTGTTATATTTTTGACAAGAAAGATCTGTCCGGCTCGCTGATCCTGCGAATGTGGGAGACAGGAGATGGAAGGACGTATCAACGAAAATGTTTGGAGGAAACATTTATGAGAGGTGTAGAGACAAGGATCCAGGAGATCCGTCACCGGATCTTCCGGGAAGTAGCAAGAATGGCGTACCATACGGAATGGCCGGTGGACAAACGAATCGAGGAACTTCCTTATAAGATCATTCCGGGAGAAGTTGGAAATTTCAGAAATGATGTGTTTCTTGAGCGGGCGATCGTGAGCGAGAGACTGCGGCTTGCGATGGGACTTCCGTACCGCGGGGCAGCGGATCCGGCGCCTGTCTCAACAGGGATCGAGGAGGCGGACAAACCGGAGACTTACTACACGCCGCCGCTCATCAACGTGATCAAATTTGCGTGCAATGCATGTCCGGAAAAGCGTGTTTACGTGACAGACGGCTGTCAGGGCTGCCTGGCACATCCGTGCGTGGAGGTCTGCCCGAAGGATGCCGTGACGCTTGACCGGACGAACGGAAGATCGAAGATCAACCCGGATAAGTGTATCCGGTGCGGACAGTGTGCCAATGTCTGTGCGTACCATGCGATCATCATCCAGGAACGTCCGTGTGCGGCGGCGTGCGGGATGGATGCGATCCACTCCGACATGAACGGAAAGGCAGATATCGACTATAATAAGTGCGTGTCCTGCGGACAGTGCCTTGTGAACTGCCCGTTCGGTGCGATCGCAGACAAATCCCAGATCTTCCAGGTCATCCGCGCAATCCAGACGGGCGAGCGCGTTTATGCGGCTGTGGCACCGGCGTTTGTCGGTCAGTTCGGACAGAAGGTCACACCCGGAAAACTCCGTGCGGCTATGAAAGCGCTCGGATTTGCGGATGTCTTTGAGGTTGCCATCGGCGCGGATTTATGTGCAGTCCAGGAGGCGGAGGACTTCGTGAAAGAAGTTCCGGAACAGCTTCCGTTTATGGCGACCTCCTGCTGTCCTGCATGGTCGGTGATGGCGAAAAAGCTGTTCCCGGACTACTCGAACTGCATCTCGATGGCATTGACACCGATGACGCTGACAGCGCGACTCATTAAGAAGAAACATGAGAAAGGGAAAGTTGTCTTTATCGGACCGTGCGCGGCGAAAAAGCTGGAGGCGATGCGGACTTCCGTGCGCAGCGATGTGGATTTTGTCCTGACATTCGAGGAGATGGCGGGAATCTTTGATGCGCGCCATGTCGACATCGAAAATATCGAGGAGGATGAAGGCGGAGTCAATGCTGCATCGAAGGATGGACGAAACTTTGCGGTTGCCGGCGGTGTCGCGAAATCCGTGGTGGATGTGATCGCACAGATGTATCCGGAGAAGGAGATCAAGGTTGCGAACGCGGAAGGCTTAAAGGAGTGCAAGAAACTTCTTCAGCTCGCCAAAGCCGGAAAGTACAATGGCTATCTTCTGGAAGGAATGGCATGCCCGGGCGGCTGCGTTGCAGGTGCCGGAACGATGCAGCCGGTCAAAAAATCTCAGGTTGCGGTAAACCTCTATGCGGGAAAAGCCGGACATGTGACGAGCGACAAGACCGAGTATGTGAGCGAACTGGATAAACTGGTCGATTAAAAGTAACGATGATAAAACTTATATGGACTTGCAGAATGCGGCTTCCTTGACGGGGAGCCGCATTCGTTGTAAAATAGGAATCCGATGCCCTTTTATGATAGGAAGGAGGAAAAAACATTGGAGCAGGAGAGAAAAGAGCTTTTGAACAATGAAAGTGAAGATAGAGCAAAGAATAAGACAGGTCTTGTTCTCGAAGGCGGCGGCATGCGCGGGATCTATACCGCGGGTGTGCTCGATGTCTTTCTGGATGAGGGGCTTGAATTTGACGGCGTGATCGGTGTCTCGGCAGGCGCAGTCCATGGATGCAGTTTCCTGTCCGGGCAGCGGGGGAGAAGTATCCGGTATTATAAAAAATACTGTGCGGACAAACGCTTTATGAGCGCTGAGAACATGATACGGACCGGAAACTTTGTGGACACGGATTTCTGTTACCATGAACTTCCGGAGGTCCTGGATCCTTATGATTATGAGGCGTTCGACCGCAATAAGGAGAAAACGGATTTCTATGTGGTCTGCAGCGATGTGGAGAAGGGAACACCTGTCTACGCGAAGCTTCATGACATGAAGAAGGATATCGATTATATCCGCGCGTCAGCGTCGCTCCCGTATGTCTCAAAGTTTGTGGAGCTGGGCGGCAGAAAGCTTCTCGACGGCGGCTGTACCGACAGCGTTCCGGTCGAGGCATTCATGAAACTCGGTTTTACAAAGGATGTTGTCGTTCTGACCCGTGATCTGGAGTACCGGAAAAAGCCGGAGAATGCCTGGATGGCAGATCTTGTGTACCGGAAGTACCCGAAATTTGCCGAGGTGTTAAAGAACCGCTCGGTGGAGTACAACCGCAGCATCCGCAGGATCGAGAAGCTGGAAAAAGAAGGAAAGATCTTTGTGATCCGGCCGAGTGTACCGCTCACGATCAGCAGGACTTCGAGAAGTGCAGAGGAGATCGAAAAGACGTATCAGGTCGGAGTTCTCGACGCAAAGAAACAGATGGCTGCGTTGAAAGAATGGCTCGATATTCGCGGATAAGAATGACCTCAGAGTGTGACCGGTGAAAAACAAGACCGGGAACAGGAAACAGTCAGTGAAAAGAAGGAAGGAGAGCGCCTATGTCAGTGAAAGAATCGGGATCGGGAAATACGGATCACAGGATCCGCCCGGTTGCCAGGATCCACACGGATTTTCCGACAAAGTTCGGGATCCCCAGGCAGAGCGGCCTCACAGGAGATCTGGAGTCCCGGATCGTATTTGAACCGGAGTTTTCCAATCCGGACGCGGTCCGCGGGATCGAAGAATTCTCCCATCTCTGGCTGATCTGGGAGTTCTCCGAAAATGTGAGGGATCCGAAGAAGTGGTCTCCGACCGTCCGCCCGCCGCGGCTCGGCGGAAACACGAGAGTCGGCGTGTTTGCGACGAGATCTTCGTTTCGCCCGAATTCCCTGGGGCTCTCCGTGGTTCGCTTAAAGGCGGTGGAAACCGGGGAGAACGGAATGCCGGTCCTTGTGGTGACAGGGGCGGATATGATGGATGGGACGCCGGTCTTTGATATCAAGCCGTATATTCCCTTCGCGGACAGCCATCCGGAGGCGAAGGGCGGGTTTACGGACCAGACGAAGGAATACGGGCTCAATGTCCGGATCCCGGAGGAGTTCTTAACACTCCTTCCGGAGGAGAAACGCGCCCCGCTCCGCACCGTCCTTTCCCAGGATCCGCGTCCGTCCTACCAGGAAGATCCGGCACGGGTCTACGGGATGGAATTTGCCGGGTATGAGGTAAAATTCACGGTTTCGGGAGAGACGCTCTATGTGAAGCAGGTGGAGAAAATTCACTCTTCGCAGTAAAAAAATCCGGACTGCCGTATTTGTGCAGTTGGACAAAAACCAAAAACGAGGAAGTTAGAAAACACCAGGAGTTAAAAGAAGATGGAAAACGTATTTTTAAAGTAGTTTCTGATGATCAGCGACGTTCGGACGATCGCGTTCCTCGCTGTTCTCGCGGCTCTGTTTTATCTGATCCATGTGCTGTACCATAAAAAACACATGGATTTTGCTGCCGTAGTCATGGTTGGTACCGGACTTGGACTTGTCCTCGGCCTGGCGATCCAGTTTGTGGCCGGATTCCCGGATAAACCGATGGAAGTTGCTTTCGTCGCAGAGACGACAACCTGGTTTGCAATGTTCGGAAGCGGCTACATCAACCTGATCAAGATGATCGTTGTCCCGCTCGTCATGATCTCCATCATGCAGGTGATCATCAACATGCAGCAGGGCAGCAGCATGGCGAAGCTCGTAAAAAAGACACTTTTAGTCACGATGGGGATGGTTGCGATCGCATCTGTGACCGGTATCGTGATCGGAACGCTGTTCGGCGTCGGAAAAGGCGCAGCGATCGTGGAAGATGGAACCGCGACTGCTAAGGATATTACCCCGGTCGCTACGACCATCAAAAACCTGATCCCGGGAAACATCGTGCAGGCGATGGTCGACAGCAACATCATCGGCCTCGTTATCTTCTCCGGATTCCTGGGTCTTGCGATCTGGTGGATCAACTATGAGAGCAAGGAAGAGGCGAAGCCGTTATACGATCTGATCAACGCGGCTCACAAGGCGATGATCAATATGGCGCTCCTGATCCTCGACTACATGCCGTGGGCTGTGATGGCGCTCCTCGCGAACACGATCGCGCAGAGAGGTCTCTCCTCCATCCTGGAAGTCGGAAAATTCATCATCGCGCTTTATGTGGCGGCTGTCGTTCAGTTTATCATTCAGATCCTCTTCCTTGTGATCAACGGTCTGAATCCGGTCGTATACATAAAGAAATCGTTTGCGACCATGCTGATGGCATTCACCTCCCGCTCCAGCGTCGGATGTCTTCCGATGACGATCGAGACACTGACAAAGAAGCTTGGTGTTGACCAGGGTACCGCAAGCTTTGTAGCCGGATTCGGTACAACCGCAGGAATGCAGGGCTGCGCGGGTATCTTCCCGTCACTCCTGATCATCTATGTCTGCAACGTGACAGGAACTCCGATCGATATCACGATGATTGTGATGACGATCTTTGTCGTTACGATCGGTTCTCTTGGAATCGCCGGTATCCCGGGAACAGCCACGATGGCAGCTTCCGTCGGACTTTCCGGCGTCGGCATGGGCGCCCAGTTCGGTATGGTAAGCCCGATCTTAGCGATCGACCCGATCATCGATATGGCAAGAACCATGATCAACGTCACAGGTTCCCTGACGAATGCCCTTGTGGTGGATAAGCTGATGGGAAATCTGAATATGGATGCGTATAACGACATGAGCGAAAGGATTGTGGGAGCACGAAGTGCGGAACAATCCGGTATCAATGCTAAAACTAAAAAAGAAAAAGCAGAGTAATCATAGATCCCCGCATGTGCCTGGCAGACAGGTATGTGCGGGGATTTTTCTGCCTCCATTTACCTGCAAGAAACTGCGGTTGCCCGGTTCCTGATCGCGTAAGATCAGTCATCATACTGCACATCATGTTAAAAATATATCTATTTCCGCTAAAATCCCGAAAAAACTGGACAGCTCCTTATTTTTCTGTATAATAGGTAATTGTCGGTCTTTTTACGGTTGGTGGTTATTTTTTGTTTTAAAAGAAATTTCAGGTAAATTCTTTAGAAAACAAAAAAGATCCTACTATATTTAGAACACGAAAAGAAAAAAGGAGAGTTTGAGTATGGAAAAAATACGTCCAATGTTGTTCACAACATTGAAGAAGTATTCCGGTGCCCAGCTGATGTCTGACGTCGTAGCGGGTATCATAGTAGCCATCATCGCCCTTCCGTTATCTATCGCGCTGGCACTGGCATCCGGCGTGGGTCCGGAGCAGGGTATCTACACGGCGATCGCAGCAGGATTTGTGATCTCATTCTTAGGCGGCAGCCAGGTACAGATCGCGGGCCCGACAGCGGCGTTCGCGACGATCGTAGCCGGCATCGTTGCGAGAAGCGGCGTGGAAGGTCTGGCAGTCGCTACGATCCTGGCAGGTATCATCCTTGTTATCATGGGATTCTGCCAGCTTGGTTCTCTGATCAAGTTTATCCCGTTCACGATCACGACCGGATTTACCTCCGGTATCGCGGTGACCATCGTGATCGGACAGTTAAAGGATTTCTTTGGAGTGACCTACCCGGCCGGCATGGAGACGATCGAGACGATGCAGAAGTTAAAAGCGTTTGCAGCCGGTTTCGGTACGATGAATATCCATGCGGTGATCGTTGGTCTTGTCTGCCTTGCGATCCTCATCGTGATGCCGATGATCACAGAGAAGATCCCGGGATCCTTAGTGGCAGTCATCGCAGGTATCGTGATGGTAAAATTCCTTCCGTTACAGGTCAACACGATCGGAGATCTCTACAGCGTCAGCAATGCACTTCCGGCCTTCCATATGCCGGCATTCAGCTATGACGTGATCCAGGGCTCTTTATCCGACGCATTCACGATCGCAATCCTGGCAGCCATCGAGTCCCTGCTTTCCTGCGTCGTTGCAGACGGCATGATCGGCGGAAAGCACCGCTCCAACACAGAGCTTGTTGCCCAGGGTGCAGGTAATATCGTTTCCGCCCTGTTCGGCGGTATCCCGGCAACCGGTGCGATCGCACGTACAGCAGCAAACATCAAAAACGGCGGACGTACTCCGGTGGCAGGTATGGTCCATGCGGGCGTCCTTCTTCTGATTCTCGTGATCCTGATGCCGTATGCAAGCTGGATCCCGATGCCGACGATCGCGGCGATCCTGTTCATGGTAGCCTACAACATGTGCCAGTGGAGAACCTTCGCAAGACTCGCAAAGACGGCTCCGAAGAGCGATATCGCAGTTCTTGTTCTTACCTTCTTCTTAACCGTTGTCTTTGACCTTGTCGTAGCGATCGAGGTGGGCATGGTCCTTTCCTGCCTGCTGTTCATGAAGCGCATGAGCGATGAGATGGGAGTCAGAAGCTGGCTCCATGTGGAGGAACTTGAGGAGCAGAAGCGCGACGAAGAGGAAGCTGCCAAAGGCGCGAAAAAGGCAAATGCGATTCCTTCTGTAGAGGAAGCGCAGCTGAAGGCGGCGGCAGAGGAGATCAACCCGGCAGATTTACGCCAGATCCCGATGGAGCTTGCAGTCTATGAGCTCACAGGACCGTTATTCTTCGGCGCGGCTGACCGCATCAATCAGATCACAGTGGGGGAAGGCACAAGATGCCTGATCCTTCGTATGCGTGCAGTACCGGCGGCGGACAGCACGGCCATGAACTCCATGACAGCCCTCTATGAGCGCTGCAAAAAGAACGGCGTGACTCTGATCCTGTCCCATGTCAACGAGCAGCCGATGCGCGCGATGGAGAAAGCCGGATTCGTGGATCTGGTGGGCAGAGAGAACTTCTGCAGGAATATTGAGGAAGCCCTTGACCATGCGGACAAGATGCTTGAGAAGTAAATAAGGCGCGGAGGAAGATTTTTCTGCGCAAAGCTGAAAAGAGCTGTGTGACTATATTTGGGTCAGCAGCTCTTTTGGGCATATGTAGGGAAGCCCAGACTGCAAAAATTAAATTATATTTTTGAAAAAGTCTGTTAAGATGACGCAAAACGTGAAAAAATACATACAAAAGTTACAAAAATCCTGACGAAATATATTGTACATGTTATTTGCAAAATTCGTGTTAAGGAGAAAAAATAAGCGATTAAGCGGCGGCTAAAAAGCAGGTAAAAAGGTAGCGGGGATAAAAATTCTGTGATATATATGGTTCGACTTAAAAACAGGAGAGAAATTTCATCCTGTCAGATTAAAACATCCCGAAAAAGAAATTTGGCAAAGATTCTTTGCAGGAAACAAAAGCGGGGTGGATATAAAAGAAGAGTTTGGGAGGTCTATATCATGGCTAATTTATTTTCGATCCTTTTCATCATCCTTGTTGCAATTGTAGGCGGTATTCCGACCATCGTGATCACGGGTTATATTCCGGTCATGATCGCTCAGAAGATTTATAGAAAAGTGAAGTACGGATATTCTTTATATCGTTAAAATAAAGGGATGGTTGACTGGCTGTTTGAAAAACCGGCAGTGAAATCTGAACAAATATCATTAAGACGGGTGACTTTTCGGAAAATTATCTGCAATCTTAACACGATTTTAGCAGAAATTATGTTATAATGAATCCAAAAGAAGAACAAGTGATAAGAATGGCAGCAGTTGTTCTTCATGGATCATAAAAAAACCGGAGGTTCCCCTATGAGCACAAAAGTCAGATCAGTGTTAAAGAACAGCGGGATCGCGTTCGGGATCCTGGGAATCGCGACGGCATTTTGTTTTCTTGTCCAGAGGATCTCAGAATCAGACACGCACGTCCCGCTGTTGTTCGTTTTGGCGGTGTTGTTTGTGTCCCGCTTTACGGATGGATATGTTTATGGAATCGTCGCATCGATCATCGCTGTTTTCGGTGTGAACTATGTTTTTACATTCCCATATTTCAAACTGAACTTTGCGATCACGGGATACCCGCTGACCTTCGTCGCCATGTTGGCCGTAGCCTGCAGCGTCAGCGCCCTGACGACCCAGATCAAAAAGCAGGAGCAGATGCGGCTGGAGGTCGAGAGGGAGAAGATGCGGGCGAATCTTCTGCGGGCGGTGTCCCACGATATCCGCACTCCGCTGACTTCCATTGTGGGATCCGCATCAGGAATCATCGACAACTATGATGCACTCTCAAAAGAAAATATTCTGGAACTTCTGGAAGATATGAAGTCTGAAGGACAGTGGCTGGTCCGCATGGTGGAAAATCTGCTCTCGATCACGAGGATCGGGGATGGAACCGCAAGGATCCATAAGGAAGAGGAGCTGGTGGAGGAAGTCATCAGCGGTGCTGTCACGAAATTCCGGAAACGGTTCCCGGATATCGAGGTGATCTCAAAGATCCCGGACGATGTCCTTCTTGTCCCAATGGATGCGATCCTGATCGAGCAGGTGATCGTAAATCTCCTGGAAAACTGCGTGCTCCACGCGGACGGTATGACAAAGATCTGGTTGATCGTGACGGAGGACGGGGACCAGGTGAAATTCTCCGTTGAGGATGACGGTGCCGGAATCGAGGAGTCCGTTCTTCCGAGAATGTTCGACGGAAGTTTCCAGTCGGAGGACGGAAAAGAGAGCGATTCCAAGCGAAATATGGGAATCGGACTTTCGGTCTGCATGACCATCGTAAGAGCCCACGACGGAATCATGAAAGCAGAAAACAGAAAAGAAGGCGGTGCCAGAGTGATGTTCTGGCTGCCGAAAGGAGTGGACACGGAATATGGAGATTAAAGACAGAGTGCTGGTCGTGGAAGACGACAAGAGGATTAGCAATTTCATCAAGACAGTGCTGGAAGCGAACAATTACGATGTGATCGTCGCGCAGACGGGAGCGGAGGCATACAGCATGGTGACCTCCCAGTGTCCGGACGTGGTGATCTTAGACCTCGGTCTGCCGGACATGGACGGCATGAAGATCTTACAGGGCGTGCGGGAATGGTCCGCGATGCCGGTGATCGTTGTGTCGGCGAGAACCCATGAGAGGGATAAGGTGGAGGCGCTGGATCTCGGAGCTGACGATTACATCACGAAGCCTTTTGGAACATCCGAGCTTCTCGCAAGGATCCGCACCGCGATCCGTCACACAAGGTCTGGGATCCCGAATCAGCCGGGCGGACAGACGGGAGTTTTTAAATCCGGCGGATTGACCATCGATTATGACAAGCACCGCGTGTTTATCGACGGTGTGGACGCGGGGCTGACCCAGAACGAGTATAAAATTGTGAGTCTTCTTGGAAAGTATGCCGGGAAAGTCATGACTTACGACTATATTATTAAAGAGATCTGGGGACCGAATATGAAGAACGATAACCGGATCCTTCGCGTGAATATGGCGAATATCCGGAGAAAGATCGAGAAGAATCCGGCGGAGCCGCAGTATATTTTTACAGAGGTTGGCGTCGGATACCGGATCGTGGAGCCGGATTAGGACAGGATGCCGCGTTGCAGCGGAAAGGGAATAAGCTATGGTAAAAACACCTGTTGTGTCCTCTATAAATTTAGAGGGCAGCAGGTGCTTTTTGTGTAATAGGGAATTCCGAGGAATTCCCTATTACACAAAAGGCACTAACGTGCCAATGATGTGCACTCGCGCGAAGATGTAGATTGTCGCAAGCGACCGCGCGAGGCGCGAGATATGCCAAGGCACATTCTTATTTATATTATATGTTCGAATGAAAGTTACGTTTACAGGTGCTGCCGGTATGCGTGAAAATGTCAGCTTTCGCTGTATGAAGCTGGTGAACACTGCAGACCAGGGAATTTTAAACTCGCTGAAATTATTGTGTGGCAGCAGCCTTCCGGACAAGTTCATCCAATGTCCCGAACCGGTAGCCCATCTCCTCCCACTTCGTCAGCAGCTCATCGAGGATCGCCGCGTTTGTGGAGGAAGTACTGTGCAGAAGCACGATGGCACCCGGATGGATGCGGCCGAGAAGTTTTTTGAACGCTTCCTCCTTTGTGGGCTGCTGATCCTGATACCAGTCCACATAGGCGAGACTCCAGAAGAAGGTCTGATAGCCGAGAGCTTTTGCCATCTGAAGATTCGCTTTGCTGTATTTTCCCTGGGGCGGCCGGTAGTATCTCCGCATGGTCTCTCCTGTGATCTCTGTGTAGCTTGTTTCGAGGCTTGAGAGCTCTTTCGCGAAGCTTTCCGGATCGCTGATCTTCGACATGTCCGGGTGGTGGTATGTATGGTTTGCGACAATATGCCCCTCGGAGACCATGCGTTTTACGAGGTCCGGGCTGGTCTCCAGGTAGTTTCCGACGACGAAAAACGCGGCGGGAACCTGATGTTTTTTCAGGGCGTCCAGGATCATGGGGGCATTGCCGTTCTCATATCCGGCGTCGAAGGTCAGGTAGATGACTTTCTCGCCGGAAAGATCGGCGTACCAGGTGTTGTACTGCTTTAATTCATCTGCCGTGGCGTTAGCGACAGGCGGTTTTCCATCCTGCTGGAATGAGAGTCCCCAGTTTCCGTCCGCAGATGCCGGGACTGACGGAATGACGGTGGCGGCGAAAGCGCCGAGGACATAGGAGAGGGGGAGTAGGATGAGAGCCAGGAGAAGTGCGGCTGGACGGCTTCCTGCAAAAATCTGGTCATGATCGCGCGGAAATTTTTTTAAAAGACAGAAAAATGGAAATTTCATGAAATGATATCCTTTTCATGTGGTTCCAGAGACGTGCAGATGTCTCATGGAACTGCTTTTTATAATATATTCCACCCCAGATATTTGTATTCCATCGCAAAATGTGGTAAGATGTGTTGGTGCGCGTAAAGCTGCCGGTTCGGCAGTATGAAAGGAGAGAAAAAATTGAAGATTAGGATCCGGAGGATTCTTTTTCCAATACTGTTCTGTCTGGCGGTAGCATGTATCATTGAACTTCCGCTTGCGCAGACAACGATTTTCGGGGACGACGTGATCTTATGGGATACCTTGTTCCGCTCAGTCATCGCGGTTCCGATGCTGGTACATCTTTATAGAGAGGATTCGGTGTTCAGGGGAAAAGAACACTGGAACGGAAAAATCGCGGCTGCGGCATTTTTCAGTGGCGCGGGAATATCTCTGGCGTTCGGCCTTGTGGTGAGAGCGCTTCAGATCTCTGGCGCGGCCCTGGCAGATGAGAGCCTGTTCACAGGAAATCTGTGGCTGGAGGCTGTGGTGCTTCTGGCGGCATCCCCGATCCTTGAGGAATATTTTTTCCGCGGCGTTCTCTATGGAAGATGCAAGGAGCTTGTATCCGCCCCGGCGGCAGCATTTATGACCGCGGCGTTTTTCGGTGTGTTCCACTGGGACCTTGTGCAGGGAATCTACAGCTTCTTTATGGGGCTGATCCTGGCATATCTTATGGAAAAAACGAATACGGTGAAGGCACCGGTGGTGTTCCATTTCGCGGCGAATCTGGCGGCACTTGTTCTGGAGTTTTTTTAGCATGACGGAAAGAGTGTGCTTATATTTTGTATCAAAATCGGTCGGTTCCGGCGGTCCTGATGCCGCAAAGATGGCGAAAAAGGCGGCAGATTGCCGTAAAATCGTAAGGGAATCGTAATTGAATCACCAAAACCCAGATGATAAAATAGTCTAGGCAAAAAAGAAAGGCGGGAAAACGACATGAAAAAAAGAACATTATTCCGCAGTGGTGCGGCGTTTCTTATGGGACTTCTGATGACCGCAGCGGTGGGATGTTTCACAAGCTTTGCTTATGACAGCGCAAGGCTGAAGGCTTGTTCAGTAGAGAACGGAAACAGCATTTCCGTCACAGGAACAGCTACGACCGGCGCTTTAAATGAGGGGGAAACTCCGGATGATGGCTATTATTATCTGTTCGAGCTTCACCCATATGAGTCTGAGATAGGCTCCAGAACGGACTACATCGCATGGAGCAACAAATCCGACAAGTTAAAATTCACCTTAAAATACAGCGGTGATTCCACAGATACGATGCTCTATTCCAGATTTGTGGTTGCGTTAAAGACCGGCAGCACCTACACACCGATCAGCAATGCGATCTATGTGACGAATCCGGGCGACGTTGCAAAGTTCCGCGAGGATTACCCGGAGCCGATGAGCAAAAAAGGACTTCTGATCCAGCTTGATATGCTCGGCGACGCGCTGAACCTGGGTGTAAAGCACACGACGGTCAATATCCCGTATCACCAGCTTGTGGGCGGCAATTTAAAGTACAAATACAACGGAAAGACCTACAACTTCAACGGTGATCTCATCAAGGATTATGATAAGATGATCAGTGCGTTCTCCGCAAAAGGAATCGTTGTGACGGCGATCCTTTTAAATGGCTGGAACGACAGCTACCCGGAGCTTCACGAAGCCGGGCTTGCGAAGAGAAACGAAGCTTTCTACTACGGTTTTAATGTCTCCACGGAGCAGGGATATGAGACGACCCGTGCGCTGCTCTCCTTTATGGCAGAGCGCTATTCCGGTGCCCACGATGACTACGGCCGTGTCAGCAACTGGATCGTCGGAAATGAGATCAACAACAACTTAAACTGGAACTACACCGGTCCGATGGATATCGATTCCTATACAAAGCTCTATTCAAAGGTATTCCGTGTGGCCTACACGGCAATCAAGAGCCAGAGCCGGAACGCGCGGGTCTTCTTCTCCACAGACTATGAGTGGAAGCGCGCAAACTCCAACCTGATGTACGGCGCAAAGGATTTTATTGACCGCTTCAACGCCGATATCCGTGACGAGGGAAATATCGAGTGGGGACTTGCCTACCACCCGTACCCGCATCCGATGACGGAGCCGGAGTTCTGGGATGATGATCAGACAGGCGCTGTCAACAATACTGAAGATTCACCGGTGGTAAACTTCAAAAATCTAAACGTCCTGACAGATTACTTCCAGAAGGACATCATGCGCGATGCAGGCGGAAATGTCCGCCATATCATTCTCTCTGAGGAGGGCTTTACCTCAAAGAGCGCGACCCGGGGAGACGTCTATGATATCCAGGCAGCGGCATTTGCCTACGCGTACTATCTTGTGGACAACAACCCGTATATCGATGCGTTTATCTTAAACCGTCAGGTCGATGCGGTGATCGAGGTAGAGCAGTCCTGCTCGTTTGGTCTCTGGACAGTTGACATGTCAAGCCCGAACAGGGTCATCGCCGTTATGCCGAAGAATATTTACAACGTATTCAAATATATTGATACAAATAAATCTCTGAAGTATACGGAATTCGCGAAGAAGATCATCGGAATCAACAAGTGGAGCGATGTGATCCCGGGATTTAAGCTGCAGGAATAATTCAAAAGAATAAAGCTGGTATTTTGATCCGGCAGGGCACTTTCAGATATGTGTTCTGCCGGATCTTTTTGCTTACAAATGCCAGTTTTACGGGATTTTATTGACAAAATCCTGACGAGGGCTTATAATGCGCTATGACAATTACTTAGCACGACAACTCAGGAAATGGCAGGAAACAGTTTGGTGTGTCAACATTTTTCGGGAGGATATCATTATGGCAAAGAAGAACCCAATCGCAGCCGCAGCAAAGAAAATGGCTGCAGCACCGGTTAGCAATAACACTGTAGAAGCAGAGGCAGCAGTTAAGGCAGAAGCAAAGGCTGAGGCTCCAAAGGCAGAAGCCAAGAAGGCAGAGGAGCCGAAGAAGGAGACTGCAAAGAAGACTCCGGCAAAGAGAACAACAGCAAAGGACATCAAGACATCCGTAGTTGTACAGTTCGCCGGCAAGGAAGTTACAGAGAAAGATCTCATCGCGGCTGTTAAGAAAGCCTACACAAAGAAAGGCAATAAAGTCGGCGATATCAAGACTATCGAGATCTATGTAAAGCCGGAAGAGAGCGCTGCTTACTATGTAGTAAACGGTGTCGGCGCGGATGATTACAAGATTGAACTGTAATCAGAGTTTCAAAGAAACAGATTTACGGACTGCTGCAGATAGAGATTACGGTCCGTAAAAGAACAGAGACTAAGAAAGAGCGTCCGCCGGGATTTTCCCGACGGGCGCTTTTGAGATCAGGAGACAATGGAAAAAGAAAAGAAGATAGAGCTGCCGGAAGCGTTCGTGAAAAAGATGGAGGAGCTTCTCGGCAGTGACGCGGAACCGTTTTTTGAAAGTTATGACGCGGAGCGGAAATTCGGTCTGCGGGTCAATCCGTTAAAACAGAAAAATGGCTGGACGGCAGATGCGGGAACGCCTCTGGAAGAATACCTGAGAGGACTCGCAAAAGTACCCTGGGCGAAGGAAGGATTTTACTACGAGGCAGATATGCGCCCGGGACGCCATCCGTTTCATGAGGCAGGGGCATACTATATTCAGGAACCAAGTGCCATGTCCACAGCGGAGTCATTAGCCCCAAAGCCCGGGGAGCGAATTCTCGATCTCTGTGCGGCCCCCGGAGGAAAATCCACCCATCTTGCGGGAAAAATGGGCGGGCAGGGGCTTTTGGTCTGCAATGAGATCCATCCGGCCAGGGCAAAGATTTTATCCCAGAATATTGAGCGCCTCGGCATCGGAAATGCGGTGGTGACGAACATGGATCCGTTTCAGCTTGTGCCTGCATTTAAGGAGTTTTTTGACGGGATCGTGGTGGATGCACCCTGTTCCGGAGAAGGAATGTTCCGAAAGGATGAGAATGCCAGAAATGAGTGGAGCCCGGACCATGTCAAACAGTGTGCAGGGCTTCAGGACGGAATTCTGGACTGCGCGGCAGTCATGTTAAAAGATGGCGGACGGATCGCATATTCTACCTGTACATTTTCACCAGAGGAGAATGAACAGAGTGTAGCGAGATTTCTCTCGCGCCATCCGGAATTTTCTGTGGAAAAGCCGGAACTTGCGAAGTACTTTTCAGCAGGACATCCGGAGTGGGCAGACGGGAACGAAGAACTGAAAAAGACAGTCAGGATCTGGCCGCATCTGGCGGATGGGGAAGGACATTTTCTGGCACTGCTTGTGAAAGGAGAGAGCTCCGGGGACACTGTGACGGAGGCAGACAGTCAGAACGCTGCAAAGATCGTGGAGAAACGGAAGAAGGGCAGCAGGAAAGACAACAGAAAAGATGATGGCGCCCTTTCTGAGGCAGTCTCCGCATTCCGTGAGTTTGAAAAAGAGAACCTGACGGATGCAGAGGAGCTGGAAGGCAGAAAGAAATTTCTGCTGTTTGGAGAAAATCTCTACCTCGTTCCGGAGATGATGCCGGATCTTAAGGGCCTCAGGGTCTTAAGACCGGGGTTACATCTTGGCGCAGCAAAAAAAGGCAGGTTTGAACCGTCCCATGCGCTGGCCCTGTTTTTAAAGAAAGAGGAAGTGAAGCAGACGGTGGAGATCGGTTTTGGGACCCTTGCCCTGAAATACCTCCGCGGAGAGACATTGCGGGAAGATGACTTTGAAAATCAGGGGATTCCGGCAAAAGGCTGGGTCCTTGTGACGACCGGCGGTATGTCGCTTGGTTTTGCAAAAGCAGCCGGAGGAATGCTCAAGAACCATTATCCGAAGGGCTTGAGGATTCAGGGAGGCTGACGGAACCTGTTTCATTAAAAGACAGGCCCTTCCGGATTTTTGATGTCCGGAAACAGGTTCTGCATATCCTGCGGCAGCGGAGCAGAGAATTCAAGCTTCTTTCCGGTCACAGGGTGGGAAAAGCTCAGATAGATGGAATGAAGCGGCTGACGGTCGATCAGACGGTAGTCCGGGCAGTAGAGAAAATCCCCCGGCAGCGGGTGCCCGATGGCTTTCATATGGACGCGGATCTGGTGCGTTCTTCCGGTTTCCAGCAGGAGACGGATGAACGAGAGGTCGGCGTCCTTGTTGTATGCAATAGTCTGATAATGGGTCACAGCAGCATCACCCCGCTCCGGATCGCAGACGCGCTCAATGGTAGAGCCGTCTTTTCTGGCGATCGGAAGGTCAATGGTGCCGGAGTCAGCTGTCTTTCCGGAAACGATGGCGGCGTATTCCCTGTGGATCGCATGATCCTTCACGGCATCTGATAGAATACAGGAGCTGTAGGGATTCTTTGCCAGAAGTATAAGCCCGGAGGTATCCCGGTCCAGACGGTTTACGGCGCGGAATACGAATGGCGTCTCCTCATTTCTGAAATACCAGGCGATCGCGTTTGCCAGGGTGTTCTCATAATGTCCCTGGGATGGATGGACCGGCATTCCGGCAGGTTTGTCGATCACGAGGACATGTTCGTCTTCAAAGACGACAGAGAGATCCGTAGGAACCGGAACGATCTGCTCAGAAGCCTTTTTCTCCGTAACATGGACGTCCAGGCAGTCCTCCGGCTGGAGGACTGTGTTGGAAAAGACGGTTTTCCCATTTAGGAAGAAACTTTCCGCGGTGTTCCGCAGGTGGACCACAAGGCGGGATGAATAGCCGGAATCCAGAAGAAATGCAGCGATGGACCGGCCGCTTTCCGATTCGGTGATTTTGTAGGTTAAAATTACATTCATGAAATATCCTTTTTGATAAAATACGGGCAGTCAGCAGATTTCATTGTACCACAGGAAAAATTGCGCGGCAAGTCTTAGAAAGCAGACGCATATGTTGTGATAAATATGCATCGGAAGTCCTGAAACATGTGGAAGAATCAAAATATTGCGGAGAAGGCACGGTCGTGGGCCGGCAAATGGACCAGACCGACAGAAAAGATGGAGAGAAAGCGCGGTGCGTCCCTGATTGTGCAGCTCTGTCTGGGAGCGTTCCTGTTTTTTTCGGCTGCAGTTCCCGGAAATTATCCGTATGCGGAACACAGCGGGAGTCAGGCTGGTCAGCCTGCGCTGGAATCGGCGGCAGCGCAGCCGGAGACGGATCCACTCCTTCTGAACTCCCGTGCCGCTGTTTTGCTGGATGGCGATACGGGGCGCATTCTATACGGAAAAAACGAGACGGAAGTCCTTCCGATGGCCAGTACCACGAAGATCATGACCTGTATTCTGGCACTGGAAAATGCCGGACCGGACACTGAAGTTCTGATCTCAGACCGCGCGGCATCGATGCCGGAGGTAAAGCTGCATGTGAGAAAAGGGGAAAGATACCGCCTGAGAGATCTCCTGTATTCCATGATGCTGGAATCCCACAATGATTCCGCCGCAGCGATCGCTGAGGCCGTTGGGGGCAGTGTGGAAGATTTCGCAGATATGATGAATCGGAAAGCGGCGGAACTCGGGTGTGAGGATACATATTTTCTGACACCCAACGGACTGGACGCGAAGGAGAGGAAAAGCGGAAAGATCCATTCCACAACGGCGGCAGATCTGGCGCGGATCCTCAGATACGGGATCCTGTTTTCTCCGGCAAAGGAGGAATTTCTTGCCATCACAAGAGCACCGTCCCATACGTTTTCAGATCTCTCCGGCGATAGAAGCTTTTCCTGTATGAACCACAATGCTCTTCTGACATCCATGGCGGGTGCGGTCTGCGGAAAGACCGGATTTACGGGAAAAGCAGGGTATTGTTATGTGGGGGCGGTAAAAAAAGGAGAAAAATTATTGATTGCAGCACTGTTAGGCTGCGGATGGCCGCCCCATAAGACATATAAGTGGCAGGATATGAGGAAGCTTGTGACATATGGGGAGGAAAATTTTGAATATCAGGAGATCGAAAAACAGGGGCTTGGGAAATCTGCGGTGATTTCAGTGGAAAACGGTGTAAAGCCGGAGGTGAAGATTCGGATCGAAAATGGGAGTGCAGATGAGAAAACACTCCGTGTCCTGCTGGGGAAAGATGAAAAAATCCGGGTGAGAACGAAGATCGCAAAGGCTGTGGATGCACCGGTGAAGGAGGGCATGCCGGTGGGGCAGAGAGATTATATGATCGATGGGATTATTCTGGACAGTGATCCGGTGGTGACAGACGGGAAGGTTGACCGGTGGGATTTTGGATATGCAGAGAGGATCGTGATGATGAAGTTCTGGCTCTACTGACATTGGTCGCGAACAGTAACGTTCTGGCAGTAACATGTGATGGGAATCCTGTTATCATACATACTTGAATTATAGGGAAATCCTGTTATACTGATAGAAAAGAAAATTGGTAACTGCAAGGGTACCGGACAGTTACTGAAAATCTATCAGTACGGAGGCATAAAAGCATGCAGACAAAACTTACAAGAGAGGATGCCATCGAGCTCCTCAGAAAACACAACAAAGAACCGTTCCACATTCTCCACGGACTTACCGTCGGGGGAGTTTTAAAATGGTACGCGAATGAGCTTGGATATGGGGATGAAGCCGGATTCTGGGAGATCTGCGGAATCCTTCATGATATTGATTTTGAGGAATACCCGGAAGAACACTGTCTGATTGCCCCGCGCCTGTTAAAAGAAGGCGGAGCGGAAGACGAGGTGATCCATGCAGTCTGCAGCCACGGATACGGCATCCACGAGTGGATCGACGCAAAGCCGGAGCATGAGATGGAGAAAGTCCTCTTTGCGGCAGACGAGTTGACCGGTCTGATCTGGGCGGCAGCGAAGATGCGCCCTTCAAAGAGCACGAAGGATATGGAAGTATCCAGCTTAAAGAAAAAATTTAAGGATAAGAAGTTTGCGGCCGGATGCTCCAGAGACGTCATCACAAAAGGGGCGGAAAATCTCGGCTGGGAACTGCCGAAGCTGATGGAGATGACGATCCTCGCCATGAGATCCTGCGAGGACTCTGTTGCGGAAGAGATGAAAGAGATGGGACTGGCGGAATAAAAGCGGAAAGCCTGTGAGATGGAGTACGGACAGGAAACTTAACAGAGAAATAACAAGTGAAAACCTGAGAAGCTTTTTGGGCTCCTCAGGTTTTTAAGCTGGTGGGAAAACTTTTCTATCGTCCGGTCGGGTTTCCCTCCCGGTCCTGTCATTTTACGCTCTTGATCTGTGCGGTCATTTTGTTCGGCAGGCAGACGATGATCTCGCCGTCCATATGGATCTTCCCCTGATGAACGCAGATCTTATCGGGGCAGGTCGCTTCGGAGACCCAGACTTCCCCGTCTTTGATGATCAGATGGTTTGTGCCGCCGGATGCACCATCGATCGTGAGTTCCTGATCTTTTGCGAGATCGAGTGTCTTGACGACGTTTCCGTCGACAGAGATCTCGACGACTTCTGCCGGGCTCTTATGCATCAGCTTTGTCCCGAGAAACAGAAGAGCGGCAGCCGCAAGGACCACGGCGATCAGGATCAGGTCCTGTTTCTTAAAAAGTGTGTGTTTCATGTCTTTATTTTCTGTCATAAAAATCTCCTGAAAACTCAATAACCAATGAGGCTGCAGTGCCTGCGGATCCCGGATGCGCTGAGCCGGGGATCATTGTTTAATGATAAAGTCTTCCATCCCGTCCGAATAATAAACGTGATAATCCTCATCGATAAAGCATGCATAGATCCCGTCGAGGGAATTTGCAAGCTCCAGTCCTTTTTCAAGTCCGAGAGAAAAGCAGGTGGTGGAGAGACCGTCACCGTCCACGGATTCTTCGGAAAGGATCGTCACGGAGATCAGCCCGTTATCGTAAGGATACCCCGTTGCCGGATTTAAAATATGATGGTAATTTTTTCCGTCAACCTCAAAATGGCGTTCATAGACGCCGGAAGTGACAACGGAGAGATCATCGATGCCAAGCACCTCAAAAGTCTCATCGCGGTCCGCAAACGGTTTCTGAAGTCCGATGTGGAACTTGCTCCCATCCGGCTTTTCTCCGACGCAGAGAACGTTTCCGCCGAGATTAATGATTGCGCTCTTCACGCCGGCATCCAGAAGCTGATCCTTGATACGGTCGGCGATATATCCCTTCGCGATAGATCCGAGATCGATCGTGGTGTCAGGGGAAAGGAACGTCAGGGTGTTTCCGGAGAGGACCAGGTTGTGATAATCCACTTTCGGAATGTCCGCTTCAATGTCCGCCGCATCCGGGATCACAGCCTCGCCACTCGTGAAGTTCCAGAGGGAGCTCAGCGGTTCGATCGTAATGTCGAAAGCGCCGCCGGACTTTTCGCAGTATTCCAGACCTTTCGATAAGAGCGCCGCCATATCGTCGGAAACCGTGACGGTGTCCGTAGTCCGGTGGTTGATCTGATAGAGTTCACTGGTCTCTAACGTCTTGCTGAAAATGTTTTCATACTCTTTACAAAGTGCCATCGAATCGTCTAAGATAGAGGAGTCGTCAGAATCGTAGAGGGTGATGGTGACGAAGGTGTTGAGCAGAAAATCGGAACGGCTCAAAGGAGTCTCAGGAGTGAGAAGACCCGGACCGTCACTATTTTGGCATCCACTCAGTGCCATGCCGGAAACGAGGATGAGACCGGCGGCACAGATGCTGAAGATTGTTTTTTTGTTCATATTTGTACTTCCTGTAATTTGATGGATGATCGTAACTTTCCGATCAATGAGGAGCCGTTACGCCGGATCCTCATAATATCTGATTTTTTATTCTAACAAACAGACTTTTGAAAGTCAAGAAAGACGAGGGATCGATCCTATGTATCGAGAAAAAAAGGCGATAAATATCGCATTGTACGGACTTCTCATCGCACTCGCCATGGTGCTCAGCTTTGTTGAGACGCTGATCCCCATTCCGATCCCGGTCCCGGGCGTAAAGCTTGGACTCGCGAACCTTGTGACGGTGGTGGGACTTTACCTGATCGGGATCCCCGGAACGATCGCGGTGACCCTGATCCGCATCGTTCTTGTGGGTTTATCTTTTGGAAATCCATACAGTATGATCTACGGGCTGTCAGGAAGCTTTCTCAGCCTGTTTGTGATGGCAATCTTAAAGAAAACGGGAAAACTCTCCCAGATCGGTATCAGCGTCCTCGGCGGCATCGCCCACAACATCGGTCAGATCACATTCGCAGCTGTCATTGTCCAGACAGCAGGCGTATTTTACTATCTCCCGTTCCTCCTCGCCGCCGGCTGCATCGCAGGAACCCTGATCGGAGTTGTCGGCGGGATCATTACAGAACGCCTGATGCACGCAATGCGCGGTATAAAAAAATAAAATACCGATTGTATTGAGGGGATATTTTTACTATAATGAATGGTAACAGGTTGCAGGTGCGCCCGATTGTTTCGGAGCATTCTCTCAGGCAAGTTTACTTGTCTGAGAGAATTATGCGGAATAATCTGGCATAGGGCGACCGCCCTATGCTTCTTGTTTTTCCATCGGAAAAACAAGAAGAGCGCACAAAAACCAGCCAATCAACTATCATGCAAGCTAACATATAACCGCAAAATCGGAGGGGATACATCATGATTGAAATGTCAGTAAAAAAACTGGTACAGTATGGAAAAGAAACAGGCCTGATCGAAAAAGAAGACGAGATCTACGCCAGAAACCAGATCCTGGAAGTTCTCGGCATGGATGAATATGAAGAGCCTGGCGAGATCGTGGGGACGATCAGCCTGGAAGATACCTTAAATGAGCTGACCGATTACGCGGCAGAACACGGGATCCTTGAAAACAACAGCGTTGTGTACCGGGATCTCTTTGATACGCGGCTCATGAACTGCCTGATGCCGCGCCCGAGTGAGGTCGTAAAAAAGTTCCACAGTGAATATGAAAAGTCCCCGGAGGATGCGACCGGTTATTTCTATAAACTGAGCCAGGATTCCAACTATATCCGCCGTTACCGCGTCTGTAAAGATCTGAAGTGGATCACAAAGACAGAGTATGGGGATCTCGATATCACGGTAAACCTCTCCAAACCGGAGAAAGATCCGAAAGCGATCGCAGCTGCAAAGAACATGAAACAGAGCGGATATCCGAAATGCCTGCTCTGCATGGAGAACGTCGGCTATGCGGGCCGCGTCAATCATCCGGCGAGAAACAACCACAGGATCATCCCGCTGACTTTAAACGGGGAGAACTGGGGATTCCAGTATTCTCCGTATGTCTATTATAATGAGCACTGCATCGTCTTCAACGGAAAACATACGCCGATGAAGATCGACCGGAACACATTTAAGAAATTATTTGATTTCGTCACGATGTTCCCGCACTATTTCCTGGGATCCAATGCGGATCTCCCGATCGTTGGCGGTTCCATCCTGACCCACGACCATTTCCAGGGTGGAAGATATACCTTTGCAATGGCGAAGGCGCCGGTGGAAAAGAGTTTTACAGTCAATGGATTTGAGGATGTGGAAGCCGGGATCGTAAAATGGCCGATGTCCGTGATCCGGATCCGTGGGGAAAAGAAAGAGCGGCTGATCGATCTTGCAGACAAGATCCTGACTGCATGGCGCGGATACACAGATGCGGATGCGGATATTTATGCGGATACAAACGGAGAACCGCACAACACGATCACCCCGATCGCGAGATTCCGCGATGGGAAGTTTGAGCTGGACCTGGTGCTCAGAAATAACCGCACCACCGAGGACCGCCCGCTCGGCCTGTTCCATCCGAACCCGAAGCTGCATCACATTAAAAAAGAGAACATCGGACTGATCGAAGTCATGGGTCTTGCGGTCCTTCCGTCAAGACTGAAAGAAGAGCTTGCCCTGCTCGCAGCTTATATTGTAGAAGGAAAAGACATCCGCAGCGAAGAGTCGATCGCGAAACATGCGGACTGGGTGGAGGAATTCCTTCCGAAATACGAGAAGATCACAAAAGACAATGTGATGGAGATCCTGCAGGATGAGGTCGGTCATGTATTTGCGAATGTTCTGGAGGATGCCGGTGTCTATAAACGCACAGAGGCAGGCCGGGAGGCATTCGGAAGATTTATCGCGTCCCTGAACTGAAGATCCTGCGGACGCATATGTAGAATGGGAGTGAATCACTGCGATCACGTTACATTTTCCTTAATATTTTCATAAATGTAAGGACGGTGTCTCGCCAAGCGCAGGAAAATATGTTATACTTGATAACTGTTTAACGAGAATCAGCAGAAATTCTCCTGTCGCTGCCGGTGGTGAGGAGAGTGGAAGATGAGAAACTCAACAGCAGCGGCGGCAGAGAAAAATCAAAAGGAACGGTCTTTTCAGCAGCCTGTATCTGATGCCGGAACGTGAAAAGGAGACTGACATGTTAAATGAGGAGAAGATCCGTCTGATGACGGGGATCGCCATGTTTGAAAAGAAAATGATGAAGGAATCCATTCCTGCGAACCGGTATTTTAAGAGCGATTATGTGGGAAGCCACCTGATCCGGTCGTTTATCGCGTATTCACTGACCGTCTGCCTGTGCCTGATGCTATGGGTCCTTTACCGTTTTGATGATCTGATCAATGCGATGGCAGTCGACGATCTGCTTTCACTTGGTGCACGCCTTGTATTTTACTATGTGGCAGGACTTCTCGCATATCTTGTCGTGACCTGGAAGATCTATTCGAGACGCTATGATGAGGCGGTGGGAAAACTGAAGATCTACCAGGCAAAACTCCGTCGGCTGGATAAAAAGTACAACCAGCAGGGAGTGAAGGAAAACGGGGAGGAAAAGAGTAAGTGATCGGACTTTTAGTATTTAAGGAAAAACTGAAACAATTTTATGGGAAATATAATATTTACATCGTACCGGTCGTAAGATTTCTGGTGGGATTTCTCACCTTCTGGCTGATCAATGCGAATGTGGGATTTATGACAAAGCTGAAAAATCCGCTGATCCCGGTGGTAATGGGACTGATCGCCTCCTTTATCCCGTACGGAGTGACTGCGTTTTTAGCCGGGATCTTTATCCTGATCCATGTTTCCCAGGTGTCTCTGGAGATCGCCCTGATCATCTTTGTATTCATGCTCGCGGTTACTGTCCTTTACTATGGTTTCCGCCCGGGGGACGGATATCTTCTGCTCCTGACTCCGCTGCTGTTTTTCCTGCGGATCCCGTATGTGGTCCCGCTCGTCGTAGGTCTTTCCGGAAGTCTGGTCTCGATCGTTCCGGTGTGCTGTGGTGTCTGCATTTACTATATCCTGATGTATTTAAAGCAGAATGCGGGGACACTGACCGGAAGCTCCATGACGGAGATGGCGGACCGTTTTATCCAGATCGTAAAAAATGTGTTCGGAAATGAACTCATGTGGGTCATGGTGGCTGCGTTTGCCGCTGCGATCCTTGTCGTGCTCATTATCAAAAATCTCTCGGTGGATTATTCCTGGTCCATCGCCATCGTTGCAGGAGTGATCACCCAGCTTGCTGTGATCTTTGTGGGAGATTTCAACTTCAATCTTCCGGTATCTGCCGGTTCCATGATCTTTGGGATCGTTGTCTCGGTGGTGATCGCCCTGATCTACCAGTTCTTTGTATTCGCAGTGGATTATACGAGAACAGAGTATCTGCAGTATGAAGATGATGATTACTATTATTATGTAAAAGCTGTCCCGAAGCTCACGGTGTCCGCACCGGACGTAAAGGTACAGCGGATCTATTCGAGAAAAAACGTGAGACGCGAGAAAAATGAAACGCGTGAATAATTGTACGGAGGTAACAAAATGACAGAATTTCTTGGGAATATGTATTCCTGGTTTACATTTATTCCGAAGATCACATTGTCGAATCTTTTTGAAATTCTGATCCTCACAGTCCTGATCTATGAAGTCCTTTTGTGGGTAAAGTCGACGAGAGCAGGAGTGCTGCTGCGGGGTGGTATGATCATTGTCGGATTCTATCTGCTGGCGGCGATGTTCCATCTGAATACGATCACCTGGATCATCAACCATATGGGCCAGCTCGTATTGACGGCTCTCATCATTATCTTCCAGCCGGAACTCCGGAAAGCGCTGGAGCAGCTCGGAAGCAAAAACATCATCACAGATCTTTTTATTTCCGAGAATTCCAGACTCCAGGAGGGATATACGGAAAAGACCGTAAACGAGATTACACGCGCTGCCTTCGAGATGGGAAAAGTAAAGACAGGAGCGCTGATCGTGATCGAGCGCGACACTCCGCTTCCGGAGATCGAGCGAACAGGGATCCCGGTGGACGGGATCGTGACGAGCCAGCTTCTGATCAATATTTTTGAGCATAATACGCCGCTTCACGATGGAGCGATCATTATCCGCGGAAACCGTGTGACCTCTGCGACCTGTTACCTGCCGCTTTCTGATAACCTCAGCATCAGTAAGGATCTCGGAACGAGACACCGCGCAGCTCTGGGGATCAGTGAGAGCACGGACAGTCTGACGGTGGTCGTATCGGAGGAGACCGGACGGGTATCGCTGGCAGAACGCGGAAGTTTAAGAAGGATCAACAGTCCGGAAGAGCTGAAACTTGCGATCGCTGCGAAGCCGCAGGAGGAGAATGTATCCGGCCCGTTCAAACTTCTGAAGGGATGGCATAAAAATGAAAGAAAAGCAGAATAAAAGATGGGGGCTTTTGCTGATTTCCTTCCTGTGTGCTTTTTTAGTCTGGCTGGGAGTTGTCAATGTGGCAGATCCGGTCATGACGGATACGGTCGAGGTGCCGGTGGAGATCGTCAACAGTGATGTCCTCACAAAGAATAATCTGACTTACGAGGTTGTCGGAAAGTCGACGACGACAGTGCAGTATGAGGTAAAGACGACGAATGCGTATCGGATCCGTTCTTCAGATTTCCATGCCTATGCGGATATGACGGATATGTGGTCTGTGACAGGAGCGATCCCGATCAAGATCGAGGTCTTAAATCACTCGGAGTACCTGGTATCTACCCCGGTAAGCCGGAGCGGGACCATCAAGATCGAGACGGAACCTCTTCAGAGAAAGACATTTACGATCGGGGTTACGACGACGGGAATGCTCGAGGATGGTTACCAGACCGGTAAAGTGACACTCTCACCGGAAACACTTACGGTGGAAGGTCCGGAATCCCTGATCGGGCAGATCAGCAGTGTCGGGGTCGAGATCAATTTAGACGGAAAGAATGCAGACTGGAGCGATTCGGAGGAGCCGAAGTTCTATGATGCAAATAACAACAGCATTACGATCAGCGACCGTCTGATCAGCAACTGCAAGAGCGTGGATTACACCATGGAGATCCTGAAGGTGAAGAATCTGAGCCTGGACTTCGATGTCACCGGTGAGGTGGCGAGCGGTTACCGTTATTCAGGTGTGGAATGCGCGCTTAAGAGTGTGCCGGTAGTTGGATTAAAGAGCGCTCTGGCGTCCTTAAATACCATCACGATCCCGAAAGAAGAGCTGGATGTTACCGGAGCAAAGGCGAACATCGTAAAGACGATCGATCTGAATGATTACCTGCCGGAGGGAGTTTCCCTTGCCGGAATGGACAGCTCCGAGATCACGGTGACTTTGACCGTGGAGCCGTTAAAAGAGCAGGAATACACGGTGCGCATCAGTTCTGACTGTTATGTTGGCGCTAACAGTTCCTACAGCTATCAGGCGGAACCGGCAACCGTTACGATCCGGATCCGAGCGCTTCAGGAGGAACTTGACAGCCTGCAGTTCACATCCGATGATCTGAGTCTGAATGTCTCAGGAATGGGAGAGGGAAGTCATCAGATTCAGCCTACACTGAACAGAGAACTGGATTCGGCGTATGATCTGCTGGGAATCTCCAGCTGTGTGGTAAATGTTACAAAAGAGCAGGAATCCGCGGCAGAGACAACACCGGAGACAACCGTAGAGGAGACAACTAAAGCGTCTGAGATTACTGCAGAGAGCAGCAAAGAGGCGGAGACAGAGGAGGAGACCACCGCAGCAGCGACAAGACATGCGGTGATCGTCCCGCCAGAGACAACAGAAGCTCATCAGGCAATCGGACTTCAGACGTTATTTCGAAATTAGGAGTTAAAAATACTTATGGTAAAGCAAAAAGTTACAATTGGAAACCCGACCGGTCTGCACTTGAGACCGGCAGGGCTTCTGTGCAAGGCGGCATTGCGGTTTCAGAGTTCGATCAAATTTGAATATGGACACACGACAGCAAATGCAAAAAGTGTACTGAGCGTGCTGGGGGCATGCGTAAAGTGCGGAGATGAGATCGAATTGATCTGTGATGGAGCGGATGAGCAGGAAGCCATGGCCGCGATCACAGAGCTGATCAACAGTGGTCTCGGAGAGTAGGCTGATATGCTGGTTTATGTGATCTGTTACGGCGCTGCCATGCTTTTTGCATTCAGCGCCCATTTTACCTTATCGGGGATGTCGCTGCTCCTGGCAGCGGTCTATCTCTATCTGAGAGAATACGGAAAGAGTGGAAACCCGCTCCATCTGCGCGGGCTGTTTTCCTTGTTCTATGTAGGCGGAGAGGGGATTTCCTGTCTGAAGCTTTCCAGACTCCAGACAGAGTGGAGCCTCGAAACCTGGGCATGTTTTTTTGTCGCATTTGCGGCATTCTGGAATGTGTATGAACTTGCAGAAAAGCGGTTCAGCAGAAAGAAAACGGAATCCGCAAAGGATGGTAATGTTCAGAAAGAATGTCTGCAGAGCGGATTTACGCAGGCAGCTGCCGCAAAATACGGGGATCATATTTTTATAGCGATTGCCGGACTTACAGCATTGTCGTTTGCGGCGTTTCTGTTTGAAGCAGTCCGCCTGGGATATGTTCCGTTCCTGCTTCGCGGGGTGCCCCATGCATATTCCTATTTCCATATCTCAGGAGTTCATTATCTGACGGTTTCCTGTGTGCTGGTCCCGTCGATGGAGGTTCTTCTCTGGTTCTACAAGAGAGAGATGAAAAAAACGGAAAAGATCCTTTCGCTTATTCTGACAGGAGTCGCTCTTCTGATCCCGGTGCTCTGCGTATCGAGATTTCAGCTGATCTTTGCGGTGATCCTTGCGGTGCTGACTTTTATGATCGTCAGCGGACACAGAAAACTCCGGTATCTTTTCTTTGCTGCGGCAGGACTTGTTCCGCTCTATGTGATCCTGACGATCGCGAGAAGTCACGATGTGACGTATCTCAACGGGATTTTCGAGATGAAGAATGCAGCTACGCCGATCTTTATCACGCAGCCGTACATGTACATTGCAAACAATTACGACAATTTTGACTGTCTTGTAAAGCAGCTTCCCACCCATTCGATGGGATTAAAGGGAATGTTCCCGCTCTGGGCTCTCTCCGGGCTTAAATTTTTAAAGCCGGTGCTCGTGGACTGGCCGATCTACGTGACGAAGGAGGAGCTGACGACGGTCACCTTGTTCTACGATGCCTATTATGATTTTGGTATCGCCGGTGTATTTTTCTTTTCATCGGTACTCGGAGTCCTGTCTGCGTGGCTTTCTTCGAGGATCTATCCGGGAAGAAATCCGGCCTGGTATCTGTTTTATTCCCAGGCGGCTCTCTATTTTATGCTCTCGTTCTTTACAACCTGGTATTCCAATCCGACGACCTGGTTTTACTTTGCGGTGACCGGTGCCTTTGGAATTTTCTTAGAGATAAAAAATAAACGGAGGAAACAGTTATGATATCAGAAAAAATGAAACCATTTATGGCAAACAATTCCGCGATCCGTGCAATGTTCGAGGAAGGAAAGCGCATGGCGGCCATTTACGGAAAAGAGAATGTCTATGACTTCAGCCTTGGAAATCCGAATGTGCCGGTCCCGCAGGTGACAGAGGCGATCCTTGATGTGGTGAAAAATGAGGATTTCATGACACTCCATGGATATATGAGCAACGCCGGTTTTGAGGATGTCCGCCAGACGATCGCGGATTCTTTAAATAAGCGTTTTGGAACGAATTTCTCATTCAAAAACCTGATTATGACGGTCGGTGCGGCCAGCGGTTTAAATATCATCTTAAAGAGTATTTTGAATCCGGGCGATGAAGTGGTCGTATTTGCACCGTATTTTGTGGAATATAATGCGTATGTGAGAAACTATGACGGAAATGTAGTGATCATTTCTCCGGATACGGAGACATTTATGCCGAAGCTTGATGAGTTTGAGGCGAAGATCACTGCCAGAACGAAGGCTGTCATCATCAACAATCCGAACAACCCGACAGGTGTTGTCTATGATGAGGCGACGATCAAAGCACTGGCTGCGATCATGGAGAAGAAGGAGAAGGAGTTCGGCACATCGATCGTACTGATCTCTGATGAGCCGTACCGCGAGCTTGCTTACGGCGGAGTGGATGTTCCGTTTGTGACAAAGTTCTACCACAATGCGGTTGTGGGATACTCTTACAGTAAGTCTCTTTCTGTTCCGGGTGAGCGTATCGGATATGTTGTGATCCCGGATGAGGTGGATGACTCCGCTGCGCTGATCGGTGCGGCTACGATCGCAAACCGTGTGATCGGGTGTGTGAATGCGCCGTCCCTGATCCAGAAGGCACTCCAGTACTGCATCCAGCATGATGTGACGGTGGATCTTGCAACTTATGAGAAGAACAGGAATCTGATCTACGGGGCATTGACGGAGTACGGGTTTACTTGTGCGAAGCCGGATGGAGCGTTCTATCTGTTTGTGAAGTCACCGGTTGAGGACGAGAAGGAGTTCTGCGAGGTGGCAAAGAAGCATCATGTGCTGGTGGTTCCGGGAAGTTCGTTTGCTTGTCCGGGGTATGTGAGACTGGCTTATTGCGTGTCTTATGGGCAGATCGAGAGGTCACTGCCGGCGTTTAAGGAGATCGCGAAGGAGTATGGGCTCTGCAAGTAAGAATGATATATAAAGGGGGATCTGCCTGGGTAAAATACTGTAGATGAGAAAAGCAGGATTTTTACGTGGATAGGAGGTCCGCAAAATGAATTTCAGAAAGTATATGGGAATTATTTTAAATATTGTTGTGCCATTAGCGATCATCTACGCGGTGTGCGTATGGGGATTGCGGCTGGTGGTGTTTTTCCTGCCGTTTGTGATCGGGTGGATCGTGGCGATGATCGCGAATCCGCTGGTCCGGTTTCTTGAGAGAAAGCTGAAGATCGTCCGCCGCCATGGTTCGGTGATCCTGGTCGTCGGGGTTCTTGGACTCGTGATCTTTGGATTTTATGGGCTGTGTTCCTGGCTGTTTCAGGAGATGACGGAGTTTGTCCAGGCGCTGCCGGAAATTTATGGATCTGTTCAGGGCGAGGTCAATCAGGCGTATGCCCGGATCGGCGGTCTTTTGAAGTATCTTCCGGCGGACACGGAAAATACGATCGGTGCGATCCTGGAGAACGCGGGCGGTTACATCGGGGACTTTGTTCAGAAGATCGCGGCATCGGCGGGCGGAAGAGTGGTCCGCACGCTCCCGGAGGTGTTTGTCAATGCGATCATCATCTGTCTCTCGTCGTATCTGTTTCTTGCGGATCATGACAGGATCGTGGAGACAGTGAAGCAGTTTACACCGGAACCGGTGTTAAAGTATGGGAGAATGGTGAGGAAGGATGCCCGGACGCTGATCGGCGGATATTTTCTTGCACAGTTTAAGATCATGTTCGTGATCGCGATCGTTCTTGTGATCGGAATGCTGATCCTTGGGGTCCCGTATGGGATTTTTCTTGGGATTGGGATCGCGATCCTTGATTTTCTTCCAATGTTCGGAACGGGAACGGCGCTGATCCCGTGGGCGGTGGTGAAGCTGTTTACCGGTGAGTACGGGTATGCGGTCGGTCTCATCGTACTTTATGTCCTGACACAGGGGATCCGCCAGGTGATCCAGCCGAAGATCGTCGGTGACAGTATGGGACTTCCGCCGTTAGCAACTTTGTTTTTCCTTTATCTTGGTTTCAAGTTCCGCGGCATCGCCGGAATGATCATCGCAGTGCCGATCGGGATCCTGTTTATCCGTTTTTATGAGTACGGCGCGTTTGACGGACTGATCCGGAATGTGAAACTTCTTGCGGAGGAGATCAGGAAACTGATGGAGGGCTAGATTCCCATTGATATCGCGACAGTCGCCAAGGTCTCGCGCAAGCGCGGACTTTGGCTCGTTGTTTGCGTAAATATAAAACAGGCATTTTGGAACGAAAGAAGGTTCCAGAATGCCTGTTTTTATCGGTGATGAATCATCCGGTCTGTCACGGCATAAAATAAAATGATATTCGATCGATCGAGGATAGTATGGCACAGGGATATTTGCAAGTTGATGTTGTATCTGATGTGAACAGTTTTCCGGTGCAGGATGCGGATGTTGCGATCGCCAGGACAGAAGAGCCGGATAAGATTATCGAGGAGACGCGGACGAACAGTTCCGGGCAGACGGAGAATCTTTCATTAGATGCACCGCCGCCGGAACTTTCCTTATCGCCGGAGGAGACGGAGCGCCCGTACGCGGAATACACGATCCGGATCACGGCTCCGGGATTCAAACCGTTTCTTGTTTCCGGGACGGAAGTTCTGGCGGATGCGACGGCGATCCAGGGGATCCGTCTGCGTCCGCTTTCCAATGCACCGACCGGAGAGCAGACGGAGACGGTGACGATCCCGGATCATACGCTCTATGGGGATTATCTTCCAAAAATCGCGGAGAGTGAGATCAAACCGGTCACGGAAACAGGAGAGATCGTACTCTCCAGAGTTGTTGTCCCACAGACCATCGTGGTGCATGACGGCGCACCGACCAATGCGTCTGCACCGGACTATTATGTTCCTTACCGTGATTACATCAAAAATGTGGCTTCCAGTGAGATCTATGCGACGTGGCCGCGTTCTGCGATCGTTGCGAATGTGCTGGCGATCATGTCCTTCACGTTAAATCGTGTTTATACGGAATGGTACCGCAATCAGGGATATGATTTTACGATCACATCTTCGACGGCGTATGACCACAAGTGGATCTACGGGCGGAATATTTTTGAGTCGATCTCGGTTGTGGTGGATGATATCTTTGATAATTATCTTTCACGTCCTGGTGTGAAGCAGCCGATCCTGACGCAGTATTGCGATGGGCGGAAGGTTCGGTGTCCGGGGTGGTTGACGCAATGGGGCAGCTGCGAGCTCGGAGAAGCGGGGTATAGTCCGATCGAGATCCTGCGGAATTTTTATGGAGATGATATGTATATCAATACGGCGGAACAGATTTCCGGCATCCCGGCATCGTGGCCGGGATATGATCTGAAGATTGGTGCCACCGGTGATAAGGTGCGGCAGCTGCAGGAGCAGTTAGACGCAATCTCCAGCGTGTATACCGCAATTCCGGATATTTCCCCTGACGGGATCTACGGTCCGGCTACCGCGGCAGCAGTCCGGGAATTTCAGTCGATCTTCGGATTGCCGCAGACCGGAGTGGTGGACTTTGCCACCTGGTATAAGATCTCCCACATTTATGTGGGAATCACCAGGATCGCAGAGCTGTCATAGATTGGAGACGGGGCAGGATTTTGCCGTCAATCTGTATTAAGGATCGGCAAAATCCACTGCCGCGCTTGTTTTCACGATAGAGAAAGTATGGAGAGTTCCTCCTCTGAAAAAGCCCCGGATTTTCATGGATTGCCGTCCTTTTTTGTAGACAGGAAGCGGCATAAAAAACAATGTTGTCGGAAAAACAGGAACGATTTTCTGTAATTTACCAGAAAAAGCCTTGTGAAATATAAAAAAATGTGCTATGATACACATGTTAAAAAAAGATTGCAGATATGGTTCATCGGTAGAACGCTAGCTTCCCAAGCTGGAAAGGCGGGTTCGATTCCCGTTATCTGCTTTATAGGCAGCAGATTCAGTCCTCTGTTCATTGGAAATCCCAGTGTGCAGAGGACTGTTTTTATTTAGGCAAACAACGAGCCAAAGTCCGCGCTTGCGCGAGACCTCGACGACTGTCGCGATAACAAGGGGGAAACTTGCAAAGTGTGTTTTCACTTGTTATAAAAAGAACCGGCCACGTGAAAGTGTGTGGCCGGTTCTTTGAGAAATCAGCGTCGGAAACTCAGATTCCCACAGAAATTCGTTCTGCAGCCTGTATTGCAGCCCGTATCGCATCCAATCCCGGAACTGCAGGTGCTGCCGCATGTCTGGTCTGTGCAGCTTGCTCCGAGTATCCGGTACACATCGGCAGCACGGAGATTTGAGATCGCACAGCCGTTCTGCATCCGGATCACGGAAACAGCATAGTTTCCATTGGAAGCGCAGGTGCTTCCGGAAGGAAACGCAGTCTGGCAGGAACGGCCTGCGGCGAAGGACGCGAAAGGCATTGTGAGTGTCATCATGGCGGAAAATGCGAGAACTGCCATCATCTGTTTTTTCATGGTAAAACCTCCTGTTATTTGAAATGTTACAAAAATGTTACAAAACAGATTCTACCATAAAATTCTGCTGACAGAACTGGGAATGGATGGAAAAAAGTCCTACTTCGCAGCGGATGCCGCTTTATCCTCCCGGATCAGCTTCCTCATCGCCTCCACCGCCGTCACGACAGCAGCCTCCGTATCGTAGACCTGGACGTCCTCAAGGCCGAGTTCACGTCTTGTCTGGTTTGCGATCACGAGCATTACGGAGCCGGTGCGGACTCTGCGGACGCTGCCGACGATGAAGAGGGCTGCGGATTCCATCTCGGAGGCGAGGGCGCCGCAGGCGATCCAGGCTTTCCATTTTGAGTTCAGCTCATCGGCGATCGGCATGGAGTCCGGGGAATGCTGACCATAGAAGTTGTCCTTGCACTGGACAACGCCGAGATGATGGCGGTATCCGAGTTCCTCGGAAGCTTCTTTCAGAGCCGCTACGACATCGAAATCCGGGACGGCCGGGTACTCGATCGGTGCGTACTCTTTTGTGGTCCCCTCAAAGCGGATCGCACCGGTCGCGATCACGAGATCCCCGCCAAGAACTTCTTTCTGCATTCCGCCGGAAGTACCGACCCGGATGAAGGTGTCCGCACCGCAGTGGACAAGCTCCTCGACTGCGATGGACGCGGATGGTCCGCCAATTCCGGTGGAGACGACGCTGACTTTCTCGCCGTCAAGATATCCGGTATATGTTGTGTACTCCCGGTTCTGGGCAATCTTTACCGGGTTGTCAAAATGTCTGGCGATCTTTTCACAGCGTCCCGGATCACCCGGAAGGATCACATAGCGTCCGACTTCCCCTGCACTGACGCTGATATGGTATTCTTTTTCTTTTGCATAAACAAGTTTGCTCATAGAACCTCCTTTTTGAGCGGAGCGGAAAAGATCCGGTTTCCGCTGCTGCTCAGAAAAATTCGATTTTTTTCTATTTTAACATTTTGGGATGGGGAAAACAATAGATGATAAAACCGACGGAGGGCAAATGCTTTGTGATGGTGTTTTATGCAGAAACCGGAATTAAGAATGTTCGGCAATCCCTGAAAAATCACCTGGGTTTGCTACTGCTAACTTTCATTTGAAAAAACTTGAAAAAAATCCGCGAAACCAGTTGAAAAATATCGATACTCATGGTAGAATAGTGAAAATTTGGGCTAAAATAGAAAAGCCCGGATAACAAAAAAGAAAGGGTGGCGTCATGAAGGCATATTTAATACTGGAAGACGGAACCGTGTTTGAAGGAACAAGCATCGGCTCTACCAGAGAAGTGATCAGTGAAATTGTTTTTAACACATCCATGACCGGTTATTTAGAAGTCCTTACCGATCCGTCCTACGCAGGACAGGCAGTGGTAATGACTTATCCGTTAATTGGTAATTACGGTATTTGTAAAGAAGATATGGAGTCCGGACAGGCGTGGCCGGATGGTTATATTGTCAGAGAATTATCTAGGATCCCCAGTAATTTCAGAAGTGGGGACACGATTCAGCATTTCTTAGAAGAACAGGATATTCCAGGTATCAGTGGTATCGATACAAGAGCCCTCACAAAGATCTTAAGAGAAAAAGGAACCATGAACGGCATGATCACGACCAACGGATCATATGATCTCGAGGAAGTGAAAGAGCGGATCAAGGCGTATAAAGTAACAGGCGTTGTATTAAAGACGACCACAAAGGAGAAATATGTTCTCCCGGGAACCGGAAAGAAAGTTGCCCTCATGGACTTCGGCGCGAAGAAGAATATCGCGAGAGAGTTAAATAAGAGAGGCTGCGAAGTGACCGTATATCCGGCGGACACTCCGGCGGAGGAAGTATTAAAGACAAATCCGGACGGGATCATGCTGTCAAACGGCCCTGGAGACCCGGCTGAGAACACGGAGATCATCAAAGAAGTCCGCAAGTTCTACGAGTCAGATATCCCGGTATTTGCAATCTGCCTTGGTCACCAGCTCATGGCTCTCGCGACAGGCGCCAATACCTACAAATTAAAATACGGTCACCGCGGCGGCAACCACCCGGTCAAGGACCTTGAGACAGGACGTGTCTACATCTCCTCCCAGAACCATGGATATGCAGTGGACGAGCACAGCCTCGATCCGAAGGTTGCAGTCCAGGCTTTCGTGAATGTAAACGATAAGACAAACGAAGGATTAAAGTACGTGGGCAAGAACATCTTTACCGTTCAGTACCACCCGGAAGCATGCCCGGGACCGCAGGATTCCGGATATCTGTTTGACCGCTTTTTACGCATGATGGAGGAGGAAAGATAATGCCTAAGAATCCAGAGATCAAGAAAGTACTTGTAATCGGTTCCGGTCCGATCGTTATCGGCCAGGCCGCAGAATTTGACTATGCGGGAACACAGGCGTGCCGTTCCTTAAAGGAAGAGGGCATCGAAGTCGTTCTCTTAAACTCCAACCCGGCAACGATCATGACCGATAAGGATATCGCTGACCGCGTTTATATCGAGCCGCTGACAACCGAGGTTGTTGAGCAGCTGATCAAGAAGGAAAAACCGGACAGCGTTCTCCCGACACTGGGCGGTCAGGCCGGCTTAAACCTCGCGATGGAACTCGAGGAAGCAGGCATCTTAAAGGCAAACAACGTGCGCCTCATCGGTACCACAGCCTTGACGATCAAGAAGGCCGAGGATCGTGAGATGTTCAAGGAGACCATGGAAAAGATCGGCGAGCCGGTCGCTCCGTCCGAGATCGTTGAGGATGTACAGACCGGTCTTGCTGTTGCGGAAAAGATCGGATATCCGGTTGTTCTCCGTCCGGCTTATACACTCGGCGGCTCCGGCGGCGGTATCGCCTATGACGCAGAGCAGTGCGCGGAGATCCTTGAAAATGGACTCCGTTTATCCCGTGTCGGCCAGGTTCTTGTAGAGCGCTGCATCGCAGGATGGAAAGAGATCGAGTACGAGGTAATGCGTGATAGTGCCGGCAACGTGATCACCGTCTGCAACATGGAGAATATCGACCCGGTCGGCGTTCACACCGGTGACAGTATCGTTGTTGCTCCGTCCCAGACACTGGGAGATAAAGAGTACCAGATGCTCCGTACCTCCGCTTTAAAGATCATCACAGAGCTCGGCATCACCGGCGGCTGCAACGTACAGTATGCGCTTCACCCGGAGAGCTTCGAGTACTGCGTGATCGAGGTAAACCCGCGTGTCAGCCGTTCCTCCGCACTTGCTTCCAAGGCGACAGGATACCCGATCGCAAAGGTTGCTGCGAAGATCGCTCTCGGCTATACACTGGATGAGATCAAGAATGCCGTTACAAAGAAAACATACGCAAGTTTCGAGCCGATGCTTGACTACGTCGTTGTCAAGATGCCGAGACTTCCGTTCGATAAATTCATCAGCGCGAGCCATCAGCTGGGAACCCAGATGAAGGCGACCGGTGAGGTCATGAGTATCTGCACGAACTTCGAGGGCGGCTTGATGAAGGCGATCCGTTCCCTGGAGCAGCATGTGGATTCCTTAATGTCTTACGACTACAGCGGACTCACAGATGAACAGTTAAAAGAGCAGCTTCACAACGTGGATGACCGCCGGATCTGGGTTATTGCAGAGGCACTCCGCCGCGGTTTCGATTACGAGCTGATCCATGATATCACGAAGATCGATATCTGGTTTATCGATAAATTGATGATCCTCGTTGAGATGGAGAATACCTTAAAGAAAGCCGGAAAGAACCTCGACGCAGAACTCTTAAAAGACGCAAAACGCATCGAGTTCCCGGATAACGTGATCGCAAGACTCACAGGTCTCACAGAAGACGAGATCAAGAAGATGCGCCATGACAACAACATCCGCGCAGCTTTCAAGATGGTAGATACCTGCGCAGCTGAGTTCGCGGCAGAGACTCCTTACTACTATTCCTGCTTCGGAAGTGAAAATGAGGCGGAAGGTGAGACTGAGAAGAGAAAAGTCCTCGTTCTCGGCTCCGGCCCGATCCGTATCGGACAGGGTATCGAGTTCGACTTCTGTTCCGTACACAGCACATGGGCGTTTGCAAAAGAAGGTTTTGAGACCATTATCATCAACAACAACCCGGAGACCGTCAGCACAGACTTCGATATCGTAGACAAGCTGTATTTTGAGCCGCTGACACCGGAAGATGTCGAGAGCATCGTCGATATCGAGAAACCGGACGGAGCCGTTGTCCAGTTCGGCGGACAGACAGCGATCAAACTGACCGAGGCCTTAATGAAGATGGGCGTTCCGATCCTTGGAACTGCTGCTGAGGACGTTGACGCGGCAGAGGACAGAGAGCTCTTCGATGAGATTCTTGAGAAATGCCAGATCCCGAGAGCAAAGGGACATACCGTATTCACCGCAGAAGAAGCGAAAAAGGCGGCAAACGAGTTAGGTTACCCGGTACTCGTCCGCCCGTCCTACGTTCTTGGCGGACAGGGCATGCAGATCGCGATCTGTGACGAAGATATCGATGAATTTATCGGCATCATCAACCGGATCGCCCAGGAACACCCGATCCTGGTCGACAAATACATCATGGGTAAGGAGATCGAGGTTGACGCGATCTGCGACGGCACCGACATCCTGATCCCGGGTATCATGGAGCATATCGAGCGTACCGGTATCCATTCCGGTGACAGTATCTCCGTATATCCGGCAAAGAGCATCTCCGAGAACAATAAGAAGACGATCGTGGATTACACCGAGAAGCTTGCGAGAGCACTTCATGTCAAAGGTATGATCAACATCCAGTTCATCGTTGATGGCGAGAATGTTTACATCATTGAAGTAAACCCGCGTTCTTCCAGAACCGTACCGTATATCAGCAAGGTAACAGGAATCCCGATTGTTCCGCTCGCAACCCAGATCATCTGCGGCCACACGATCCGCGAACTCGGCTACACACCGGGCCTTCAGAAAGAGGCAGATTACTATGCAGTGAAGATGCCGGTATTCTCCTTCGAGAAGATCCGCGGCGCTGATATCAGCCTTGGACCGGAGATGAAATCTACAGGTGAGTGTCTTGGTATCGCAAAGACCTTTAATGAAGCTCTTTACAAGGCATTCCAGGGCGCAGGCATCAAGCTTCCGAAGTACAAGAACATGGTCATGACTGTCCGTGATTCCGACAAGGAAGAGATGCTCGACATCGCAGCGAGATTCAAGGCACAGGGATACCGCATCTTCTGTACCGCAGGAACCGCGAAGTACTTCAATGAGCACGGCGTAAAGGTCATTCCGGTAAGAAAGATCGAGCAGGAGTCTCCGAACCTTCTTGACCTGATCCTTGGACATGAGATCGACCTTGTCATCGATATCCCAGCACAGGGCGCAGAGAGAAGCCATGACGGCTTTATCATCCGCCGGAATGCGATCGAGACAGGCGTTACCGTTCTCACTGCGGTCGATACTGCGAGAGCGCTTGTGACAAGTATGGAAAATCGTGCAAAAGAACTTACACTGATCAATATTGCTGAAATCTGATATTGGTAAAAAATAGAAGAGCAGCCCGTTTCACGCTGGAGTGAGATGGGCTGCTTTTTACGTTGCCCCAGCAGCGTATGCCGGAAATGTATGCCGGAAATTTGAAAGAGGTGACGCGCTATGCAAAAAAAAGAAATATTAACGCTTTATCAAGATGAATATATGCATTGATAATGTATAAAACATTGAAAAAACTGCATGAAACAATATAATTATGCACCGAATATTGTATAAAATGCATAATCTGTAAAAAAAACATAAAAAAGTGCTTTACAAAAGAATAATTATACATTATAATGCGTATCAACATCACACATGTGAGACATAGAAAAAGATAGAAACAAAGAGGAGAGGATCGATTATGAAGAAGAACATCGTTTTAGCTATGACAACAGCAGCGGTCATTGCTGCTCTTACAGGATGCGGAAGCTCCAAGACCACTGAGACAACGGCAGCAGCAACAACGGCAGCTGAGACAACAACAGCCGACGCGACAACAGCGGCTGAATCAAAGGAAGCAGATAAGACAGAGGCAGCAGCCGCAGCGGAAGGTTCCTTAAAGGCGCTTGAGAATGTAGATCCGAATGGCCATCTCGGAAAAGTTCTTGCGGCAGGAAAGATCACAATGGGAACATCCCCTGATTTCGCTCCGTGGGAATTCAAGGATGTCAGCAGTGGAACAACCGAGTATGTCGGTGCCGATGTGGAGCTTGCAAAATACATCGCTGAGAAGCTTGGCGTAGAACTTGAGATCAAGCCGATGGAGTTCTCCGCGATCCAGCAGGCAGTTACTTCCGGAAACATTGATATGGGTATCTCCGGCTTCGCTTACACAGATGAGCGTGCAGAGGCTATGGGACTTTCCGAGCGTTATAATGTAAACACGAAGAAAGGTCAGGGACTTTTAGTTAAGAAGGAACTTGCTTCCCAGTACAATACAGCAGAATCCTTCGCAGGCAAGAAGGTTGCTACCCAGAACGCAACCTTACAGAACAAGCTTGCTACAGAGCAGCTTCCGTCTGACGTTCAGATCCAGTTAGTGACAAATGTAACAGACGGTGTTATGATGTTAACAACAGGCAAGGTTGACGCACTCGCTGTATCCGGTGATAACGGTGAATCCCTTGCAAAGACATACGACGATATCGCAATGGCAGATTTCATGTTTGACTATTCAAGTGAAGGTAACGTTATCGCAGTCAAAAAAGGCGATGATGATCTCTTAAATGCGATCAACGAAGTGATCGTTGAAGTTAACGAGAAAGGTCTCTATGAGCAGTGGAGGGAAGAGGCAGTTGCTCTTGCTGATAAGCTCGGTATCGAGACGCACTAATTTCGGAGCGGATCGTTTCGTTCCGTGATGGAAGATCAGCGCAGGACGGAATCGGTTATCACTTCAGGTTACAGAAAATACAGAGCTCGGTCTTTCCGGTGAAAATGCCGGAAAGACCTTTGTCTGTTTTCAAGTTTTATCTACGAAAGGAGTTTTCCAGATGGAGTTTCTTAACGTCATGTTAAAAGTCTGGATAAAGTACTGGAACTTATTCTTACAGGGTCTTGGAATGACACTGTTTATGGGTCTCCTCACCGTCCTCATCAGTACCGTTTTCGGTTCTCTGATGGCACTGATGCGCCGCAGCAACGTGGGCATCGGAAAATTTAAGCCGCTCCGGCTGATCGCTACCGTTTATGTCGAAATTATTCGCGGTACGCCGATCCTGCTGCAGCTATATTTCTTCTACTTTATGCTGCCGACCTGGCTCCCGTTCCTCAACTTAAGCGAGTTTACATGCGTTATGACTGCATGCTGCGTAAACTCTACCGCTTATGTCTGTGAGATCGTCCGCGCAGGTATCCAGGCTGTCGATGTCGGACAGACTGAAGCTGCCCGTTCCCTTGGCTTAAACGCGCGCCAGACCATGATCCATATCGTTCTCCCGCAGGCAGTTAAGAATATTCTTCCGGCACTCTGCAACGAGTTCGTAGCGATCGTCAAGGAGACATCTCTGGCGTCCACGTTCTTTATCGGAGAACTTATGACCCAGTTTAAGACCATCAACGGTCTTACATTCCGTGTACTTGAGCCGTTAACCATCGTTGGTATCATTTACTTCGGCGTGACATTTATCATGTCCAAGCTGATTGCTTTACTGGAGAGGAGGATGAACGCAAGTGAGCGCTAATGAAAAAGAATTGATTCGTGTAGAAGATCTGCATAAATCCTTCGGCAGTCTTCAGGTATTAAAGGGTGTTACCGAGCATGTCAATCATGGCGAGGTCGTTTCTGTTATCGGACCGTCCGGCGGCGGTAAAAGTACATTTTTACGCTGCTTAAACCTTCTTGAGACACCGACATCCGGAAAGATCTATTTCGAGGGAACCGATATTACCGACAAGAATGTGGATATCAACCTGCATCGCCAGAAGATGGGAATGGTATTCCAGCACTTTAATGTATTCAATAATCTTACAGTTGGAAAGAACGTAACGCTCGCCCCGGTCCTTCTCGGAAAGAAAACACAGAAGGAAGCCGACGAGATGATGCGGGAGCTTTTAAACCGCGTTGGTCTTGCGGATAAGGAGAACCAGTTCCCAAAGAAGCTTTCCGGCGGACAAAAACAGCGTCTTGCGATCGTGCGCGCGCTGGCGATGGAACCGGATGTTATGCTTTTTGATGAGCCGACCTCCGCCCTTGATCCGGAGATGGTAGGAGAGGTTCTTCATGTTATCAAGGACCTTGTAAAGACAGGAATGACTACTGTGATCGTAACCCATGAGATGGGATTTGCGAGGGAGGTCTCCGACCGCGTATTCTTTATGGATGGCGGCGTGATCGCGGAGAAAGGCACTCCGGATGAGGTCTTCAATCATCCGCAGAACCCGAGGACACAGGAATTCCTGAGCAAGGTATTGTATTAAAAAGATTGATCTGAAAGCAGCGGGAAAGCTGTTTTGCAGTACGATATGCAGGAACAGGATCCCGCTGAGACAGGATGTGGAAATCCGGTCTTGGCGGGATTTTTTAAGAGAGGAGAATATCACATGTCAGCATCCAAACAGACAGCATTCGACTATATCGATGAAAAAGCCGGCGTGATCACAGACGTATCCGATAAGATCTGGGATTACGCGGAACTTTCTTTAAGAGAGTACAAATCCGGCGATCTCTACGCAAAGGTATTAAAAGAAGAGGGATTCACCGTGGATCACCCATTCGACAATATTGAGACTGCATTCCGTGCCTCCTACGGCTCCGGAAAGCCGGTCATCGGGATCCTTGCCGAGTATGACGCTCTGACAGGCCTTTCCCAGGTCGCAGGCTCAGAGAAGAGAGAAGAACTGGTCGCAGACGGAAACGGCCACGGATGCGGTCACAACCTTCTTGGAGCGGGTTCCATGGCGGCAGCATTTGCAGTTAAAAAGTATCTGGAAGAAAAAGGCGAGGGAAGCGGCAAGGTCGTATTCTACGGCTGCCCGGGCGAGGAAGGCGCTGCGACAAAGGCATTCATGGCGAGAGACGGCGTGTTTGCTGAGTGTGATGCGGCTCTCACCTGGCATCCGGGAAATGTGAACCAGGTCACATCCGGAACCTGCAACACCTGTATCCAGAGCGAGTATAAGTTCACCGGAGTTGCCTCCCATGCAGCCGGTGCACCGGAAAAGGGACGTTCTGCTCTCGATGCGGTGGAGCTCATGAACATCGGCGTCCAGTTCTTAAGAGAGCACATGCCGGACAGCTCCAGGATCCACTACTCGATCACGGATGCCGGCGGAGATTCTCCGAACGTTGTCCAGCCGAGAGCGCAGGTCCTCTACATGGTCCGTTCCATCTGGGTCAAAGATGCCCTGGAGCTTCAGGAGCGGGTTGACCGGATCGCGCTTGCGGCATCCATGATGACGGACACAAAGATGGAGAAAAAGTTCATCGACGGCTGCTCCAACACAGTCCCGAACAAGGTCCTGGAATCCCTGATGTGGGAAAACTTCAATGACCTTGGCGTCTGCCATTACACAGAGGAAGAGTTAAAGTATGCGAAGGCGCTTTACGATTCTGTTGAGATGAAGTCTGCGGATCTTCCGGGAGATGCGACGAAGGACAGCGATGAGATCTACGAGTTTGTGGATGAGAAGTCCAAACATGGCACCGTGCCGATGAATGAGTTCCTTGTTCCGTACCTGTACTCCGAGAAGCCGAGAATGGGCTCCACGGACGTCGGTGATGTGAGCTGGTGCGTTCCGACCGCGCAGATCAACACTTCCACATTCCCGGCACAGGCGCCTGGACATTCCTGGCAGAATGTCTCCTGCGGACGGACATCCATTGCCCACAAGAACATGCTGCTGGCAGGAAAAGTCATCGCAGCGACGGCGATCGATCTCATGGAGAAGCCTAATGTTCTTCAGGCGGCGAAAGATGAGTTCAATAAGAAGATGAAACGCTACGGCGGCTACATCTGCCCGATCCCGAAGAACGCGGTTCCGGTCGTTCCGGGCGAGAAGATGTAATTGTGCAGATAGTTACGAAAACAAAATAGACTGGTCGTAAGTCCGGCCGGACAGATCATGCAGCAGACGTTTGCTGCACAGAGCTGTCCGGCTTTTGTTGGTTTGGCCAATTCCGTAAAATGAAACCATATCTGCAGATTTCGCCAATTTACAGATTTTTTACACATTTTTCAGCGAAAAGATAGGAATCGCGGTTCTAAAACACGCAAAAATGTGGTATAATATAAAAGTATATTTTCAGATAGGAGAACAAATGGTTGCTTTCGGTGGCGGAAATTTTCTGAATTGAAGATTCCGTAAGATGTCGCTGCGGCCGTGGAGCCTGCTGATGTGTTTTCGCGGCAGAAAGGAGCGGATATGAATATCAGGGAAACGATGGAACAATGGGAACGCCGGAATCTCAGCCCGTATGCTGCTCTGAGCAGTGAGACGCTGGGGCGGGACCGCGAGGAAGTCCCCTGCGATGTCCGTCCTGCCTACCAGCGGGACCGTGACCGTATCCTGCACAGCAAGTCATTTCGCCGCCTGAAAGACAAGACACAGGTCTTTCTGGCCCCGGAAGGCGACCACTACCGCACGAGGCTGACGCACACGCTGGAGGTCTCCCAGATCGCCAGGACGATCGCAAAGGCGCTTCGGATGAATGAATCCCTGACGGAGGCGATCGCGCTGGGACATGATCTCGGACATACGCCTTTCGGACATGCCGGCGAGTACATATTAAATGAGATCTGTGAGGACGGTTTCGCCCACTTTAAACAGAGTGTCCGGATCGTGGAGGTCCTGGAGAAAAAAGGACAGGGATTAAACCTCACGAAGGAAGTGCGCGACGGGATCTTAAATCACAGAACGTCAGGAAACCCTGCGACGCTGGAGGGAAAGATCGTCCGCTTCTCTGATAAGATCGCGTACATCAATCATGACATCGATGATGCGATCCGCGGGAAGATCATCACCGAGAAAGATATCCCCAGAGAGTTTGCGGATGTCCTCGGTGATACGGTAAAGGACCGCCTGAATATCATGATCCATGATATCATCAACAACAGCATGGACAAGCCGTCGATCTTCATGTCTCCGGATGTGGAGCGGGCGATGCGCGGGATGAGAGAGTGGATGTTCGAGCATGTCTACCGGAATCCGGCCGCAAAAGGCGAGGAGGGAAGAGCGCAGCAGCTGATCGTGACGCTCTATGAATATTATCTGAAACATGTGGACGAGCTTCCGGAGGAATTCCGGATGATGATGGAGACCCGCGGTGAGAAGAAAGAGCGGGTCGTCTGCGATTATATTGCCGGGATGAGCGACGGATACGCGATCGACCGGTTTGAGGAATTATTTGTGCCGAAGGCATGGAAGATATAAAAAATACGCATTGTGGGAGGGATGAAACGTGTATTATCCGGAAGAAGTGATCGAGGAGGTACGGACGAGGAATGATATCGTGGATATCGTGTCCCAGTATGTAAATCTGAAGAAAAAGGGTGCAAACTATTTCGGCCTGTGCCCGTTTCATAACGAGAAATCCCCGTCGTTTTCTGTCTCCCCATCGAAGCAGATGTACTACTGTTTTGGCTGCGGAGCAGGAGGAAACGTGATCTCCTTCGTGATGGAATATGAAAATTATACTTTTGTGGAGGCCGTGAAGATGCTGGCGGACCGCGCCGGGATCGCACTGCCGGAGATGGAATATTCGAAGGAAGCAAAGGCCCAGGCAAGCTTAAAAAATACGCTCCTGGAGATCAACCGCCTTGCCGCAAATTTCTTTTATTACCAGCTAAAGCAGCCATCCGGCAAGATCGGATATGATTACCTGAAGGAAAAGCGGCGGCTGAGCGATGATACGATCCGCCATTTCGGACTTGGATATTCCAGCAAAGTGCCGGATGATCTGTACCGGTATATGCGATCGAAAGGGTATCACGATGATATCTTAAAAGAGACAGGCCTCTTCTTTATTGATGAGCGCGGGGCAAGGGATAAGTTCTGGAACCGCGTCATGTTCCCGATCCTGGACGTCAACAACCGCGTCATCGGCTTCGGCGGACGTGTGATGGGGGATGGGGAGCCGAAGTATTTAAACTCCCCGGAGACGAAGATCTTCGATAAGAGCCGGAATCTTTATGGATTGAACTTCGCAAGAACGTCCAGGGCGAAATATATGCTGGTCTGCGAGGGATATGTCGATGTGATCGCGATGCACCAGGCGGGTTTTACGAATGCCGTGGCGTCCTTAGGGACCGCATTTACGTCCCAGCACGCGATGCTGTTAAAGCGATATACGGATCAGGTGATCCTGACCTACGACAGCGACGGAGCCGGCGTGAAAGCGGCGCTCCGGGCGATCCCGATCCTGAAAGAAGTCGGGATGTCCATCAAGGTTTTAAACATGAAGCCGTATAAAGATCCGGATGAGTTTATCAAGAACCTCGGAAAAGAGGAGTTCCAGAAGCGGATCGACAACGCAGTCGGGAGTTTCATGTTCGAGATCTCGGTGATCCGGAACCAGTACAACATGCAGGATCCGGAGTCAAAGACAGGATTTTATAATGCCGTCGCGAAGAAGCTGCTGGAATTCCCGGAAAAGCTTGAGAGGGATAACTATACGGAAGCTGTCGCAAGGGAGTATATGATCCCGGAGGCAGACCTCAAAAATCTCGTGAATTCCATGGGCGGACTCATCGGAGTGACGACAAGAGAGCGCGAGTATGACAAAGAGCGGATCCGACAGAAAAAGGAGAAGGAGGACGGGATCCGGAAGTCCCAGCGACTGCTCCTCACATGGCTCATCGAGCGGCCGGAGCTGTTCGAAAAGATCCGCGGCATCATCACGCCGGAGGATTTCGATGATGAACTCTATCGGGAAGCAGCGTCCATGGTGTTTGAGGAATATGAAAAAACAGGAAGCGTGAACCCTGCCCAGATCCTGAATCATTTCATCGAGGGCGAGGAACAATACAGGGAAGTAGCTGCCCTGTTCCATGCGACACTCAGTGAATCCTTAAATAATGAGGAGCAGAGGAGAGCGTTTTCTGAGACAGTCAAAAAGATCAAGAAACACAGTCTGGATGTGAAGGGAAAGACTGCAGATATCAGAGAATTACAGGAAATTATCAGGCAGCAGTCGGAACTTGCTGCCCTGAATATCACACTGGACTAGAATCCAGCCGGGAAGGATGGAATTATGGAGGAAAAGACACTTACATTTGACGAGAAGCTATCAAAACTTCTGGAACTCGCAAAGAGCAAAAAGAATGTCCTGGAAGAGAAGGACATTCACGATGCGTTTGCGGGGGAAGAACTGACACCTGAGAAGCTGGACCGCATATATGACTTCCTGGATAAAAAGCATGTTGATGTTTTAAAAATGTCAAACGATGACGATATGGATCCGGATCTGTTCACAGAGGATGAAGATCCGGACCCGGAGGATGAGATCGATATGGAACATATCGACCTCTCAGTTCCGGAAGGAGTCAGCGTGGATGACCCTGTCCGGATGTATTTAAAGGAGATTGGGAAAGTGCCGTTGCTCTCCCCGGATGAGGAGATCGAGCTGGCAAAGAAGATCGAGCTTGGGGATGAGGCGGCGAAAAAGAAGCTCGCCGAGGCCAATTTACGTCTTGTGGTCAGCATCGCAAAGCGCTATGTGGGACGCGGGATGCAGCTTCTGGACCTGATCCAGGAGGGAAATCTCGGACTCATCAAGGCCGTAGAAAAGTTTGATTACCGGAAGGGATACAAGTTCAGCACTTACGCGACCTGGTGGATCCGTCAGGCGATCACCCGCGCGATCGCGGACCAGGCGAGAACGATCCGGATCCCGGTCCATATGGTCGAGACGATCAACCGGCTTGTGAGAACACAGCGCCAGCTGGTACAGAAACTCGGAAGAGAGGCAACGCCGGAGGAGCTTGCGAAAGAGCTCGATATGCCGGTAGACCGCGTGAGAGAGATCATGAAGATCTCCCAGGATCCGGTGTCCCTGGAGACGCCGATCGGTGAGGAGGAGGACAGCCATCTTGGAGATTTTATCCAGGATGACAACGTGGAAGTGCCGGCGGATGCCGCGACGTACACACTGCTCCATGAACAGCTGATGGAGGTCCTTTCAACGCTCACGGAGCGGGAGCAGAAGGTCCTGCGGCTGCGGTTTGGTCTGGATGACGGGAGACCGAGAACGCTGGAGGAGGTCGGAAGACAGTTCAATGTGACGAGGGAGCGGATCCGGCAGATCGAGGCGAAGGCACTCCGGAAACTGCGCCATCCGAGCAGAAGCAAGGTTTTAAAGGATTATCTGGACGAATAAGCGAAAAAAGAATGGAGAAACATATATGAAATTATCAGAACGCCTGGAGATGGTGCTCTCGTTCGTGGAACCGGGAGAATCCGCGGCAGACGTTGGGACGGACCACGGGCATGTGCCGGTGGAACTTGTCCGGAGAGGAATCGTAAAAAAGGCAGTTGCGATGGATGTGCGGAAGGGACCGCTTTCCCGTGCAACGGAGAATATTGCGCTCGCAGGACTTTCGGAGAAGATCGCGACAAGACTCTCAGACGGGGTGGCAAAGCTGCTTCCCGGGGAGGCGGACTCGGTCGTGATCGCCGGAATGGGCGGTGAGCTGATCATTAAGATCCTGGAGAACGGAAGGCACATGTGGGATTCCGTGTCCCAGTGGGTGTTGTCCCCGCAGTCGGAGATCTTTAAGGTCCGCAGATGGCTTCTGGAAAACGGGTTTGAGATCCGCAGGGAAGATATGCTCTTAGAGGACGGGAAGTATTATACGGTGATGGATGTCCGAAGAAGAGGCTCCGGTGACGTTGATCAGGCGGCAGATGCTCTGAAAGGTGCAGATCAGGCAGATGGGAATGCGCAGGATGCAGCTTCCGCCAGTGGGCTTTCCGGACTTTCTGAGGACAGCCGGATGCTCTACGGGGATTATCTGATCCGGACGAAAAATCCGGTGCTTCTTACATATCTGAAAGAGGAAGAGGAAAAGCTCGCTTGTTTTATCGGGGATCTTTCCGCAAAGGCCGGTTCTTCGGAGCGGGCGGCTGAACGTCTTTCGGAGTTAAAAGTACAGTTGAGGGAAAATCAGGAGGTACAGCATGAAATGCAGGGAGATCATTGAGATTTTAGAGACGCTTGCGCCGAAGTCCTGTGCCTGTGACTGGGACAATCCGGGACTTCTTGCTGGGCGTATGGATAAGGATGTAAAGAAGATCCTGCTGACACTGGACGCGGACGATGCGGCGGTGGAGCGGGCGAAAGAGATCGGTGCGGATATGCTTTTGAGTCATCATCCGCTGATCTTTAAGCCGGTGAAGCATGTTTCCGATGAGAATTTTATCGGAAGACGTCTTGTCTCCCTGATCCAGGCGGATGTGTCCTATTATGCGATGCACACGAATTTTGACTCGGCGCCGGGATGTATGGCGGATATTGTCGCGGACCGGCTGAATTTTGTGGGTCGGAAGCCGCTGGAGCTTATGGGAGAGCTTTCGGGAACTGCTTATGGAATCGGAAAGACCGGAACTTTGAAGAAGCCGATGACGGGGCCGGAGCTTGCGAGAGAAGTGAAGAACCGGTTTGGACTGCCGTTTGTCACGGTCTACGGGAGTGAGCTTTATGAGAATGAGCCGGTGACGAGAGCGGCGACTTGTCCGGGTGCCGGAGGAAGTGAGATCCGGGAGGCGCTTCGGGCAGGAGCGCAGGTGTTTATTACCGGGGATATCAGTCACCATGAGGGAATCGATGCGGCGGCCCAGGGGATGATGATCATTGATGCGGGGCATTATGGGTTGGAGCATGTGTTTATGGACTTTATGGAGGGATTTTTGCGGGATAAATTGCCGGAGGAAGTTGCGATCGAGAAGATGGCGGTGAAGTTTCCGGCGGTGGTGATATAGGATGGATTGGAGGCGGTTTTATGGCAGTTGTGAAGGCGAATGGAATCGGGAAGGTTTATCCGGAGGGGACTACATATCTGGAGATCGCGAGGGATTTTCAGGATCAGTATGAGAATGACATTCTGCTTGTGAGAGTGAATGGAAAGCTCAGGGAGCTGGATAAGACTCTGACGGAGGATTCGGAGATTTCGTTTATCACGGCGGAGGGGAATGCCGGGTATAAGACATATGAGCGCAGTGCGATCTTTCTGATGCTGAAGGCGTTTTATGAGGTGGTCCCGAGAGAGAAGATCAGGAAGATCCAGATCGATTTTGCGCTCGGAAACGGAATTTACGGGGAGCTTGTCGGGGATGTCCCGGTGGATGAGAAGCTGCTTTTAAAAGTGAAGGCGCAGATGGAGAAGCTGCGGGATGCGGCAATCCCGGTCAAGAAGCGGAGCATCAACACGGATGATGCGGTGGAGCTGTTCGGAAAGCATGGGATGCATGATAAGGAGCAGCTGTTCCAGTACCGGCGGGCATCGCGGGTGAATATTTACAGTATCGGAGAGTTTGAGGACTATTTTTACGGGTATATGGTCCCGGACACGAGTTATGTGAAGTATTTTGATCTGGTGCCGTGCCATGCGGGATTTCTGCTGCTGCTTCCGGTGAAATCGGATCCGAAGCATGTGGAGCATCCGGCGGTCAGGGAGAAGCTGTTCTCGATCCTTCGTTCATCGTATCGGTGGAGTGACAGTCTTGAGGTCCCGAATGTCGGTGCTCTGAATAAGATGATCGCGGACGGGAAGGGACAGGATCTGATCCTGATGCAGGAGGCACTCCAGGAGAAGAATATCGGTCAGGTTGCGGAACAGGCCGTGAAGGATCCGGACCGCAGGATCGTGATGATCGCAGGTCCGTCTTCTTCCGGTAAGACAACCTTCAGCCACAGGCTTTCAACCCAGTTTGCGGCGCTGGGATACAACCCACATCCGATCTCCGTGGACAACTATTTCCGAAATCGGGAAGAGTATCCGCTTGACGAGAACGGGCAGCCGGACTTTGAGGCGCTTGGATGCGTGGATATTCCGCAGTTTAATGAGGATATGAACGCCCTGCTTTCCGGTAAGACGATTGAGCTTCCGAGGTTTAACTTTAAGACCGGTAAGAGAGAATACAAAGGCGAAATGCTGAAGCTTGGAAAGAAGGACATTCTCGTCATTGAGGGCATCCACTGCCTGAATGATGCGATGTCGGCCGAGCTTCCGAAGGAGAGCAAATTTAAGATCTATATCAGCGCCCTGACGCAGTTAAATGTGGACGAGCACAACCGGATCCCGACGACAGACGGGCGACTGATCCGTCGGATGGTGCGGGACGCGAGAACGAGAGGAACCTCTGCGTTAGAGACCATTGAGCGCTGGCCGTCGGTACGCCGCGGTGAGGACAAGAATATCTTCCCGTACCAGGAGAGTGCCGATGTGATGTTCAACTCCGCGCTTGTGTATGAGCTTGCGGTATTGAAGCTTTATGCGGAACCACTGCTCTTCAATATCCCAAGAGACCGGGAAGAGTATGATGAGGCAAAACGGCTCCTCAAGTTCCTGGACTATTTCCTTGCCATCGACAGTGACGTGATCCCGAAGACTTCGATTCTCAGGGAGTTTATTGGGGGAAGCTGCCTAAACGTGTAGTTGTATCCGTTTTTTCTGTGGCATTTTCATATGAGTGTGCATCCATATGGACATTATCTGTAAAAGCCGTAACGAAAAAAATATAAACACACGTCTGGACATCAAAATAAATATATGCTAAAATAAATAAGTTCTGAGTAAGACAGATGGTCGCTGCTGCAGTTCTAAGGGATGCAGGAGAGGAAAGTCCGGGCTTCAAAGGGCAGGGTGCCGGATAACGTCCGGCGAAGGCGACTTCAGAGACAGTGCAACAGAAATAAACCGCATGGCAGCATGTAAGGGTGGAAAGGCAGTGTAAGAGACTACCGCCTCACTGGTAACAGGGAGGGCACATGCAAACCTCACTCGAAGCAAGGCCAAACAGGAAGCATAAGGCGGCCCGTCTGCTTCCGGGTAGGCCGCTTGAGCCGTCCGGTGACGGACGGTCTAGATAGATGACCATCCAACGACATAACCCGGCTTATCGTCTTGCTCAGAATTGAATAAGAAATTGAGACCGTCTTTTGAAACTTAGCGGAAACGCGAGGTTTTGGAAGGCGGTCTTTTTACGTCTTAACGATGAAAAAAAGTTATGTAATTAGATAAATAAACGAAATTTTACTTTATGATAACCGGATGATATGATGAATTCAGAAAGAGAAATGGTTGATCAGTCAGACAAGATCATACACAGGGAAAGGATGAAATTATGGGATTATGGAAGAAAGCAAAAATTGCCGATACTCCCGGAACATGGGAAGGAACGGAAAAATACGGACCAGTGAAACTTGCGTCGGTGGATTTCCGCGACGGTCAGCAGTCTGTAATCGCAACGAGAATGAGAACGGAGGACATGCTTCCGATCCTGGAGCAGATGGATGACTTCGGATACGAATGCATCGAGATGTGGGGAGGAGCAACATTCGACTCCTGCATCCGCTATCTGAATGAAGATCCGTGGGAGCGCCTGAAGGCATTCAAGAGAGTCTGTAAAAAAACACCGCTGCGCATGCTGCTCCGCGGTCAGAATCTTTTAGGCTATACTCCGTATCCGGATGATGTGGTCGAGAGATTCGTGACAAAGACGGCTGAGGATGGAATGGATATCTTCCTGATCTTTGACGGCTTAAACGATATCAGAAACTGTGCATGTGCTGCGAAGGCAGCGCTGAAAGCCGGAAAACGCGTGGAAGGAAATATTCAGTTTACTTCCAGCCCGGTACACACTGTTGAATCGTTTGTACAGACAGCAAAAGATTATGTGAATATCGGAGCGACCGCAGTCCACCTGGAAGATATGGGCGGTATGATCGATCCGACGACGGCGGCAAAGACAGTGGCAGCTGTGAAAAAAGCCGTCAATGTTCCGGTTCACTATCATTCCCACTGCACCGGCGGAATGACAGAGATCACATACTGGGAAGTGGCGAGAGCAGGCGCAGATGTGCTCGATGTGGATGTCTCCGCATTTGCGCTTGGAACAAGCCATCCGGCGGCAGAGAGCATCATCGCGGTATTAAAGGGAACCCCGCGTGATACCGGTCTTGACTATGCAAAGCTGGCACCGATCAATGCGTATTTAAAAGAAGTACGAAAGAAATATAAGGAATTTGAGTCAAAACTTCAGGGCGTGGATATCAATGTTGTCTGCCATCAGATCCCTGGCGGAATGCGTTCTAATCTGGAATTCCAGCTGGCGCAGATGAAAGCACCGGAGAGACTTCCTGAGGTTCTGGAAGAGGTTGTCAGAGTCAGAAAAGATCTCGGATATCCGCCGCTCGGAACCCCATTCTCCCAGATGTGCGGTGCTCAGGCAACGATCAATGTGATCTCCGGAAACCGCTACCAGATGATCCCAAAGGAAGTCACCGCTTATGTGGAAGGAAAGTATGGAAAAGCTCCGGGACCGGTGAGTGAAGAGTTAAAGAAACGGATCCTTGGTGATGACAAAAAGCCGATCACCTGCCGTCCGGCAGACCTGATCCCGGCCGGATATGAGAAGATCTGCGAAGAGTGTAAGGACATCGCAAGAACAGAAGAAGATATCCTTACCTACGCGATCTTCCCGCAGGTCGGCAGAGAGTTCCTTGAAAAGAAATATAACGGGTAGATGTTTGCAGGCCGTTCATGAAAACCCGACGCATTAGTAGGGTCGAAATCCTGATCCGGAAGCCACCTGGATCCCAGTATTTCGCTCATACTGTTCGATGGTCTCCAGAAATTTCTGTACCTGCAAAAGCTCATAGCTTTCCGTGTGATAAAAAAGCCAGGTATTCCGGCGCAGAGGAGTTCCATCCTTCAAAAACAGCGGAACCACCTTTCCCGGAAAATCTCCGAGACAGATGGCGGGAAGGGTGGACCAGCCGAGGCCGGCGGCAGCCATCTCACGGCAGCTGTTGATATCGTCAAGTACCATCCGGGAGTTCTGGATGTTGAATCCGTTCTCCTGGACCCACTGGCTCAGACGTTTTTCTTCATCCGGGTCGGTGCGGTGGCTGATATACGGATATTCTGCCGGATCGCGGTCGGCGTTCTCGCGGCTGCAGACAAAGCAGACCGGTTCAGAGGAGAGGAGGATCCGTCCTTCCTCCCAGGGATATTCCCCGCGGAGGATCGCAAGCGGAAATTTTCTCTCGGAAAGCTGCCGGAACAGCGTCTGGCTGTGACCTGTCGAGATACTGATATCGACCTGCGGATACTGTTCCGTGTAAAGGCGCATAACGCTCGGAAGACGGTAGCGGCAGTAATTGATGGAAGTACCGATGGATAAAGAACCTCCGACCACTCCTTTGGATGCATGAATGGAGTTGCGGAGCTGTTCATTCATCTCGCACATCTGCCGGCAGTAGGAGACAACAGATTCTCCGACGGAGTTAAAGACCACGCCCTTTCTGGACCGGATCAGAAGCTCAGAACCAAGTTCCTCCTCGATGCGGCGGATCCGCTTCGTAAGAGCAGGCTGGGTCAGAAAGTGCTGGTCAGCAACCTTCGTGATGTTTTTCGTCTCGTAAAGATCGATCAAAAGCTGGTAGTCCTGTTCGTTCATATGATATGGCCTCCAAAAAAGAAATTGTGAGCACTTCAAACCGTTTCGTTTCTACTGTCGGACATGCGCCGGACGAAAAACGGAAGACAGGATGGCAGAAAGCAAAAACTCACAGCTCAAGCATAAAAATTAATTATTTAAAATTAGTATAACATATAAACAATAAGAATGTAAGGAGCAATGACAATGTATATGACAAAATATCCATGCGTTTACATGCGCGGCGGCACAAGCAAAGCTGTATTTTTCCATGAGAAGGATCTTCCGAAGGACCAGTCCAAGTGGGATGAGCTGTTCTTAAAGGTTATGGGAAGCCCGGATGTCAAGCAGATCGACGGCATGGGAGGAACCGTTTCCTCCACAAGCAAGATCGCGATCATTTCCCCATCCGACCGTGATGATGTGGATGTCAACTATTCCTTCCGACAGGTTGATATCGTGATCCCGAATGTTGATAAAAAGGCAAACTGCGGAAACATTTCCTCCGCGGTCGGTCCGTTTGCAATCGATGAAGGACTTGTTCCGGCGGTGGAGCCGATCACCGTCGTAAAGGTGCTCAACACCAACACAAACAAGATCATCGAGGAGCATGTCCGTGTGAAGGACGGTCACGCGATGGTGGACGGAGATGAGGTGATCCGCGGAGTTCCGGGAACGGGAAGCCGGATCGACATGTACTTTATGGAACCAGCCGGTGCAGCAACCGGAAAGCTGTTCCCGACAGGCAACCGCAAGGATGTATTTGATATTCCGGATTACGGTCTGATCGAGGTTTCCATCGTGGACTGCTCCAACACGATCGTGTTTATGCGTGCAAAAGACCTTGGGATTAAGGGAACCGAGCTTACCGAGTTAAATGCAAACAAAGATGTGATGGAACACATTGAACGGATCCGCTGTTTTGCAGCAAAGGCGTGCGGCTTTGTTGAAAACTGGGAGGACGCAAGAACAAAATCAACATCCCTGCCGAAGGTTTCCATCATCTCTGAGCCGCAGGATTATAAAGACATGGACGGAAACCTGACTCCGGCTGACACGATGGATATCTGCGTCCGTGCCGTTTCCGTCGGATCGCTCCACAAAGCGTACCCGATCACGGTCTCTATCGGAACAGGAGCCGCAGCGCTTCTCCCGGGAACGATCGTAAATGAGCTTGTAAAGCCGAAAGAAGGCGAGTCCATCGTCCGCCTCGGACATGCCAGCGGCGTGACTGCCGTAGACATCAAGATCGATGGCGACCATGTCATCAAGGGCGGTGTCACAAGAACCGCACGCCGGATCATGGATGGCTATGTATATGTAAGAGAATAAATAAAGCCCCCAAGAACCCTTCAATTTGAAATTCCTGCGAGGTGTCAGCTCCATACCGCACCCCGCAGGGATAGTACCCAAAAAGTACAGCGAAGGGTTTCATAATAGAAAATAAAATCAGGAGGAAATAAAAATGGTGACATTGCATGAAGGAAAACAGTTCATCATTGACAACGAGAGGATCGCAACAGCCGAAGAAGCTGCAAAACTTTCCGCGGAAGAAGGAAAGAAAGAAACCCTGACCTATCAGGTATTAGCAGCACACAACCACTCCGGAAACATGAAAAATCTGGAGATCCAGTTTGATTCCATGGGTGTTTACGACAACACCTATGTCGGAATCTTACAGACTGCGTACGCAAGCGGCTTAAAAGAATTCCCGATGCCGTGCGTATTTACAAACTGCCACAACTGTCTGTGCGCGGTAGGCGGAACGATCAACACGGATGTTCACAAATATGCGGAGTCCGCATGTAAGAAATCCGGCGGAATCTTCGTACCGCCGCACGAAGCGGTTATCCACCAGTACATGCGTGAGATGATCGTAAAATCCGGCGGAATGTCCATCGTTTCCGACTCCCATACCCGTTACGGAACTCAGGGTTCCATCTCCATCGGAGAGGGCGGTCCGGAGCTTGCAAAGGCCATGCTCGGAAAATATTATGAGATCGAATATCCGGGCGTGATCGCGGTCTTCTTAACCGGAAAACCGAAGCCGTGGGTAGGTCCGATGGATGTAGCGTTAAGCATCATCGGAAAAGTATTCAAAAACAACTTTGTGAAGAACAAGATCTTGGAGTTCGTCGGACCTGGCGTTTCCAGCATGTCCATGGACTTTAGAAACGGAATCGACACGATGACGACCGAATCTGCATGTCTTTCCTCTGTATGGGCGACAGACGGGCAGACAAAACGCTACTTCGAGATCCACAAGCGTCCGAATGACTTCAAGGAGATGAAGCCAGGTCATGCAGCCATGTATGACGGAATCGTTGAGATCAACCTCGACACGATCGTTCCGATGATCGCACTTCCGTTCCATCCGAGCAACGCATATCCGTTAGCAGGCGTGATTGCTGATCCGGAAAAATACATGACACTCACAGAGAAAGAGGCAGAGCGCGTCTTTGAGAATAACAAGGACATTCATCTTGACCTCCACTCCAAGATCCGGAACGGTAAGATCAAGGTTGACCAGGCAGCGATCGCCGGATGTGCAGCAGGTTCCTTTGAGAACATCTATGCGGTAGACCAGATCGCAAAGAAGATGAACCATGGTCTCGGAACCTTCCCGTTCAACATCTATCCGGCATCCCAGCCGATCATGTACGAACTCAATAAGATCGGTGTGTTAAATGACCTGATGAATTACGGGGTCCGCGTAAAGACCGCATTCTGCGGACCGTGCTTCGGAGCTTCCGATGCACCTGGAAACAACGATTTCTGTATCCGCCACAGCACGAGAAACTTCCCGAACCGTGAAGGCTCCAACCCGGCAAACGGCCAGATTGCTTCCGTTGCCTTAATGGATTCCAAGTCGATCGCTGCGACCGCATTTAACGGTGGATACCTGACTTCTGCTGAAGACTGCCCGGTTGTTTACGAGACTCCGGAGTATGAATTCAATGAGCACATTTATGACAACATCGTGTATAATGGATTTGGAAAAGCAAAACCGGAGACAGAGATCGTTTACGGTCCGTCCATCAAAGACTGGCCGAAGATGCCGGCACTGACCGAGAACCTTCTTCTTCAGGTTGCCAGCGTGATCCGCGATGAGGTGACAACAACGGATGAGCTGATCCCGTCCGGTGAGACAGCTTCCTACCGTTCCAACCCGTACAAGATCTCTGAGTTCACCCTGATCCGGAAGGATCCGCAGTATGTGGGACGCGCGAAAGCCGCACAGGAGTTCGAGAAGGCGAGAGTTGCAGGCGATAAGGAGAAAGCAGGAACCTTCTATCAGGTACTCAATGCGGTAGGTGTTGACACTCCGGTCGAGGAACTCATGAAGACAACCGGGATCGGATCTGTCCTCTACGCAAAGAGACCGGGCGATGGTTCTGCGAGAGAGTACGCGGCAAGCTGCCAGAAAGTACTCGGTGGACTTGCAAACATCTGCATCGAGTATGCGACAAAGAGATACCGCAGCAACTGCGTCAACTGGGGAATTCTGCCGTTCACATGTCCGGAAAAAGAGATCGTTCTTGAGCCGGGTGAGTACCTGTATCTTCCGGGAATCCGCAAAGCAGTGGAAGACGGTGCGACAAGATTTACGGCAAAAGTGATCGGAAAAGACGGCGCAGTCCGCGACCTTACGTTAGAGCTGAACGGCGTAACCGAGGCAGAGAAGAAGGTTCTTTTAGCGGGAAGCCTGATCAATTCCTATAAGGAAGCGTAAATATTAAAACAATACAATACTGCAGGTCCGGTCAGCGTGAAATTGCGCGCTGACCGAGGGCTGGAAAAACAGGAGTATCACGAATATTTGGAGGTATTACATATGAAACTGGCAATCATCGGCTTTGTACTCATGATCGTCTTAATGTACGTGCTCATTCGGGAAAAGATGGCTCCGCCTGTGGCATTCATCCTTCTCCCACTGATCGCAGCGGCATGTGCAGGATTCGGAATGGAAGATATCGCGGGTTTTGTGAAAACAGGTATGAATTCCATGTTAAGCACAGCGATCCTGTTCGTCTTTTCTATCTCATATTTCACATTGATGTCCGATAAAGGACTTTTTGATCCGATCATCAATTTCCTGATCAAAAAAGTGGGAACGAATGTGACAACGATCCTCGTTGCGGCAGTGCTCACAACCTTCGTCGCACACTTAGACGGATCCGGCGCGACTACATTCTTAATCGTAGTTCCGGCGTTCTTACCGATCTGCAAGGAGATGGGAATCCGCCCGAAGGCTCTGCTCGGCGCAATGTGCGGCGCTTACGGCGTGATGAACATCGTTCCGTGGGGCGGTCCGACGATGCGTGCAGCGAGTGTTGCAGGTGTGGAAGCCGGTGATCTCTACAGTTTTATCATTCCGGGAATCGCATGTCTGGTTCTCATGGCATTTGTGATCGTATTTGTAGTTGCCATGATCGAAAAGAAAAACGGCGCCGGAAATGCGGCAAAGATCGAGTCCGAACAGAAAAAGGCAGAGGAGAAGAAGGTAACCTATGACGCCATCTACTGGTTTAACCTGATCCTCACGATCGTGATGCTCGTTTTCTTATTCATGGATCTTCCGATTCCGTTATATTCGATCTTCATGGTTGCTTACGCGATCGCCCTGATCGTAAACTTTAAAAGCGTCAAGGAACAGAGCAAAAAGATCAAAGAGTACGGCTCCAATGCCATGGTCATGACTGTCACCTTATTTGCAGTCGGAATCTTCATGGGAGTTATCAAGGACTCCGGCATGGTGGAAGCGATGGCAGAGACGATCGTCAATGCACTTCCGGCAGCGATCGCACCGCACATGCACTGGTTCATGCTTTTCTGACTTGCGATATAATCACGTGGACGTGATCGCACCGCACATGCACTGGTTCATGGCACTCTTCTCCGTACCGCTCCTGATGATCCTTGGAACGGATGCTTTCTACTACGCACTTCTCCCGATCATTATCGGCGTAGTACAGCCGTTCGGCATCACTCCGGAAACGGTAGCGGCAACCTTCCTTTTATCAGCCACAATGGCAACTCCGATCAGCCCGTCCGTTGCAGCTGTATACGTGGGCCTTGGTCTTGCAGATGTCTCCATCAGTGAACATATCCGCTACTCCCTGCGCCTTGTATGGCCGGCGAGCATTGCGGTACTGATTCTGGCAACGATTGTCGGAGTAATCCGGTTCTAAAAATGTACATTAGAAGACTTTAGCGATGAATAAAAAGACTGCCTTGTCCGTCTCGTGGAAGAGCTGGATGGAGGCAGTCTTTTATTTTGTTAGGATCCTTCTTCCGGATGAAAATCTGCCATGCACAAAAGCACAGCGAATATTGGCGCTGATATCACAAAAACATAGCGAATAATTCTGTATATAACACAAAAACAGACCATAAGATATGTACGTTTAAGCGATAGTTGTCGCCTCCCATGCGACACAAAAATTTACAGATATGCTATAATGAGGACATAGGAGTCAGAAAACAGTCTGGGAGGTATAAGATCATGAAAAAAAGTGGATACAGCAGACGTGGATTTTTCGGCGAGATCAATCATTATGATGCCAACGGCAAAAAGATCGGGGAAAGTCGCCCGAGTTTTTTCGGTGGGATGAACGATTACGATGCGAACGGCAAGAAAATCGGACATACGGAGCCTTCGTTTTTCGGCGGTGTCAAACACTATGACAAAAATGGTCATAAAGTCGGAACGAGCCGCCCGAACTTTTTTGGAGGCGTGGATCATTACGACGAGAAAGGAAAGAAAAGGGACATAGCGATCCGTCATTCTGGGGCGGTATGAATCATTATGAGGATTAGGATCAACAAGATAGGGACGGTGCGAGCATGGCGGATCAAAAGCTTTTAGACGAAGTAGGAAGATACATAGACAAATATTATGAGCCAGAAAAGGACGACATCAAAATGGACAAGGAAATGTTGTCCATTTTTGAGAAGATCACTAATTTTCGAAAAAAACTGGCTCAAAAGAAAGCGATAAAGCAGGAACATTCCGCAGAGGAAGCTTCGAATCTTGAAAATGGCAGTGCGGTAAAAGACGCTGTACCGGAAGAAATTGACCTGCAGAAGATGACAGAGACACGAATTGAACGTGGAATGTCATCGGCGCGGGCAGTCAACCGAAAAATTGATGATCTGATGAATCAGATGGAAGAGACCTTTTCGGAAAGGCTGCTGCGCATGATTGATGAACGTGGAATGACTGATTCAGAAGCGTATACGAAAGCGTATGTAGATCGCCGCCATTTTTCAAAGATCCGAAAAGATGTAAATTATGTTCCGAATAAAAAAACAGTGCTTGCATTTACAAT
>OJPN01000112.1_pt1 | contig 66154 bp, 60 predicted proteins | sample 1598511 | NCBI WGS metagenome assembly OJPN01 (sample SAMN03922485, study PRJEB24848) | human gut metagenome | isolation source: stool sample | host: Homo sapiens | place: Germany | collected 2011-05
CCGTCTGCTTTCGCAGACACCTCCCCTGGAAGGGGAGGCTTGTTACGTCCCCTAATTTGGGGTTATCTCTGAAATTGGAATTCATGATTTATGTAATCAATGCAACTGAGTTTCCGTCCCCTAATTTGGGGTTATCTCTGAAATTCATATAGTACAATTATCTTGCGCCTGAATAGTGCGTTTCCGTCCCCTAAGTTGGGGTTATCTCTAAAATACGCAGGACACGGCGTTATACTTTACCTTAGCGGTGAGTTTCCGTCCCCTAAGTTGGGGCTATCTCTGAAATTACGATTCAGACCTTATCAACGCAGTATTTTATGCAAGTTTCCGTCCCCTTATTTGGGGCTATCTCTGAAATTATTATGAAAAAAGGTAGGTAAATATCATGCAGAAGGTTTCCGTCCCCTTATTTGGGGCTATCTCTGAAATCGGCAGTGAGGAGTGTTATCAATGAGCGAAACGAGAATGTTTCCGTCCCCTTATTTGGGGTTTCTCTAAAATTTATGGTCAGATTATGACTTGTCAAGATGAAATTCAGTTTTCGTCCCCTTATTGGGTGTTATCTCTTAAACTTCAGCTCATTATTGAGGCTCCCCTTGTAGGGGAGCTGGCGCCTTTGGCGCCTGAGGGGTTTGCACCTCACTGCATATTTTCCATACGAAGCTCTAAATACTGACATACTCCTAAAAAATTCCTGTCAACTTCATTGTTTGCTATTCTTATTACCTCTATCCCATTGTTATTTAACATTTTTGTTCTTTCTTCGTCATACGCTTTCTGCCTTTCTTCATAATGCTGTCCGCCATCTATCTCTATCACTAAATGAAGTTTATCACAATAAAAGTCAACTATATAATTCCCTATTCTTCTTTGTCTATACCACTTATATTTATGGTTTCTAAGAAAATCATACCATATTTTTCGTTCTTGGCTGGTCATATTTTTTCGTAAGTATCTAGCATTTTCTTTATTTTGACCATTATATAAAATTTTAGTGCTCATATTGCTCCTTTTGCAAAGTTAATTTTTCCAACATATCATCACTAAACATCTTTATGATGCCTAAGTATTGTTCTTCCTTTACTTCTTCCAGAACCCCTCCGTCTGCTTTCGCAGACACCTCCCCTGGAAGGGGAGGCTTGTTACGTCCCCTAAGTTGGGGTTATCTCTAAAATAGCAACATTTTCGCAACCATAAACGAGCGTGGGTTTCCGTCCCCTAAGTTGGGGTTATCTCTAAAATGATATATAGATTCAGGATTCATTAAAATGCCTATATGTTTCCGTCCCCTAAGTTGGGGTTATCTCTAAAATTCAACGGCAAAAACATGGAATGGAATCAGGCGCTAAGTTTCCGTCCCCTAAGTTGGGGTTATCTCTGAAATAGCGAGATGTTTGTGCGTATGGGCCTGCGTAGTGGGATTTCCGTCCCCTTATTTGGGGCTATCTCTAAAATCCAAATCCACTTCCGAACAAGTAATTGCTGTATCAAAGTTTCCGTCCCCTTATTTGGGGCTATCTCTAAAATATGAATAAAAAGGAATTAACAATTTTAGCGACGCAGGTTTCCGTCCCCTAATTTGGGGTTATCTCTAAAATACACCAAAATTGCCGTATACTGCCGCGTATCGTCGTTTCCGTCCCCTAAATTGGGGTTATCTCTGAAATCAATTTCTGGGGACAACACTACTCTAAAGAACGTCAAGGTTTCCGTCCCCTAAATTGGGGTTATCTCTGAAATGAGATTGTACCTTGATAACTGCATACTAGACTACTTGTTTCCGTCCCCTAAATTGGGGTTATCTCTGAAATATTCTAAACGCTGTACACTTAATACAGTGTAAACGCAAGGTTTCCGTCCCCTAAATTGGGGTTATCTCTGAAATTATTAGTGCAGATGAGTTTAAAAGCTTGAAAGTGTGTTTCCGTCCCCTAAATTGGGGTTATCTCTGAAATTGCATGATGAAGTTGATGAGAAGTTTTGTCTAACATTGTTTCCGTCCCCTAAATTGGGGTTATCTCTGAAATGAGCTGGTTAAGGAAGGAAAGGTGATTTAAATGGAAAGTTTCCGTCCCCTAAATTGGGGTTATCTCTGAAATGTTCTTAAATGCAGCGTAAGCGCATTGTTAAAAAAAGTTTCCGTCCCCTAAATTGGGGTTATCTCTGAAATAAACATCAATCACCGTCCACTCATTAAACGTCTTGTTTCCGTCCCCTAAATTGGGGTTATCTCTGAAATTTAAACGACGTGTTACAATGCAATCCGACAGCAGAAGTTTCCGTCCCCTAAATTGGGGTTATCTCTGAAATTAGTCGCCATATACAAATTGCAATACACAATCAAGTTTCCGTCCCCTAAATTGGGGTTATCTCTGAAATATACAAGAAGCTGCTGAATACTTGCAGCTTGCAAGTGAAGGTTTCCGTCCCCTAAATTGGGGTTATCTCTGAAATCATATTTACGCCTTAAAAAATTTAGACAAACAGGTTTCCGTCCCCTAAATTGGGGTTATCTCTGAAATCCTGTCCCTGCAAGTCCGCCTGTCATAAGGTCTGCGCCCGCCATTTGCGGCGCAAACCTTACCAACAGACCACTTGCCCTAAAAACAACCTGCCTCACACCCTCCAAATCCACTCTGCAAGCGGTGCGGCGCAGTTTCACTCAAAATCTTTCATTCAATGCTGTTTGAACTGCCCCCATTCCCAAGGCAGTCTTAATTCCTATACCACTATAATTAGCATATTCACCCAACATAGCGATAATCCTGTTGCACATCACATTATTTTTCATGCCTAACACATATAAGCCTCTAAATGCCGGTATGCGTGCACCATCAACACTAAAGGAGTGCAAGCTAAGTTTATAATCAGCAACGTATGTTTCCTGTGCCAAGTCTTGGGCTAATCCAAGCGCATCCAATCTTTCCTTATCAGCAAAGCTGTTCCAGCGCTTTACAAGACTGCCAAGCAGAAATTGCGGTTGAGGGAAAATTACATATTGCCCTTCGCTCTTAAAACTGCAGGATGTCAAAAAGCTGCAGCTTAAATATTTTCCTGCTAACGGATGTGCAAAGCATTTTTCTGCAATTTCAGCATAGCTGGTTTCCTGCAGATATTCCTTGCTCACAAGTTGTACTTCCATCTGTTTTTTCTTCAGATAAACAGTCGCTGGCAGTGAAAATGCTGCTCCCAATAACTCATCATCTGCTTGCTTATTCAGCGCCGTCAAGCGCCAGTAAACACTGTCACGTTCCTTATCAAAATAAAGATACTGGCTATACGGACGCAAGCTCTGTTGATGCAAAAGTTCTGCATATGTGCTGTCAATATGTTCCATCAGCACGCCGTGCAGCAATGAGCAGGCAGACTGCGTGAGCTTTGCGCCTGTCGGAGCAGCTAGCTTTATTTCCAATGAACGAATCATACTTTGCGCACCTCCGCAACTCCCATCAGCATCAGCTTACCATTATAATTTGTACATTTAAGAGTACGCGGTGCAATAATCTTATCGCGCAGTAAATGCTTGTGAGTTTTAAAGCTTTTGTCCAGCAATACCTTGATAGTATTTTTGGCAGTATCTTTATCTGGAGCCAACATAGCTAAAAGAGTTTTACTCAAAAAGCCTGTATTACCGCCAAGGAACATATTGCCGGCTGCTACACCTTGAAATGCTTCCTGATACTCTTTTTCAAACGCCTGTTGCAGCAAATCTGTCACCGCCGCAAAAAAGCTGTGCGTTGCCTTCAACAAATCGTCAACGGTGTTAATGCCAATGGTACTCATAACAGCCTTTTCAATCTTTACATCAAAGAACAGCTCTGCTTCGGGAAGCATGCATTCTCTGAAAATCGGAAGTTTTTTGGGAGAAGCCTTCCCAAATTTATCAAATCCGCCATCAACTTTTTGTAAAATAGCTGTCTGCATATTCCGGCTAGCATAAGTATCACTAACCTGCAAGCCACGCATTGCACTGCAGACCGCATTATTACTACGAATATTGCCATCCACCAAACGTAAAGTATGCAAGAATTCATTTTCCAAATCACTGATCAGTTTATTGAAATCTCTATAAGGTTTAAAATAATTGCTGCTAATTTTTTCCTGAATCTGCCGCCAATATTTAACCTTAATATCCTGTCTTTTCTGCAAAAGACTGTACAAAATCGCTGTTCTGAACACGCCTTTTATACTGCTTCCCGGAACATATAGAATTCCATCAGGCTGCTGAATATGTCTGTTAATATCATTTAGCGTTTTCTTTTTTTCGTTATCCATCAGATTAACTGTTGCCTGTGCTTCTGAAGTTATAACAGTACGTACATCATCTATATCGTATCCCTGCATCCGAAGCCATTCCAACAAGCTTTGTTTATCCCTGAAGTTTGCAAGATAGCTTTCATATTTTTCCAACAGCATATGCTTATAAATAAACATATGCCATTGATGCAAATTCAAAAAATATACCTTCTGCCTTCTGCTATCATACAAATAATCCTTAGCTCCCAACACTATACCGTCAGAAATATTTATAGGTGTAACTACCTTCAGGCACATTTTTGCTGTTTCAAATTGTTTGCTATTCATTTTTTAACCCCACAAACATTCCTATTCCATCACGGTAAACATCATGTGCTAAACCATCCACCGTCTGCTGCAGCATTTGTCCACGTAATCTTTCAGGGAAGCATGAGCCTTCCTGCAGCATGTAAATACTATTACGCTTAATATTATCTTTTGCCGCAGATGAGGCAATAAAACCACTACGCTTAATCAGCTTATAGCTTCCCTGCTTAACAACTGCCAATTCATCAGCCTTGGGACAAACAGGAGCAAGACACATTTGATACTTACTTTTTTCGTTATACAGCATTAGTGCAATGGCAGTATCATCGTCATAGACACCACCATCATCAAACAGCTCCAATTCATCATCAGCCAGTTCGAATTTACCATAGCCACTGCTACGCTTGCCACCTATGCCACTATAGCCAAGACTAAGTAACAATTCCTTGATCAAAGTAAACTCTTCTTCATGCTCAACACCCAGTATGAAATACAAGCCGGAGTGCTTACTGAATACATAGCTGCCCACATAATATGGAAGCGTTTTTTCCTCACGCAGTGCAACTCTTCCGGCGACAAGCGGAGCGGCGAATTCCGGCACAGCAAATTGGCCATTACTCCCGCCATACTTCAGCAAGCTATTAATCTGCGAAGCACGTATATATGTTGATTTTTTCTGCTTTTTCAGCTTAGTAGCTAATTGTTTGATTTCCTCAAAGCTTTTTGCGGACTGTTGCTCTTCTTGCTCTAGCTTTAGCAACGGTTTTGGTAAGTAAAAATATAAATCATCATCAACAGTACGCCAATAGGGAAATAAGCTAGAAAAAACTATCTTCCCTTCTGCTGTTTTTTTCACCAACGTTGCTACTGCATCACTCCCTTTATTTGCAGCTTCATTACACAAGGCTGCAAATAATGTATCCGCACTGCATTGAAGCGAAAATTTATCCAAACTGCCACCATTGGCAGTGTCACCAAAATGTACCGGTGTCAAAAATTTTAAGGTAAAAATATAATACATCATCATGCATCAATCCTTAAACAAATCCTCATAGGCTGTTAAATCTAAATCCGGCTTACCAATAGCCCGCAACTTAATATCATGTAATTTTACCCTGCCATATCCACGAGAACCATGTCCGCCAAGATAATCGTCGGCCAACAGTTCAAAACCTTCAGCCAAGGTTTCTAAATCTTCTTGTACATCCTGCAGATTTTCAACGTTATACACCAACTTAAAGTCAAACTCCGCTCCTGCCGGTACACGTTCAATCTGACGCGGAGTAGCTACACCACTGGCTCTGTTGATAGTATTTTCGAATTTAATCTCACCAATGTAAGTGTCTGTTTCTATCGCATTGAAATTGTTTTTAGTATCCTCCGTTACAAACAAGTCAAAAAACTGCAGACGAGCCGGCATAGCATAATTTTGGCCGCTAGCACCAAACAAGCGTGCTACAATTTCATTATCATCAGCAACCTTATTTAAAACATAACCATTACAATGTATCTTTGCCAACAAAGTTCTAATCTTGCCTTTTAAAGAGCTGCCAGGAATAATTGGCGCATGACTAAACGGATCACGAATAAAGGGGCTGTCTACTGCACCAATCGGAGCAAAGTCACTGCTTCTGCCAATATGCATACCTGTCAGTACCTGTAAAATACCTGACAGAACTATTTTTCCCTGCAATGGCTGTTGTTGTCTTTTCTGTTCTTCCATCATTAATCCCTGCCTCCTAAAAACTTATGATATGCAACGAGTGCTTCTACATATTTAGTGAATTTCACAAATCTAGCTAAACTATCGCCAATACCATCGATAATAATATCCAGCTTTGAAACTGTCATAAATTGTTTTACAGCGGCTGTTCTTCCGGCCTGATAGAGCAAATTAACCTTTAAAAATTTAATTTCAGCAGTCAATTCTTTAGATAAAGCTTCAGAACCTTTGTTTTTTGCCTTATAAAGGTCAACTTTATTGCGCACAACATTTACTGCTGTCAGAAACTTTCTGATTTGCGAGGTGGTAACATCAATTCTATCTCTGTTATTTTTATCTTTATATTTCAGCCCTTCAATAGCTTTTTCTGCCTCAGTTACAACATCAAAATTTTCAAAATCAAATTGTTGTCCTTTTTTCTGCATATTAGGTCTGCTATTCTGCGCATACCCGGCTTTGACAAGTTGTTCCCGCATATTATTAACCATCATGCATCCTCCTTTGTATCACGAATATAATAAATAATTAAGTCAAGAGCTGTACGTAACTGTTTTCTGGCATCAGCATCTTTAAACCATTTATACATCTGCTGACTGAATTCATTGTAGCACTGCTGTAACTGTACCGAGGCTTTTTCCGGTTGCATACGTCCAAGCGTATAGGCAAATCTTGCCAGATTCATGTTGTCATCCTTTTCTTCCAGTAAGTTCAGCAGTCTATAAAGCATAGCTTTGCCAGCCTTCAATTTATTATTGTCAACAGTATCTATATTCAGGTGTTGTAAAAGAAATTGCAGCTTTTCCTTACAAACCTTGTCGGTAAACGTTGTCCAGTCATAGATATGTTCACAGCATAAACCGCTTTCCGCATTTTTCTGTTCCGTTTCAAAGCCAAATAAAGCAATGCTGTTTTTCATTTTGTTGCTGCTCTTAGCTGCACTCTCCAACATACCGGTAATTTCAGCCATCTTGCTTATCGGATATCCATGACTGAACATTGCCAAGCCTGCTGAAAAACTCAATTTGCCATTAGTAAACCTTGTAAAAGCTCGTCTTATATCTACAGCAAGCTCTATAAGCTCATCCCATGCTCCCACAATGAACATATCATCACCGCCGGAATATACAACATGAACTTTTCTCTGCACCGGCTTTTGTAAGCCATATAAGCTGAATTGCTGCTGATTAATGTTGTCAAAGCCATTCAGCTCACCTCTGCAAAGCTTACCTACTGCCAATTTAAAGAACATACCTAAATCTCTGGATAAATCAGCATATCTTGACAATGTAGCATATTTTTCCGGTTCTTCTTTACCATAACGGATAAAGCCACCGATAAAAGCGGCACCTAAATTATCTACATCCGCACGTAAAACGCCTAAACGCTTAATACCATGCCCACCATCGCAACATTGTTCAGCTAAATCTTCAAACTCCATAACAGCACCTTTATCATTAGTACTGTAATAATCAGCTAACCATAAGCGAGTTCCGATATTTCTACCTGTCAAAGCTTTATTTTTACTGTAAATACGTACCAGGCTACTGCTGTTTTCTTCCAGCTCCTTTTCATCCATGACAGCTAAAAACAGCGGTTTATTGTAACCAAATAAATCCAGTTCTTCACCAACAGCTTTGCTTAAAACAGCAAAATGTCTATTAGATTTAAAAAGCTTTTCTCCCAACTGAAATAGCCCTTTGCAAGTCGGACAAATATCACCTGCATCACCATTCACAATTAATTTTTTACTGGACATATGGCAAACAGCGCATTCTCTGCTGCCATCAAGATTTTTATTATAACTGCTATCACTATCAAATAGCTTTGCCAAATTTTGAATATCATAGCGACATAGCTTATCTTGATTTAATTTTTTACTTACAGCAGCAAATACATTACGTTGCATGCCTGAATTCTGCAAGTCAGAAGCACTGCAGGGAGCAAAACCCATAGCCATATACAGCTTTGTACCAAATTTTTCCAATAACCATTCATTGCAGGCATTCTGTATTTTCTTCAAATTGTCTTTTGTAGTATCCGTATTAGCAGCTAAAAGATAGAAATGCCCACCGCCTGTATATAACAGATTAGCTCTGCTCAAGCCAAGCTGCTGTAAAATCTCATCAATATAATTCTCCATAAAAATTTCTAAATAGAAAGAGCGACCTCTTAGAGATTTTAAAGCACCCTTACTTGGTACAGTATAAATAAAATCTTGTATTCCAGAAAAATCTCCTGATACAAGTAAAAACGCATCCTGTTTTCTAAATTCACTATTACCGGATTGGTCATAGCAGTATTTTTTATAATCTTTAATCTTATTTTCTGAAAAATATTCATACATACAAGAGGCAAGCGCTGCTGTTACCTTAGAATGAATATATAGCGAAATATCACAAACTTCATTTTTATTCGTACTGGATGGTATGTAACTCATAACATCCTCCAAAATGCGCAAAAGTTCGCCATTACTCATATCAAGTACACCGGCACGTTGAAAATTACTTTCCAATACATTTACAAGCTCTTCATACTTGTCATCTGAAGCATAGCACATTTCCGTTGTCGGATAATTAAATTTATCAGAAGGATTCAGCCCACGTAAATAATATTTGCTAACCGGATTACTGGTTTGTTCTCCAAAAATATTAAACACACTTTGCAAGCAAGACTGTGCATCAAAGCCACGGTCAACACCCTCATCTTCACGCTCGCGTCTGTCGGCTGCAGCAGCAATATTATCAGCCTCATATACAATATAGCTAAAATCATCAGCTAAAAGTTTTGCTGTTTTCAAAGCTTTAGCATGGTGTAACCGCAAACAACGTAAAACCTGCTCTGCTTCCGGAGAATTATCCATATACTTTTTTAAAAAATTTGCTCCGGCATTAGAGTGATTCCCCAAACTATGGTCAGCACGCAAACACATCTTACCTATGTCATGCAACAAGGCTGCCTTAATTAATACATCTATTTCCGCCACTCAAAATCCCCCTTTCGGAAAATCGACTTTATATAACAAACGTAAGAAAAAGCTATTAATATAATTCTACAATATTTTCTGAAATCCTTTTAGGAAATTTTGGTGCGCATTCTCTTGATAACGAAAATTTAATACTTTCAGGTGTTTCTTCTATATCTATTAATCTTAGCTCCGACATTTCTCAATCACTCTTCTAATTGGTTTTATCATCCTCACTAATATCTGCACACACTTCTCTTTATACAAAACTCTGCTTTTACAATAACTTTAGTTTTTAAAGTTATTCTTTTATACATTGTTGCATTTGCAGTTGACAAGAAGAATTTTTGCTTTGTAAAATAAATTTAAGAGGAGTATTTTTCTTTTTATTGCTTTGACGGAGGTGAAGCCATGTTACGAAAATTATCAGCCGTTTTTTTATTCATACTGACCTCACTTGGATTTATAGCAGGCAATGTCAACGCCGCTAATGAGCAAGCAAAGCAAGAGGTTGTTTTCGCTGATGCCGGCTGGGACAGTGTCAAATTTCACAACGCTGTTGCCGGTTTCATCGGCACTCACGCCTATAACATCACGCCTAAGATTATCAGTGGCTCCACTCCCATCATCCAGACGGCGCTGCTCCGCGGCGACGTAGATGTGCATATGGAGCTGTGGACCGATAACGTGCCTACCTTTGAGGCTGACATGAAAACCGGCAAGCTGCTCAACCTTGGCATCAACTTTGATGATGATAAGCAGGGCCTTTATGTTCCCCGCTATCTTATTGAGGGTGACGCCAGCCGTGGCATCAAACCTCTCGCTCCGGATTTGAAAACTGTCAAAGACCTGGCACGCTACGCACATCTTTTCAAGGATCCCGAAGATCCCACAAAGGGACGTCTTTACGGCGCTATTCCAGGCTGGAGCATTGATAAAATACTTTATTTGAAATATGAAGCCTACGGCTTAAACAAAAATTACGTCTACTTCCGTTCCGGCAGCGAGCCGGCGCTGAACAGCGCCTTCCTCGCCGCCTACACTAAGGGCGAACCGATTGTAGGCTACAACTACGAGCCGACCTGGCTCACCGGCAAGCTGGACCTCGTTCTGCTGCAGGACGAGCCCTACAATGAAGTCGGCTTTCAGCGCGGCCTGACGGAGGCACGCTCTGTTCCCGTCTGCATCGTTGCCAACAAACAGCTGCAAAGCAAAGCGCCGGAGTTTGTTGCCTTCCTGCAAAAGTATCACACCACCAGCGCACTCACCGCGGAAGCGTTGGCGCACATTGCAGATACCAAATGCACCTATGACGAGGCTGCCATCTGGTTCATGCAGCGCCACCCCGAGCTGCTCGCACAGTGGCTGCCTGAGAATAAGCTGCAAAGCATCAACAAAGCACTCAAAGGCGATAATGCTGCTGCAGCCAACTGGCTTCTTAGCTTTCCCGAAGAAGTTCAGGTGGACTGGACTAAGCCCATAGACAATTTCGTCAACTACATCAACACCACCTACGCCAGCTTCTTCAATAAGGTTAAGGATATTCTTACCTGGTGCATTCTTTCTATCGAACGATTGCTGAACTTTATTCCCTGGTGGCTGACTATCATCGCTATCGCTGCCTTGGGCAAGGTGCTCACAGGCAAGCTGTCGCGCGGTATTATCTATGGCCTTGGACTGTTCGCCATCGGTGCCTTCGGCTACTGGAGCATGATGAACGAAACACTGGCAGTAGTTATTTCCTCGGTTATCATCTCGCTGCTTTTAGGACTGCCCATCGGCATTCTTGTGTCCACCAGCAGGCTGGCAAACAGCCTGCTGCGTCCTCTGCTTGACGCTATGCAGACCATGCCCACCTTTGTCTATATGATTCCTGCGGTTATGCTGCTCGGTCCCGGCAAGGTGCCTGCAGTTCTTGCTACCGTAGTTTATGCCGTCGTGCCCGTCATCCGCTTAACCAGCCACGGTATCCAGCAGGTTGACCCCAACGTTGTCGAAGCCTCCGCTGCCTTCGGTGCTTCGCGTTGGCAAACACTGTTCAAGGTTCAGATTCCGCAGGCCATGCCCACGATTATGACAGGCATCAACCAAACGATGATGATGGCCGTAGCGATGGTTGTTACCTGCGCGATGATTGGTGCCAACGGCCTAGGCATGGAGGTGCTGATTGCCATCAACCGTACCGAATCCGGCCGTGGACTCATTGCCGGTATTTCTATCGTTATTATTGCGATTATCATTGATCGCCTGACGCAAAGTCTGGCTGACAAGAAAAAGGAGGGAAAATAAATGACTGTACCCGTATTGCAAATAAAAAACCTGTACAAGCTGTTTATTCCTCTGGAGCATTCGCAAAACGAAAAAAAGGCTATGACCATGCTGGAGCAGGGCGCTTCCCGCACCGAGGTACAGGAAGCTACCGGTATTACCGCCGGCCTTATTGATATAAACTTCACAGTCAACAAGGGCGAAGTATTTGTCCTCATCGGTCTTTCCGGCAGCGGCAAATCAACGCTTATCCGTTGCCTGAATATGCTGAACCCGCCAACCTCAGGCACAGTTTACCTTGAGGGCGATAACATTACCGACTTCAGCAGCAAACAGCTGCAGGAGCTGCGCCGCACTAAGGTTGCCATGGTATTCCAGAACTTCGGACTTATCAGCAACCGTAATGTTTTGGAAAACACCTATTATGGTTTGGAGATTCGCGGCGTACCGCTGAAGGAACGTACCGAAAAGGCTATGCAGATGTTGGAAATGGTTGGCCTGCAGGGCTGGGAAAAAACGCGTATCAGCGCTCTTTCCGGTGGCATGAAGCAACGCGTAGGCATCGCCCGCGCACTTGCCAACGATCCCGATATCCTGCTGATGGACGAAGCCTTTTCCGCCCTCGACCCCTTGGTGCGCAATAATTTACAGTTTGAGCTCCTGCGTATCCAGGAAAAAACCGGTAAAACCATTGTTTTTATCACCCACGATATCAACGAAGCCTTCCGTCTGGGAACACACGTCGGCATTTTGCGCGACGGCCGCATGGTGCAAATCGGTACGCCGGAGGAAATGATTACCAATCCCGCAGATGACTATGTGCGCAGCTTTATCAACAATGCCGATTCCAGTAAAATTTTTACTGTGCGCAACGTTATGAGCACGCAGACATGTATAGTGCGCAATATCGACGGTGCTGCCGTAGCTCTGCGCAATATGAAAAACAGCGGCGTATCCAGTGCCTACGTAGTTGATGAGCATCTGCGTTTTATCGGTATTATCACATTGGATAGCGCTATGCAGGTGCTTTCCGGCTATAAAACCTTTGAGAAAAGCATTCTGCGCAATGTACCTGTGATAGATAATCTTGATACACCCGTGGCAGATATTATGCCGCTTTCGGCAAGCACACCCTTTCCTCTGCCCGTAATTGACGAGAACAAACTATTTTGCGGTATTGTCACCAAGGCTTCCGTGATATCCTCCTTTGTCACCAACTGAACTCTCATCCTCCCGCAAACAGTAAAAAAGCTGATGCTCCGGCAGTTACCTGCCTTAGCATCAGCTTTTTACTTGCATTTATTATTCAACATGTACAACGTTAGTTGCCTGTTCGCCACGGTCACCCTGGATAACGTCAAATTCTACGTTCCAGCCTTCTTCCAAGGTTTTAAAGCCTTCGCTTTTAATACCGGAGAAGTGAACGAACAAATCCTTGCCGCCTTCTCTTTGGATAAAACCATAGCCTTTTTCTGCATTAAACCATTTAACTTTGCCTGTCATCTGTAGGCCTCCCTAATTACTATTTGAGCCGCTAAAACTCACTTAGCTTATTATAGCCTATATGTACAGGAAAAGCAAATATTTGTCTGAATCTTTATAATTTTATTCTGCAATGTGAGCTTGCCATGTCTGCAGCAAAGCGAGCTTTTGCTCCCGGCGCAGCTTTTTTATGGCACACTCGCGCCGCAAAGCCGCTTCCTTATCCGGCAGCTCTTCGCTGTAGACCAGCTCTAAAGGACCGCGTCCACGCGTATATTTGGCGCCGCGTCCGCTGCTGTGCATCGCCAGACGGTGCTCCAGATCATTGGTCCAGCCTGTATATAAGCTGCCGTCCTTGCAGCGCAGCATATATACAAACGCCGCCATTTATTTTACAACCTCTACCTTTTCCATGGTCACAGCTTCGCGCGGACGGTCACGGAAATCAGTCGGTACCACGCCGATCAGGCGAACAACATCCATGCCTTCAACAACTTTGCCGAAAATTGCATGGTGGCCGTTCAGCCAGGGAGTCGGTGCCAGAGTAATGAAGAACTGGCTGCCGCCGGTGTTCGGGCCTGCATTAGCCATGGACAGAATACCCTCGTCATCATGCTTCAGTCCTTCACCGAACTCGTCTTTAATCTTGTAGCCGGGGCCGCCCATACCGCTACCGGTCGGGTCACCGCCCTGAATCATAAAGCCGTCGATTACACGGTGAAAAATAATACCGTCGTAAAAGCCTTTTTCTACCAGCTCGATAAAGTTTTTGGTAGTCAGCGGAGCCTTGTCCTCAAACATTTCGGCAACGAAAACACCTTTATTAGTCGTAAATTTAATTTTTCTGTTTTCACTCATTGATATTTACCTCCAAAATAGCTTTAAAATACTTCATGCTTCAGCAACGCAACAAACAGATAGATACCGCAGCCTGCCGCAGCACCTACAGCCGGCATCAAAGACGGTACGATAGTATTGCCATGCAAAAATGTCAGACTGAACAGCATCATGCAGAAATAACCCTGCATGGTCTGCAGACGCTTCGGCAGCAGACGCTTGCCGTTTTTATCACCCTTGGACTTCACGTAATCTGCCACGCGGATTTCCGGCAGAAAAAGAATGAAGGCCAGTGCCATAATAATAATATTGCTCATGGACAGCTCATTGGCAACAGTATCATACTTCGCAAAAATCAAGCAAGCCAGAGAAATACCTGCCAGATAAAGACTACGGAAATAGCCTGCCTGAATTTGGCTTTCCAGAATATAGGCAGCACCGGTCAGCAGCGGGAATACCCATAAGCCTTGCAGTCCGAGCCAGGCAGCACTGCCAATCATAATAACGTTATCAATCAGACGATGTCTGTCACCGGAGCTGCGGTTCAGCATACGCAGGATAAAGAGCAGCCACAGCATCACCAGAATATTGCCCTCGCCCATAAAATAAGTTGCTATCAGCGTCAGACCGCCGCCGATGAAACCGCCGAGCTGACGGTCAGGGTCAAGCTCCAGAGCCAGCATATAGCTGAAGAGGAAGGATAAAGCATAGCCCAAAGCACTTACTACAGCAGCACCGGAATCCATACCGGTAGAGCATTTCCACAGCGTTACCACAACGGAAATAGCAACAGCGCACATCATAGCAATACGCACCGGCTTTTTGTCAAAGTCAATCGGGCGTCCCAGGCCAAGATACTCGCTTATGCCCGTAGGATCATAAGCGGCAGGCTGATCACCTGCATATTTATTACTTTTTTTCGACATATCATCACACCTTATCTGTAAGATTTTAACTATTTTATTATACCACAAGTGCAGTGTCTAGTCATTATGTAAAACATATAAAGGTCAACAGAAAGTCAGAATATAGCAAAAAGTTTCCCCGACGTAAATTAAATACGCGGGGAAAGCTTTCACCTCATTATGAATGTTTTATCAGAAGGTTTCTGCCAGCTCCGCCAGTGTCAAAGCAAAGGCTGTAGTTCTGGGAACTGCGGTATTCAAATCTACAGATTCATGGTCAGTATGCTCATCATAGTTTTCTACACCCAAAGCATCCAGTGTCGGTACGAACTTCGCTGTGCGGTTACCATCGGTCAGACCGCCTGCTACCCATTCGTTTACCTCAGCGCCGTATTCCTCTTTAACGATGCGCTTATACACATCAACCATCTTCTGTGCCTGCGCCGTTTTCTGCATCGGACCGGTAACAATACCGCCGGTAATCTTTATGCTGGTGCCGGGGATAACAACCTTATCTGCCAACGCCTTAACCTCAGCATCAATGCGCTGCTGCTCTTCAATCGTAAAGCAACGGATATTTACCTCGCAGAAGGCATCACCCGGAATAACGCTGATTTTGTCATTGGTAGAACCGATTACACCAACATTGACGGTATTCTGCGGAATAAACTGACCTGCATCAACAATGCCGCGCGCCTTCAGTGCTGCTGCCGTATAATCCTCCGGATTTCCCGGCATGGGGCTGGCAAGCTTCTGCAGCTCGGTAATTGTATAAGCCAGCTGGTGAATAGCGTTAGCGCAGGATTGAGATGCATTGCCGTGGTGTCCGCCCTTACCGGTAACCTCAACGCGATATTTGGCATTGCCCTTGCGCTGGGTAACAATGCCCCAGTTCGGACGGGCAACGTCCATAATAATCGCAAAGTCGGACTGCTGCGACAGCTCTGCCACGATATCCTCGGCAGTCTTGCTGCCGCCCTCCTCTTCGCCGTTAGTATAATAAATAATTTCCTTAAAATTATCAAAGCCTGCAGCCTTCAAGGCTTCCAAGCCATATATAACCTCTACAACAGTAGCCTTGTCATCACCAACACCCGGTCCCCAAGCAAAGTTATTTTCGTCAACACGGAACGGACGACGTGCAGTTTCACCCTTTTTAAATACTGTATCAACATGGGCAACAAGCAGAATCGTGTATTTGCCTGTTCCCTTTAAGCGGGAAATAAGGTGGCAGGCTCTGTCATTATATCTGAACTCCGTGGTAGCACCGATAGCTATCATTTTTTCAGCAACAAATTTATTTGCTGCCTCTGTGCCTTCTCTGTCACCATTACCGGAATCAATATTTGTCAAGGCTTCCAAATCCTTCACATAATCCTCATAATGCTCGGCAATATACTTTTTTACGGCTTCTCTCATTTTCTTACCCCTTTCGTATTCGGAATCATATTTATATTTATTCGTTAGGGTGTGTAAAAAATCCTGCCACGGGAGATTTTTTTAAGTTGATAAAGTGAAAAGCAACAGCCATTACTGACTGTTGCTTTGCCAAACTTTATATATTTTTCAGTGAGTGCCGTCTACGATGGTAATGCCTGCTTCCTGCAGTTCATCGATAATCTCTTTAATCTTGGGGCAGAGATGCTTTTCTCCACTTTCATCCTTTTTGTGCGTGCAGTGGCTGATATGCAGCGCATCCAGCTCCAGAGCCTTCATACGTTCAATTTTTTTACGAATACCTTCTTGGTTTTCCAGCATGGAATCGCCGCAGCCGTTACAGGTCCACATAGCCATCAGGCGCAGCTCTTCATCTCCATACTGTGCAAAGGCTTTGTCCTTTTCATAAAAAGCACGCAAGCAGCCTGCTCCCGCACAGGATGCGGAGGTTTTCAGGCAGCGCAGAATTGCTATTTTCTTCATAATATATTCCTCCAAAAAATAACTTGCAGGCATTTTTAGCCTCGCTGTTGATTTGATTTTATCATTATTAGGTAGGGTTGGCAAGTAAGCATTGCTTAATATACTTCAACGTTCCTAACAAATCACTGCCTGGAGCTACTATCTGCTTATAAGCTATAGGATAAACCTGACCACTTGCTACTGCCGGTAAATGCTTATACAGGGGATTATGCAGTTGTGCTAGCGCTGCTTGCTTCTGCTGTTCCCCGCCATGATAGACAATAAAGATTTTAGCAGCCTGCATTTCCATCATTTCTTCCTGACTGATGAAGGGAGCGCTGTAACTCACTAACGAACAACCATAATGACGAATTATATCTCCACATAAAAGGTCATTACCAAAGACTTCTATATTACCATTGAGAAATTCTACAAACAGAACCTTTTGTGCCGGTATTTTCTCAACAGCCTGCAATTCTGCATCAATCATTTGGATTATATCCTGCGCCTGCTGCTGCTTTCCTAGTGCAAGTCCCATATTGCTGATAAACCTTTTCTCACTGGCAATTGTACAGGCAGGAAATCTTCCCTTCGCCGGTACAGGTCCTGATGCATCCTGAATGTATGCTGGTATTCCATTAGCTATCCAGCTTGACGTATCACCTAATTGATTATCTGCAAAATACCTGCGCCACCCAAGAATAAAATCCGGTTGTAGTGCTACAGCAGCCTCCAGCTGCAGAGGCTGCGTATAAATTCTAGTATTTGGTAAAATAGCTTGCAGACGCCCTTTATCTTCAGCTTCCGTCAGAACAGCTGCTGCAATTTTATCACCAGCACCCAAAGCCACTAAGGTTTCAACTCCGCTATTACCGCACACTAAAATACGTTGTGGTACTTGTTTAAATATAACCTTCTGTTCATCTCCAAAAAAATTATAATTGTTTACACTAATATTTTGCCGGTCGCTACTTTTATCTTGCTGAGGTCCGCAAGCTACGCATCCCAAGCAGCATAGCAACAAACAAAAGCACCAGAATAATTTCTTCATAGGCTTAGAAATTATAATTCAATCCTACCAGGAATGTTCTTCCTTGTGTATAATACAAACCATCGGGATCAGTCAAATCTCTACGATTAAAGATATTATTGATATCCAGTGTCAATGTTGCGTTAGCAAAAACCTCATGGCCGACATGCAGATTAGAAAGCAGAATCGGCTTCACATCTGTTTGCTTGCTGTTGTTTACACGAGCACCCATATAGCTCAAATTTAAAGATGCATTAGTCTTATCGTGCTGATAATCAATTGATGTCATCACCTGATACTTGCCCAATACATCCTTCCAAGGTGCTGTATTTGTGGTTTTGTTTTGCGGCTTGCTATAAATACCGCCAACAGTCCAAGTAAGATTTTCATCAAGCTGATTGGTGTAGCTTAATTCTATACCAGTATTTTTATATTTGGCAGCATTATAGGACTGAGAAAGACCATTAACCTTTCTGCTTGTAATCTGATCATCTAAGTCAATATGGAAAACTGCAGCCTTAAACTGTTCTTTACCATTATCATGCTTATAACCAGCCTCATAATTCCAACCATATTCTGGTTTCAAATCAGGGTTTTGCAGTATTACACCGCTGGAATAATACAGTTGGCGGAATGTAGGCATTCTGAAAGAACGACCAGCATTAGCATAAAGTGAATTTTTCTGGTCAAGCTTTGTTAAAATCTGCAACTGCGGTAAAAATGCATTATAATTACCTGCATCAGAACGAATTAAGTCTTCACGCATACTTAAAACAACATCAGTTGCTTCACTCAGCTTACGGTCATACTGTCCATAAAAGGAATAACCATTTAAGCTATAGCTGCCAAATCGTGCATAAGGTTTAAGCGCACTGCTGCTATTGCCAAACGAAGCAAATTTTTGATTTTCATCTACATAAAGTTCGCGTTTTGTATTAAAGCCAAGCAAAACCTTATCTTTATCATTTTGCCAAACCTTTTTAAAATCAGCGCCATAGTTTTTATGGTCACTACGCTCCCATTCCAGATTATCAGGTCTTACAATATAATAATCCGGATTACGGATAATACGTTCATTATAGTACGCTGTAGCATCAAAACCATTTTGGTCATTAAAATGCAGTTGCGCAAAATGCTCACGATCATCATAATCAAAATGCTGTAATTTGCTATTATCAGCACCAAGGTAATCGATAGTATATTTTTTCTTGTCAAACATGTAATTAAAGCTTAATTTATCATCAAACTTATAGCTTACACCAAGATGATCCTTCTTACTATCACCAAAGCCTGTATAATACGGTACTCTTACACCATTAATCGTCTTTGTTCCCTGCTTTTGAGTTAAAATACCCGTTTCGCCCATTTCATTACGGCCTAAGGTTACACCCAGCTTACCAGCGCTGATTGTAGCACTGTAATCACGCTGTCCCTTGTTTCCAGCAGCAATATGAAGGCTGTTTTTATATTCAGATTTAGTTATTACGTTAATTACACCGCCATATGCTTCACTGCCATAAAGTACAGCGCCGCCACCTTTGACTACTTCTACCTTTTCTACAGCATCCAAATTCAACATATCCAAATGGCTTACATTATTAAAGCTTGCAGGCACGCCATTAATCAAAACTAAAGTTCCGCCTTTAATACCACGCAGACTCAAGGTGCTGTTACCGGTAATAAAGCTTTGGTCATGAGGGCCCATCTGCGTAAAATATACGCCCGCCTTATACTTCAGTGCGTTAGCAACATCGTTTGCGCCAGTTTTCTTCAATTCCTCACCAGAATAAACAGTTACATCAGCAGGGGTTTCCAAATTAGATTTTTCGTAACCCAAAGCAGTAACATTCATGCCAGGCAAGCTGTATTCCTGCAAAGCTTCTGTTTGTGCTGCTGCATTTCCAGTTGCCAATATACTTAATCCAAGTAACAAATTTAGGGGAATCATTCTTTTCATCATAGTTCATTCGCTCCTTTACTAAATCATACTCCAAAAACTAATGCAAATCATTACGATAAAGATTATATAATTACTTGCTTTAAACTGCAATGATTAACAGCAAATTCATGGACTCTTTTTTAGAAAAGAAAAAACTGGCTTAAAGCGTTATTTTAAGCCAGTTTTCATTATTCAACTCATAAGTAGAATAGAGCAATGGGTCTAAATAAATTCTCACTATATTCTACTTACGTTTAGATTTATTTAAAGTAAAACAACGATACCAATCTGACTTCCTTAGTCCGCGCTGCATATCCTAAAGCTCTATCAGTAAAGCCGCGTCTTGAAAAAACGATATAATAATTACTACGGCCTGTTTTGTCAGCATATTCTCGTTGTAGCTGTTTTATTAACGGAACATCAACCTTACTTTTTTCCCATACGCATTGCATAAAGCCAGCACTATTTTTATCATAAGCAATCAAGCGGATTTGTTCTGCTGCACAATTATCTTTTGGCCAAAGATAACCAAATTGCATAAATTTATGAAAATCACCACGTTCACGTAACGTAAAACAATACTGTCGACATATTTCTAAAAAAAGCACCTTTGCGTAATCGTCTAAAGCTGGTAATACCTTTGTACGTAATAAATAATTTCCACAGCCCATAGCTATACTGCTTAAAAATGGATAAACAAAGCGATACCAAAAAGTCAGCATGGAATCAGCTAATATATAACACGTCGTTTTTTGCTGCTTACCAAGCTTTGCTTCTACAAGCGGTACAAGCTTTTTTAGTAATCCTTTTTCTACCAATACTCCAACATACTTCGAAGTCTTATTATTAGGCATACCTACTGCCTCTGCTATCTCCTTCATATGTATTGCGCCACAAGCAACTGAACATAATATTGCATGATAAATATGCGGCTGACGAAAATTCAATACTAAAATCTGCTCGGCAACATGCAGTAATGAAGCTGTGGGATTAAAGAATAAATTATACAGATTATCTTTAAAGCTTAGTGTACTATCTATAAGCTGCAAATAGCCTGGTTTTCCTCCGGTTACTCCATAAAGCAACACTTTTTCTTCATTGCTAAACGGAATTAAGCAAGGCAGAACATCTTCATAATTTAATGACTGCAAAAATATTTGAGATAGCGGTAATTTACTTTTTCCTAATAAATGTAATACATAGTCACATTCTCTTCCGCTAAATACCAGCAAAAGTCTTAATTTCTCTACCTCAGAGTGCAAGCATGCAATTATTTCAGGTAATAGCTCACTAAAACTGTTTTCCAGTTCCTGCACATCATCTATCAGTAATACTATCTTTTCTCCCTTAGCCTTTTTGTAAATTAACTTAAGTATATCCTGCCAACAACCACTACTGCATTGAACAATGCCTTGCGCTGACAGCTCTGTGTAAAAAGCTGCCTTATTGGCATTATTGGTACTTGCGCGTACGCAAAAATATGCTTTATGCTTGCGTCTGGCAAATTCTTGCAGTAACGCTGTTTTGCCAATACCAGCACCGCCAGTCAGACACACACAGTTCAATTCATTACTATTATAAAGTTTTTCTAATGTAGCAAGTTCCTTTTTTCGCCCTATAAACATAAAAATGCACCAACTCTACTCATAAGTTGCTTATATTATAACATTAAGCGACTTAATCGTAAATTGGTGCATTCTGTAATTTTTTCCTATTTTTTCTGCAGCTTAGCAACACTTTCCTCAGGCATCTGCATAGCCTCAGCAACATCAGCCATGCTCATGCCTTTAGCCAGCAGGCGTTTGGCAATAGCTTCATTCAGGCTTCCCTGCTCCTGCAGCTCATGCAGATAGCTTGCACGAATTGCCATAGCATCCTTTTCGACAGCAACCTTGTCACCGACAACCTGTTGAGCAATTTCATGGCAGATTTCATCCTTCAGCTTTTGGTAATGACCATCGAGAATACGGGTATCTGCAGGTGTGTGATTAACATAGCTTGCTCTGATAGGCATTTCATCATTCTCATTAGTGCTTTTATTGTGTAAAAGATACGCTCCCAGCTCATGTAAAACTTCTTCTTTTAAGGCTTGATAATGTGCATCTATAATACCGTAATCATCCATGTTATAATTCACGAAGCTTGACCTTATCGGCATTTCTGCATTTTCTGTATCCAGCTTGCTGCCGAGCAGACGCTCAACTATTCCTTTACGAATCTCGTTTTTCACTTCTTGTTGATTTTTCTTAAACTCTTCAGCCATAATATAAGCCTCCTTTTGACATCAGCAGCTATCATAACTGCTTTTGCGCACCAAAACAACAGTCTTCAAAGCAATTAATTATATATATCATTTAACTACTTTTTTCATCTGCTATTCTAGCACCATTCTTAATTGATTGCAAGAAAATTTAAGAATATATCTTTATTGTATTTAAAACAAAAAAACTGCAGGCAGAAATTCTACCCACAGCTTAAAAAACATATTAATCTCACTTAACCCGTGAATTGATTACGTCAACGACAACAGTTCCGTATAAGCCCTTTGCGTCATAGAACTTTATTTTCCCCTGCTGTACGTGCCGCTGCTTTAACTGCTCCGGCGAAAAATAAAGCTCCGCACTCACTGACATCTGTCCCTTGTACTGCTTTATCATCTCATCAGGCGCCAGCTTGCGCCACAAGCCCTTCTTGCTGCTGCGCGACAGCAGCAGCTGCAGGCCCTCGCCCTCGCAGCGCAGCTGCGCTTGCTTATCCTCCGGCAGCAGGCGTAAATATAAGGTATAGATATTAGGCTGCAGCAAATATTTCAGCTCGCCCTCCTTGCCCAGGTCTATTTGGCAATGCACCTCCTGCCCCCGCGCCAGCTTGGCACGGAAATAGTGCTTGTCATAATTATTTTCGCTGCGGAAAAACACCAGGCCTACCATTACTGCCGCCATCAAAAGAAAGGCAGCTGCACGCTTCAACATTTGCTTATTCATGCTGCATCACCCCGCTATGATAACGTTTGTAAATTGCCTTGCCTGCCAAAAGCAGTAAAGCAACTATTCCCGGCGCGCAATTCAAGCTGCAGCTGCCGCAAATCCCTGTACAACCTGCTCCTTGCGTGGTAATGCCGCTTACAGGAATTCCCATCGCCGCAATAAAATTTATCAGCTTACTTTTCATACGCGTTTCCTCCCGTAGCTGATAGCCTGCACCGGGCAAGCATGCTGACATACACCGCAGCAGATGCAGTTATGCTGGTTAATCTGCGCTTTGCCTTCAGCAAGCTCAGCGGATTCCATCGGGCATTTCTTTGCGCACAAACCACAGCCTATGCATTGGTTTTTGTCTACCCGCACACGCAGTACAAACGGCAGCCTGCAGCCTATGGCATGCATCAGTCCCTGCGCCGCACCTACCGGACACAAAAAATTGCAGAAGCCGCGTCCGCCTTTAGTGAAGATACCAAAGACAAGCACCCACATAATTGCTGTCAGTAGCAGACTGGAGGTCAGCGAAATAAAGTAACCTCGTGTATAATAGTTGGCCAGTAAATCGAACAAAAAGAAATTGCAATAGGAGCATGCCAGAATGCCACCGAAAAAGGGCACAAGGCAAAAGCCTGCCAGCATTCCATAACGGATAGGTGCAATTTCTGTATAATGATGCCAGCTGATTTGAAATTTTGACGGCACCAACTTCGACAGATATTCGGTGAACGCACCTGCCGGGCACAGCCTGCCGCAAAAAACAGGCCCCAGGAAGAAGGCTGCCACCAAAAGCAGCAGGGTGCTAAGCATGCTGATGGATGTCAGCCGCCAAATTATTCCGTCTAAAATATGCTCTATCGGTATACGAAAGCAAAGGCCGTGAATACTCTGCGGCTGCCAGCTGCCGTAAAGCAAATAGAACAGGCAGCGCTGAAAGAGCGCTACCGGCGCATAAAACAATATAAAGCCAAGAGCATAGCCGGTTAAACGTTTAAGGTTATATAACATAGGCAATCACCTCGATAACAAATAGGGATAGGGTAACTCAAACACCCTATCCCTATTTTAAGCTATTGAAAAACGTTAAGCAAGTAATTAGAAGCTGTAGCGCAGGCCAACGTTATAGGTACGGCCACCGGTTGCATCGCCGGAATAGAATTCGCGATCCAGCAAGTTGGTAACGCCAAATTGTAAGGTTACATCCTTAGCAATTTTATAGTTGACTGCTGTGTTGATGATAAAGTATGCATCCTCTGCACCGTACTCACCGCCCTCTTCATCAGGAGCCTGACGGGCACTTACATATTGGCAATCAAGCAAAGCGTTCCATTTATCATAATTATATTCAATGCCAGCATGCAATAAATGCTTAGGAATATCGAAGTTGGTGCTTTCTTTACCGCCCAATTTCAATTTGCCCTGTTGCCATGCATAGTTAATATAGGTATCAAACTTATCGCTGATTTTATGGGTAAGCTCAAACTCAACACCATTGCGTTTTTCGGAATCGAAGTTCATATACTTCTTAACGCCCTTGCCCATATAGGTTTCTCCGGGCAGGATACCGGACGCAGCAATCTTATCATCAGTCTTTACATGATACAGAGTAACATTGAAATTAGTATCCTTATCCAGTTCCTTCTTCATGCCAAGCTCAAAGGTATCAGAGGTTTCCGGCTTCAAGTCGGGATTCGGAACATACCAGTATCTGGTGTATTCAGAGTATCTGTACATCTTATACATAGCAGGAGGATTGAAGGAGTGACCGTAAGAAACAAAATAGTGAGTCTTGTCATCAGCCTTATAATCAAAAGCAACCTTAGGACTAATCTCGATATGAGTTTCGGACGGAGAAGTTGTATCTAACGGATTACTGGTAGTTGTATTCCAGAAAACACCTTCACACTTCTTATAATAGTCCAATCTTGCTCCCAAATACATGGTAACCGGATCACTCATTTTATATTCATCCTGCACGAACAATGCAAAATTTTGTACCTTACCTTTATCGTGAGCATAGTACTGATCCTTAGAATTCTCATCCTTCCAATGCTTTAAGGTATAACGATCCTGAACCATTTCTTCCTGTTTAAAGTTAGCACCTACAACAATGGTGTGTTTGCCAACATTTTCCCAGGCCTTTTCCATATTGAAATTATAAATTTTGCCGGGATGAGAAGAATAACCGCCGGCACCAACCCAATCAAGTCCGGGATATGTTTTTGGTACGGACGCGCTTGTGAAACCGCTCTTCTTGTCATTCAGATAGCTGAAGGAAGCATTGAACTTATTATCTTCATCCTTATACACTAAGGCATGAGTATCACGCTCGTTGATATTGTTATATCCGTAAAAATTGCTTGCTTTGAGAGTTATAACATTACCATGCTGTGTTGTAACTGTACCACTGTACACAGGATTACCGTTTTCATCCTTTACAAAGCTATACGGATTTTTATAGCCGAAATATGTTTTGTACTTAGTGTAGCTATATTTCAAAGATTTGCTGTCATCAAAGTTATATTTGAGATTGGCTGTATATGTTTTATGATCCCAATCACTGGTACCGCGACCGCCGTAAACATAAGAGCCGTCACTTAATGTCGGCAGATTTGCGGTATATTGACCTTTACCTGAAGAAGCTTTTGCAGTATTGTAATAGCCATCAAAGCCATCAGCCTTTCTGTTTTCAAAGCCTAAGCCAAAGCTCCATTTATCATTAACTTTAGCATTCACATTCATGGATTTTTTCCATGTCTTATAACTGCCATAGGATACTGCAGCATCAATATGTGTACCCGCCTTTGCTTCTTTGGTAGTAATATTAATTACACCGCCTACGGCATGACCGCCATAAATAGAAGAACCTGCACCGCGAACAACTTCAATACGCTCAATATTTTCTACCGGAATAGAATTAAAGTTTACCGCACCCTGATAAGTATCATTCATCTGCACGCCATCAACTAAAACAAGAACATTGGTAGAGCCAAAGCCTCTTAAGCTGATACCGCCCTGTGCAGTCTGATCCATATATACGCCGGGCATATATTGTAATGCTTCTTGAACAGAAGTTACATTACGCTCCTCGATATCCTTTGCCGTTACCACACTGACACTGGACGGAACCTCCTGAATCTGCTTCATGGTTCTCGTAGCTGTTACAACCATCGCATCCAGATCATACTCCTGCACATCTTCGGCAAATACCGCACTACTCCCTAAGAATACGTTGCCGCAAATCAATGCGCTCATCAATAAACCTTTACTAGCCAATTTTTTCACAGATATACCTCCATTCACTCATCAAAAAAATCAACGAAGTACATATTAAGCACCTGAAATTATTTGGATTGAGTCTTAATATGCATTTTCTCTTTTATATGTTATAATACTGTGTATAGCAGCTAGACAGTCAAGGGGGGAAACGCTAAAAATGTCAAAAAATATACAAAACTACTTTACAACCGGCGAATTATCACAGCTTTGCAAAATTCCCCGCAAGACTTTGCTTTACTATGATAAGCTGGGATTGATTACTCCAGAACTTGTCGATGAAAACGGTTACCGTTATTACAAGCGCAGCCAACTGTTTTTACTGCAGCTGATTCTTACGCTACGCCAGCTTGATGTGCCGATTGCGCGCATCAAAGATTATCTTGCCAACCGCTCGCCACAAAACTACCGTGATTTATTTTATGAGCGCATAGATTTCTTCACACAGGAAATTGCCCGTCTGCAGACTATGAAGAAAAAGCTGCAGAGCGAATTAGGCAAGCTCAACCATATTGCGGACATTACTCTGGATAAAATTATGCTTGTCCATGAGCAGGCACATTATCTTTATCTGAGTAATGCTACCGAAGAAAATGAATGCTTTAAAAAGCGTTCTTCGCATATTGCCCAAATGTTTAGCAATCTGCAAAACGATATTACCTTAACAACCAACGGTTTTGGTTATATTTACGATACGGAAATTTTGCAGGATTTCGAAAGCAAGCATCTGAAGCACTATTTTTATACGCTTCATGACAAGCTCCCTACACCGCATTGTTATCAAAAGCCCGCAGGCGATTATCTGACGCTTTATTTTCAAGGCGTCTACATGTTCAACAACAAAAAGTATCTGCAAATGCTGGCAGAATATTGCAAGGAGCATCAGTTTACGCCGATATCACCGCTTTATGTCACATCTCTATGCGACTACTGGTTGACAGGCGATATGGATAAATATATTTACAAGCTGGAGCTGCAGATAAAATAATTATTTATAGCGCACAAAAACCCCGTGGCAGTCGCCACGGGGTTTTCTAATCAGCAAAGCACTGAGCAGGCTTTGCTCTTTTTTATTTTTACAGCCTTAAGCTAAAATCAGCCTAAGGTTACGGCATCACTGTTCAGCATTGGAATAGGCTTGCCGTTTTTATTATTACGGTACAGTCTGAGACGCTCAATATCGGCCATCTCAACAGGCAGCGCCAAACCATACTGCTCATTCAGTGCATTCAGCAAATCTACTGCCTTCATGCTGCCGGTCGGCGTAATCTTGCAGTCAAAACTGAAAATCGTTTCTTTTTCGGTCTGTTCCGCATTAAGCTGCGGAATGTAAAACTTAACGTCAATTTCCTTGAACTTAGTCTTCGTCTTGGGTGCAGCTTTTTTGAACAGCAGTTCCGGTGCCGCATTGAACTCCGCAACAGCAGCGCTCACGTCTTTGCTATAAGGCAGCGTTACGCGATAGCTCGCACCTGCCGCCTGACTCATCAGGGCAGCGTGATGCGTATCAACAGCATCGGCAGCCAGCACGCGGATACCGCGCGGCAAAGCAGCATCAAGAGCCAACGCAGCCTTTTCTACCTCCATTGGCTCGGCAAGCTCGATTTCTACAAACTCTGTATAGCTTACTACACCTACTCCCAGCGCAGAAGCCAGACTGAACTTCAAATGCGGATTAAAGCCTTCGGAATAGGCAGCAGGCAGCTTGGCACGGCGGATAGCACGACCGATGGTGCGCACATATTCCAGATGGGAGATAAAGCGGATGTCCTTATCCTTGGTAATTTGCATACGCAGTTTCATTATGCCTGTACCTCCCCATTGTTTTGATACTCTTCTTTATAATCAACGATTTTTACGCCCAATGCCTGGCAAACGCCACAGCCGGTACAGCTTGCGCGACGGCAGTCGTGTGTAAGCTGCTGAGCATAAGCCTTACGCCATTCGTTCCACAGGAAGCGGCGGCTGACACCCGGAGAGATATGCTCCCACGGGAAAGCCTCCTGCTCACCGCGCTCGCGTGCAGCGTAAAAGTCCTTATCTAAGCCAGCATCGCTGATAGCCTCCAGCCAACGCTCGTAGGAGAAGCAATCGCTCCAGCCGTCAAAACGCGCGCCCTTTTGCCATGCCAGCAGCAGTGCCTTGCCTACGCGGCGGTCGCCGCGAGCAAAAACAGCCTCAATCGTACCGGTTTTGGCATCATGATAGTTTAAGGTGATATTCTTATATTTTTTAATTTCATCCTTCAGCAGGAACTGCTTACGACGAATTTCTTCCAAATTGTTTTGGGCAAACCATTGGAAAGCAGTATACGGCTTAGGTACGAAGGACGAAGCACTTACGGTAACCTTGCAGCCACGCTTACCGGTAATCTGGAAATATTTATACTGTACCTTGCGTGCCAAATCAGCAATCGCCAGTACATCCTCATCAGTTTCATATGGCAGACCGATCATAAAGTACAGCTTAACGCTGTTCCAGCCGGATTCAAACGCCGCACCGACAGCATTCATCAAATTCTCTTCGGTAACGCCCTTGTTGATAACATCACGCATCTTCTGGCTGCCTGCTTCCGGAGCAAAGGTCAGACCGCTCTTACGCACTGCCTGTACCTCCTTGGCTATGGCAACACAGAAGCTGTCAATACGCAGAGAAGGCAGAGAAACGCTGACGCGTTCATCCTTAAACTCGCCAATCATCTTATGTACCAGCGGAGCCAGGCAGGAATAATCGGCGCTGGAAAGGGATACCAGGCTGATTTCGTTATAGCCTGTGTTATCTACCAGCTTACGCGACAGGTCCATCAGCACCTCCGGCTTGCGCTCACGCACGGGGCGGTAAACCATACCTGCGTGGCAGAAACGGCAGCCACGGCTGCAGCCACGGAAAACCTCCAGCATGATGCGGTCATGAACGATTTCACCGAAAGGAACAATCGGAGAGGTCGGGAAATCTACGCTGTTCATATCCTCTACAACACGCTTTTGGATAACAGCAGGAATATCCTCGCGCAGCGGCTTAATTGCCTTAAAGGTGCCGTCCTCATTATATTCCGCTTCATAGAAGGAAGGTACATAAATGCCCTTGATTTTTACCACACGCTGCAGAAATTCTTGTCTGCCGCCGGGTTTGCCTTCACGTTTCCATTCTTTGTAACAACGCATAACCTCAACTAAAACCTCTTCGCCTTCACCGATAACAGCAAAATCGCAGAAATCAGCCAAAGGCTCCGGGTTATAAACACAGGGGCCGCCTACAATAACAAAGGGGTCTGCATCAGTACGATCCTTAGCCAGCAGCGGTACGCCACCCAAATCAAGCATATTTAAGATATTGGTATAGGAAAGCTCGTATTGCAAAGTAAAACCTACAATATCACATTCCCTCAAAGCCTTTTTGGTTTCAAGAGTGCAAAGCACAATTTCACGCTCACGCATCTTCGCCTCCAGATCAATCCAGGGCGCGTAAACACGTTCTGCGGCAATTCCGTCTTCCTTGTTCAGCAGATGGTATAAAATTTTGAAGCCAAGGTAACTCATACCTACTTCATATACATCAGGAAAGCCCAGAGCAATAGTTGCCTCTACTTCTTCGGCAGGCTTAACAATGCTGGCGAACTCACCACCGGTGTAGCGTGCAGGCTTTTGCACGCTGCTTAAAATATCAATAGTTAAATCCTTTTTCAAATTCATATTCTCCTCTATTAAAATTGAAGGTTTTGCTTCTTCACCTTAATATTCAACAAAATCGCCACCAACATAAGGTTCGTCGTCAGCGAGCTGACGCCATAGCTCAAGAACGGCAAAGGTACACCGGTTACAGGCATAATACCGGCAGTCATACCAATGTTGACCATAACATGAAACATAAACATAGACGTTACACCGGTTGCCAGAAGCATACCGAAGGTATCATCTGCATCAAGCGCAATCGCAATACCGCGCCAAATGATAATCATATACATAGAAATGATAAATACCGTTCCAATAAAGCCAAACTCTTCACCGGCAACAGCAAAAATAAAGTCCGTATGGTTTTCCGGCAAAAAGTTCAGCTGGCTCTGCGTTCCGGCCAACCAGCCTTTGCCAAGAAAGCCGCCACTGCCGATAGCAATTTTAGACTGAATAACATGATAACCGCTGCCGAAAGGATCAAGCTCCGGATTCAGAAAAACGCGGATACGGTTCTTCTGATAATCCTTCAGAATCATCCAAAACGCCGGCAGCAAAGCCATAAAAGCTAATCCCATGCGGAAGAACCATTTATACTTGAAGCCGCTGACAAAAATCATGCCTATAAGGATAGCAATAAAGGTCAGCGAGGTTCCTAAGTCCGGCTGACGCATAACAAGTATAAACGGCACCAGAATATAAGCAAAAACAGGCAGATAATCCTTAAATTCCTCCAGCCATTCAATACGCTTATCCATAAAGGTTGCTAAACAGATAATGAGAAAGACCTTAGCAAATTCACTGGGCTGAAAGGACAGCGAGCCTATTTGAATCCAACGCTGTGCACCCAATTGACTCTGACCTACAAACATTACTGCCAAAAGCAGTATGATGTTAAGTATATACAGCTTGGTAGCATAATTTTTGAGTACACGGTAATCAAAAGCCAACGATGCAGTAACAACAGCCAGGCCAAAGAGCATAAACATACTTTGGCGCTGCACATGCCAGGCCTTACCGGTGCTCACTGCAAAGGAATGGGTAGCACTGTCGATAAGCCCCAAGCCACAACCCATAAGTATTAACACAGCAGCAATCAGCCACCAGTCAAGATTTTTCAGGATACGTTTTAAATCCACAATGTACTCCTTCCTGCATTATTGGATGGTGTCCTTTTTCGGGGCAGCCTTATCAGGGCGGGGCATATAACCCTTTTCCTGGAAAAATTCTTCAAATGCTTTATAAACAATAGGACCTGCCGCAACAGAGCCGAAGCCGCCCTGTTCCACAATGCAGACTACAACAAGCTCAGGGTCATCTACCGGACCATAGGCTACAAACAAACCATGGTCACGTCCATGAGAGTTTTCGGCAGTACCGGTTTTACCGGCAATTGGCTTAGGCAGGCCGGCAAAGTACGATGCCGTACCACCCTCCTGCGTAGTAGCACTCATGCCCATGCGGATATAGTCAATTGTCTGCTGTGACACATCAATATGCTTACCTTCAGCACGTTTAGGCTTTTCAAAAAGACTGCCGTCACTGTTTATAATACTGTCAACCAGATATGGCTGATACTTGGTACCGCCATTAGCAACAATACTCAGCATAACAGAAAGCTGAATCGGTGTCGTCAGGTTGAAGCCCTGACCGATAGCAGCGTTGAAGGTATCGCCTAAGCGCCAGTCCTCATCCCAAATTTCACGCTTTACTTTTTTAGAGGCAACAAGGCCTTTGCTTTCGCCTTCCAGGTCAATACCGGTGCGTTCGCCAAAGCCAAAGATATGCGCATATTTTTCAATATTATCAATGCCGACGCGATAACCAAGCTCGTAAAAATAAACGTTATCACTCATCGCCAACGCTTTGATAAATGTCAGCCATCCTAAAACCTCGCCGCCGGCGTTACCCATAGTAGGAACCATCGGATGAAAACCACCGTCGAAAATGGGCTCGTTCAAGCCAACCTTTTTCAGTTCAAAGGCAGCACTGCCGGTAACAATCTTAAAGGTAGAACCAGGCGGATATTCACCGGTAATAACCTTGTTATTCATCGGGTAATTGGGATCGTTATTAATAGAATTCCAATTCTTTGAGGAAATTCCATGCACAAACCAGTTGGGGTCATAGCCCGGACGGCTTACCATCGCCCTTACCGCACCGTTACGCGGGTCGATAGCTACTACCGCCGCTGCTCTCGCTCCGGGAGCAATACCGGAGCTTCGCAGAAAGGCAAGATGCTTATCTGTAAAAGCCTCCAGCTCCTTTTGCAGCTCGTAATCTATTGTCAGCTTCAGATTTTTGCCGGGAATAGGTTGCACGGAATCGTAATGCTTGACAACGTTACCGGCAACGTCAACCTCCTCCATAAAGGCGCCGTCCTCACCGCGCAGATATTTATCATAAGTCTTTTCCAGTCCGCCCTTACCGACAAGACTGCCCTGAGTAATATTCTTGAACAAGCCCTGCTCAATTTCATAAGCACTTACCTCGCCTACGTAACCCAAAGCATGTACAGCAAGCTCATGATAAGGGTAATTGCGGATAGGCTGCACCGAAAGCATAACCTCCGGCATATAGCGGCGCTGTTCCTCTATTTTTGTTACCATCTGCTGATCAAGATTATTCTTCAGCATAATAGGTTCATAAAAATTTTTGCTCGCCTTAATTTTAGCTTTAATTTCTTCTACCGGCATCTGCAGCAAATTACTGAGGCGCTGCAGTGTTTCCGGTTTATAGCTGGACTGCTTCTGCAATACTACCGCATATCCCGGCAGATTGTTAACCAGCTCTTTGCCCTCACTATCATAAATAATTCCACGGGGAGCAAGAATACGCGACTGGCGCAGCCTATTGCCGTCAGATTGCTTGGCGTAGTAATCACCGCGCCACAGCTGCAAATAAACCATTCGTCCCAGCAGCACAGCAAATAATACCAGACACATAACCAACAAGGTGTGCAATCTGGTTATCCGGTTTCTATCTTCCATAGGCTACGTCTGTCTCCTTTCCTGCTTCCTGGTTAATAAGATATATCTTCTTTTCTGATCCATTCATAAATCATCTTCATTATAACTACAACAGGCCATACCAACAGCGCATTGCCTATAATATAGCCCAGGGAATCCCATAAATATGCAAAAAATATGCTCCAGCGTCCGCCACTGCGCAAAAGTTCCAGCCACCAGTAAACAAAACGCAGGATAAAAGTAATCGTCGCAATAGCGCTCATATGATAAAGATAATTATCCTTAAACACCTTTTCCTTTGTCAGGCCAACTATATAACCTACACAGATACGACTGAGAATATGGAAGCCAAAAATACCCACCGTCATTGCATCCTGCAGCAGTCCGGTGATACCGCCAACTACCGCACCAGCTTTTTCGCCGCGCAGCATCGCATAAGCATATACCGCCAAAAGCAGCAAATCACAGGAAAGCCAGCCTGTATAGTACACAGACATCGAACCCTGCAGCAGCATTAAGAACAGAAACAGGACGGGCCAAATCAGTCTCCTCATTTTGCCTGTCCTCCCTGTAATACGATTTTCGCTTCCGGCGTAAAGCCAACAATAACCAATACCTGTTCAACATCTGCAATATCAGCAGCAGGTACAATATCTGCTTCCTGCAGCAGACCTACACTATCCATATGAGTAGCAGTAACCTTACCGATAAGAATATCCGCAGGATGGCTGCCGCTGTAACCACTGGTAACGATAATATCACCCTCACGCAGGCTTGCTTCGCGATAAATATGCTCCAACAGCAGCTTATCCTTGCCGCTGACACCGCCGGCTACACCGACAGCACGTGAATCAGCGCGCAATACCCTAGCACCTACACGACAGCGCGGAGAGGTGAGCAAAAGTACACGGGCATAATCATCATATACCTCGTCAACCACGCCTACCAAGCCGCCGTTTACTACAGCCATATCAGGTGCCAGGCCTCTGTCCTTACCGGCAGCGATATATATGCAGTCACGTAAATCGCCGAAGCTGCGGGCAATTACCTTTGCTGCTACAACCTTCTGCGATTTGTGCTGCTCCTTATACTCCAACAAGCCTCTCAACTGCCTGTTTTCTGCATACATCGAAGCCATCTGGATATTGGCATTACGCAGCTCAATATTTTCTTGTTTCAGCTTAGCATTTTCGTTCTGCATTACTGTCAGTGCCTTCCAATAGCCACGCACGCCATCACCGGCATTGCCTAACCCGGTCAGCATACTTTCTACCGGCAGCACTACTGCCGCCACCGCTCTGTTGACCAAAGGAAAACGGCTTCTGCCTGCTACGGCCATCGCCAGCATGGAAAACAGGACCAGAACAAACAAAGCTACCAACATAACCTTCTTATTCATGCTGCATTCCTACTTATTTAGAGGTCATAAAGCCTTTGCGGTAAATGTCAATATTTTCTACAGCAATACCGGTGCCGAGAGCAACACAGTTCAAAGCTTCATCAGATACGAATACCGGCATACCGGTTTCCTGAGAAATAAGTCTGTCCAGATTGCGCAGCATAGAGCTGCCGCCTGTCATAACAATGCCACGGTCCATAATATCAGCGGACAGTTCAGGCGGTGTACGCTCCAATGTGTTACGAACAGCGTCCACAATCATGCTTACAGGCTCGTTAACAGCTTCGCAAACATGGTTGGCATTAACCTCTATACTCTTAGGCAGACCGCTGAGCAGGTCGCGGCCGCGAACCTCCATAACAGCAGGCTCATCAACCTTCATTGCGGTACCGATTTCAATTTTAATATTTTCTGCTGTACGCTCACCGATAAACATATTAAAGGCTTTGCGGATATAACGTACAATAGCACTGTCGATAGCATCGCCGCCGCAGCGTACGCTCTTGCTGACAACAATGCCGCCCAAAGAAATTACGGCAACCTCACAGGTACCGCCGCCGATATCAACAACCATGCTGCCGGTTGCTTCCTGTACAGGCAAGCCTGCACCGATTGCTGCCGCCATCGGTTCTTCAATCAAGTAAGCCTCACGCGCACCTGCTTCAATAGTAGCATCAACAACGGCACGCTTTTCTACTTCGGTAACACCGGAAGGCACACCAACCAGAATACGCGGACGTACAAAGGTACGGTTGCCCATAGCCTGTTTAATAAAATATTTCAGCATAGACTGAGTAATTTCATAGTCGGCAATAACGCCATCCTTCATCGGACGGATAGCGATAATGTTACCGGGAGTACGGCCAATCATTCTCTTAGCCTCCGCACCGATTGCCAGTACCTCGTTAGTGTCCTTTTCAACAGCTACTACCGACGGCTCGCGGATAATAATACCCTTATCCTTGCAATGCACCAGCGTATTCGCAGTGCCCAAATCTATACCCATGTCATCCGACATATTGTTAAAAATACTGATATTAGGGAAAGTAAATTTCATTTCCGACTATCCTCCTAAACTTCTAATGCTCCATCTTCCTGAAAGCTGTAATAAGCACCGTCCCCGATAATCAGATGGTCCAGAAGCGGAATCCCCAACGTTTGTCCTGCCGCCAGCAAAACAGCTGTCAGCTGCCTGTCCTCAATGCTTGGCATCGGATCACCCGAGGGATGATTATGTGCCACACAGATAGAGGCTGCATGCTGCAGAATTGCCGGCAGAAATACCTCACGCGGATGCACCACCGAGTTGGTCAGCGAACCCTCTGATACCAGCTCTGTGCCTATTACTTTATTCTTACTGTTTAACAAAATTACCAAAAATTGTTCCTTTGTGGCATAACGCAGGCGTGGCATCAAAAATGCCGCACCATCCTGCGGACAGCCAAAATGGATTTTATCCAAAGGGCGGGCCGACGCAATACGTCTGCCTATTTCCAGAGCTGCCAAAACTGTTGCTGCCTTGGCCTGCCCCATACCCTTGATTTGCATAAGCTCATTTAAGTCCCTCACTCCTGCCAGACGCCTGTACAGACCGCCGTCAGCTGTGAGCTCCTTAGCAATCTCCAACGCTGATTTTTGCGCAGTGCCTGTGCGTAGCAATATTGCCAGCAGCTCTGCATCTGTCAGCGCGTTCACTCCACGCAGAAAAAGCTTTTCCCGTGGTCTGTCCTCTAAGGGAAGGTTTTTAATTTTTTCTGTGTTTGTTGTCTGGTCGATACTACTAAAATCACTGCGAAAATCGCAGGTCCTGCTTTCTGCAGGATTAGTCACTCTTCATAGCTCCTCATACTCCTAGTCTTTGCATCATTAAGTACAACAACGACAACGGCAGACCTACAACATTGTTATAGCAGCCATTGATTTTTTCCACCAGGACAGCACCTCTGCCCTGAATGCCATAGGCACCGGCCTTATCCATAGGCTCGCCTGTGGCAATATAAGCATCTATTTCTTCAGCAGTCAGCTGACGAAAGCTTACATCAGTAACGCACACCTCGGACATCTTTTGTCCCTTATAACATACAGCAACGCCTGTCATCACCTGATGTGTACGTCCAGACAAGCGCTGCAGCATAGCCTTGGCAGCTGCTGCATCCTGCGGCTTGCCCAAAATAACATTATCAATTACTACGATTGTATCTGCAGCAATAACGGGAAGCTCATCTCCCATTTTTGCTGCTACAGCAGCACATTTGCCAGCTGCATTATGCAAAGCAACCTCCTGCGCCTGGCTAGCAGTGCCGCTGCCTTCGGCAAAATCAGCCGGACAAACCAACGGAGTAATACCTATTTGCTGCAGCAGCGCCTGTCTGCGCGGAGAGGCTGATGCCAAAATAACCTTCATGCTTCAGCCTATTCCTTTTTACCCATATCAATAACAATCTTCGGCTGCTGGATTTCAAAAATAACAGCCTGCTTTCCTTCGCGTACCGCATCACGTTTAAAAATACGTGCATAGTTTACGGTTACCAAAAGCCACAAAACAATACAGCCGGCAATAAACGGCAATTCATCCATATGAAAGAACGTAGCCATACTGTATCCGCAGGCAACACCTGCAAGAATACCTGCCACTGGCAGGCCGTAAATAACCAGCTTAGCCTTGCGTTGGTCAAAATCGCGGTATTCCGCGCCAACCACATCGCCGGCCTTAGCACCCACCGGGTTCCAGCAATCTATATATTTAGGCAGACCGGTCAGTTCGCTTTCAGTTTTGTCAACCTTTACCTCAGCGCGCTCACCCTGCTTTTTAACAATAATACCTCTAATTTCTGCCATTGAAGCAAATCCTTCCTCTACCAAATATTTAGCTTAATAAGCGTGTACGAAAATATACCAATAGCCGAAGCCGAAAACTACGCCGTAAATTGCCAGGAAAACAAGAACGCCTTGCCAGCATACAGGATAACCGAAGTTGATATCCTCACCGAAAATACCACGGCGGTTAAAAAAAGTATATTTTTTACGTTTTCTGAACCAGGCCAATTTGTTATCGGGGCCAACCAGCTTGGCAATCAGATAAATGTAAATAAAAGAACCAAAAAATATTTGCATAACGCGGGCGCATACTACCACCGGTTCTACGTTAGCTATAGTTTCCATATCTCAAAGCCTCCTATATCAAAAACAATCATCAATTAAAGCTGAATAAATTTATCCGGCATTTCCTTACGCAATACACGGACAAACTCATCACTTGATTTAAACAGCAAGCCTGCCAGCTTATTTTTCTTGCCTTCGGTAAACACCAGCAAGCGCTGCGGATTTTCATCAAGTGAATTATAGCGGTGGATATAATGCTTAATCGCTGTTTTGCGGAAAAAGCTCTTTACATATTTATCGGTAAAGCTTTCTGTACGGGTCAGGTCAACAACATAACTGCGTTTAATAAAGCCTAAGCCGTGGCTGATTACCTCAAGCTTCATATCCTTGTAGAGTATCAGAGTATAGCCAAAGGCTACACGCCAAATCCACAGAGCCAAAAGCACTGTATCCATACCCCAGCCCAGCATATCAAAGCGTCTATGTTCCTGCAGCCAGGTCCATTCATGCCAATAAAGGCTCGCAATCATCAGCAAGGCAATCACTGCAAAGATTTTTCTTTGCGTACTTGTTCCAGATTCTTCACGATACAATTCTTCCAAAAGAGTTCCCTCCAGCTTTCTAAATTGTGCAATAGCAACAAAGCAATCTTATCCAATTAATTATATCAAATTTTACACTTAAAGCATATACCTCAGGCAATAAAAATCGGTGCAAAAATGTGAATTTTACCTGCATCAGACAGCTTTCCTGCAAAAGCAAAACACCGCTTCGCCGGCTTACGCCATTGAAGCGGGTTTCAGTAAGTATTATGCTTTATTAAAATATAGCATCTGATATTACGTCAGCCTTAAGTAACATCTGTCATCCCTGAGGTTTTTCATTGCTAACCATTCAGCAACACCGTTACATATGAACTTATTTGCGCACCTGACCGTTACCGTTAATCAGATACTTCGTACTCGTAAGCTCCGGCAGCGCCATAGGTCCGCGGGCATGCAGCTTTTGTGTGCTGATGCCGATTTCCGCACCGAAGCCGAATTCGTTGCCGTCGGTAAAGCGGGTAGAGGCATTGACGTAAACAGCAGCAGCGTCCACGGTATATTGGAAAAGCTGTGCCGCCTGATAATTATCGGTAACAATACATTCGCTGTGACCGGTGCCGTATTTAGCAATATGAGCCATGGCCTCCTCAATGCTGTCCACAATCTTGACGGAAAGGCGCAAATCGCCGTATTCCGTAGACCAGTCTTCTTCAGTTGCCGGATGCACCTGACCACTGTACTCCTGCACAGCCTCATCACCGCGTATTTCTACGGCAGATGAATTATACATCATCAGCATCATCGGCAAGAATTTATCCGCAATATCCTTATGCACCAGCAATGTTTCCATTGCATTGCATACGGAAGGACGCTGCACCTTGGCATTGAAAGCAATTTTCATAGCCATCTCCACGTCGGCATCCTTGTCAACATAGGTATGGCATACGCCCGCACCTGTTTCGATAACCGGCACGCTGGCATTACGCACCACCGCCTGAATCAGCCCGGCACCGCCGCGAGGAATAACCACGTCGACAAGGCCATTCATATGGATTAAATCCTGCACAGCCTGTCTGTCACTGGTATCAATAAACTGAATAGAGCCCGCAGGAATGCCTGCACCCTCCGCAGCCTGCGCCAAAATCGCAGCAACAGTTTTATTGGACTCCATCGCCTCACTGCCGCCCTTAAGGATAACAGCATTGCCGGACTTCAGGCACAGGCCTGCGGCATCCGCCGTAACGTTGGGACGTGCCTCGTAAATAATGCCGATAACGCCCAAAGGAACGCGTATTTTAGTAATATGCAGACCGTTAGGCAGAGTTTTGCCGTCAATAACATTCCCCACAGGGTCAGCCAGGCCTGCTACCTGACGCAAGCCGTCAGCCATACCGCTGATGCGCTCGGCAGTCAGCTTCAGACGATCCAGCATTGAGCTTTTCATGCCCTTGGCTGCAGCAACAGTCATATCACGCTCATTCGCAGCTAAAATTTCAGACTGTTGTGCCTCAAGCGCAGCAGCCATCGCCAAAAGTGCCGCATTCTTAACTGCGGTAGAAGTAACGGCAAGCTTTGCTGCAGCCTGCTTTGCAGCCTGCGCCTTATCCTTCACCAATTCATACGTTGCCATAATCCTCACCCTGCCTTATAAAATAACCAGGTCATCGCGGTGGATAACCTCATCAAAATTTTTATGTCCCAGAATATTTGCAATCTCGCCGGAATTGCAGCCCTTAATCTGCTCCAGCTCGGCAGAAGAATAATGCACTAAACCACGCGCCAGCTCATGCGCATCCTTATCAATAACGCTCACCGTACTGCCCGGCAAAAATTCACCCTGCACGGCAAACACACCTGCCGGCAGAATACTGCAGCCGCCGGCCTTGCGAATAGCCTTAGCACAGCCATCATCCACAACAATACTGCCGGCAATCTTGGCACCAAAGGCCAGCCAGCGCTTGCGGAACTGCAGACGGTTTTCACGGCTCACGAACAAGGTTCCCAACTCTTCACCCTGCAGCACACGGGTAATGGCATTCTTTTCGGTACCGCTGGCAATTACCAGATGAATACCGCTGCTTGTCGCAGCCTTGGCAGCCTGAATCTTAGTCGCCATACCGCCTGTACCACGGGAAGAGCCGACACCGCCGGCACTTGCCTCAATCTCCGGAGTGATTTCTGCAACCTCAGGCACAATAACAGCGTCCGGATGCGTTTGCGGATTAGCGGTATACAGGCCATCCACATCCGACAAAATGATAACAAGGTCAGCATCCACAATGCCTGCAACAAGAGCAGACATATTATCGTTATCGCCGATTTTCAGCTCATCGAGCGCCACAACGTCATTTTCGTTGACGATAGGGATAACACGCTGACGCATCAGCTCCATAAAGGTATTACGCGTATTTGTATAACGATGGCGGTCAATGGCCTCTGTTTTGGTAATCAGCACCTGCGCCACGATCTGACCGTAATCGGCAAAAAATTTTTCGTAGGTGTGCATAAGAACGCCCTGACCTACGGCAGCAGCGGCCTGCTTGCCGGGAATAGTTTTGGGTTTTCCGGGCAAGCCCATGCGGTCCACGCCCACAGCCACGGCACCGCTAGTTACCAGAATCATTTCCTTACCCTGATTCTGTAAATCGCTGATTTCGCGCGCCAGACGGTCAATCTGACTGAAATTGCGCTTGCCGTTGGCATAGGTAATCGTACTCGTACCAACCTTAATGACAATACGCTTAGCCTTTTTTAAAGCCTCACGGCTTGCTTCATTGTTTAACATTTCCCCTCACCTGCAGTTCTAGTTTTTTATATTTTTTGCGTTATCCGCAATACGTCTCTTTCGCCAAGGACGCAGAGAATGTATCGGATGCTAAATGAATTTTACGACGGCGTACTTCATGTACGTCGAGGAAATTTCATGACGCAGATAGCACGTTATCCGCACACTTGCTTTTTAGAGACTGTGGAGAATGTGCCGGATGCTAAATGAAATTTACGATGGCGTACTCCTCGTACGTCAAGTAAATTTCATGACGCAGACGGTGCGTTATCCGCAGGATCAATCCTTGTAGTCGAAAACCATATCCCTAATACGCACACTCTGACCTTCCTGTACGCCTCTCTCCTTCAGCGCCTCATCAATACCAAGACGTTTCCAGATCAATTGGAAGCGGTAAAGTGCCTCGTCATTATCAAAGTTAGTCATAGCAACAAGACGCTCAATGTTCTTGCCGCGAACCTCCCAGTCGGTATCATTTCCGACAACAATTTCATAGCTGTCCGGATCAATTTCGTCAAAGCGTGCCAGGTCTTCTTCATCCTCTTCCGGAACATATTGCAGCAGCAGGTCGTAAGCCTTAAACATCAGCTCACGCAAGCCTTCGCCGGTAGCAGCACTTGCCTTACAGATTTCGTAGCCTTTAGCTTCAACGTATTCCTTTAAGCGCTCAAAGTTTTCCTGCGCTTCCGGCAGGTCCATTTTGTTGGCAACAACCAGTTGCTTACGACGTGCCAAACGCTCGCTATATTCTGCCAGCTCTGTATTGATTTTGTCAAAATCCTCAATCGGATCACGGCCGTCAACGCCTGCAACGTCAACAATATGCAGCAGTACCTTGGTACGCTCTACATGACGCAGAAAGTCATGGCCAAGGCCAACGCCCTCATGTGCACCTTCAATCAAACCGGGGATATCCGCCAGCACAAAGCTGCGCTCCTCATCCAGACGTACCACGCCCAAAACCGGGGACAGCGTTGTAAAATGGTAGGCAGCAATTTCGGGGCGGGCAGCGCTCACCTGTGCGATAATGCTGGATTTGCCTACGCTGGGATAGCCTACCAGGCCAACGTCAGCCAACAGCTTCAGCTCCAGCTTCAGCCAACGGTTTTCACCGGGTTCGCCCTTTTCGGCAAAGGTCGGAGCACGGTTGGTGCTGGTAACATAGCAGGCATTGCCCTTACCGCCACGGCCGCCCTTAGCAGCCACATAGGTCTGACCATCCTCAACCAAGTCTGCCATAACAGCGCCGGTTGCATCATCACGTACCAAAGTACCCATCGGAACCTTCACGAAAACAGTATCGGCGCGTACACCGGTGCAGTTTTTAGTACCACCCTGACCGCCGCGCTTAGCAACATATTTTCTCTTGTAACGGAAATCAATCAGGGTATTGAGATTTTTGTCCGCAATCAGGACAACGTCACCGCCGCGACCGCCGTTACCGCCGTTCGGGCCACCCTTTTCTACAAATTTTTCTCTGCGGAAGCTGCTCATGCCGTCGCCGCCATCGCCTGCTTCTACATAAATTCTCGCTCTGTCAATAAACATTTTGTTTTCTCCTATATCGTAAATTTAGCTATTGCTAGGTATATTTATCTATATTATAGCTTATCTTGCAGGGAAAGTGCAACGTGGTAACAATCAAATCCGCAGAAAAGCTTTGAGTTTGCGAAGATTTCACTTTCTGATTTACATGACGCAGATGGTGCGTAGCTGCAGCCGTTACCTATTTCAAGGCTACAGCTAATAAAAAATGTGCCTGCAGCTATTTTTTATATACACAAAAGCTGCAAGCACGTTTATAAAAGGAAAGGAGAATCTTATAGCTTACTTACGCAAAAATTTATCAACCGCATGTGCTGCGCCATGCCCTTCGGCAATAGCCCACACCACCAGGCTCTGTCCGCGACGCGCGTCACCGGCTGCGAAAACACCGGGTACGCTGGTCGCATAGCTGCTGTCATCAGCCGCTATGCTGCCGTTAGGTGCCTGCGCCAGCTTGAATTCCTCGAGCAATCGCTCTTCGCTGCCCACAAAGCCCATAGCCAGAAGCACCAGCTGTGCAGGCACCCTCACAGGGAGCAGGACAGACGTGAGATGTAAATTCCGGAAAATTGTTGGTTTTATTAAGACGGGCATAGGCATAATCATCCATCCCGTGATAAACAAGATCATTAAATTCCGGCATCAGATTGTGCAGCGGACAGCCTGAAACCATGCGGTTAATCATTACACCGCTATGGCAGAAGGGAACACCGCAATCCATACAGCGCGCTGCCTGGCAGCGCAGTGCTTCCTTGTGCGGCAGGCTGCTCGTCTTAATTTCCTGCCAATCCTTAATTCTTTCTTCGGGGGCACGCAAAGCAAGCTCCGCACGCTTGTAATCCATAAACCCGGTAGGCTTACCCATTATGCCTTCACCTCCTCAAATACCTTCAGGGTGGCAGCTTTCCGGCTGTGGATCAATCAGATTCAGTTTCGGACCAATACCGCTGTTGTATCCGTAAAAACCTCCTCACGAATGGCATCAATCGGCGGATTTGTTACCTGCGCAAAGAGCTGTTTAAAGTAGTTATATAAAAGCTGTGGCTTTTCACTGAGTACTGCTTGGCACATTCCTTGACAAAAAAGTTATGCGGTATCTGCAGCAGCACACCGGCACCGTCACCGGAGTTCATATCTGCTCCCTGACCACCGCGATGGTCCATGTTATGTAAAACCACCAAAGCCTGTCGTAAAATTTTATTAGACTTCTTGCCCTTAATATTGGCAACTACGCCAACACCGCAGGCATCGTGTTCAAACCAAGGATCGTACAATCCCTGTTTTTTGGGCAGCGAAGTATTCATAATAAATTTCCCTCTCAAAGCATTTTATCAATAAATCTATTAGCAGTTCCGTTAGTGTTTCTGTTAAAGACCACCACAGCGACTGTAATTTTAATTATAATACCACGTTATTACAATCGCAAATTGTATATATGTATATTTACTTGTATAACAAAAGTTCTACAAAAGGTAATTTTCTGAAAGAAGCATTTTTTATACCCCTACACTCCTTTGCACTTCAGCAATACTTTTTTCCATTTCAAATGCACATTAAATGTTTTTCTAGGCATTTTTTCATTTTCACACTTGACAAACCACGAAATTGTTGCGATAATGTGAAGAACACAGTGATGTGTTTGTTTTAATTTAAGAACAAAATGCAATGACCGGGAAAATTTACCTGCCCCAGCATCCAGAGAGACGGCGTATGGTGCAAGCCGCCAACAAGCAGGCAAAGAAGCTCACCCGCGAGCAGCTTCTCTGAACCAAGTAGGAGCAGACGTTTCCAGCACGTTACGCTGCCGATTCGCTAATCGGAAAAATTAAGTACAACTTAGGGTGGTACCGCGAAAAAACTTCGCCCCTATCTGCAAGCGCAGATAGGGGCTATTTTTATTATAAGGAAGAAGGTTAATTTTATGGGAATGACAATGACGCAAAAAATCTTAGCCAAGCACGCTCACCGCGACAGCGTAAGCGCCGGCGACCTGCTTGTTTCTCAAGTAGATTTAGTATTAGCTAATGATATTACCGGTCCTCCGGCTATCAACGAATTTGAAAAAATCGGTAAACCGGTATTTGATAAAAACAAAATTGCTCTGGTTCCGGACCATTTCTCCCCCTGCAAGGATATCAAATCCGCAACCATGTGCAAGCGTATGCGTGACTTCGCCCGCAAGCACGAAATCAAAAACTACTTTGAAGTAGGCCAGATGGGTATCGAGCATGCACTGCTTCCGGATAAAGGCCTTGTTGCTCCCGGCGAAATCATCATTGGTGCCGATTCCCATACCTGCACCTACGGCGCGCTCAACGCACTGAGCACCGGTATGGGCCAGACCGATATCGGCTGCGCTATGGCCAGCGGTACCTCCTGGTTCAAGGTTCCGCAGGCTATCAAAGTCAACCTGACCGGCAAGCTGCCGAAATACGTTAAAGGCAAGGACATCATCCTGACCATCATCGGTATGATTGGCGTTGACGGCGCCCGTTACCAATCTTTGGAATTCACCGGCGAAGGCGTCAGCGAGCTTTCGATGGCCGACCGTCTGACTATCTGCAACATGGCTATTGAGGCCGGCGGCAAAAACGGTATTTTCCCCGTTGATGAAAAAACCATTGAATTCTTAAAGGAACGCGGCGTAACCCGTGAATGGGAAGCAGTTACTGCCGACGAAGACGCTGAATATGCCCGCGTACTTGATATTAAGCTCGACGAGCTTGTTCCCGTTGTTGCTTACCCGCATCTGCCGGAAAACACTCATCCTGCTAAGGAAGGTCATGCAATCAAAATCGACCAGGTTGTCATCGGCTCCTGCACCAACGGCCGTCTGGAAGATCTTGAGCAGGCTGCCGAAATTCTCAAAGGTCACAAGGTTTGCGACCATGTGCGTATGATTATCATCCCGGCAACCCAGCAGATTTATCAGGAGGCTATCCACCGCGGTTACATCGATACCTTTATTGATGCCGGTGCTGCCGTTTCCACTCCGACCTGCGGTCCCTGCCTGGGCGGTTACATGGGCATCCTCGCTGCAGGCGAGCGCGCTGTATCCACCACCAACCGCAACTTCCGCGGCCGCATGGGCCATGTCGACAGCGAGGTTTATCTGGCAAGTCCCTATACCGCTGCAGCCAGTGCCATCACCGGTTATATCACCAGCCCTGAGGAGGTAGTAAAATGAGCAAAGTTTGGCGTTACGGCGACCACATCGATACAGACGTTATTATTCCGGCAAGATATCTGAACATTGCCGATTTCAAGGAATTAGCAGAGCACGCTATGGAGGATGCGAAGGAAAACCTGGAAATTAACTTCGCCGCCAACGTACAGCCCGGCGACTACATCGTTGCCGGCAAAAACTTCGGTTGCGGCTCCTCCCGTGAGCATGCCCCGGTAGTATTAAAGGTTAAGGGCATCAAATGCATTGTAGCAGACAGCTTTGCCCGTATCTTCTACCGCAATGCTATCAACATCGGCCTGCCTGTGCTGGAAATAGGCGCCGACGTAGAAAAGATTGAACCCGGCGATGAAATCGACGTTGATGTAAACAAGGGTGAAATCAAAATCCTCAACAAAAATATTACGATCAAAACAAAACCGCTGCCGGAATTCATCCAGCATATCGCAGACTGCGGCGGCCTGATTAATTATATTAAAGGAGAAAACAAATAATGAAGATTTGCTTACTGCCAGGTGACGGCATTGGTGTAGAAATAGTTGATGCAGCTGTAGAGGTTCTCGACGCTGCTGCCAAAAAATTCGGCTTTGAAATTGAATATGACAAGCAACTCATCGGCGGCTGCGCAATCGATGCAACCGGCGTTCCCCTGCCGGAAGCAACCATTGCCAGTGCTAAGGCTGCTGACGCTGTGCTGCTCGGTGCTGTCGGCGGACCGAAATGGGATAATGTTGCTCCGGATATCCGTCCGGAAAAAGGCCTGCTTGGTATCCGCAAAGCTTTGGGCCTGTACTGCAACCTGCGCCCGATGACCGTTTCCAAATTCACCGCGCATCTTTCTCCACTCAAGGCAGAGCGTGCCGAAGGCGCCGATCTGTTAATTGTACGCGAGCTTACCGGCGGCATCTACTTCGGTGAACACAACGAAGCGCACCTCAACGCTGACGGTGTTGAGGAAGCAAGCGACGTTGAGCTTTACACCCGTCCGGAGGTAGAACGCATTGCCCGTTTTGCATTTGAAGCTGCCAAAAAACGCCGCGGCAAGGTAACCAGCGTTGATAAAGCCAATGTATTGGGCTCCAGCCGCATGTGGCGTAAAATTGTTGCCGAAATGCAGGCTAAGGATTATCCTGAAGTCGAGCTAAACAACTTCTATGTTGACAACTGCGCTATGCAGTTAGTGCTGAATCCGAAGCAGTTTGACGTTATTTTGACCAACAATATCTTTGGCGATATTCTCAGTGATGAAGCAAGCACCATCGCAGGCAGCATCGGCCTGCTTCCGAGCGCCAGCCTCGGCGACGGCACCGGTATGTACGAGCCTATTCACGGCAGCGCACCGGACATTGCCGGCCAGGGCATTGCTAACCCGCTGGCAACCATTCTCAGTGTTGCTATGATGCTGCGCTACTCCCTGAACCAAAACGAAGCAGCAGACGCTATAGAAGCAGCTGTTGACGCAGTTATGGAGCAAGGCTACCGCACTCCGGACCTTTATGCTGAAGGTCTGAAGAAGGTTTCTACATCTGAAATGGGACATCTTGTTGCTCAGGAACTGCTTAAATAAACATTCCCGGTATAACGCCATCCCCTCAGCGTTTACCAAAGCATTTCTACCCGTAAGCCTTCCGTTTGGGGCTTACGGGTAAATTTCCCATCACTTAGGCACTATTATATTTTGATTTTTTTGTTTTTTGGATTTTTTTACGATTGTTGTGGTGTATTATGATGCAAACTTTAGTTAAAAACACAAATTCTGTATATACTAATAGTATTTCAAGCAATACTGCGGCCTTCCGCCAAGGCTTGCACGATGGTATCCCCATAGGATTGGGGTATTTTGCCGTAGCCTTTTCTCTGGGAATTATTTGCCGCACATCCGGGCTTTCTGTATTCCAGGGCTTTTTAACAAGTCTGCTCAACAACACTTCAGCCGGTGAATTCGCCGCCATTACCCTCATAGGTCAAAACGCCAGCTATACCGAAATAGCACTTGTAACCCTTATCGCCAATGCACGCTACATGCTGATGAGCTGCGCTCTTAGCCAAAGACTCAGCAGTGAACAAGGCTTTATACATCGTCTGGCTATGGCCTTCGCTGTAACGGATGAGCTTTTTGGTATCGCCATCTCCCGTCCGGGGGTTTTGAATCCATACTATTACTATGGCGGCATGGCCGTAGCAATTCCTGGCTGGTCGATTGGCACAGCCTGCGGCATTATCGCCGGTGCTGCGCTGCCAGAACGCATTGTCAGCGCACTGAGCGTAGCACTGTTTGGTATGTTCCTTGCTATTATCATTCCCCCTGCACGCGAAAGCCGTATCATTTTAACTGTTGTAATCACAAGCTTCATCGCCAGCTTCGCAGCAGCATATCTGCAGCCGTTGGCGCAGCTTACCGGCGGTACGCGTACCATTATCCTCACTGTAGTCATCGCAGCGGCTGCAGCCTGGTTCAGGCCGGTACAGTCCCAGCAAAAGGAGGATTAGCAGATGGAACACAATATTTATATTTATATTGCAGTCATGGCGCTTGTTACCTATGCTATCCGTGTGCTTCCGCTCACACTCATCCGTAAGGAAATCAAAAATCCCTTCATCCGTTCGTTTTTATATTATGTCCCCTACACGACGCTCGCAGTAATGACCTTTCCCGCTATCCTGCAGGAAACACAGACACCTGCTGCAGGAGCGCTTGCCCTCGGCGTCGGCGTTGCCACCGCCTGGCGCGGCATGAGCCTTTTTCATGTGGCTTGCTGCTGCTGCGCCGTCGTGTTTATCGTAGAGTTTATCATGGTGCCGTAAAGTGCCAAAAGCTACCGGCTCAGGAGATTTTTCTCCGGGCTGGCGGCTTTTTGTATTACTGTAATCAACGTGCGTTTAATCCCAATTCATTAATTAATGCGCGCTGCAAAAGATTAGAAAAATTGATATCGTTATCAATTGCCATATTATTAAGCCATGCAGGAATCGAGAGCGTTTTCTTCACTGCCTTAGCATTATACTTTTTATCATACGCCAGCTTATCAAAAGCAACCATCATCACAAACTGACTGCCTTCCAGGTTGATTTCATTTGGTTTTGATGCCTGAGGATATTCTTCAGGCTTTTTACCTTCCAACATCAGGCCAATCACTTCCTGCACCATCTCCAAAGCTTCTTCCAAGGAATCTCCTTGTGTATTGCAGCCGGGAATATCCGGAACATAAACAGATACGCCTACTTCCTCAGGTTCAAAAATTACTGGATAAAAATATTTTTTAGACATAATGCGCTGCTACTAAAAACATAGACAAAAGTGTTTATGTCTTAGAAAAATCCTTGTTCATCGTACTCGCTCTCGCTGCCTTGAAAGACAAGCTACTAGCGTTTGTATAGCACTCCAAAGGCGTTGGCAAATATGCTCCTTGCGAATAAAGCAAGGAAATAAGCCTGTTCCCGACTAGCCATCGGTACATATATCGGAACTTTTGTTGTTAAGCTAACCGATATTTTTTTGCATCTCGCAAATTAAGCGAAGCATTGAAATCTCTATCTTCCGTATATCCACATTTAGGACAAACATATACACGGTCTTTGAGTTTCAGATCTTTATGAATATGTCCGCAACAATGGCAAGTCTTAGAACTTGGATAGAATATATCAACAACACGAAATTCTATGCCAATAATTTCGGCTTTTCGCTTCAGCTTGACCAGCAAATTATTAAATCGCTGTGCAGCTACTGCTTTTGCCAGATGCTTGTTCTTCATCATTCCCTTTACATTCAAATCTTCCACTGTAATAAAGCGTGGTTTTTGCTTTACGATTTCATGGATGACTTTGTTTTCATAATCCTCACGGATATGCTTAATGCGCTGATGAAGTTTTTGTACCTTCAACTTTTGCTTTTCTATGTTTGCAGAGGCAGTAACAGTCTTACCACCTTTCTTCTTTTTAGACTCATATTTACGGCTAAGGCACCTCTGCTCTCTCCGAAGCCGTTTCTCCAGTCGTTTGACTTTTGAACTCTTATTGATATTATTGAATGTCTTACCATTGCTTACAATAGCAAGCTTTTTGATACCTAAATCTATGCCCATGCCAGTTGTTGCTGTATGATATGATGCTTCTAGATCCTTGTTGTACTTAGATTTCTCATCAATATCCACTACTACAGATACATAGAACCTACCAGCTACATAAGATACTGTACCGCTGGTGACAATTGCACCTACTGGTAAATAACCAAACTCTTTGAGTCTGACCTGTTTTAGTGTCGGTATCATCAGCTTGTGTCGCCATATTGTCCAGTCACCTTTATTATTTTTTGGAAAATAAAGCTTTACATCTTGATTAGATTTCTTTTTGAAGCGTGGAAAACCTGCCAGTCCATCAAAAAATTTTTTGAAAGCAGTTTCAGCATTTACCAAGGACTTTTTGCGAGCTTTAGAACCACATTCATTTATCCATGGCAGTTCTATCTTCAGCTTATGATTTACATATTTATCAAAATCATTGGCAGATACAAAATGCTTTTGATGGCTGTCTAACAAGCCACGCTGATACATCCTGTACAGTTTTTTATTATAGGCAATGTACTGATTGTATAAAAATCTGGCAATACCAATTGAGCGGATAATTTTTTCTTTCTGCTCTCTAGTCGGGGCTATTTCTGTCTTGAACGCCTTTAGCAATGCTTTCATCCCCTTCTATCTGGTTTTTTATAGATGTAATCATCGCAATGTCTCTTTGTGAGTATATTATGTCACTAATGCGCATATTTATCTATGTATTGAACAACTTAATGATCCTCCTTTAATTTATTATACTACGTAATATTACGTATGTAAAGGAATGCACGCTGCAACAAAAAAGTCTTCGCACATATCTAAATATGCACGAAGACCAAAAGATTATTATAAAATTTTTACCTCACAGCAGCCAATGGAACATGCCGAAATAAGAGAAAACACACAACACGGAAACGCCCAGCGCAGAAACGCCGAACATTTTCATAAACAGATTCTGCTGCTGCTTCTGATTAGCATTAGCGGCTGAAGCATATGCTGCCAACGCCAACGCACCGCCTGTAGAAAGCGGACTGATGGCAGCGACATGTGAAATCGTTGTAATCGAGGAAGCCAATTCGAACTCATTCACCCCGCCAAGCTGCTGGGCAACATGCGGCACAGTCGGCAGCAGCGTAGGCATAACAACACCGCTGCTTGAGCTGAACCAGCTCATAATACCGGAGGTAAGTCCCATAACAGCGGCAGCACTTTTAGCGCTCATCAGCGAAACAAGCACATTGGAAAGCACCTCAATACCGCCGAGATCTATAATCAGCTGCATCAAAACACCGACACCGGTAATCAGCAGCAGCGTATTCCAGGGAATATGTTTAATCGCCTTCGTCTCATCGGAAACACGTAAAAAGGACAATACCGCAGCAACTGCAAAGCTGACCAGTCCGACGTTAATTCGCAAAAGCATAACCATAAGCACCATCACTACAATACCGGCAATAGTCGTCAGCTGCCTTTTGTTAAAGCAGGGAACTTCTTTTTTCTGCTCCACAGCAGCAGAACGCAGCTTATAGCCTCCCAGCAAAATGTAGACAATAACAGCATAAATAGTAAAGGAAAGAATGCCATTCATAAGAAAATCATTTTCAATACCTGTCAGGCCAAACTCTGCGCACAGATTCGCACCGATAATGCCGGTAGCAGCAAGCGGTGATAAACCACCGGCGCAAGAACCCAAAACAGTTAAGGTTGAAAGCAGCACAGGACTGATTTTCATTTCTGCTGCCAAGGACATGGAAAAAACCATCATTATAGCCATAGTCGGTACAGATCCGGGACCAAGCGCAGCAAGTATAATCGAGAATACATAAATAATGATCGGAATCAGGTAAACACGCTTACCTGCCAAGGAAATAACTTTTTGTGCCAGTAAATCCAGACTGCCGTTAATCTGTGCCAAACTGAACAAATAAGTTACACCCAAAAGCATCAGAAACAAAGAAGCATTGAAGCCTTTAATAATTTCCGCATCACTGATGCCTGCCATACGTCCTAAAAGCAAGGCAAAAGCTATGCACAAAAGACCCGTATTCATTTTACGGATAAAACCAAGCATTATCGCCAGCAGTAAAAAACCCAAGGATAACAGAGCCATCGGAAACCTCCAAAAAATATATTTGAGAGTGTATTTGAGAGTGTAACAACGGTAATATTAAATATAACAGAATCGCCATTTATATAATAACACTTAGGAATTACTTTGTAAAACGGTAGTTTTGTTTATCTTATTCTTGTTTGGCATTAAAATTATTCCACATAGGAATAGTCTTTTTATTGTCGTCTCTGTGCAGATATAGACTATGCTATTCCCACTCTTTAAAGCAAAATAGTTTATTTCCTGCAAAATAAATGTTACAATAAATAATTGAGAGAAGATTAGACAATTTTCATAGCTATAACAACGCTGTGAAAATTACATTATGGAGATGATTGCTTTGCCAAATTATGCAGATATCAACGGACGGCCGATGAAGAAGCTGCAAATACAACAATACCTGCGCAAGCTGCAGCTCAACGATTTCGAGCCGGCTGTTAATTTAGCAACCCTGACTAAATTGCAGGACGCGCACCTCAAATATATTCCCTATGAAAATTTTGACTGTCTTAACGGCAAAATTACCTCGCTCAAACGCCAGGATATGTTCAATAAGGTTATCATGCATAACCGCGGTGGCATCTGCTTTGAGCTGAACGGACTTTACAACTGGCTTTTGGAATCCCTGGGCTTTGATGTGACCAGCTATTCCGCCCGCTTTATCGATAAAATGGAAACCTACCAGCTGCGCCGCCACCGCGTAATGTGTGTAGCTTTAGGTGATAAGCGTTATCTGACCGATGTCGGCGTGAACAGCGAAAGCCCGCGTGTGCCGCTGGAAATTACTGAAGGCCTGATTCAAAGCGACGGCATCAGCCAATACAAATTTACCCGCAGTGAATTTTGGGGCTGGCTGCTCTGGCAGAAGGAACGCGGCAAAATCTGGAACCGCCTCTTTGGCTTTACCGAAGAGCCGCAGATAGACAAAGACTTTATTACCGCCAGCTTCTGGTGCGACGCACATCCAGACTCACCGTTTATTAAAAGCAAAAAGCTGTCTATTTTCCGCGAGGACTGCAATATTACCGTTCGCGGCAACTATTTGAAATTTTACCTCGGCGGTCGCGTAAAATACCGCTATAAAATTAACACCGGTGCCGAGCTTAAGGAAATTCTTTGGGAATATTTCGGTATTAATGTAGAATACCGGCTCAAGGATGACGGTATAGAATACTAAGCCGGCAGGAGATTTGTAAAATGCCTGATTTATTTTTTCCCAGTTATACAAAAAAAATACTGTCTGCTTTGAACGCTGCCGGCTATGAAGCATATCTCGTCGGCGGCGCTGTGCGTGACCTGCTTTTGGGCAAGTCACCGGACGATTACGATATTACTACCAATGCTCTGCCTGAGCAGGTTTTGGCAGTTTGCAAGCAACATGATTGGAAAACTGTTGACCAATTAGGTCACAATTTCGGCTGCGTAGTCATCGTTATCAACGGCGTTGCTACCGAAGTAACAACCTTCCGCGGCGAACGCTATAATGATGACGATATGCATCGCCCTGCCGCTACCTGGTTTTGCAGCAGTCTGCGCGAGGATTTGAGCCGCCGTGATTTTACTGTTAACGCTATGGCGCTATCACTGGACGGCACATTGTATGACTACTTTGGCGGTCAGCAGGATTTACAGCAGAAGATTTTACGCACTGTAGGTGACGCTAAGCAACGCTTTCATGAGGATGCGCTGCGTATGCTGCGTGCCTGCCGCTTTGTGGCACAGCTTGGCTTTACGTACGAGCAGGCAGGCTGCGAAGCACTGCCTGCCTGCGGTGCGCCGAACACACCCTACTACCTGCCGCATGGCTATAGCTTTCCGGTAGAACGCTGCGCCGGTCTTTCGTTGGAGCGTATACGCAAGGAACTGGAAAAGCTCCTTACATCTGAATATGCAGGCAAGGGCCTGATGCTGATGATGGCCACAGGCCTTTTAGGTGCAAACTGCCATGCCCGCGAAAACGGCAGCGATACTGTCATTCCCATTCTTCCGGAAGCGCTGCACCTTTTAGGTCTGCACCAAAATCCACGCTTCCATTTATATGACACCTGGGAGCACACACTGCTGGCGATTGACAACAGTCCGCGCGATTTAACCATCCGCTGGGCGTTGGTGCTGCACGATTTAGGCAAGGGTTTGCCGAATGTACGCAAGCTGAACAAGGAAGGACAACCAAGCGATCCCGGCCACGAAGCAGAAAGCGCCAAAATGTCTAAGGCTATCCTGACACGCCTAGGCTATAACAAAAGCTTCGTACATCTGGTAACCTGGCTGGTAGCGCAGCATATGCGCTTCGCGCCTATGCTGCTCACCGGTGAGCGCACCCTGCTGCGCTGGGTGCGCAGCGAAGCCGCCAACTCCGGCTTCCGTACGCAGGCAGAGCTGACACAGGCCTACAAACTGCTGGTCGAGGTTTTTCTTGCGGATATGGGAGCAACCCACGCCCGCGAAAACGAGCAGCTGATGGCCGAAGGTCGCCTCTTAGGGCGTCAGGTTGTGGAGCTGGTACGCACACGCATGCCCGTATGCACCAAGGATCTTGCCATCGGCGGACGCGAGCTTCTGCAAATTATTCCTCAGCATGAAATCAAAAATATTCTTACCTACCTGCTGGAACGCGTACAATCCGGCAATCTTCCCAACGAAAAAGAAGCTTTGCTCACAGCAGTCCATAAGCATCTTAAGCGTAAAACTACACTCAGTTTAGGAGAGCAGCTATGAAAACAAAACGCATTTTACTGGCCATTGTTTGCCTGATAGTCATTTTAGGCGGCCTTAATTATCTTTTGCAGCAATCCCCTATGCCCATCGGCACTCCCGGAAGCACACCTGCAGCCGGTGCCGCACAATTCGTAGGCAAGCACGATATCAAGGATTCACCTTATTTTAAGCATCCTGATTTTTATAATATGCAATCTGACGAGCATCTTACAATTCTGCCGAAATTTGCCACAACACAGCAAATCACTCATTATACCTGCGGTCCTGCCGCTGCAAATATGGTTGTAAAATATTACAAGGGCAAGACGCTTGATGATGAGCTGGCCGTTGCCAAAATCATGGGCAGCAGCAAAACCGTCGGCACCAACACCAAGGGCATGGTAAACTACTTTGAAAAAATCGGTTGGGAGTTCCATTCCTCCATCAAAGATAAAACTCCCGACAGCTATAAGGATTTCCTCAAATTTGTCGAGAGCAATCTGAAACATAATACCCCTATTATTGTAGAAAACGTCGATTGGGGCGGGCATTGGCGCGTCATTATCGGTTACGACAGCATGGGCACCGCACACCAAAGTGACGATGTGCTTATTATGGCAGATCCCTATGACACCACCGACCATCTGCAGGACGGCTACAGCATTGTGCCGGCAGAACGCTTCTTCTATATGTGGTTTGACCATCAGCTTTTCCCGCAAAGTGAGCAAAAACGCCAATGGCTGACTGCTAAACCGAAAGATTAAAAAGCACTCCATAATGTTTTTTCCAAAACAAAACCGTTGCCGCATTTTCCTGCAGCAACGGTCTTTTATTTTATATGTATAAACTTTTAGCTTGCAGCTTCGTGCTCCACTCCGCGCACACGCGTAAAGTACGAATACAAGGCTAAGGCCATAAGCACGCAACCGGCAAACACAAGCACATAACGCGAGCTCATAAAGCTGCCCAAGGCACCGCCAACAAGCGGTCCTACAACACCGCCAAACTGCTGCGCGCTCGTAACCAGGCCAAAGGCCTTACCGCGCATATTAGCAGCAGTAACACGCGTCAGGTTAGCATTGATATTAGGCACAGCACCTGCCAGGAACAGGCCGTAAACAAACTGAATAGCTGCAAACTGCCAAACAGTATTGATGAACACCTGGAAAAGGTTAATAAAACCGGCAATAAAGGTTACAATACAGAAAACGCGCACATAACCGAAGCGTTGGCCGCGTTTTCCCCAAAACGGCGCCGCCAAAATGCCGGTAATGCCGGACAGCGAGAAAACTACACCGGACATCTTGATAGCAGCATCACCCATATCATGCATCAGCTCGCCTACGTACAATGTAATCAGCGGCTGAATCAGCATTACGCAGGTCTGCACCACAAAGAACATAGCCATAATATACAACAGGCCCTTGTTATGCAAAGCATTCTTTAAATCAGTCAGCAGATTACTTGCTTCGCGCGCGCCCTTATTCAGTACGGACATATCCTTAACGATAAACACTACGGCACTAGTTGCAATAAACAAAGCAAAACTGCCTACATAAAACGAAGCACGCATGCCAAACCAGCTGCTCAGATAACCGCCCATCAACGGTCCCATGATAGTTCCGCTGGCTACCGCAGTCTGCATCAGTCCCATACCCCAGCCCATACGCTCCTCCGGTAAGGATGAAGACGCCATCGACATACAGGCAGGCACAAAGCCGGCAACAACACCGCACACAATACGCACTAGAAGAAGCTGATAGACATCCTGACAGACGCCGGTCAGGAAATAGGTCAGCGCCAAGCCGTAGCCAGCGCGAATCGCCATCTTCCTCTGCCCGACATGGTCAGCCAATGCGCCCCAATAAGGTGCCATCACGGCAGAACCCATAAAAGTTACGGCAAAGGTAATACCTGCCCAGAAGTTAACATCAGGCTGGGCAACATGCAGCTCACGCAGCAGATAAACAGGCAAAAAAGGGATGCACATTGTATAGCTGGCACAGCACAAAAATACTCCCAGCCACAATACCGGCAAATTTGCCTTCCAATTGCCTTTGTTGTTAGAAGTAAAAGCTTGTATTGACATTTTATCTCCCTCTCATCTCTCTAATTGCTATTATAACACATTGCAGGCAGATAGTCACAGCAGATAAATGCCGAAGCTTTTTCTTTCTAGACAATAGATACACTTTTAGCGTATAATATTGTTTAGATTAAATTCGTATTGTTAGCGATAAAATAAACCGCCGACAACTTTATCAGCGTAAAAATCAAAATGCAGACTTTAAGCCTGTAAAGGAGAGTGCAGAATTTGAAACCTTATAGCATGCAAGAATTAGAAGAATGCGGCTTTTTATCAAAAATATTCGGCAGCAAGCCTACCGAAAACGGCTGGAAGGAGCTCAACAATCTGTTGGCTGCAGCACCCGACGCTTTGGCTGTCAGTGCCGATGATGTACATCACGCTCTGAAAAAATGGGGCGTAAAATTCAACGATGATAATTTCAACCAACGCAGCGGCATTTACCGCAAGCTGGCAGATGTTATCTTCACTGAAGTACAAACTAAAGAAGACAGCCTTTGGGCGCAGCTTGCACACTTAGCTGAAATTTTGGAGCTGCCGCCGCATCTGGCAAAGCAGGCTGATAAGGCAGCAAAAACAGCTGCTTATTTTGTCCGCTGCCGCGATTTGCTTGCAGGCACCGAAAATCTGGATATCAAACAATTAAACGACTTATTCGGCTATGACTACGAAGACAGCCTTTCCATGCGCAAGCAGGTTTTCCAGTCTCACTTCAATCAGAAGTTTGACGAAATCAGCAGTGCACAGCGCTATACTCCGGATGAAGAAGCTGCCCTGCGTGCCGACTGCGCAACTCTGGATATCCCATATGAATTAAAGAATAATATTGTCAGCGCTCTGGAAAAATACCGCAGCCTGTGGAATGCAGAGCATATGCCTTTAGGCGATATCAAGCAGGATGCCTTCCCGCTCAACCCTGGCGAAATCTGCCACGCCTATACCAACTGCGGCCTTTGCCAAAACAAAATGATAGAACGCGAGGACAATTACTATGAGCTGACACGCAAATTCCGCATTGATGAAACCGTTGCCTTTAAGGGCGAAAAAATCGAGCATCCCAAATTCACCGAGGAAATGACTATTATTGAAGAGCTGGGCGTGTTCTTCCTTACTAACCAACGTTTAGTTTACATTGGTAAGAAAAACGCCTTCCACATCCCGCTCAACGTTCTCAGCGGTGCTGATTTTGACGGCATCAACATTGTAACCTTCCATCACACCGATGGTACTGACAGTATCTTTAAATTCAGTGACGAGGCTGCCGGAGTTTTATACATTCTGTTCGAAAGAACCTTAAAGGCTGCTAAAGCATAAAACAGCATATATACAAAATACCCCTGCAGAAATTTTTCTGCAGGGGTTAAATTTTTATCAGCTGTAAAATTTACAAGACAGCTTAAGCCGTCAAAGAATTACATGCACTCTTTGATTGCTTTAGCCATACGTTGGATACCTTCAACAATGCGGTCATCCGGCATGTTGGAGTAGTTGATACGCATGCTGCGGTCAGTCTTCTGGTTCGGATAGAAAGCATCACCGATAACGCCGGCAACCTTCATCTCGATGCATTTGTTGAATACTTTGCGTGCGCTTACGCCTTCAGGGAAGGTCAGCCACAGGAACAGACCACCTTCCGGATGAGTCCATTCGGTGCCAGCCGGGAAGTATTTCTCCATGGATTCAAGAATCAAATCACGACGATGTTTGTACAGAGCAACGATTTCTTTAACATGCTCGTCAAGATCATATTGTTCCATGTAAGCATCTGCAACGCCTTGGTCAAAGTTAGAAGTATGTAGGTCAGCACTTTGTTTGATTTTTACAAACTCGCTCAGCAGGCTGTGCTCTGCAGCGATCCAGCCAAGACGCAGGCCCGGGCAGAAGATTTTGGAGAAGGTGCCCAGGAACATAACCAGGCCTTTGGTATCCATAGATTTCAGAGACGGCAGGATAGTGCCTTCATAGCGCAATTCGCCGTACGGATTATCTTCGAGTACAGGCAGGTTGTGTTTGTTAACAACTTCCATGAATTTTTGACGACGTTCCATGGACCAGGTACGACCGGTCGGGTTTTGGAAGTCAGGAATTACATAGATAAATTTGCAGTTCGGAGTGGTTTCCAGAATTTTGTCCAATTCTTCCGGAATCAGGCCGCCGTTATCGGTCGGAACCTCAACAAATTTCGGTTGGTAAGCATTGAATGCGTTCAAAGCGCCGAGGTAGGACGGGCTTTCGCACAGAACAACGTCGCCGGGATCCAGGAACAGCTTGCCTGCGAAGTCCAGGCATTGTTGAGAACCGGTGGTAATCAGAATGTCATCGGGATCAACATTGGTGTGGTATTTATCAGCCATGCGTTTAGCAATTTTTGCACGCAGGGACGGACGTCCTTCGGTAGTTGCATATTGCAGCAGTTGACGACCTTCCTTCAGTACCAGGTCATGAGAAACCTTGGCAATTTCTTCTACAGGGAACAGTTCCGGTGCAGGCAGACCGCCGGCAAAGGAAATAATATCAGGCTGAGCAGTTAATTTTAACAGCTCGCGGATTTCAGAAGCTTGCATACGCTCCATACGTGTTGCGAATTTCATGTTTAAAAACCTCTCTTCATTGGAAACTATATTATTTTACCGTAACACTTATTGTAGCACCACAGTCCAAAACAAACAAGCAAAATACCGTTTTCGATTAATTCTATCTATTTTTATGGTAAATTATGTTAACTTATTAACGGTTTGTACGGAAATTTGTTTGTTTTAATATTTCAGATACTTCAGTAAGCCTTCCAGTCCTTCCATGATATCATCATAGGTCACTTCAAAGTCACCGGTATACCACGGATCAGCAATGCTTGCACCCTTGCGACCGGTGTAATCCAAAAGCAGATGTACCTTATCCTGCGTATCTTCACCGATGACTCTACGCAAATTACGGATATTATTGCTGTCCATCACCAGAAGTAAATCATAATATTCGTAGTCACGCTTCGTTACCTGCACTGCATGCTTGCCTGCGACGCTGATGCCAAGCTGCGCCAGCTTATTGCGCGTGCCGTTATGCACAGGATTACCGATTTCTTCCCTGCTCGTCGCTGCCGACGCAATTTCAAAATCAGCGGCAATGCCGCGTTTTTTTACAATGTCCTTCAATAAAAATTCTGCCATTGGGGAACGGCAAATGTTTCCATGGCAGATAAAGAGAATTTTTATCATAATCTCTATATTCCTCCATAAATCTCGAAAATGTTAATATTACAGGGCTTTTCGGACTCTCATCTTTTCTTAGATTTTTCAGGTGTGCAATTTCATTATACAACGAAACGTTTTTAAATTCGTTGCTTATCAATCTTTTTGATTATTTACATGCGTAAATAAACTCAAATTTTGAGGTAACTTTTTACGATTACTTAAAGTTCAATCATAAAAACGGGCGCTTTTATCCATAAAATATTTCCAAGATTGGCCATTCGCCAAATGCTACCCAGTCCCTGTTTTTGTGCAAATGCACACTTTTAGGGAATGACAGATAGAAGTAGAATTAATAACATCCGCTTAAAAGGTAGCCATTGTTTCCTTATAAGGCGCTACGTGACATCTTTGTACTCTGTCAGATGCTATTTTATTATTGGCGAACCTCATACAGTCCTTTGATGATTCTAATATTTTATTTAATATCTAAAAACATTACTCTATAATATTTGCTATACCTGGAATCTTTAGCAGTTCAAAAAATTCATTAATATCATCATGCTTCTGTTTTGGAAACATGCTCGTATATCGGTATTGACAAAATGTAAAAAGAATTTCTTTTTTTGCTCGAGATAATGCCACGAAAAATGCACATCGCTCTTCTTCAGGTTGGTTCTTGAAACTCCAAAATGCTGAATCTTCTAAACCAACAAAGTACACTGCATCATATTCTAACCCTTTGCTTTTATGAATTGTCATAATAGGAACAGAGTGCAAACCTTCAAAATTCTCTATGGCAAGCAGCCAGTCTTTTCCTGTACTTTCAAGTTCATTCCACATATAATTGGTAAACTTAGTTAGCACATCCTTCAAATATGTACCTTGACCATAAACTGGAAAGGTTGCCTTAATGCGATTTCCGCCCCAAAATTTAAGTACATGTTCTAACAAATCTTTAAACCCATTTTTACTTGCCACGCTTTTCATCATAATCCCCAGCAATTGTATTTCAGCATCAAGGGCTTCTTGCATCCTTAAATAATCGTCATCTGATTGATACGAATATACATTCCACAACTCCGATGTTTTCACTGCAATATATTCCCAATCATGCGGATGCTTTATATCAACAGCTAAACGCAGTATTGATATTAACATTTCTACAATGGGTTCTTTGAGCAAATTTTGATAATCATCTTCTACACGGGCATAAATCTGAAGTTTTTTTAGTTCTGCAACAATTCTATCCGTATAATTCGCTGGTTTTTGTTTACAAAGGATACAAATCTTATTCGGCTCTAATCCCAACTTTATTTTTGAAGCAATATGCTCAGACACCAATGTCGCTTCTTGTTCATCATCTTTTGCAATAAATAAAGTAATTGTTCCGTCTTCAGGGTTCCATTTATCTGAAACACGAATCGCACTATCCTCTTCATTCAACGATGCGTACATTTTTCTTTGCAGATCAACAAGTCGCGGAGCAGAACGATGATTCATAATCAGCTTTTGTGTATCAGCATTAAAATCTCTTTTATATTTGTCAAATATTGTTTTCAATGCACCAGCCCAAATCATAATACGTTGCTTATTATCACCAACTGCAGTCATTATAGATTTCGAATTCAAAAAGCACTGCTTTACCAAACCATATTGTAAGCCCGTTGTATCTTGGAATTCATCTAAAAAAACAAATTTATACGTCAGTTGTAGTCCTCGTTTAATTTTAGGATTAGTCCTAATAATGTATTCCGAAAGGAGATTAATCATTTTAAATGAGAGTGTTGGCTTGTAATCTTCAAAACCTTTTAATAATAGTTTCCACACTCTTTCTCCCAAATCATTTTTTGTGTACGGCAACTGTACATCACCAAGCACATTATCATAATATGTTCGTAATTTATATGCTGGTAATTTTTGTGGATTATTGTATCCAGCCTTTTTAAACGCTGCATCAATTGTATCTGCATCATTAACTAAATATGACGATTCTGGCCTTATGTTCTCTGGAAGAGCAAAGCGAAAATGATCCACAAGACTTTTAGAAAATGCGTCATAAGTCATAGATATAAAACGAGATTCTACTTCTTTTCCACAACGTTTCATAACTCTTTTTTTCAAGTTATCCGCCGCATCATTTTTAAAACTTATTGCCAAAATCTTTTGTGGATCTCTACATATATTTGTTTGAAAAAGATAACTTGCTTTTTGTGCTAATAATTCTGTTTTTCCTGCACCAGGTCCCGCAACAACAAGAATATTCCCTTTTTCTTTAACCGCAACATTTGCATTATTTTCTAAAACAACACCATCACATGGTATCCAGTTTTCTGGCGCAACAATTTTCATACGCATTCTCCCTCAATATCTTTTCCGCTACTGTAATCATTCGTGTGAATACGGGAGGCATTGTCGAAACTAGCATTTCATCACTAATTCTCGAAAATGCTTCAATATGAGTTGATGGCTTTCCTCTGTTCAAAAAGAAATATGTGTACCATACCATTAATTTCTTTTGTTTTTCGGAATATGTACTTCCATCGCCACCACATTCTTTTAAAGAATGTCTTACATCTTCTGCAATACGATTAATATACTCCGGATAAGCATATTCCATTTCTTCAATATCTTTAATATACATTTGACTACGATCCTCTTTTTCTTTTACCATAATACGAGGACCTTCTTTTTCATTTAACAAGCTCTTATAAACATCTCCAAAATATTCTAGCATCAAAAAATCAATATCCAGCGGAGCAGAAAAGAATACATTATATTTTTCTAAATAATCAATCCAATATTGTAAAGAATCACTATCATTAATATCCCATATATGCATCTCATCAAATTCTTCGTCAGAAAGACAACCCAACTTTGTCTTTAATAATTCTGACTTAGAATAGCCATTTTGAATTAATTGTTCGAGAACATATTTGATACGACCCCATCCCCCACCTTCTCTTTCTCTATCAAAATCAAGCAAAGTAATGTGTGGAATATACAAATCTTTAAGAAGCCTCCAAAAATGATTCACATGCCTTCCGCCAAGAGGAACAATAGATATTCCGCTTGTATCAACATCTCCATTTTTTGCATTCCAAATCTTTGGTAGAATAATCTCCTCACTATCTCCTTCTCCCAAAACAACAAGTTTTGCAAAATATAATTCAGGATATGCCTTTACTGCTTCTTTGATAAATTTGTACTGATTAGCAAGTTTCTCTTTATCCGGCAATGTAATTGAACGAACTATCGTTGTACATTCTTCCATATTTAAACGAAAATACCTCAATTTTTCAGGATCAAAACGTTTAATAATTGCAGTAGAATGAGAAGTTAAAATTGCTTGAGCATTATTCTTTTCCCCAATCCTCTTCAAATTAGCAACTAATTGTCCAATCAGATGCGGTGCAATATGATTTTCTGGTTCTTCCAATGCAATAATAGACAACACTGGAGGGGTATGATTAAATGACACATGTTCAAGGTCTGTATCTATCTCTTGCTGAATTTTCGCCTCAACATCAAGAATACTATCAACCAAAGAAATATAGAACAAAGAACGTAATCCATCACTCATATCATCAATGGTACATTCTTTTCCCGTTACCGTAGGCAAAAAAACAACTTCCGATTTTTTGATTGAAGAATCAATATCAGTACTATTGAAACGCAGTTGTGCATTTGAATATCTTGTATCTGAATCGTATGCTTTCCATTGCGTATGTATAGATGTGCCAAGAATAGATATACCTTTTTCTTCTAAAAATTGATCATTCAATTCTTGTATTTTTGTTTTGACTTTTTCTTGTATAGAATGACTCCAATTAATACTATTCATAATCTGATGCATCATTGTTCCAGAAACATTCTTTAATTGTTTGGACGGATCCCTAACAGCCGGTACATATATAACTCGAATACGATCTAAATCTCTACGAAACGGTGAAACCCTATATTCATCTGTAATTGTAACGTTTTCAGGGCAAGTAATGTAGTAAATCTTACTTTCAATTGCTCCTTCTATATTACTACTCTTTTCCCATGTTGCTTCTAGGCGAATACGTAAGTATGGGGTTTCGCCTGGATTATCTACAATAAGACTTTTGAAGAATGCCGGAACAGAAGACGAACCTTCTCCGTCTCCTTCTTCCAATTCGTCAAAAGTAAATACAGTTTCAATATAGAGATTTTGAGATTCTATTTCATCTGGTCTCATATCTTTAGGGAGATGAAAATCACTACGTTTCAAAACTCTGTCTGCAGGATTATCAGAAAACATACAATTTAAAGCCATTAAAGCCGCCGTTTTTCCTGAACTATTGTTTCCTATAAACGAAGTAATATCGTCAATGTTAATTACCTGCTCACTATTTCCAAAACATCTATAATTTCTCAGTTTAATTTTCGATAATTTCATCAAATATCCCTCCCTTTATTGCATATACATTATCTTAGATTTTGTTACGCAACCTCTTTATATCGTGTATAAACATATTCATAAATATGCTGGCGGTACACAGAAATACTTACTTCATCGTAACATTCCGGCAGCTCTGCCCACAGCGTATCACGAATCAGATTATCCACTGCAGCTTTTGTTTCCTGCTTGTCTGTCCAGTGATCCAGCTCAGAAATCTTTATCTTTATTTTCTGAAGCAGAGTAGCAGCAACCTCTTTCAATTTCTTGATATCGTTCTTGCTTAAATCTTCACGGAACAACATATCATAAAGTGAAAGTTCCTCATCACTGTTGAATCCTTCACGAGCATAACGTTGTTTTTCCTGATTCATGCTGTTTGCCAAATCCATCAAATCCATAAAGGTCTTTTCAATGGTTGCTCTGTCCTGTTCACTGTTATAATCATCAATAATCTGCTGATATCGTTCGTAATAATTGATACGCTCCGGATTAGTAAATAACATCCGATCTAATTTCATCTAGATAAGTTCTTCCAAGTCTTTCATCCCCAAATTCTTTTTCTTCACTTTGGCAAACTCTCTGCGGAGCAAGTCAAAGTCAATCGCACTAATGTCAAAGCGGCGTTGTTCTTCATGTACCATTGAAGGCATGTGCTTAATTTCTACATAGGAACCGATAATAGCATTGATCTGCACCATCAAATCAGTTGTATTGACATGCTTACGCTTTTTCTGCAGTTCAGCATAAATTGCTGCAATTGCTTCGTATTCCTTCCGAGTATGGCCGGTAACATCATCACGGTCAGTATATTTCATAAGGCGCTTCAGTTCTGATGCATAGGTAGTAAATGTCTTCTTATCTTCAATCGTTCCACATACTGCATTAGCAGCTTCCTGCAGATATGATAATTTCATAAAGTCATAAGCATCAATCAACATCTGCAAATCAAAATCGTTTTCCAGTAAAAATGTTTTTGCTTTGGAGATAGTTTCAATAATACGAGCAATCAGCTCATCTTTATCTACAGTCGGATCTGTTCCACCTTTACCGCCAACATTGGCTGTATAGTCTGCCAGAGCCTTTCTGAGCGCCTTTACAATACCAATATAGTCAACAATCAAACCATTGCTCTTACCTTCGCTGACACGGTTTGCACGAGCAATCGTCTGCATTAAAGTATGTGCTTTCAACGGCTTGTCCAAATACAGACAGGACAAACACTTAACATCAAATCCGGTAAGCCACATCGCACAGACGAAAACTACACGAAGCGGATTCTTGGTATCTTTAAATTCTTTATCCAATTCACGCTTTTCCATCTTTGCACGATGATATTTAATATCCAAATCCCACTTCTTGAAAGTCTGGATTTCGTTCTGTTCCTGACTGATAACAACAGCCATTTCTGTTTCCTGCATCCATTTCAGCTTGCGTTCCAATTCCTGTGCTTCCTGCTGAGTGGCTGTTTTTATTCTAGCTTTCAGCTTTTTGATTTCTTCTTTCCAGTATTCCTTCACATAATTGTACATACGGACACAGGTAACCTTATTCAGACAAACAAACATGGCTTTACCGCTTGTCCATAAATCTGAATAATGATTCACGAAATCACGAGCGATTGATTTTAATCTCGGTTCTGCTGTCAGCAAATGTATTTCTTTTGCAAATTCTGCTTCCAATTTGTCCTGCTGATCCACATCAAGGTCAGCATTTTCGATTGCATCCAGAATCTGCTCTGTAATTTCAGGGTTATGTAAGTCCACAATCTTTTCGCCACGATTTTCATAATAAAGTGGAACTGTCGCACCGTCCTCTACCGCTCTCTTAAAATCGTAAACAGAAACGTAACCACCAAATGTTCTGGCAGTAATGTTGTCATTGGACAACAATGGAGTTCCGGTAAATCCGATACGTGCTGCTGTAGGCAGTAATTTCATCATATTATCTGCAAAAATACCATATTGGCTGCGGTGAGCCTCATCAGACATAATAATAATATCGTGGTCCGGATAAATCGCTTCCGCATTTGGTTTATTAAACTTCTGAATCAGCGTAAAGATAAAGCTTGGATTACCTTTCAGCTTCTGCACAAGGTCATCGCCGCTTGTCGCAATAAACTGCGATGCTTTTGATTTCCCAAGCAATCCACAGTTTTCAAAAGTATCACTAATCTGAGAGTTTAGTTCTTCACGGTCGGTCAGAATAACAAATGTCGGTGAACCTTCAAATTTTCTGCGCACTTTCTGTGCAAAAAATACCATAGAATAGCTCTTACCTGAACCCTGGGTATGCCAGAAAACACCCAATTTACCATCATTCAATTTTCTTGCTGCATAGGCTTTCATGGCCTCATTTACGCCAAGATATTGATGATTTCTGGCAAGGATTTTAGCTGTATGTCCACCGGAGTGGTCATACAGAATAAAGTTTTCAAACAAATCAAGGAAGTTTTCTTTCTTGCAAATACCACGGAGCATTGTTTCAAGGGCTGTCTCTTATACACATCTCCGAGCCCACGAGACGGACTCCTATCTCG
>OJPN01000114.1_pt1 | contig 65719 bp, 62 predicted proteins | sample 1598511 | NCBI WGS metagenome assembly OJPN01 (sample SAMN03922485, study PRJEB24848) | human gut metagenome | isolation source: stool sample | host: Homo sapiens | place: Germany | collected 2011-05
GCGAGAGCCGCTTCTACCTGTCCCTGGAGGACGACATCATGCGCCTGTTCGGCTCTGAGCGGGTGATGGGCATGATGGAGAAGCTGGGTGTGGACGAGGACACCCCCATTGAGCAGAAGATGCTCACCAACGCCATTGAGAACGCCCAGCGCCAGGTGGAGTCCCGGAACTTCCAGACCCGTAAGAACGTCCTTCAGTACGACGACGTGATGAACACCCAGCGCAAGGTCATCTATGAGGAGCGCCGGAAGGTGCTGGACGGCGAGGACCTGCACGAGGCCATTCAGGCCATGCTCCACAACACGGTGGAAAACGCGATCCAGGGCCACATCGGTGAGCAGAAGCACATGAGCGCCGAGGACTTCCGCGAGGCCACCGCTGTGTTCCATACTATGTTCCTCCACCCCGGCGAGCTGGCCCTCACCGATGAGGAGCTTCAGCAGTACACCGCGGAGCAGCTGGTGGAGCTGGTGGAAGGCAAGGCCAAAGAGGTCTATGCCGCCCGGGAGAAGGAGTTCGGCGAGCAGCTCATGCGTGAGCTGGAGCGGGTTCTGATGCTCCGGGTGGTGGACGAGTACTGGATGGATCAGATCGACGCCATGAACGATCTGAAGCAGGGCATCGGGCTGCGGGCCTATGCCCAGACCGACCCCGTAGTCGCCTATAAGAAGGAAGGCTACGAGATGTTCGAGCAGATGATCGCCGCCATCCAGGAGGAGACCCTCCGCCGCCTGTTCCTGGTCCGTCTGCGTCAGAACCAGGAGGTACGCCGGGAGCGGGTGGCCAAGGTCACCGGCGAGTCCGGCGCCAGCGACGGTACGGTCCAGAAGCAGCCCCAGCGCAAGGTCATCAAGATCGGCCGCAACGACCCCTGCCCCTGCGGCAGCGGCCTGAAGTGGAAGAAGTGTACCTGCAAGCAGTTCCACCCCGAGGTCAAATAATCCCTCTATGTACAAAGACGCAGGCGTTTTTCAGAAAACGCCTGCGTCTTGGGCATACGCCTGTTTGATCCCAAATTCATAGCATCAAAGGTCGGAAAGGAGCGATTTTATGGATTTTGAAGCATTGCAGCAACAGCGGAAGAGCTGCCGGGCCTTTGCGCCCAAGCCGGTCCCCCGCGAGCTGCTCACCCGGCTGGTGGACACCGCCCGGCTCTCCCCCAGCGCCTGCAACTCCCAGCCCTGGCACTTCATCGTGGTGGACGGGGCGGAGGCCAAGGCCAACATGGTGGACGCTCTGGTGGACGATGGTCTCACCGGCTGTCCCTGGGGGGACAAGGTCCCCGCCTTCATCCTGATCTGTGAGGAGAAGGCCCGCCTTAAGCCCGGCGTGGGAGAGCGGTACGGCAGCCAATATTTCTCTCAGATGGACATCGGCATGGCGGCGATGGGCCTGTGCTATGCGGCCACCGCCCTGGGGCTGGGCACCTGCATGATCGGCGTAATGAGCCAGGAAAAAATGCACCGGGCCTTCCACATTCCGGAGGACCGCACCGCCCGTCTGGCCATCGCCGTAGGCTATCCCGCCCAGGACGTCCCCGCCCAGCGGAAGGACCGCAAGCCCCTGGAGGAGATCCTGGGATATAACCAGTGGTGACCCCTCCCCCGATGGATAGAACAACGCCGGCCGCGCTGATCAAAAGCGCGGCCGGCGTTTTGGCTTCTTCCGCCCGAAGCTCACAGGTTCAAATGCTTTTAACGGAAATTGTCCCTGGCATACCGGGCCAGCTCCTCCCGGAAATCCGGATGAGCAATAGACGCCATGGCGGCGGCGCGCTCCCCCAGAGAGAGGCCTGCCAGATGGGCCACCCCGTACTCGGTCGCCACACACTCGATCATGGTGCGAGGAACGGAAATGGTACTGCCCCCGGGGATGGTAGGAACAATGTTGGACCTCAGATTCCCCTCCTTATCCCGTCTGGAGGAATTCAGGCAGATATACCCCCGTCCCCCCTTGGAGCGGAAGGCCCCCTCCAAAAAGTCCATCTGCCCGCCGATGCCGGACAGCTGCCTGCTGCCCACCGACTCCGCGTTCTCCTGTCCCATAAGGTCCAGCTGCACCCCGCCATTGATGCTGATGAAGCTGCTCAGCCGCCCCATACGCTCCGGGGCGTGGACATGGTCCACATCTCCGGGATAGAACCGGTCCGGCTCATCCTCCAGCCAGTCGTACAGCTCCTGAGAGCCCATGGCCAGGTTCCAGGTGGAATACCCCGTATCCACCTCCTTCCGGGCGTTGGTCAGCTTCCCCGCCCTGTGGAGCGCCAAAAAGGCGTCGCTGATGGTGCCCGTCCAGCAGCCCAGGTCCTTCCGATCCGACTCCGCCAGCATTTTGGCCACGGTGAAGGGGACGCCGCCCACGCCCAGGCCCAGCACCGCCCCGTCCGGGATCTCCGCCACCACATTCCGGGCGATCTGGATGTCCACCGGGGAGGGCTCCTTATAGGTGCGCAGGGGCAGAGGCTCATGGACGCCCTCCACGATGTAGTCGGCCTCCGACAGGTGTACCCGGTGGGAGCCATTCACCCCCTGGAGCCTGGGCAGATGCTCGTTGATCTCAAAGATCACCGTGCGGGCATTCTCAAAAATGGTGCGCCAGGCATAGTTGGAGATACCCAGGCCGCAGTACCCCTCCCCGTCCGGCCGGGAGACGGGCACAAATGCCACATCCACCCGGATATAGCTGCGGTACAGCTCCGGCAGGGCCCGGAGCATCATGGGCAGGAACTTCACCAGCCCCCTGCTCTGCAGCTTGCGCTCATAGTCCCCGATGTGCCAGCTGTAATAGGTGAAGGCGGACTGCTCCGGGTCGCACTCCACCACCTCGATCCGGGGCCGGATCACCAGTCCGCCGCGGATCTTCACGTCCTTCAGCTCCTCCTTCCGGGCGGCAAGCGCCCGGTCCATCAGCTCCGGGAAGCCCGCGCCAAAGCCGTAGTCCACCCAGTCGCCGGAGCGGACCGCTTGGGCGGCCGCCTCCGGGGTCACAAATCTGTTCCTGTAATCGTGCATCCTGTTCTCCTCGCCTTTCTGTTTCAAATCTGCCATTGTGGACATCATATCACAAACCGCCTGGAGCTGTCTATCGCTTGATTGCGGATTGTTCGCACCCGATTGCGGATCTTCCGTATCCGCCCCTGTTCATTCCATAAAAAATATCACGGCCACGCTTCCCAAGAAGCGTGGCCGTAGCCGTTTCTTTGATCCCAATCTGCTCAGCGCCCAAAGCCGCCGCCCCGGGAGCCGCCGCCAAAGCCGCCCCCTCGGGAGAAGCCGCCGCCTCGGGAGCCACCGGAGAAGCCTCCGCCCCAGCTCCCCCCGCTGAAGCCGCCTCCGAAGCCGCCGCCCCGGGAAAAACCTCCGCCCCGGGTGCCGCCGGAAAAGCCGCCAGGTCTGGAACCGGAGCCTCCTCTGGGCCCCTGGAAGCCATTGAAGCCGCCGCCGCCCGGACCGCCGAAGCCGCCGGGTCCTCTCGGAGGTCTGGGGGGCGGGGGAGGCGGTCTGCGCCAGCGGCGCCGGTACCAGCCATAGGCGGGCCCGTGCCAGAACAGGATGGGCCGGAACAGATAGGGAGGATTGGGCACCCCATAGTACCGCTGCCGGTAGGAGGTATACCGCAGATGATCGACCACGCTGGCAATGACCACCAGGATGACCAGCAGCACCACCAGAGACATGACCGCCTCGCCGGTGCTCCGGCCGCCATAGGCGTTCTGACTCGTCTCCAGATAGCCCAGACCGTAATTTTCTACATAGAACTGATTGATCCCGTCAAACAGGCTCAGCACTCCCGTGCCGAACTGTCCGGCCATGGCGTTCTCATACAGGTAGCGGTCCAAATGGGAGGTCACCTGCTCATCCGTCATGGGATAGTCGGGCCCCACTGCCAGATAGCAGTTGTTGGTCCCGGTATCCACCACCAGGATGCCGTCCGCCGCTCCCAGCTGGATCTGCTCTCCCAGTGCATAGGCGTAGTCGGCAATATCGCCGGACACCTCCCGCACAGTAGCCACAGCGATGAGGCTGTCATACCGGGCCACCCAGTTGGCGTTATAGAGACAGATCTGCTGCTCCTCCTGGTCAGAGAGCACCTCGGCCTCGTCGCTGATCCAGGTGGCGTAGCTGCTTGTGGACAGCGACTTGTCAAGCCCAGCAGCCTGAGGGACCGCCGGAGCGCTGCTCCCCCGCACCTGGCCGATCCCGATGGCCGCGGCGATCATCACCACGGTCAGCGCCACTGCCACCGATGTCTTTTGAAATAGTTTCATAGGCTCTCCTCAATGTTCTGCCCCGGACAGGCATCCGGGAACTTCCACCATACGGCCGTTCCGGGCGGTCAGCCTCTCAACTCCAGAAGCTTCTGCTTCAGCTCGCCCTCGATCCGCCCAAGCTCTGCTTCGGCCTCGCGGCGCTTCTGGCTGCCCTCTGTCTGGATCTTCATCACCTCGTCCAGGGTGGAGATCAGTTGCTCATTGGTATGCTGGAGGGTCTTGACGTCCACAATGGAGCGCTCCGCCTCCCGGGCGGCCTCCACCGTCCCCATCTTCAGCATATCCGCATTCTTTTGCAGCAGCTGGTTGGTCATCTCGGTGACCGCGGACTGGGCCTGGGTGGCCTGGCGGGAGTGCTCCAGACCCAGGGCCAGCACCATCTGACTCTTCCACAGGGGGATGGTATTCACCAGGGAGGACTGGATCTTCTCCAGCATCAGGGTGTCGTTATTTTGCAGCAGGCGGGTCTGGGGCCCCATCTGAATGGAGATCATCCGGGTCAACTCCAGGTCGTGGAGCTTCTTCTCAAACCGGCTACACAGGTTGGCAAAATCATTATAGGCCTGGGCGTCCTCCTGGGCCCCGCTGGCGGCGGCCTTCTGCCGCAGCTGCTCCAGGTCGTGGGTCCGCAGATACTCCAGACGCTTCTTGCCGGCGATGATATACATGGTGAGTTCTTTGTAGTACTTGGTATTCAGTTCATACATCTGGTCCAGCATGGCGATGTCCTTCATCAGTACCACCTGGTGGTTCTCCAGAACCCGGACGATCTTATCTACATTGACCTCGGCCTTGGCATAGCTGGCCTTCATCGCCTCCAGTTCGTTTCGCTTCTTCTGAAAGAAGCCGAACAGGCCGCCCTTCTTCTCCTCATCCTTGCCGAAGTTTTTCAGCTCCACCACCAGGTCAGACAGGGCCTCGCCCACCTCGCCCAGGTCCTTGGTCTTGACGCTGTTCAGGGCGTTCTCTGAGAAGGAGGCAATGTTCTTCTGGGCTGCGGAGCCGTACTGGAGCACCACATTGGAGTCGGTGACATCGATCTTCTGAGCAAAATCGTCCACCATTTTCCGCTCCGCCTCGCTGAGCATGGACTCGTCCACCTTGACGGCGTTGGCGTCCCGCTCTTTCTGCCGCTCTGCCTCCGCGGCGGCCTGCTGGGCGGCAGCCTCGGGGGCCGGGTCCAGGGTCAGAGCCGGAGCCTCCGGGGCGGCATCAGCCTCCGGAGTCAAAGTCAGCTGGGGGGTCATATTCAAATCGTCACTCATGGTCAGTTCCTCCTCATGATCCTTATATCGATTTTAGTATGATTTTCAGTCGTTTCAACGTCCCGGCCTTCTGCCGGGAGACGCGCCCGGTCAAAGCTCCAGAGTTGTCCCGCCGTCCTGTGCGGCGGTCTTGTCCTTCCCGGACAGCCCCTCCTGGGCCAGCAGATTTTCCATCACGGTGATGTCGGTGGAGATGTCCATGGCCTCCGCCCCAAAGAGGGAGTCCAGCTGCTTGTCAAAGGCCTGGACGATGGTGCCCATCATATTTTCCACCTTGGACTTGGTGGCGCTGATGTTGTCCCCGGCGATCCCGGCGGCGTCCATCCGGTCATAGGCGTTGAGGATCTTTAGGGTGGTAGGCAGAAAGTAGTTCAAAAAGCGGCGGATCTGGGGCAGCTTCTTGGGCTGCTTGACCACCTCGCCGATGATCTTCCGGGTGACCTCCTCCAAATGGTCGATCTGGGCGGAGATGGTCTCGTCCTCGATGCTGTCGTTGAGACGGCGCATCTCCGACACCGCCCGGTCCCGCTCCTGGATCAGCTTGTCCAGCTCCGGGTCACCAGTGGTCTCCTGCTTCTTTTTTTCCTGTTTGGGCTTCTCCGGCTCCTTCGACTGCTCGCCGGGCATCTGATAGACCCGGTCCGGGAATACCGCCTTTCCCACTACAAACACCGCCGCTGAGACCACAGCACACAGCGCGTAGTCAGTCAGGGTGCGCAGCGAGAAAAACAGCGCGAATACCAGCCAAACCACCCCGATCAGATAGATGGGGATCACGGAACGCTTGATGTGCTTCGCCATCGCTCCTACCTCCTATGGCACGATCTGCGGACCAGCCGCATACTTTTATGCTCATTGTACCTTTCCCAGATTGGGGTGTCAAGAAAATTCCCGCCCCATCCAGCGCCGTACACGCCGGATGGGGCGGGAATTCAACCAGAAGTATACAAAGCAGTCTCAGAGGGCGGCGAGGTCAGCTCCAAGGGTTCGGCACCGATCCAAACCGCTCTCATCAGGGGTCTCGTGGAGGATCAAACCTTCCCCCTGACATACGGTGCCGCCAGCGCGGTCCGTCCGCTCCTCCCAGTCCCGCATCCACTGCCCGTCTCCCCAGCCGTAGGAGCCGAAGAGAGCCACATCCCGTCCGCTCAGGCGGCCCTCCAGCTGGGAAAAGAAGGGTTCAAACTCGGACTCTTCCAGAACCTCTGCCCCCATTGCAGGACAGCCAAGAGCTAGCCCATCGTACTCCAAGACCTGATCTACGCCAACCTGATCCACAGAGAACACATCAACCTGGGCACCAGCCCCTTGCGCCCCCTGTGCTATGGCCTCAGCCATGGCTTGGGTATTGCCTGTCATGCTCCAATAAATCACTGCAATTCTGCTCATTTGTGAGAACCTCCAAACTCAAAAATATAATCAATATGAAATGGATCTCTTGATGAAAATCCATCTGTAAACGCCCAGAGGGCGGTCACATACATCATTTAGCCAGCGGATATTTCCAAACTATGGCCTGGTCAGGCGGCTCGAAACAGTCGGGGCAGAGATTCACCCTCCTTCACCCGCCGGCACAAAGCTGCACGGCACCGTTCGTACCGGCGGAAGCACTGCTGCGCCCTTTCCACATCGGAGTATACCTTCCAGCATCCACACAGCTTGTAGTCTCGTCCCTGATGCAGCCGAAAGCCCTCCACGTCCTCCGGAGGATAGCCCAAAAACAGGCCGATTTCATGGGGAAAGCCGCCGCAGGTCAGCCGGAGTTGAAGTGTGTCCAGCATCTCTTCCAACCCTCGGTCCACAGGATAGCCCTCCCGAGCCAGCAGTGACTGCACCTGGGGATGAGCCAGCTGGGCGGCCAGACGTTCTGGACGGTAAACCAAGATCAGGCACCTGGGACGGCAGGAACAGAGCAGGCGCAGCTGGATGCCGCATCGGGATAACTGGCAGCGATAATCCTCCAGCAGTGTTCCCATGCACACCTGGGGACTGCCCCAGGCAATCAGATCTGCTGGTTTAATTCCGGCCAGCGAAGGGGCTCCATGAAAGGCCAGGGTACACTCAAAATCCCGCAACGTATCTTCCATCTTATCCGACCTCCCCTTTAAATTAGCGTATGCTAACTAACGCCCAATCAAAAAGCAGCTTCCAGCCGCTAGTTAGTCTTTGCTAACTTCCGCTTCAGAGTAACACATCCCATCTGCTTTGTCAACCCCGACTTCACGCATAGGATCGTTCTGCCCTATCTATTTTCCAGCTTTTCATTGACTTTCCATGCTATGGTGCGGTATGATTTCACATATCGGCGTTTGGCACTCAGGCTGGCCACACCAGCCCGCCCTGACGGCCCCGCCATGGAAAAGAGGAGTCCGCCATGCTCACCCTGGAACAGTTCAAAGCCGCCCGCGCTACACTGCGGGGCGTAATCCGCACCACCAGCCTGATCCACTCCCCCGCCCTGTCCAGGGCGTGTGGGAATCAGGTCTATCTCAAGCCGGAAAATATGCAGGTCACCGGCGCCTATAAGATCCGCGGAGCTTATTATAAAATCAGCACCCTCAGCGAGGAGGAGAAGTCCCGGGGCCTCATCACCGCCTCCGCCGGCAACCACGCCCAGGGGCTGGCCTATGCCGCCCAGGCGGCGGGGGTGCCCGCCACCATCGTGATGCCCACTACCACCCCTCTGGTAAAGGTAAACAACACCAAGGACTATGGCGCCCGGGTTATCCTTCATGGCGAAGTTTTTGATGAGGCCGCTGAAAAAGCTGCCCAGTTGGCCGGGGAGGAGGGGCTGACCTATGTTCACCCCTTCAACGACCTTGGAGTGGCCACCGGCCAGGGCACCATTGCGTATGAGATCTTCCAGGACCTCCCCGACGTGGATGTAATCCTGGTCCCCATCGGCGGCGGCGGACTGGCCGCAGGCGTATCCACCCTGGCCAAGCTGCTCAACCCCAACGTCATAGTCATCGGCGTGGAGCCGGAGGGCGCCGCCTCCATGAAGGCCAGCCTGGAGGCCGGCCATGTGGTCACCCTCCCCACCGCCAATACCATCGCCGACGGCGTGGCGGTCAAGACCCCCGGCGACCTGGTGTTCCCCTATGTACAAAAAAATGTGGACCGCGTCCTGTCTATCCCGGATGTGGAACTGGTGGACGCCTTCCTGGACGTCATGGAAAAGCACAAGATGGTGGTGGAAAACGCCGGTCTGCTCACCGTGGCCGCCCTGAAGCACCTGGATATGGAGGGGAAGAACGTGGTCTCCGTCCTCTCCGGGGGCAACATGGATGTGATCACCATGGCCTCTCTGGTCCAGCACGGCCTGATCAACCGGGGCCGGATCTTCACCTTCTCCGTGCTTCTCCCCGACCGGCCCGGCGAGCTGATGCGGGTGTCCGGCCTGCTGGCCCGGAACAGCGGCAATATCATCAAGCTGGAGCACAACCAGTTCGTCAACATCAACCGGCAGAACGGAGTAGAGCTGAAGGTCACCCTGGAGGCCTTCGGCCAGGACCACAAGCAACAGATCCTGGCCGAGCTGCGGCAGAACGGCTATTCGGTCCAGGAGGTCATGACCGCCGACTTCTACCACTGACACGCCCACTGCCTCCGTCCGCCGGAGATGCGCGCTCCGGCGGGCGGATGGCTATTCAAAAGCGGCAGGCTTCGGGCTGCCGCAGGCAGCAGTAGGGCCGTGGGTCCGGCCTGGAGCGCCCCTGCGGTCCGGAAGCTCACGGCGGAGGGCCGGCCCTCCGCTCTCTCCGCCCAGTATCCTATGCGCCTACCTCCTCCTGGGTTCCCAGGAAGAGGCTGGCCTCTTCCCTCAGACTTAACAAATTCAGACTTGGAAAGCGAGGACGTCATTATGATCAAAATTGCCCCTTCGATCCTCTCCGCTGACTTCGTCAACCTGGAGCGGGACATCAAAAAGGTCGCCAGCGCCGACTACCTCCATGTGGATGTCATGGACGGCTGCTTCGTGCCCAACCTGACCATCGGGATCCCTGTGGTCAAGTCCATCCGCAAGTGTACCGATATGTTCCTGGACGTCCATCTGATGATCGACAAGCCAGTGCGCTACATCGAGGACTTTGCCAAGGCCGGGGCCGATCTGCTGTCCGTCCATCTGGAGGCCGACCACCCCACCCGGATCGCCGAGGCCCTGAAGATCATGGGGGAGTGCGGCGTGAAAAAGGCGGTGGCTCTGCGGCCCATCACCTCCGCCAACGCCATTCTGCCCTATATCGAGGAGTTGGACATGGTGCTGGTGATGACGGTGGAGCCTGGCTTCGGCGGTCAGGCTTTTATGGAGTCCCAGCTGGACACCATCCGCCAGGTGCGGGCCATCATCGACCGGTACAACCCCGCCTGTGAGTTGGAGGTGGACGGCGGCGTCGCCCCCAAGACCGCTCCCCTGGTGGTGGAGGCGGGAGCCAACGTGCTGGTGGCCGGCTCCGCCGTCTACGGCAAAGAGGACATCCCCGCCGCCATCGCCGCCCTGCGGGTATAACGGCGATGCAGGAGTATAATGTCCTTCCCGCAGACAGTCCCGAGCACGCCGAACAGGTGATGAACGACATGGCCCAGGCGGGCTGGGAGGTAGTCAGCACCTCGCTCTGGCCCGCCGCGTTCGGCTGCCGTCTGCTCATCACGCTGGCCCGGGAACAGGATATTCCTAATTCCTAATTCCTAATTCCTAATTCTCAAACTCCCAACTTCCCCGGAGGTTCAAAACCATGCAGTACTTTCCCCCCGCTCTGGAAAATCTGGTGGAGCAGTTCGCCAAGCTGCCCGGCGTGGGCGTCAAATCCGCCCAGCGGCTGGCCTTCTATGTCCTGTCCATGCCGGATGATGAGGCCAACGCCTTTGCCCAGGCAGTCATCAGCGCCAAGACGACCATCCACTGCTGCCCTGTCTGTCAGAACCTGACAGACGGAGACGGCCCCTGCTCCATCTGTGCCAGCCCCAAGCGGGACCAGTCCACCATCTGCGTGGTGGCCGACCCCAAGGATGTGGCCGCTATGGAGCGCTCCCGGGAGTACCAGGGACTGTACCATGTGCTCCACGGGGTGATCTCCCCCATGAGCCATGTGGGTCCCGATGACCTGCACATCAAATCTCTGGTGGAGCGGGTGGCCGCCGGAGGCATCGAGGAGGTCATCATGGCCACCAACCCGGACACGGAGGGGGAGGCCACCGCCATGTACCTCTCCCGCCTGCTCCGCCCCTTCTCCGTCAAGGTCACCCGTCTGGCCTATGGCATCCCGGTGGGCAGCCACCTGGAGTACGCCGACGACGCCACCCTCATGCGCGCCCTGGAGGGCCGCCGCGAGATCTGACCCATGCCGCGCTCCGTCCCCGGTCCCCCGGGGCGGAGCGCTTTTCTGCTCTTGCGCTCCGCCCTTGAATGGGATATAATACACTGAAACTTTTTGAATGATTTTCTCGAGGTGCGCTTCCATGGGGGACAAGCTTGGTATCTACATCCACATTCCATTCTGCCGCAGCAAGTGCGACTACTGTGATTTTTACTCCCTGTCCGGGCGTGAGGGCCGGATGGACCACTATCAGAAGGCCCTGCTGGCCCATCTGCGGGAGACGGCTCCCCTGACCCAGGGCATCCCGGTGGACAGCGTCTACTTCGGCGGCGGCACCCCCAGCTTTTACGGAGCCAAGCGGCTGAAGGAGCTGCTGGCCACCCTCCACAAGCTGTTTCAAATCGAGAAGGACGCGGAGATCACCGTGGAGTGCAACCCGGACAGCGTGGATCTGCGCGCCCTGCGCACCCTGCGGAAGGCGGGCGTCAACCGCCTGTCCCTTGGGATGCAGTCCGCCCAGGCGGAGGAGCTGGCCGCCATCCACCGCATCCACACCCCACAGCAGACCGACCAGGCCGCCGGGCTGGCCCGGAAGGCTAAATTCAACAACCTGTCCCTGGACCTGATCTACGGCCTGCCCGGCCAGACCATGGACAGCTGGAAGGCCACGGTGGAACACGCCCTGTCCCTTATCCCCCAGCATCTGTCCTGCTACGGCCTGAAGGTGGAGGAGGGCACCCCCCTGGCCCGCCGGGTGGCCGAGGGGGAGGTCCTGCCGGACGACGACCAGCAGGCCGACCTGTATCTGTGGACGGTGGGCCGCCTGGCCCGGGCCGGCTACCCCCAGTATGAGATCTCCAACTTCGCCAAGCCCGGCTTCGAGGCCCGGCACAATCTCCGCTACTGGTTCACCCGGCCCTATATCGGCTTCGGCCCCGGGGCCCACTCCGATTTCGGCGGCCGGCGCTACTCCTTCGTCCGGGATCTGGACGCCTACATCGACGGAGTCCTTCACGGGGGCAATGTCATCGACAGCTCTGAGCTTATCCCCCAGCGGGAGCGGTGCGGCGAGTACCTCATGCTCCGCCTGCGCACCGCCCAGGGCATCGACGGCGTGGAGTACCGCCGGAACTATTTCATGGACTTCGCCCCGCTGGAGGCCCGTCTGGAGCAGTTCGCCGCCCATGGGTGGGCGGAGCGCAGCCCGGAGGGCCGCTGGCACTTCACTCCCAAGGGCTTCCTGGTGTCCAACCAGCTGATCGGCGACCTTCTGGACCGGCAGGAGCAGGCCAGCTGGGAGGACCTGATCGTCCGCCCGGAGCGGGGGCCGCGCCCGTGATCCATCCGGGCTTTTCCCCCGGCCCCAGCACATCCGAACGCTCCGGCATCTCGCCAAAGCCTTTCCCTGTTTTTTACTTTGTTCTTACTTTTTTCACAATTTTATGTCTACTTTGTAAATTTCATTGCCTTTTGGGCATACTGATGCTATAATATATTTGTATTATCGTGCGCAGCCCTTCCGGCGGCGCAGTTCCAACTGAATTCAAGGGCGATTTCCGCCATCTCTTTTCATACAAACCCCAATCTATAAATCAGATCGAGAGGGTGCCGATTTTGACAAAGTATCACATTCAGGGCGGAAAGCCGCTCTCCGGGACCATCACCATCAGCGGCGCCAAAAACGCCGCTGTCGCTATCATCCCCGCCGCGCTGTTGGTGGACGGGGTGTGCCGCATTGAGAATATCCCCCAAATCAGCGACGTGACGCTGATCCTCCAGATCCTTCAGGAGCTGGGTGCGGACGTCCGCACCATCAACCGCACCACGGTGGACATCGACTGTTCTCACATCCGCAACCGTCAGGTCCCGTACGAGCTGGCCCGCCGCATCCGCGCCAGCTACTATCTGGTGGGCGCTCTGTTGGGCCGCTTCGGCTGGGCGGAGGTCCCCCTCCCCGGCGGCTGTGACCTGGGCGGACGGCCCATCGACCAGCACATCAAGGGTTTCGTCTCCATGGGGGCGGATGTGGATGTGCGCAACGGCCTGATCTGCGCCAAGGTGGCCGGCGGCCGTCTGGCCGGCGGTCAGGTCTATCTGGACATGGTCTCTGTGGGGGCCACCATGAACATCATGCTGGCCGGCGTGCTGGCCGATGGCATGACCATCATTGAAAACGCCGCCAAGGAGCCCCACATCGTGGACCTGGCCAACTTCCTCAACTCTATGGGGGCCAATATCATGGGGGCCGGCACCGATGTGATCAAGATCCGCGGCGTCAAGCAGCTGCGGGGCGGCGCCTACTCCATCATCCCCGACCAGATCGAGGCGGGCACCTATATGGCCGCCGTGGCCGCCGCCGGGGGCGAGGTGCTCATCAAAAACGTCATCCCCAAGCACCTGGACTGCATCACCGCCAAGCTGGTGGAGATGGGCGTGGATGTGGAGGAGCAGGACGACGCCGTGCTGGTCCGCCGGGACGGCCCCATCAGCCGGGTGAACGTGAAGACTATGCCCTATCCCGGCTTCCCCACCGACATGCAGCCCCAGATCGCCGCGGTGCTCTGCCTGGCCCAGGGGACCAGCGTGCTCACCGAGGGCGTTTGGGAGAACCGCTATCGCTATGTGGACGAGTTCCGCCGCATGGGGGCCCACATCCAGGTGGACGGCAAGGTGGCCGTCATCGAGGGCGTGGAGCAGCTTACCGGGGCGCCGGTCCACGCCTGCGACCTGCGGGCCGGCGCGGCCATGGTCATCGCCGGGCTGTCTGCCAAGGGTGTGACCGAGGTGGACGGCATCTATCACATCGAGCGGGGCTATGAGACCCTGGTGGAGAAGCTGTCCGCCGTGGGCGCGGACATCCGCACCATTGTGGTCCCCGACGAGGAGGCCCCCGCCCAGGTGGGCTGACCCGCCTGAGGCTTGTAAGAGGAGATAGAGACCCTTGCTGACCTTTACCACCCTGGCCAGCGGCTCCAGCGGAAACGCGGCGCTGGTCTCCTGTGGAGACACCCACGTGCTGCTGGACGCCGGGATATCCGCCAGACGCATCACCACCGGGCTGAAGAGCCTGGGGGTGGACCCGGCGGACCTGTCGGCCATTCTGATCACCCACGAGCACCAGGACCACGTCAGCGGTCTGGCGGTGCTTACCAAGAAAATAAGGCCCCCTATCTATGCCACCCCAGCCACCTGCGGCCAGCTGGCAGATCAGCTCCCCCACGGGGCGGAGCTGCTGCAAAGCCGACTGCCGGGGGCTGGCTTTGCTGTGGGCGAGCTGTGGATCGAGCCCTTCGCCACCCCCCACGACGCGGCGGGCAGCGTGGGCTATGTCCTGTCCGGCGGCGGGCGGACCATGGCCCTGTGTACCGACCTGGGCTATGTCACCGACCAGGTGCGCCAGGCGGTGGCCGGGTGCGACCTGCTGGTGTGCGAGACCAACTATGACCCGGACTGGATGCGCACCGGCCCCTATCCCTATGCCCTGAAGCAGCGCATCATGGGCGACCACGGCCACCTGTCCAACGAGGACGGGGCGGAGCTGGCTGCCATGGGGGTGCAGTCCGGGGCCAGCGTCATCGTCCTGGCCCACCTGTCGGCGGAGAACAACACCCCCGCCCGGGCGCTGGAGACGGTGAGCCGCCGCCTGCGGGCCATGGGCTGTGACCCGGAGGAGGACATCACCCTGGCCGTGGCACCCCGTAAAGAGGTAGGCCCCACCTATCGCCTGGAGCGGCGGCTGGCCGCGGCGGGGGAGAAGGAGGGCGGCCTGTGCTGAGCGTACATCTGATCTGTGTGGGCAAGCTGAAAGAGAAGTTCTATCTGGCCGCCTGCGCCGAATATCAAAAGCGCCTGGGGGCCTATTGCAAATTAGAGCTGACGGAGCTATCTGAGGAGCGCCTGCCCCAGAACCCCTCCCGGGCCCAGATCGACGCCGCCCTGGAGCGGGAGGCGGCGGCCATCCGGGGGAAGATACCCCAGAATTCCTGCCTGGTGGCCCTGTGCGTGGAGGGCAAGCCCCACTCCAGCGAGGAGCTGGCCCGGCTGGTGCGCACCTGGCAGGACGGCGCCGCCCGGCACCTGGTCTTTGTCATCGGCGGCTCCTTCGGTCTGGCGGAGAGCCTGAAAAAGGAGGCCAAGGTGCGCCTGTCCATGTCCCCCATGACCTTTCCCCACCACCTGGCCCGGGTCATGGTGCTGGAGCAGATCTATCGGGCCTTTAAGATCAACGAGGGCTCCAGCTATCACAAATAAGCATAAAAAAGCATCCTGTGCCGCGGCACAGGATGCTTTTTTAGAAAGATCCGGCGTTACCAGTCGTTTTCAATGGCCATCAGGGCGTTGACCCGGCGCTCGTGGCGGCCGCCCTCGAACTGGGTGTTCAGGAAGGTGTCCACGATGTTCTCGGCCAGGTTTTTGCCCACGATGCCCGCGCCCATGGCCAGCATGTTGGCGTTGTTGTGCCGCCGGGTGAGGGAGGCGGACAGGGGGTCGCCGCACAGGGCGCAGCGGATGCCACGGACCTTGTTGGCGGCGATGGAGATGCCGATGCCAGTGGTGCAGATGACGATGCCCCACTCACACTGGCCGGAGGCCACGGCCTGGGCGGCGGCCTTGCCAAAGGCGGGGTAGTCGCAGCTCTCGGTGCTGTCGGTGCCGAAGTCCTGACAGGTGATGCCCTTGGCGGCCAGATAGGCCTTGATGTGCTCCTTCAAGGGATACCCGCCGTGGTCAGAAGCGATTGCGATCATAGTGATGTTCCTCCTACTGTCTATGTCACGCGCCGGATACCCGGGCGCGATTTACTTGCTATTACCCATTGTAGTTGGTTTCGCCAAGATTTGCAAGGCATATCCAGACAGATTTCCGGGGGAAAATCTTAAAATCGTTCAGGGGGAGGCAAAATCGCCTTCCCCTGGGGGAAGGTGCCCCCGCAGGGGGCGGATGAGGGGAACGCCACCGATAACCGAGCGCTCTCAGTAATCACGGGGACGGTTCTTGTGATTAGTGCCTAACCAGAAGAACCGTCCCCATGATTACAAGGGGGCCTATTGGTGCGCACCATCAACCGTGACACGCCGTAACGGCGGCCCGTCCAGTTCCACCACCTGATCTGCCAGGGGCAGCAGCGCCTGGTCGTGACAGGTGAGGATGGTGGGCAGGTGCAGCTCCCGGATGCGCGTTAAAATGCGCCGGGCCCGGTCTGTGTCCACGCCGGAGAAGGGCTCGTCCATCAGACAGAGCCGTCCGCCCAGAGCCAGGCACCGGGCCAGGGCCAGCCGCCGGGCCATGCCGCCGGAGAGCTGGGCGGGATAGCGCTCCCCCTCCCCCTCCAGCTCGGTCAGAGCCAGCCACCTCTGCCACTCTCCCCGCCGCTGCCGGGGCAGCACGTCGGTCAGCTGCTGCCGGGCGGTGCGCCAGGGGAACAGCCGGTCCTCCTGAAAGAGAAAGGCCGTCTCCCCGGGGGCGACGCCGGAGATGCTGCCCTCTTCGGGCTGCTCCAGCCCCGCCAGCAGACGCAGCAGCGTGGTCTTGCCGCAGCCGGATGGTCCCCGCAGGATCGTTATCCCGGTTTCGGGCAGGACCAGGGAGAAGCGGTCCAGCACCGTCCGCTGGCCGTATCTCAGGGTCACGTTTTCAACTTGGATCATGCGCCGTCCTCCCTTCTCTTATCCCGCTCTAACAAAGCCCGCAGCAGGCCCTCCAGCAGCAGGGACAGGGCCACCACCGCCACCGTCCAGGCGAAGAGATCGGGGATATCCAGATAGAGCTTGCTGTTATAGATCTGGGTGCCGATGGCCGGGCGTGGGATACACAGTACCTCGGCGGCCACCCCCGACTTCCAGGCCAGGCCCATGGCGGTGGTGACGGCGGCCAGGAAATAGGGCCGCAGGCTGGGCAGATAAATAAGCCGCACCCGCTTCCACCAGGAAAAGCGATAGGCCGCCGCCAGTTCCAGCAGCTTGGGGTCGGTCTCCCGGATACCCCGGCACAGATTGCCCCACACCACGGGCAGCACCATCAGCCCGGCGATGACCCCGGGGACAAAGGTCCGGTCTGTCCACAGCAGGATCAGCAGAATGAAGGAGGCCACCGGCGTGGCCCGGATCACCCGCACCGGCAGGGCGATGAGCCGCCCGGCCCAGGGGGAGGCGCAGGCCGCCGCGGCTAAAACCGCCCCCAGCAGGGTCCCCGCCCCCATGCCCGCCAGAATGCGGCCCAGGGACACCAGCACCGTCTGCCAGAATTCTCCCGTCTGCCCCAGGCGGATGAGGGCGCGGGCCACGGTGACGGGATAGGGCAGCAGCAGCTCGTTTCCTCGGCCCCCCACCCGGCGGTCCACCAAAAAGGCCCCAAGCTGCCAAACCCCCAGCCAGAAGGCCGGGGGCAGCAGCAGGGCTATTTTGTTTTTCAGGGATTTACTCCGCCCCATAATAGAAGGCGTCGTAGGGCATGGAGCCGCCGATGGAATCGGGGTTGGCCTGGAACAGCACCTGGTAATACTCCTCCAGGGTGGCCTTCATGTCCGCGCCGGTGATAAAGGTCAGGTTGCACTGGGGCAGGGCCTTGGCGGCGATCTGCTCGTTGGCGGTGATGCCCAGCTCGCCCACCATGGCGGCGGCGTCAGCGGAATTGTTTTCGTCGGTCATAAAGGTGATGGAATCGCCGTACAGGTCCAGGAAGGCGTCCACCGTCTCGGGGTGCTCCTCAATGAACTGGGTGCGGCCCACCACGCAGCCCATGGCCAGGGAGCCCTGGCCCAGCTTATCCCACTCGTCGGACAGGGACAGGGCCTGGCGCACGCCTTCGTCCTTCATCATCAGGGCGGTGGCGGCGGGGACGGGGAGCATACAGATGGCGCTGTCGCTGGAGGCCATCTGGGCGGTGACCTCCTGGGCGGTCATCCACTGGATGTCCACCTGGCTGGGGTCCACGCCGTTCTGGGTCAGCAGATAGTTGAGGACATACTCGGGGTTGGCGCCCTGGCCGGTGGCGTACACCGTCTTGCCCGCCAGGTCGGCCATGGACTGGACGGAGTCCCCCTTCTCCAGGATATACAGCACGCCCAGGGTGTTCACGGCCAGCACCTGGATGCCGCCGTCGGTCTTGGCGGCCAGGTTGGCGGCCACGTTGGTGGCCACAGCGGCGATATCGGCGGTGCCGTTGACCAGGGCGTCGGTGACCTCCTTATTGTCGGCCACCACGGTGGAGTTCAGGGCCACGGGGCAGTCGGCGGGGGAGGTCTCGGCGCTGTAATACTTCATCAGATAGGCCGCGCCCACCCCGGTGGGGCCGGACAGGGCCATAAAGTTCACGTCGGTCTTATCCACCGGCTGCTGAGACTGGCTGGCGGAGGCGGAGGTGTTGTCGACAGGCTGAGAGGAGCTGTCGTTGGTTTTGCTGCCGCAGCCGGCCAGCAGGGACAGGGTCATGGCGGCGGCCAGCAGCAGAGACAGAGTCTTTTTCATGTTCATGTTCCTTTCTCGATGGTCTTGATGGGTGCTTTCTCTCACAGGACGGACTCCAGGGCGGCCAGGTCGGGGATCAGGATGGTTTTGCCCCGGCGGACGATGAGGGCGCTTTTCTCCAGCGCCTCAAAGGCCCGATAGAGGGAGGCCCGGCTGATGCCCAGCCGCTGGGCCAGCCCGGAGGCGGTGCAGGTGACGCTGCCCCCCTGGCCGTTGGCCAGCAGATAGCGGGCCAGTTTGCCCTCCGCCCCGGCCTGGGCCAGGGATTGCAGGCGGCTGGACAAAAACCGGATGCGTCCGGTGAGATAGCGCAGATAGTTTTCCCGGATCTTGGGCTGTTGTTCCAGCATCCGGTCGATGAGGGCCTGGTCCAGCATGAGACAGCGGCTGGGCTTGCGGGCGGTGATGGTGGTGGCATACTGGGGGGCGTCGCAGTACAGGGCGGCGGCGCCGAACAGCTCCCCCGGCTCCAGACAGCTGACGGTCAGCTCCCCCTTGGTCACCTGAAGTCTGCCCGACAGCAGCACCCCCAGGCGGCGGGAGAAGTGCTGGGGGCTGTATACCACCTGGCCCCCGGAGAAGGAGACCAGCTCCGCCCCCGGCTCGTCCAGCAGCCGGGCTATCCCGTCCTCCGGCACCCCCCGCAGCAGCGGGCACCGCCCCAGACACGCCAGGTCCTGTTTCTCTAGCGTCAGGGTGATCGCCTCCAAACTGTTTTATTCGAGACAAAACAGATGGTAGCACACGGGACAGGAAATGTCAATCGAAAAAAGAAAACCCCGGCGGGCCGGGGGATTGACAAACGCTGGAAAGCAAGTATAATAAGAAATAGAAGAGGCGCTGCCGGTAGACGGGAGCCCCTCAACGATTGCGAAAAGTGGTAACCGTTAAGTGGCCAAACTTAGGGCGGTTACCTCTTTTTTATGTTAAAGTAGATATAAGCGATGAAATTCAAAGCCTGCACAAGCAGCAGACCGGTCTCAACGAGATCAGAATAACTCATCATGTCTACTCACCTCCTCCCACAGTGGGAGGAGAACAAGAAGTATGTAGCTCCTCCCAAAGGAGGGGCCCCCGCCTACCGTCACTGGCAGCGCCAGCGCAGATCCATGCGCCGGGGATAGTATAACATGAAATTCAAGATTTGGCAATATGCGACAAGCGGGGCACCGGAAATTTTTCCCGGCGCCCCGCTTGTTTCTGTTTATCGAATTTTCTCCCCGTTCAGCACGGCCTCCACCAGCTGGTCGTCCTTGTCATAGCGCAGCTTCAGGGAGAAGAAGGGCACGTCCCGGGCCAGCAGGTCCAGGAAGATGGCGTCCCCCTCCCAGTGGGGCAGCTCCAGCAGGCGGGAGCGGGGGACCCACTCCAGCACGCCCTCGCTGCACTCCCCGATCTCCCCCGTCCAGCCGTCGGCGGTGAACAGGTGCATATACTCCGTCACCCAACGCTCGGAGACAAAGGTGACGATGCCCCGGTATTGATACCGGGTCAGGTTCAGGCCGGTCTCCTCCCGGACCTCCCGCAGGAGGCAGTCCTCCGGGCTCTCGTCCGCCTCGAACTTGCCGCCCACGCCGATCCACTTGTCCTGGTTTACGTCGTTCTGCTTCTTCACCCGGTGGAGCATGAGATAGTCCTCCCCCCGGCGGAGGTAGCACAGGGTGGTGTTCACCGACTTTACGTCATATGCCATGGCTTTCGGTCTCCTCTTATGTTTCTGTCTCTAATCGTTCAGTCATCCGGGTCGATGAGGGCCACGGATGCCGTGTAGCTTTGCCCGTCCCGCACATAGGTGAGGGACACGGCGTCCCCCGCGCCCAGGGATTGCTTTAACCGCACCAGGTCCTCCACCGCGTTCAGGCTCTGGCCGTTGGCGGCAATGAGCACGTCCCCGGCCCGCAGGCCCTGGGCATAGGCGTCGCTGGCCTTGTCCACGCTGTCCAATGTCAGACCGCCCCCCTGGGCCGGACGGGTGAGCACGGTGAAGCCGAAGATGCCCCGGCGGACGGTCTTTCCGGCGATGAGGGTGTCGGCCACATACTTCACCCGGCGGGAGGGGATGGCAAAGCCAAGGGCCTCTGCCGAGCCGTCGTCGGTGACGATCTTCACGGTGGTGATGCCCACCACCTGGCCATATTGATTGATGAGGGCCCCGCCGGAGTTGCCCATGTTGATGGCGGCGCTGGTCTGGATGAGAACCATAGACACCCCGTCCACGTCCACGTCCCGGTCCAGGGCGGAGACGATTCCGTCGGTGATGGTGGAGCGATAGCCCAGGGGGTCCCCGATGGCGGCCACGGGGTCGCCGCAGCGCAGGGCGAAGGAGTCCCCAAACTCCGCCGGGGTCAGTTCAGTGGCTTCCACTTTTAAGACGGCCAGGTCCTCGTTTGCGTCGAAGCCCACCAAGGCGGCATCCAGCACCCGGTTGTCTGAGCAGACCACCTGGACCTTGTCCGCCCCGGCCACCACGTGGGCGTTGGTGATGATATAGCCGTCGGAAGTGAGGACCACGCCGGTGCCGGTGGAATAGGACTTGGCGTCCTCCGCCTGGATGGACACCATAGAGGGCAGGTTCTTGTCATAGATCTGGGTATAGGTCAGCGTCTCTCCCGTGTCCGGGCGCAGCTCCACCGTCACGCCGGCGCCCGTTGCGGCCCGGGGGATGGACGGGGGCGTGGTGTCCAGCTCCTCCTGGTCATAGTCCTGGTGATAGGAGTAGTCCCCGTCATCGCTGGGCAGCAGCTGCACCGGCCACAAGGACTCCATCACGGCGCTGATGGCCACCAGAGAGATGAGCAGGGCGGCCAGGCCCATGCAGATGGGCAGAGAGAACCGCCGCTTCCGCCGCCGGGGGCGGAGCACCGGGCGGGGCGGGACATACCGGGGCGGCATGGCTCCGGGAGAACCGGGCTGGGGGCCGGAGCGCTCCCAGGGGCCGCCCTGCCACAGGTCGCGGTTTTGCTCTTCTCGCTCGTCCATGGCGCGCGCCTCCTTTCGGCTTTTTGTTTTCTGGCCCTCAGGCCAGGGTGAGGGTAAAGGTGAACCGGGTCACGCCGTCCTCGCTGGTGACGGTGATGTTCTCCTTCAGTTTATTCAGAATGGTCTTGACGATATACAGGCCCAGGCCCACGCCCTCCCGGTCCATGGAGCGGGAGTAGTCCGCCTTGTGGAAGCGGTCAAACAGCAATGGCAGCTCGTCCGGGGGGATCGTCGCCCCCAGGTTCTGCACGGTGGTGTATGCCTTGCCGTCCTTTTTGGATATCTGCACGGTGATGGTGCTGCCCTCCGGGGCGAACTTGGCGGCGTTGTCCACCAGGTTATAGCAGACCTGGGTGATGGAGTCCGGGTCGCCCCACACCATCAGCTTGTCGTCGGGCATCTGCACGTCCACGTCCAGCTTCCGCCCGGTGATCTTGGTCTCCAGGCTGATGAGCACCTGGCTGACCACCTCGGTCAGGTCAAACTGTTCCTGGGCGGTGACGGTGTCCTCCGCCAGGGCGTTCAGCCGGGACAGGTCCAGCATCCGCCGCACCAGACGGGACAGCCGCCGGGTCTCTGACACGATGATTTGGAGAGACTCCCGCTCCCGCTCCGGGGGGATGGTCCCGTCCAGAATGCCCTCGGCAAAGCCGGAGATGGTGGTCATGGGGGTCTTCAGCTCGTGGGACACGTTGGCGATGAACTCTGACCGCTGGCTCTCCACCTTGGCCAGGGAGTTTGCCATGGTGTTGAAGGACTCGGCCAGGGTGCTGATCTCGTCGCACCGGCCCTCATAGCCGGTGACCCGCACGTCGAACTCCCCCCGGCCAAACTTTCGGGCGGCCTCGGCCATCTCATTTAAGGGCCGGGCCTGGTGGGCGGAGGTGAGGGTGCTGGCGATGACAGAGATGATGAGCACCACCACGGCGGAGAAGAAGAAGATGGTGGCCATGGCCGACCACATCTCCGCCAGGCTGGAGGCGTCTGCCGACACCAGTACCAGGCCCTCCACCACCGTCCGCCCGGACAGGGTCATGGCGGCCACGGGCAGGGCGGCCACATAGCGCCGCTCGGGATAGACCCCGTCTAAATTGGTCATGCCGGTGTAGTCCCCGTCGTGGAGCACCTGGTCCACCACCGCCTTGGGCAGACAGGTGTTCTCATAGTCATAGAGGTGGTCCCCGTCGGTGGCATAGATGATCTCCCCGTCGGGGTTGGCGACGATGACATAGGAGTCGGAGATGCGGGCGATGGAGGCCACATAGTTGCTGTAGATCTTGTCCTGGATGCTGTCATACTGCTGGTAATAGGACGCGGTGAACGTGGCGATATAGCTGGCGTTGCGGGCCATGGCGTCCCGCTTTTCCGAGATGATATAGCGGTAAGACAGCAGCATGAAGGCGGTGGACAGCAGGGTGAAGGACAGCACCATCACCCCCACCATCATGGTCAGCTGGCGTTTATAAAGGGATCGCATAGGGATCGCCTCCTGGTGTTAAGGATCGGGTCAGGGGAGCGGGAGGTCAGGTCCCGCCGCCCACCTCGAACTTATAGCCCACGCCCCACACGGTCTTCAGCCGCCACTGGTCGCTGACGCCCTCCAGCTTCTCCCGCAGGCGCTTGATGTGCACGTCCACGGTGCGGCTGTCGCCGAAGTAGTCGAAGCCCCACACCTCGTCCAGCAGCTGGTTCCGGGTGAACACCCGGTTGGGGGCGGAGGCCAGGTGATAGAGCAGCTCCAGCTCCTTGGGGGGCGTGTCCACCCGCTTGCCGTCTACCAGCAGCTCATAGGAGTCCAGATTGATGACCAGCTTGTCAAAGGACAGCTTTTTCTCCGTCTGCTCCTCCTCACCGCCGGTACGGCGGAGGACGGCGTGGATGCGGGCCAGGACCTCCTTCATCTCAAAGGGCTTGACGATATAGTCGTCCGCGCCCCCCTCTAATCCGGTGACCTTGTCCTCGGTCTCGCCCTTGGCGGTGAGCATGATGACGGGGGTCTTGTCGTGCTCCCGGATCTTCTTCAGCACGCCCCAGCCGTCCATCACCGGCAGCATGATATCCAGCAGAACTAAATCGGGCTGGAAGGAGCGGAACAGCTCCACCCCCTTGCCGCCGTCGCCCGCCACCTGGGTCTCAAAGCCCTCTTTCTCCAGATAGAGGTGCAGCAGCTCGGCGATGTTGCCGTCGTCCTCTACGATCAAGACTTTCTTTGCCATGAAGGTCTCCTCCATTTCTCGTTTGTCTCGTTTGTCGTTTTTCAGGCAGATGGGAACTCCCGTGTCCGGGAGGAACAGATCTTATGCGCTTGCGCTGTTTCATGTACGCTATTTATTGTAACACGAACCGGGGCGCTTGGGTGAACATTTTGTAAAAATCAGCCCCGCCCCCGCCAGATGGCCCTTGTCTGCTCCGGGTCGGGGGACTTGATATAGGGGTGGTCGATCTGGATCACCGGGTAATACCGGGGGGAGAGCTTTTTCAGCTGCCAGCCCACCTCGGTGGTCACCTGCCGGTCCGTCAGGCGGAAGCCATAGGGCACCTCGATGTCGAAGATCAGGTTGGTGTGGATGGGGCCGGGGGTCATGCGGAAGTCGTGGATGGACAGGGCGGGGTCCAGGTCATGGACCACCTGCTCCACCTGTGAGCGCAGCTTGGTAGTGCGCGCATCGCACACCACCGGGTCCATGTGGATCACTGTGTCGATGCCGTGGCGGGCCTTCAGCTCCCGCTCGATGTGGTCGATGATGTCGTGGATCTCCAGCAGATTCTCATCTGCGGGCACCTCCGCGTGGAAGGACATCATGGCCCGGCCCGGGCCATAGTCGTGATAGACCAGGTCGTGGATGCCCAGAATTTTGTCGTGGCCCAGGACGATGCGGTCAATGTCAGCGGCCAGCTCCGGGTCCATGGGCCGGCCCAGCAGGGGGGCCAGGGTGGCCTGGGCGGCCTCCCACCCGGTCTTTAAGATCAGCACCGCGACGAGAAGGCCCGCCGCCCCGTCGATGGGCAGCCGGGTCCACTGGCCGACGATGGCAGACAGCAGCACCGCCCCGGTGGAGGCCATGTCCGACAGGGCGTCCGCCGCCGTGGCCGCCATGGCCTGAGAGTCGATGGCCCGGCCCAGGGCCCGGTTGAACACAAATATCCACAATTTAATGAGGATGGCCGCCGCCAGAATGACCAGGGTCAGCAGGCTCAACTGGACTTTTTGGGGCTGGAGCAGGGCCTGGACAGACGACCTGCCGATCTCCACCCCCATGAGCAGCACCGCCAGGGACACCAGCAGGCCGGTGATGTATTCGATGCGGCCGTGGCCGAAGGGGTGGTCGGCGTCGGCCTGCTGCCCCGCCAGGCGGAAACCCACCAGCGTGACCACCGACGTGGCCGCGTCAGACAGGTTGTTTACCGCGTCGGCCACCATGGCCACCGAGCCGGACAGAACGCCCGCCAGCAGCTTTCCGGCAAACAGCAGCAGATTCAGGCCGATGCCCATGCCGCCGGAGATGGCCCCGCAGCGGCGGCGGATGCCTGGGTCCTTGGGGTCGCCGCCCCGAAGACAGAGACTGATCAATTTTTTCAGCATGTGCGCCTCCCTTTCTGTGAGAGGGGGCAAAAATGCCCCGCTACACGCCTTGTATTATCCCATACAACGGGAAGGTCCGTCAAGAAAGTTTGCAGTTCCGGGAGCCTATGACGGCGGGCGTCGTTTTATTCACAAAAAGTTCACGGGAAGGTCACGATTTTGCCGCAATTATCCTTTATCCTATACTTGTACCAAACGAAATGACCTACCTCTTTTTTCTCCCTCTCCTTTTTTCAAACACACACAGGCAGAAGACCCTGACCCCACCCGGTCAGGGTCTTCTGTCGTCTTGGGATAGAGGGCCTGCTTTCACGTCATTGCGAGGAGCGCAGCGACGCGGCAATCCGTCTCCTGCGTCCCCCCAAAAATCAATGTTCACAAAAAATTCATGCCGCCGTCACGATTCTGCCGCAATTATCCGGTATTCTAAATGCGTCCCCAGAAAGAATAAAGATTTTTCTCCTATTACTCTCTCTCCTTTACAAACACACACAGGCAAACGGCCCTGACCACATCCCCGGTCAGGGCCGTTTGTCGTTATTTTTCGGTCAGCTCCTCCACCGCCTGGACCATCTCATAGACCAGGCCGTCGCAGTGGGCCTTTTTCTCCTCGCCCCGGTCTTTCGAGGCGCGCAGGAGCACGGCGCAGTCGGTGGCCCCGTGGTCGGCTCGGAACCGGCGCAGCAGTTCGATGGCCTTTTTCTCGTCGCAGCCCATCAGGCCCAGGGCCATCAGCGCCCCGGTGAGGGCCCCGCAGGCCGAGCCCATGCGCATCCCTGCCCCAAAGTTGCTGCCCAGAGCAAAGGCCTGCTCCTCCGTCAGCCCCAGGTCGGCGGCAAAGGACACCAGCACAGACTGGCAGCAGTTGAAATGTACGTCGGTGCGGCCCCGCAGCGCGTGGGCCGTCTCCATGTGTTTGGTCATAAATGTTTCCTCCTCACGTTTGTTGTTGATTTAGGCATCTGTTTATGCGGGCGGCCAAAGGCCGCCCCTACACCGGGCACCGATAGCGTTCTGTAGGGGCGGACCTCTGTGTCCGCCCGCCGTCGGCGCACCGGCACCGTGGGCGGATAATATCCGCCCCTACGCCAAGTGTCGTCGGCTGTCCGTAGGGGCGGCCTTTGGCCGCCCGGCGTTTTTTCTCATTTCTCAAATATGCTCGTCCAGCCCCCCGCTGACCTTATCCAGCACCATCTGGTCATAGTGGAGGTACTGGTATCCGCTCTTTGCGTACAGGGCGACGGCCCGCTGGTTTACCTCGGTCACCTCCAGACGGAAGCGGCGGGCGGAGGGGTACTGGCTCTCGATCCAGGCCATGATCTGGTGGCCCAGGCCCATGCCCCGGTAGGGTTCCAGCAGGAAGATCTCCTCGATGAACACGCACCGGCCCCCCACCTCGGCGGAGTAGCACTGGGTCAGGTAGATATAGCCCACCGGCTCCTTGTCCTGAAACAGCAGCACCCCCCGCAGCAGGGGCTCGGCGTGGTCGGCGGCGGCCAGAAAGGACCGGTCCAGAATGGCTTGGTCCACCGGGTGGTCCACCGCGTCGGTCTGATAAAAGGCCTGGACCATGGGCATGACCAGCTCCCGGTCCGCCAGGGTGATGTCACGGAAAGTTAACATAATTAAAACCTCTTGAAGTTGATTTTTTGTCATTGCGAGGACGTAGGTTACGGATTGCCGCGTCGGGCTGCGCCCTCCTCGCAATGACATTTAGTTTAGACTATTCCCAGTATCCTCAAACAACCGCCGGACACGGGCCAGGACGGGGCGGTTTTCCGGCGCGCGCAGCTCCGGGTCTTGGGACAGCAGCTCCTCCGCTGCGGCCTGGGCCTCGTGGAGGAGGGGCATGTCGGCAGCCAGATCGGACAGCTTCATCTGGGGCAGACCGTGCTGCCGCCGCCCGAAGAAGTCCCCCGGCCCCCGCAGCTTCAGGTCTTCCCGGGAGATCTGAAAGCCGTCGGTGGTGGACGCCAGGGTGCGCAGCCGGGCCATGGAGTCCGGGTTCCGGGTGGCGGTGAGCAGGACACAGAAGGAGGGGTGCTCCCCCCGGCCCACCCGGCCCCGCAGCTGGTGGAGCTGGCTTAAGCCAAAGCGGTCCGCGTTCTCGATGATGATGAGCGTGGCGTTTGGCACGTCCACCCCCACCTCGATCACCGTGGTGGCCACCAGCACCTGCGTTTTCCCCTCAGAAAAGGCCCGCATGGCCGCGTCCTTCTCCTTTGGGCGCATCTTCCCATGGAGGATATCCACCGTCAGGTCGGGGAACACCTCCCGCTGGAGGCGCTGGGCATAGCTCTTCACCGCCTTCAGCGTCAGCGCCGGGGACTCCTCCCCGGGCAGGGCGGCCTCCGGGTCCTCCTCCACCGCGGGGCAGACGATATACACCTGGCGGCCCTCCCCGACTTGACGGCGGACAAAGTTATACATCCGCTGGCGCTTGTCCTCCCGGATGACATAGGTGGAGATGGGGGTGCGTCCGGGGGGCAGCTGGTCGATGACGGACACGTCTAAATCGCCGTACAGGATCAGGGCCAATGTGCGGGGGATGGGCGTGGCGGACATGACCAGCACGTGGGGGGAGGGCATCCCTCCGGCGGCGGACTTCTCCGCCAGAGCGGAGCGCTGCTCCACGCCGAAGCGGTGCTGCTCGTCGGTGACGATCAGGGCCAGGCGGCGGAAGGCCACCCCCTGGGACAGCAGAGCGTGGGTGCCCACCACAAAGTCGATGTCCCCCGCTGCCAGGGCGGCGTGGACCTTGCGCTTTTGGGCGGCGGTCATGGCCCCGGTGAGCAGACCCACCCGCACCCCGGCGGGGGAGAGCAGGGCGGACAGAGTGCGGAAGTGCTGTTCGGCCAGCACCTCGGTGGGGGCCATCATGGCTGCCTGAAAGCCCCCCTGCACCGCCAGCCACCCGGCGTAGGCGGCCACCACCGTCTTGCCCGAGCCAACGTCCCCCTGGACCAGGCGGTTCATGGGCCTGCCGGAGGCCATGTCCCGGGCAGCCTCCTCCATGGTCCGGCGCTGGGCATCGGTGGGGGAGAAGGGCAGCAGGGCGGCAAACTGGTCCACCGGCAGGGCGGGGACCCGGCAGCCGGGCGCGCCCGTCATGCGGCGGCGCTTGAGAAAGGCCAGACCCACCGCCAGATAGAACAGCTCCTCAAAGGCCAGCCGCCGCCGGGCCAGGTCCAGGGCCTGGTCGTCCGGGGGAAAGTGGATGGCGGTGAGGGCAAACTCCGCCGCCGCCAGGTGGTGGGCCTGGCGCACCCCCTGGGGCAGGGTGTCCGCCATCCCCCGGGCGCAGGGCAGGGCCTGGCGCACCAGGCCGGACAGCAGGTGGCTGGATATCCCGGCGGTGAGGGGATAGACGGGGACGATGCGCCCGGTGACGTCCTGGCGGTCCGCCCGCTCGAACACCGGGTTGGTCATGGACAGGCGGTTGCCCTGGCGCTCCACCTGGCCATAGAAGACATAGTCCTCCCCGGGCAGCAGGGCCCGCTCCACATAGCTCTGGTTGAAAAAGGTCAGGTGCAGGGTGCCCCCCTGGTCCACCACGGGCACCTGGACCAGATCCAGCCCCTTTCGGATGCGGGCGAGCCGGGGGTGCTGGGCCACCATGGCCCGCACGCACACCCGCACCCCCTCCGGGGCCTGGCGGATGGCATAGACCTGCCGCCGGTCCTCATAGTCCCGGGGGTAATAGGTCAGCAGGTCCCCGGCGGTGTTCAGCCCCAGGTGAGAGAGCTTCTTGGCCCGCACCTCCCCCACGCCGGGGAACTGGGTCAGGGGGGTATCCGGTTTCACGACCATAGCAGCGCCTCCTCTCCCCGGATAGATAAACTCTGCATTCTCCGCCCCCTGGGGCAGAGAACACGGCAAAGTTGATAGTTTATTTTACCACAGCCGCCCCGGGGAGTAAAGCCGGGGCCTTGTCAGCGGGGGGCTTTGCCGGGTATAATAAATCATAATAGATGAGCCTGTCCCGCCCGCAGGGCGGGGCAGACTAGATCAAAACACGCAAGAGAGGAGCGCGTCTTATGCCGGAGGTCATTTTGAACCTTCTCCCGGTGACGGAGAAGGAGAAGGGGGAGTTTGCCGCCATCGCCCCCCAGGCGGAGCACATCTATACCAAGGGGAGCGCCGTGACAGAGGAGGAGCTGGCCCGGGCCACGGTGATCTTCGGCTGGCCCAAGCCGGAGCGCCTGGCCGAAGCGAAGTCCCTGCGGTGGTTCCAGACCATGTGGGCGGGGACGGACGAGTATACCGGCCTCATCCCGGCGGGGGTGAAGTTCACCTCCTCCAGCGGGTCCAACCGGGTCAGTGTGGCCGAGCACATTCTGGCAAGTCTCCTGGCGGTGTGCCGCCGCCTGCCCGTCTATCGGGACAGCCAGCGCCTGCACGAGTGGAAGGACCGGGGCCGGATGAAGTGCGTCCGGGGCAGCACCGTTCTGGTGGTGGGGGCCGGACACATCGGCAGCACCTTCGCCGCCATGTGCCAGGGCCTGGGGGCACGCACCTTAGGGCTGAAGCGCACGGTGCGGGGAACAGTGGAGGGCTTTGACCAGGTGTTCCCCATGGAGCGGCTGGACGACCTGCTTCCCCAGGCGGACGTGGTGGTGCTGGTGGTGCCCCACTCCCCCCAAACGGTGGGCCTGATGAACGAGGACCGGCTGCGCCGGATGAAGGAGGACGCCATCCTCCTCAGCGCGGGCCGGGGCAGCGTGCTGGATCAGGACGCCCTGGCCCGGGTCATGGGGGAGGGCCATCTGTGGGGCGCCGCTCTGGACGTGACCACGCCCGAGCCGCTCCCCCAGGACAGCCCCCTGTGGGATATTCCAAATCTGCTCATCACCCCCCACGTGGCCGGGGGGATGCGGCTGGAGATCACCCGCCGCGCCTGCATCGAAATGGCCCAGGACAACCTAAAGCGCTATCTGGCAGGAGAACCCCTGGAAAATCTGGTGGAGGGGTAAACAAAACCCGCTCCGGGACTTGAAATCAGGTCCCGGAGCGGGTTCTTTTTGTCTGTTTTAATTTTCTGCGGCGGTGATGACCCGGATGCGGCCGCCCTGCTCGTCCGGGCGGTCATACCAGGCGGTGAGGGTGTCGCTCTGCCCCAGCTGGGCCAGGGTGATCTGGTAATAGGACCCGTTCTTCACCCGGTACACGGCCACGTTGTCCGCCAGGGTATAGGTCTTGCCCCCGGCCCGGAGGGTGTTGCCCTCCACCGTTCCGCCCCGCAGGGCGGCGAGGGAGTACAGCCCCTCTGGAGCGCTGGGGTCGCCCTTGCACCGCACGCCGCCCACGCCGTCCACCGGCAGACGGGTGGAGGACAGGGGGATGGACCCCGCCGTGCCGCCGATGTCATAGTCATAGCCCTTCATGCTGCCGTCCTTGGAGGAGGAGATACGGGTGACCACGCCATAGGCGTACATATCCCCGGTGGCATCCTTCAGTACCAGACGGTCAATTTCCCCCGCGCCGTTCAAGTGGTAATAGGACACGTTCCCCTCGTTAAGGCTCATCCCCGCCAGGCGCTGGGGGTAGACGCGCACGGCGGCGCTGCCGCTCACGTCCAATATCTCCACGTCGCCGGCGAAGGGATAGCGGCCCAAGCGGGCGGCGGAGCGGTCCACCGACCCGGACAGGGAGGCGGCGGTCAGGGGCCGCAGCGTCACCCTGTCGGCGACGGCCTCCGCCTGGACCAGGCTCCCGGCAGACAGCCCGGCCTGGTTCTCATAGCGATAGGTCTGGCCGTCGGTGGCCAGGACCACGGCGGTGCGGGAGGTATACGTGCCCCCCTTGCCGTCGGAATACTGGGCGCGCTCGATGGCCGTCACCACGCCGATGCGCTGGCTGGTATAGGCGGCGGAGCCTGTGCCCGAGGGGGTGCCCGTCACGGCGGCCACCGCCCCGTTCCGGCCCAGCAGCAGCGTCACCGTGTCCCCCAGGCGATATTCCCCCAGGTCGGACAGGGCATAGGCTGCGGCGGCGCTCTCGATGGCGCAGGTGCGCCCCGCCACCGTCACGGCGGTGGGGCTGTCCGGGTTCTGGACGGCCTGGATGGTACCGGTGACCCGGTCGCTATAGGCCCAGATGGCGTTCATGGCCCGGTTCCAATAGATCACGTCCCCGTCCTTCACCGTGGACAGGGCGGACAGCTTCCCCTGGCGATAGACCAGGGCCCCGGATGCGTCCATGGGCAGCCGGTCTCTCCAGCCCCCGCTGACCACCAGGGGGCCCTCCATGGTGTCGCTGACCAGGGCGACAAAATCGATCTCCCCGGCGGCGTTTAATTTGTGGCCCAGGGTCTCCAGATAGACGGTCCCGCTCTTATTCTTAGCGGTCATCAGGTTATAGAAGAGGTACATGGCGTCCCGCCGGGTCATGGGGCTGGCGGCGCTCTGGGCGGTGACGCCCCGGTCCAGCTTCAGGCTGTGGTACTGGGCCAGCTGGCCGGTGGGATAGGCCCCGGTAAAGTCGTCGGGGCCATAGTCCAGCAGCCGCAGGGCGATGGTCACCCCCTCGGCCAGGGTGATGGTGCTGGAGGGGCGAAAGCGCCCGTCGGAGTAGCCGGACACCAGCCCGGCGGCCACCCCTGCCTCCACATAGCCCGCCGCCCAGTGGCTCCAGGGCACGTCGGGATAGGGGGAGGAGGCCGCCTGGCCGATCTGGCGGCCCATGGCCTTCAGGGCCATGGTGACAAACTCCGCCCGGGTGACGGAGCGGGACAGGTCCATGGACCCGGTGCGGTCCCCCACCATGATCCCCAGGGCGTTCACCGTCTGGATGGCCTGGTCCTCCGGGGCCGCGGCATTGGCCGCCCCCACCGGCAGGATCAAAGAGAGGGACAACACCCCGGCCAGGGCCAGGGAGGAAAGTCGGTTTTTCATGGGAAGTGCTCCTTTCAGAGAAGGATAGTCGAGAGTTAGGAGTTAGCCTTCCCCCTCCCAGGGGGAAGGCTATTTTGCTCAATCATATCTCAGCGCATCAATGGGATTCAATTTCGCCGCCTTATTGGCGGGCAGATACCCGAACAGCACGCCGATGCCCACGGACACGCCGAAGCTGACGGCCACGGCCATGGGGGTGGGGGTGGCGGAGAAGGTGATGCCGCCGCCCATACTCTGGGCCAGAGTCCCGCCCAGAATAGACCCGATGCCGCTGGCCACCAGACAGCCCAGGCCGATGCCCAGAAGGCCGCCGGCGGCGGAGGTGGTGCCCGCCTCGATGATGAACTGCCACCGGATGTCCCGGCGCTTGGCCCCCAGAGACTTGCGGATGCCGATCTCCCGGGTGCGCTCGGTGACGGAGACCAGCATGATGTTCATGATGCCGATGCCCCCCACCAGCAGACTGATGGCGGCGATGGCCACCAGCACAGCCATGGCCACCCCCATCATGGCGTTGATCTGCTGCACCTGCTCCAGCATGGTGGTGATCATATATTCGTTGTATTCCGCGTCCGGGTCGGGGGATTTCTGCACCATCAGGTCCCGCAGCAGTTCCCGGGCCTGCTCCACCGTGTCCCGGGTGCGGGCGGTTAGCTGGTAGAGGGAGACAAAGCCGCTGCCGGACAGCTGCATGGCGTTTTCATAGGGGACATAGACCAGGTCGTCCCCGCCCCCCTCCTCCATGGTGCTCTGGGACTGGGCCATCACCCCCACCACCGTATAGGGCACGCCGCCGACGAGCAGCTCCCGGCCCAGGGCGTCCCCCTGAAAGGCCTCCCGCTCCACGTAGGCCCCGATGACGCACACGTTTTTCCGCTGCTGCACGTCTACATACTGCAAAAACCGCCCACGGCCCAAAGCGTCGCCGTCCAGGGTGGTGCCTGCTGCCGGGCGGTACATGGCCTCGCTCACCCCGGTGATGGCCGTCTTTTTCAGTTGGGTGTCCCCCCGACGCACCCCTGTCCCGGCGCTGACCCAGGGAGTCACGCCGCTGAACACGTCCGGGTTGGCCTCCACCAGGCCGTATATCTCCTGTGGGGTCACGTTGTCGGTGGTGCCGTCCCCCATGCCCCAGGTATAGACCATGATCTGGGTGACCCCCAGCTTCTCCACCCGCTGCTCCACCATGCGCGTCAGGCCGTTGCCCAGGGAGATGATGATAATGACGGCGGCCACGCCGATGATAATGCCCAGCATAGTGAGAAAGGCCCGCATTTTGCTGGTGCGCAGGGATTTTAACGCCAGCTTGAAAGATTGGGTGACGTTCACGGCGCGGCCTCCTCTCTGCTCTCGTCGGGCTGGACCACCGCCCGGGGGTCGTAGGCATCCCCGTCATAGATGATGCGGCCGTCTTGCAATCGGACGATGCGCTTGGCCTTCACGGCGATGGAGTTGTCGTGGGTGATGAGGACTACGGTGTTCCCCTCGTCGTTGAGCTGCTGGAGAAAGCGCAGCACCTCACGCCCGGTGCGGGAGTCCAGGGCGCCCGTTGGCTCGTCGGCCAGGATGACGGAGGGGTCCCCCGCCAGGGCCCGGGCGATGGACACCCGCTGCTGCTGGCCGCCGGAGAGCTGGGCGGGCAGATGCCGCCCCTTGTCCCCCAGGCCCACCCGCTCCAGTGATCTCTTGGCCCGGCGGCGGCGCTCCTCCGGGGCCACCCCGGCATACAGCAGGGGCAGCTCCACGTTCTCCTCCACGGTGAGCTTGGGGATCAGATTATATTGCTGAAAGATAAAGCCCAGCATCTTGTTTCGGATGTCCGCCTGCTGGTCGTCCCCCATGGTGGACACGTCCACGCCTCCCAGACGATAGGTCCCAGAGGTGGGCACGTCCAGACAGCCGATGATGTTCATGGCAGTGGACTTGCCCGAGCCGGACTGGCCCACAATGGCCACGAACTCCCCCCGGTCAATGGTCAGGCTGATGCCATCCAAGGCATGGACCGTCTCCTCCCCCATGGGATAGATCTTATAGATGTCCCTCAGTTCGATCAGGTGCTCTGCCATAGGCTCAGCCCTCCCCGCCGGAGTCGGTCATCACGACACTGCCGTCTGTCTGGACCTGGTCCTGGCCAGGCACCAGCACCGTCTCCCCCTGGGACAGGCCGGACAAGATCTGCACATAGCTGTCGTCGCTGGCCCCCAGCACCACCTGGCGCTCCTCCGTCTTGGTGGGGTCGAGTACCGTGGTCCCGTCCTCGGCCAGAGCGCCGGGGGCGGCCACCAGCAGCTTGTTCCCCCGGCTCACCGCCCCCACGGGGACGCACAGGGCGTTCTCCACCGACTGGCCGATGATGGTGGCGGACACGTTCATGCCCGGTCTTAAACCCTGCCGGGCCAGCTCCGTCCCGTCCCCGTCCAGGCGGACGGTGATGGGATAGGTGGTAAAGCCGTTGGTGGTGGTCCCGTTGATGTTCACTTTGTCCACCGTGCCGGTGAAGATCTGGCCGGACAGGGCCTCGGTGGTGATCTCCACCCGCTGGCCCACGGCCACCTTATTGATGTCCAGCTCGTTCACCGCCATGCGGAAGGTGAGTTGAGACATGTCATACAGAGTGGCCAGGGTGCCATTGGCGGCGGACAGGGCCTCGGACTCGATCTTGTCCCCGGCCTTAAAGCTCTTCTCCACCACCGTGCCCGAGATCGGCGCGGTGATGGTGTAGTTGTTCAGGGCGTCCTGGGCGCTTTGCAGATTCAAGCGGGCGTTTTCTAAGGTGATGGCGGCGTTCTCCAAAGCGCTGGCGGCGGAGCCGCCCAGCACGGCCAGGGCATCCCCGGCGGCCACCCGGCTCCCCGCTGTCACCAGCACCTCAGTCACCTCGCCGCTGGTCTGGGCGGTGATGGTCTGGCGGGAGTTGGCCTGGAGCTTGCCCCCGGCGGCGCAGGCGATATCCCCCACCCGGGCGGTGGCGCTCTGGTCCGGGGACAGGGCCCCGGGGTTGTGCAGCCGCAGCTTCACCTGGCGCACCAGGCTCCCGCCGTTGCCCACCAGATCGGCGGTGGACACCGACTCCACCGTGGCGTTCAGGGTCTCCATGGTCCCGTCCAGGGTGACGGCGGCGCTCTGGCCCAGGGTCAGGCGGGCGGCGTCAGCGGACTGAAAGGGCAGGGTGAGGGTCATCACCGACAGGTCCGCAATGTCCGCAATGGGCGTCCCCGGGGACACCTGGTCCCCCCGCTGGACGTGGACCTGCTGCACCACCCCCGCCAGACTGGCGGCGGGGCGCTGGGCGGCGGCCAGGTCGTTGTAGGCCAGCTGGGCCTGGCGCACGTTCAGCTGGGCCTGGTCCAGGGCGGTCTGGGCCGCGCCGGGGTCCACCCGATAGAGCAGGGCCCCCTTCTCCACCCGGTCCCCCTCGGCAAAGGGGGCCTCTAAAATTTCCCCCGTCACCAGGGCACCCACCTTGTAAGAGTCGGCGGGGGTCACCGTCCCCGTGCCCGACACGGAGACCACGATGTCCCGCATGGTCACCGGCGCGGCGGTATAGCTGGCCTGGATGTCCGGCCCCCCACCCCCCGGGCGGAGAAACAGCCAATAAACTGCTCCCGCCGCCAGAGCCAGGGCGACGAGCCGCTTTACCGGCAGCTTTCTTTTCAGCTTGGGGAATTTGATCCGCCCCCTCTTCTTGGGGCCCTCCCCCGGCTGAGCGGCCGGGAGGTCCGTCTGTTCGTGCAGCAGCTCCTGTGCAGATGCCATATGCTCTTCTCCTTTTGCTGTGGACTTAATGTACTCCACAGCATAGCAGAGAAGTTTTAGCGCCGGACAAAGAAAGTCTGAAGATTTGTTTAAGATTGGGGCGGGACAAAAAATGGGCCGCCCCATGGGCGGCCCGCAGGTCGATGGATATTATTCGGCAGTCAGTCTCTCCAGCCCCTGTATCTCCTCCGTCACCTGGGTGATGGCGGCGGTCAGGGGTTCTCCCTCCGTCTGGTTTTCGATGCAGTGGGCCAGGGAACCATTTTCTCCCCGGTCACAGCATTGGGCCAGGGTCTGGAGGGTGTCCCGCAGCTGAGCGGCCTCTTCGTCCGACAGCCGGGAGAGGGACAGCTCGTCCAGCTGGCAGGTGAGGGGGGCGGTGACCAGCTGTTTTACCGCCTTGTTCAGGGTGTCCTGCCCTTGGAAGATGTCATTGAACTGGTTATAGAGGATCTGATCCTGGGCCATGACGTTCACCCCCTGGCAGAAGCCCTGGAATCTGGCCTCCGCCGCGTCCCGCTCCTCCGACGACAGGTAGTCATCGAGCAACCGGGCCGCCTGGACATATATGTCGTTCTGCCGGTCCAGGCGCTCCCACACGGAATAGGTCAAAAGGCCCTGGGGGTCGTCCTCCGTCTGACTCTCCCCCCGGCTGGCGCACCCAGCCAGGGCGCACAGGGCCAACAGAGATGCGGCGGCAAGAAATAAAGCGGCTAACCGTCTTTTCTTCATGGGGAACCTCCTGTCTGAACAAAATCGGGCGGATATCTTTCCTCAAGACGATTTTACCGGAACTTTTAGAAAAAAACAAGCCGTCTGTTCGGCGGCTTGTTTTGGCTTACAGCAGCATCACCAGCGTTCCCCCCACCAGCAGGACCAGCCCTAAGGCAGAACGGCGGGAGAGCTTCTCGTGGAAGACCACATAGGAGAATAGGACAGTGACCAGAATGCTCAGCTTGTCGATGGGGGCCACCAGGCTGGCCGGGCCGTCCTGCAGGGCCCGGTAGTAGCACAGCCAGCTCCCCCCGGTGGCCAGACCGGACAGATAGATAAAGCCCAGCTCACGTTTGGGGATGGCTTTCAGGGCCGGCTGCTTGCCCGCCACGAACACCATCACCCAGGACATGACCAGCACCACCCCCGTGCGGATGGCGGTGCCCAAATTGGACTCCACGCCGGAGATGCCCACCTTGCCCAGAATGGCGGTAAGGCTGGCGAACACTGCCGAGCCAAGGGCGTACCACAGCCAGGCCGTGCCCTCTTTCTTTCCGGCTTCCCCCGCCTTCTTCTCGATTATCAGCAGGGTGCCCGCAGCGATCAAGATCACGCCGATGCCCCGGGTCAGGCCGATGCCCTCCCCCAGCAGCAGGGCGGCCAGCAGAATGGTCAGCACGGTGCTGGACTTGTCGATGGGCACCACCTTATTGATGTCCCCCAGCTGAAGGGCCCGGAAATAGCACAGCCAGCTGGCTCCCGTGGCCAGACCGGACAGGACCAGGAACAGCAGGGTCTTTCCCCCGATGCTGCCCAGCTGATTTTGCGAGCCCACCAGAAACACCATGGCCCAGGAGAAGATCAGCACCACAATGGTGCGGATGGCGGTGGCCACGGTGGAGTCCGTCTTGCGGATGCCGCACTTGGCTAAAATGGAGGTGAGACCGGCAAACAGCGCCGACCCCACGGCAAACATCAGCCACATGATAAGCTCCCTCTTTCTCGTTTGCTTCAACAGATAAGCCCAGTATAGCACGGTTCTGGTATCGGCGTTTAAAAATTTAAAAACCAACAAGGGGACGTCCGTTCTGGACGCCCCCTGCTGGTTGTTCTGGAAGGATGGATGAAAAATGAAAAAAGGAATAGAAAACAAAAGCTGCCTGTCAGGTTCGGCTTGAGCGGGCCGACCTTGTTAAATATTTAACTCTTGTTTCTGTTAAGCAATTTACCATGCTTCCCCGAAAAAGGCCATTCCCAAATGTGCTATGTCTTGTATAAGCGTTTGGTTATAGGGAATTTTATGCAGAAGAAAAGCCGACGGAAGACGTGCCCCGTCGGCTTTGAATGGTCTATATCACAAAAATCGCCCTGTCACGGCGCGGACTCCGCCGGTTTTTCATATTCCAGGACGTCCTCCACCCGGCAGTCCAGGACATAGCAGACCTTTGCCAGAAAGTCCATGTCCAAAACCGGTATCTCCTTGTGCATCAGCGTGTATCGCATGGCCGCCGCCCCTTTCGCTCTATGATACCGGTATTTTACCACAGTCCGCCCCGCATTCCAATCGGGGAATGACGAAAAGTATCTTGCCATTGACAAAAATCAATTCTATGATATCATATAATCTAGTTTTAAAAATTAGATTATATGGAGTTTGATATAACATGATTCAAATCAGAAACAAGCGCCTGCCCCTGCCTGTGATCCAGGGGGGCATGGGCGTTGGAGTGTCTTTGGGCGGCCTAGCCGGGGCGGTGGCCGCCTGCGGGGGGATGGGGTGCGTCAGCGCGGCCCACGCGGGCTATCGGGAAGCCGCTTTCCGCCAGAATCCCCAGGAAGCCGATCTGCGGGGCCTGAAGCAGGAGATCGACCGCGCCCGGCGTCTGTCCAATGGCCGTGGTCTGGTGGCGGTGAACCTGATGGTAGCCATGAAGCAGTACGCCCCCCTGGTCCGGGCGGCGGTGGAGGCGGGGGCGGACGCCATCATCTCCGGGGCGGGCCTGCCTTTAGAACTGCCCGGCCTGGTGGGGAAGGCGGACGTGGCTCTCGCCCCCATCGTGTCCAGCGCCCGGGCGGCCAAGCTCATTCTGAAGACCTGGGACAAGCGCTATGGCGTGACCCCGGACTTTCTGGTCATCGAGGGCTGCAAGGCCGGGGGACACCTGGGCTTTCACGAGGACGACCTGCTGGCCGGTACGGCCCAGCCGTTAGAGGACATCCTGCCCCAGGTGCTGACGGAGCTGGCCCCCTACAGGGAGAAATATGGCCGGGACATCCCCGTCTTTGTGGCGGGGGGCGGCCTGACCGGAGCCGATTTAACTCGGTTCCGGGGCCTGGGGGCCGCCGGGGTGCAGATCGCCACCCGTCTCATCGCCACGGAGGAGTGCGACGCCTCCCAGGCCTATAAAGACGCCATCCTCCGGGCTAGGGCCGAGGACGTGCGCATCATCCACAGCCCGGTGGGTATGCCCGGGCGGGCCATCTACAGCCCCCTCATCGCCCGCATGGAGGCGGGACAGCGCCAGGCCCCCGCCTGGTGCGCCGGGTGCATCAAGACCTGCGACCCCGCCCAGACCCCCTACTGCATTACCCACGCCCTCATCCGGGCCGTGGAGGGCGACTGGGAGGAGGGCCTGTTCTTCTGCGGGGCGGAGGTGGGCCAGGTGAATGAAATGTCCACCGTGGCAGAGGTGCTGGCGGAGTATCAGGCCGCCGTTGAATATCCACTCCTGGACCGAGGTGATCCGCTCCTGGTCCACCGCGGACAGAGTTTCCGCCGTGACCTCCTGGAGCAGCCAGGGCAGGCAGACGGCGGCGCTGAACTCGTGGTTTCCAAGGAGGGAGATCACGTTGGGCCGCTTCATGGCGTCCAGCAGGATGCGGCAGCCGCCCTTGGCCCTGTCGATGCTGTCCCCCAGCAGATACAGGGTATAGTCCGGGTTCTCCCGGGTGAGCCGCTCAAGCAAAGCGCAATACTTCTCCCACCGCCCGTGAATATCCGACGCTGCGTAGATCATAGATTTCCCCCGTTCTCGTGATTTGGTCAGTTCAGGATGCCGGACAGTCTGCACGCCCTGGCCCGGATGCGCGTTATCATCTCGTCCAGACACTCTATGAGCTCCTCCTCCGTCCGGGGGAGGGGATGGTCCAGGCTCTGGGAGCGGAAAAACGGGATGCCCTTGATGTGCGCCGCGTGGTCCTCGCCGGTATCAATATGGTAATAGTCCTCCAGACAATACTTCTCCCGGTTGAAGAGGAACCAGTCTTTCCACGCCTGGTCTCCCTGCCGTTCCACATAGTCCGCCATCAGAGGCAGAAAATCCCGCACCTGCTCTTTGCAGCCCTTCAGGGCGTTGTAGGAGAAGCAGGGGCAGGGCATAAAGTTGGCCACGGTGTGGGTCAGCGCCGCCAGCTCCCGATACTGGCTCTTTCGGGCCAGCAGCTCCCTGCTGACCGCGCTGTAGATGGTGGCGGGTCTGAGCATCTTGCCCGCCAGCGTCTTCTTTTTCACAAACTTATATTGGGGGTCCGGCAGCCGGAACAGGGCCTTGAACGAGCCGTCCTGCCACCCAAGGCGGCGGTACATCGTTTGATTGTATTTCAGCTTTTCCAGCTCGTCGATATTCTCGTTGTCCGTGGAAAAATACGCCAGGATCAGCCGGACCGGGTCGTCCCCGCCGTCCAGGGCCAAGGTCTGTTTCTTGTCCTCTAAAAATGGCTGCGACGCGTCGATCATACTGGTCTCCTCCTCCAAAAGCCCACAAAGAGTTTGAAAACCCGGCCTGTGAACACTCGCAGGCCGGGTTTTTAGTTGGTTTTGCAAAAATTCAAGAGAGCCTCGCAGAGTTTCGCGGCGCGCACGCCGCGAAATAAATTGAGATCCGTTTTTCGCCGCGACATGCGCGTGGCGAAAAACACTTCTCGCCCGGTAAGTGTGCGAGCGCAGCGAGTGCGCGCACCGGGCGCAGCCCCCTCAACAAAGTGGCTTTGCCACTTTGTTGATATTAGCAGACCTTCACGGTCCAGCCGTGGGTGTCGGGCAGGCGGCCCCACTGGATGCCGGTCAGCTCGTCATACAGGCGCTGGGTGACAGGGCCGATCTTGTTGCCGCTGATGATGACCTTCTCATCGCCCTCGGCCAGCTCGCCGATGGGGGAGACCACGGCGGCGGTGCCGGTGCCCCAGGCCTCTTCCATGGTGCCGTTCTTGGCGGCCTCGAACAGCTCCTCGGCGGAGATGCGGCGCTCCTCCACCTCATAGCCCCAGTCCTTCAGCAGCTGGATGCAGGAGCGGCGGGTGATGCCGGACAGCACGGAGCCGTTTAGATCGGGGGTAAGGATCTTACCAGCCACCTTGAACATGACGTTCATGGAGCCGACCTCCTCAATATACTTGCGGTGGACGCCGTCCAGCCACAGGACCTGGCTGTAACCCTTGGCCTCGGCCCGGTCGCCGGCCCGCAGGGAGGCGGCGTAGTTGCCGCCGGTCTTGGCCATGCCGGTGCCGCCCTTGACGGCGCGGACGTCCTCCTGCTCCACATAGATCTTCACGGGAGCCAGGCCCTCGGGATAGTAAGCGCCCACGGGGCAGACGACGATGATGAACTGCACATGGTGAGAGGCGTGAACGCCCAGGGCGGGGTCCAGGCCGATCATAAAGGGACGGATATACAGAGAGGTATCCTTCTCGGTGGGCACCCAGTCCCGCTCCAGCTTCACCAGCTCGGTGATGCCGGCCATGGCCAGCTCGGCGGGGATCTGGGGCAGGCACATACGCTCGGCGGAGTTGTTCATGCGCTCGATGTTGCAGTCGGGGCGGAACAGCTGGATAGAGCCGTCGGCGGTGCGATAGGCCTTCAGACCCTCGAAGATCTCCTCGGCATAGTGCAGCACCTTGGCGGCGGGGTCGATCTGCAGGGGGCCATAGGGGACGATGCGGGGATCGTGCCAGCCCTTGCCCTCGTCATAGTCCACGATGAACATATGGTCGGTCATGTTCTTGCCAAAGACCAGAGTGGAGGAGTCCGGCTTTTCCTTCAGTTTGGCGGCGCGGGTGATTTTGATCTCTTCCATGGTGAGTTTCCTCCTGATTATCCAATGTTCCGGCGCTCTTCCGCGTGAGCGTTGCGGCGCAGCAGACGGGGCCTGAATGGCTCCGCGGCCCATATCAAACTGAAACCTGAGAAATACGGGATGCGGAATACTGCCTTTGCCGCATATTATACCAGTCTTTCGCCCCGGATTCAACGGGGGAATGGCCCGGTTTGGGAAATTTGCTGAAATTTTTTACAGCCCGGCCAGCTTATCAAGGCCCATCAGGATCACTGCCGCCTGGCCCCGGGTGGCCGTGCCCCGGGGGGCCAGGGTGTTGTCCCCCATGCCGCTGATGAGACCCGCGCCATTGGCCCAGGCCATGGCCGTTCTGGCGTAGCCGGACACGGAGGAATTATCAGCAAAGCCGCCGATGCTGCCCGTCTGGCTCACGTCCAGGGGCTGGTTGTCCGCCGTGTTGGCCGTCCACACGGCGATCACGCCGCCGGAGATGGTCAGACTGCCGTTGGAGTCAAAGCCGTCGCCCCCGGAGGTATAGGCATTGATGGTGCTGCCGGAGATGTCCATGGTGAAGCTATAGCCCGTCAGGTCAGAGTTGGCGGCGTTCAGGCAGTCGTCGGTGGCGGTGATATCGATGTCGCCGGAGCGGATGGCCAAATTGGCCGCCTCGATACCCTCATAACAGCCGGTGATGTCGATGTCCGGCCCGGCGGTGCCCGACGCACCCACGGTGAGGGACAGGTCGCAGTGGAGGGCGTCGTCCCCGGCGGAGATGGTCAGGCTGCCGCTTTCAATGTTCAGCTGCTGCTCGGCGTTCACGGCGTCGTTCACCGGGGCGTCGATGTTCAGGGTCAGCTCCCGGATGGTCAGGCTGGCCGCCCCCTCCTCGTCGGTGGTGGCCCCGGACTTGACGCCGTTTTTGCCGTTGGCCGTCACGTTCAGAGTGCCGGAGCCGCACAGGGTGACCTGAGAGCCGTCCTTACATTTGATGACGGCGTTCTCCGCGCTGTCGTTGTCCGGGTAGGTCTCGTCGTTGTTCTGCTCCGTGTCCGCCAGGGTGTTCACCGTGCCGTCGGCGGCCACGATGGTCACTTCGGTGGATTTGTTGCAGGCGATGGCGGCGCTGTCTCCACAGGTCAACGTCAGGCCGTCCAGCACCAGCACCACGCCGGTGGTGCCCTTCTTCACGGTGACGGAGCCGTCGGCGCAGCTGCCCGACAGGACATAGGTCCCGGCGGCGTTGATGGTCAGCTCCGTGCCGTCGATCTTATATCCGTCATAGTCCCCCTCCTGAACGGTGATGCCGCTGTTGGAGAAGCGCAGCGCCGTCTCCCCGCCGGTGGCATAGTCCTTTGCCGCCAGGGCGGTGGCAGGCAGCATAGATAAGGTGAGGGCTGCGGCGGTCAGTCCGGCCAGCAGCTTTTTCGCCCGGGGCGTCATATTCATCTTCATAAAAAACATCCTTTCTGACGATCCAGATGATCTGTGTGCGGTTTTGTGCGCTCCCTCTCGGGATGTCCACAGCATAGACCGGCAACCTAAAGGCCAGTTAAAGAAAACAAAAAAATTTCTTTAGGCTGGCTTTACCGACGCCAGCCACGAATTAAAGACCCCCATCACCGTCATCGCCACCAGTCTGAAAGTCCTGGAGATGGAGGTGGGGAAACAGAAGTGGATCGACAAGGCCCTGGGCCAGACGGAAAAGCTCACCAGTCTGGTCTCCTCCCTGGTCACCCTGTCCCGCATGGACGAGGAGGACTCCCCCCTAAAGCCCGAGCCCTTCCCCATCAGCGAGGCAGTGGAGGAGACGGCGGAGTCCTTCCGGGACTTAGCCCAGTCCAAGGGCCATGAACTCTCCCTGTCCATCGCCCCCGGCCTTATCTACACCGGGGACGAATACGCCCTGCGGCAGCTGGTGTCCATCCTCCTGGACAACGCCATCAAATATGCCCTGCCCGGCGCGCCCATCTCCCTCACCCTGGCCAAGGGCCGCCGGGGGGTGGTGCTCACCGCCGCCAACCGGTGCGACCCCGCCCCGGAGCTGGACCCCGGCAAGCTGTTTGACCGCTTCTATCGGGCCGACCCCGCCCGCAGCAGCACCGGCGGCTTCGGCATCGGCCTGTCCATCGCCCGCAGCATCGCCGAGGGCCACCACGGCTCCATCTCCGCCAAGCTGGAGGGGGACACGATCACCTTCACGGCCATCTTAAAATAAATTTCAAGGCACGGCTTGTCTGCCGTGCCTTGCTTTTTTGCCTGGAACAGGCTATGATATAGGCAATGTCGCCCGGCGGGGCCGGGCTTTGGAGGGGATGCTCATGCGCCTGTTTGATACCCACGCCCACTATGATGCCGACGCCTTTGATGCGGACCGGATGGAGGTTCTTTCTTCCATGCCCGGCCAGGGGGTGGAGCTGATCTTAAACCCCGGCTGCGACCTGAAAAGCTCTCAGACGGCGGTGGAGCTGGCAGAGCGTTTCCCCTTTGTCTATGCCGCCGTGGGGGTCCACCCGGAGGAGTGCGCCGACTGGAACGCGGAACATGATATTCCTGTGTTAGAGGCCCTGGCTCAGAACCCCAAGGTGCGGGCCATTGGGGAGATCGGCCTGGACTATCACTGGCCGGAGAACCCGCCCCGGGAGCTTCAGCAGCAGGTGTTCCATGCCCAGCTGGACCTGGCGGAGAAATTAAACCTGCCCGTTATCGTCCATGACCGGGACGCCCACCACGACTGTCTGGAGATCGTCCGGGCCCACCCCAACGTCACCGGGGTCTATCACTGCTACTCCGGCGGGGTGGAGGACGCCAAGACCCTGATGAAGCTGGGCTGGATGATCTCCTTCACCGGCAGTATCACCTTTAAAAACGCCCGCCGGGCCCTGGAGGTCATCGACCTGCTGCCCCTGGACCGGATGATGATCGAGACCGACTCCCCCTATATGTCCCCGGAGCCCTTCCGGGGCCGCCGGAACGACTCGGGCCGGGTCCACTTGGTGGCCGAGGCCATCGCCCGGCGCAAGGGCCTGGACCCCGAAGAGGTGGCCCGGATCACCCTGGAAAACGGAAAGCGCTTTTTCCGCATCTGATCTTGAAGTTCCGCCGCCCCGGCGGCGTATCACTGGGTAAAGGAAGGATATCCATGACCATCACCTATGAATACGAGGACGCCCTCTATGTTAACCTGACCAACCGCTGCAACTGCAACTGCGAGTTCTGCCTGCGCCACGGCAAGGCCCAGGGCTCCATCTACACCGAAGATTCCCTGTGGCTGGAGCACGAGCCCTCCCGCCAGGAGGCCATGGACAGCTTCCTCAGCCGGGACGTGTGCTCCTATCGGGAGATCGTCTTCTGCGGCTATGGTGAACCCACTTATCGCTTAGACGACATCCTGTGGCTGGTGGACCAGCTGAAGGCCCGCTTCGGGGACAAGCTGCCCCCGGTGCGCATCAATACCAACGGCCACGCCAACCTGATTTTAGGCCGGGACGTGTGCCCGGAGCTGAAGGGCCGCATCGACACCGTGTCCATCTCCCTCAACGCCATCACCGCCCAGGAGTATGTGGCCCTGTGCCACCCCGTCCAGGGGGAGGCCGCCTATCAGGCCATGCTGGACTTTGCCCGGGAGAGCAAGCAGTATGTCCCCCACGTCATCCTGACCATTGTGGACAAGGACAAGACCCCGGAGGAGATCCAGACCTGTAAGGACATCGCCCGGGACCTGGGGGTCAAGCTGCGCATCCGCAGCTTCATCGACTCCTGAGTATTTCTGTAAGCAGATAAGACGCGTCAGTGGACCAGGCCAAGCTCCTCCCGGACCTCCCGCTCGTTGTCGGCGGAAAAGCAGAAGCGGCCCGCGCCGTCGTATACCTCGATGTGCTCCCGCACCCAAACCAGTTCGTATTCCATGCTCCCGTTCCCCTTTCCGGTTTTGATGGTATCAGTATACCGGGGGCGCTGTCCCATAAACCGGACTGCCGGACTGTGCTGGAAGCATAAAACAGCATAAAAAATCCTGTGTCCGACTTGGACACAGGATTTTTTTGTTCTCTTACTTGTTGCTCCGGCGCCAGATGTGCATCTTCTCGGCGTCGGCGATAAGCTGCTCCCGGAAGTCGGGGTGGGCGATGGAGATGATGGCCTCGGCCCGCTCCCAGGTGGACAGGCCCTTCAGGTTGATCATGCCATACTCGGTGACGATATAGTGGACGCAGGAACGGGGGTCGGTGACGATGGAGCCGGGGGTCAGGGTGGGGACGATGCGGCTCTTCACGGTGCCGTCCTTGCCGGTGACGGTGGAGGACATGCAGATAAAGCTCTTGCCGCCCTTGGACTGATAGGCGCCCATGGCAAAGTCCAACTGGCCGCCGGTGCCGGAGATGTGCTTCAGACCGGCGGACTCGGCGTTCACCTGGCCGAACAGATCCATGTCGATGGCGTTGTTGATGGAGATGAAGTTGTCGATCTGGCTGATGACGTGGACGTCGTTGGTATAGTCCACAGGGGCGCCCATCACGTCGGGGTTGTGGTCCATATAGTCATACAGCTTTTGGGTGCCGGCGGCAAAGGCGAACACTTGGCGGCCCTTGTCCAGCTGCTTGTGGCGTCCGGTGATCTTGCCCGCCATGGCCATGTCCACAAAGCCATCCACATACATCTCGGTGTGGACGGACAGGTCCTTCAGGTCGGACTGGGCGATCATAGAGCCGATGGTGTTGGGCATGCCGCCGATGCCCAGCTGCAAACAGGCCCCGTTGGGGATCTGGGGCACCACCAGGTTGGCCACGGCCCGGTCCACGTCGGTGGGCTCGCCGCCACCGCCCAGCTGGGCCACGGGGGGATTCTCGCCCTCCACCACCATGTCCACGTCCTTGATGTTGATCTCGCAGCCGTTCAGGCCATAGACCCAGGGCAGGTTCTCGTTGACCTCCAGGATGATGACTTTAGCCCGGTCCAGCATATCGGCCAGGTGAGAGGCGGCCAGACCATAGCTGAAGTTGCCGTGCTTGTCCATGGGGGTCACCTGGATCATGGCCACGTCCACGGTCAGGTTGTCCCGATAGAACCGGGGCAGCTCGGAATAGCGCATGGGGGCGAAGAAGCCCATGCCCTTGGAGATGATCTTCCGGTCAATGCCGCTGCAATGCCAGCTGTTCCAGGTGAAGTGGTCCCCGGCGTCCTCGGCCTTGGCGATCTCGGGCATCCACATGGTCACGCCGCCGCGCACCTTCACGTCGTGCAGCTCATCCTTCCGGGCGGCCAGGGCCTTGTCCAGGGCCACGGGGTGGTTGGTACACCAGCCGTAGTCCACCCAGTCGCCGGACTTGATGACCTTTACCGCCTGGTCGGCGGTGGTCAGCTTCTGCTGATACAGTGCCTGATAGTCCATGTTCGTATCCTCCGTATCTGAATCAAAATTTTGTGGTCTGCTTATTTTTTAACGGCCCACGTTGATATAGAAGGGCTTCATCAGGCTGGGCTGCTCGGTGGAGTCCTTCTGCTGGCGGTGGGGCTCCGGGGGCAGGCCCCGCTGATAGCCGCCCCGGCTGCGCTTTTCACGGGGGGCGGTGCGGTCCTTCCGGCCCTGGCGGGCATTTTTCTCGCCCTTGGCGGCCTTTGCGCTCTTGCCATTCTTGCCAGCCTTGCCGTTCTGGTCCTCCTGGGCGGCGGGCTGCTGCTTGGGGGCGCGCTGGGTCTGGGCGGAACGCTCCTGGCTCTTGTGGGCGGGCTTTTTGCGCTTGCTGCGGCGGCTTTGCTCCTGGCCGCCCAGGGTCAGGGGCCGGGGGGCCAGCAGGCGGGCGGTGGCGTCCATGATCACGTCGCTGTCCAGGGGGTTGGGGCGGTGGAACTCGGTGCGGGGCATGGCGTCCCCGGTGTCCATCAGCGTCCCGGAGCGCACGCCCCGGCGGGGCCGCTTCTCCCGGACGGGCTGGCGCGCTTCGACCTCGGGCTCCATCACCTGAACGGTCTCGGCGCTCTCCACCTGGGCCTGGGCCTTGCCCCGGCCTCTGCGGCGGCGCTTTTTCGTGCTGGGCTGGGCCTGCTCCAGGACTTCTACAGCCTGGGCCTGCTGCTCCTGCTGGGCCTGGCGCTTCTCCTTGGCCGCGGCCTTGGCGGCCTCGTCCCGGGCTCGGCGCTTCTCCCGGGCGGCGGCCCGGGCCTCCTGGTCCTCCTCGTTGACGATGCGGCCATGCTTGTCCCGCTTGGGGGCCTCGAACACCTCCATGGGATAGGGGTGGTCCTCCACCACGGGCAGCTGCTTTCCGATCAGCTTTTCAATGTCCCGCAGCAGGGGCTTCTCTCCAAAGTCGCAGAAGGCGATGGCCTGGCCCCCCCGTCCGGCCCGGCCGGTGCGGCCAATGCGGTGGACATAGGTCTCGGGCACCTCGGGCAGGTTATAGTTGAACACGTGGGACAGCTCTTCAATGTCCAGGCCCCGGGCGGCGATGTCGGTGGCCACTAAGCAGCGGATGTTCCCCGCCTTAAAGTCGGACAGGGCCTGCTGCCGGGCGGTCTGGCTCTTGTTGCCGTGAATGGCGGCGGCGGACACCCCCGCCTTCTCCAGGTCCCGGGCCACTTTGTTGGCCCCGTGCTTGGTGCGGGTGAACACCAGGGCGTTCTTCACCCCCAGCTGCCCCATCAGGTGGGTCAGCAGGCGGGTCTTGTTGTTCTTGTCCACAAAATACACGCTCTGCTCAATGGCCTCCACCGGGGAGGAGATGGGGTCCACCGCCACCCGGGCGGGGTCGTGGAGCAGAGAGTTCACCAGATCGCCGATCTCCGGGGGCATCGTCGCGGAGAAGAACAGGGTCTGCTTCTGCCGGGGCAGCCACTTGAGTATCTTCTTCACATCGTGGATAAAGCCCATGTCCAGCATCCGGTCCGCCTCGTCCAGGACGAAGATGTCCAGATCGTCCAGACTGACAAAGTCCTGGTCGTGGAGGTCCATCAGCCGCCCGGGGGTGGCGACAAGGATGTCCACGCCCCGGCGCAGGGCCTCCACCTGGGGGTTCTGGCCCACGCCGCCGAAGATGACGGCGTGGCGCAGGGACAGATACTTGCCATAGGCCTCAAAGCTCTCGCCGATCTGGATGGCCAGCTCCCGGGTGGGGGTGAGCACCAATGCCCGGATGGGGTGGCCGGAGACGGTCTGGGCGGAGAGCCGCTGGAGAATGGGGGTTGCGAAGGCGCAGGTCTTGCCCGTGCCCGTCTGGGCGCAGCCCAGCACGTCCCGGCCCGCCAGGGCGGGGGGAATGGCTTTCTCCTGGATGGGGGAGGGGGCGTGATAGCCCATCTCCCGCAGTGCGTTTAAAATGGGGGCGTTCAGCCCCAGCTGTTCAAAAGTCATGCGATACTTCCTTTTCTGCTCGTCCCGGACACGCTCCGGGCGCGCTCATTCAGGCGGAGAATTTTTGCTCCGCCCGGCCCACGTTTTCCCTGTGGGCTGGGGTGTTGTCAGCGCGAAAGCTCACGCAGCCGCTCCAGCACCAGCCGGGCGGTCTGAGCCAGCGTCTGTCCGCCGCCGCAGTCGATGACCAGGTCGGCGTATTTGTCATACAGGGGGGCGCGATAGGCCATCACGTCGGCCAGGGTTTGGCCGGGCTGCATGGCGATGCCCCGGGTGCTCAGGTTCTGGATGCGCCCGCTCAGCTCCTCCAGAGGGACCTTCAGATAGACCACGGGGCCCAGGCTTTTCAGATGCTCTGCGGCCTTCTCCCGGCACACGGCGCTGCCCCCGGGGGCGACCACGGTGTTCTGACAGGCGATGGAGCAGACGGCGTCCTCCTCCGCCTGCAAAAAGGCATCCAGGCCCCGCTGGTCCAGGATCTCCTGGAGCAGGGCGTGCTCCCGCTTTTGGATCACCAGGTCGATGTCCAGAAAGTCATAGCCCAGGGCCTTGGCCAGCAGGACCCCCACCGTGCTCTTGCCCGAACCGGGCATCCCGATCAGAACCACATTTTTCACCGTGCGTCCCCAACCTTTGCAGACAAATTTAACTGATATATTATACTATACCCCGATGCAAAAAGAAAGAGACAACGGTGGAAAAATCCCCGCGTTTCCCCACAAAAAACGTCGAAGCCGACCCGGCGGGCCAGAAGTTTTCCACAGACGTGACCAAAAATGTGACAAAACCCGCCCCGCGGCATGTGGAAAGCCGTGGGGCGGGTGGATGTTCAGCTGCCCTGGAGCAGGTTCATGTCCTCCAGCGTCAGGTCGCGGGTATAGGGGTTGATCAGGCGGTTCACTGCCTCCAGAGTGGTGGTGGGGTCCAGAGCATAGCAGTAGGAATAGCCCCGGTAGTGGGCCTCTCCGTTGCCCTGAAGGGTGCAGGTCTCCACGCTGGAGGAGGGGTCCACGTGGATGGCCTGAGAGGCGAAATAGAGCATCTCCGTCACCGACAGGTCGGTGTCCACATACTGGTCAAAAATGTCCACAAAGCCGTTGAGCTTGGTCAGACTGTTCCAGGCCAGGGCCTTCTTGGCCAGAGCCACCAGCAGGGCCTGCTGGGTCTGGGTGCGGCCCACGTCGGTATAGCCAGAGCCGTCGTTGTTCTTGCGGAAACGGGCCACCTCCATGGTCTGCTGGCCGTTTAAGTGCTTCATGCCCTCTTTAAAGTGGATGGACAGGTTCTGATAGGGGTCGTCATAGTTCATGTCGCAGGGAACATAAAAGTCCACTCCGCCCATATAGTCCACCAGGGCGATAAAGCCCTTTAAATTTACTTTGATGTAGTGGTCCACGGGGACGCCCAGGATCTCAGAGATTTCTTTCATCCGCTGCTCCACCCCGCCGGAGCCATAGACCAGCTTGGGGTTCTTCCCGGAGCCCCGATCCACGATAGTATCCCGGGGGACGGAGACCACACCGACTTTTTGGTTGGGCACGTCATAGCTGAACACCATCATGGTGTCCGTGCGGAAGCCGTCTCGGTCTGTGCCCGCCAGCAGGATGTTGTATACCCCATCCCGGCGGACCAGGGCGTTGGGGTCTGTGGGGGTGGAGATATCGGCAGAGACGTCTGTGCTGCCATCCGGCGCCGTTGTGCTCTGGTCGGGGGCAGACGGTACCTCCGGGGGACGGATGGCGAACCTGGCCACCCCATAGCCCACCACGATCATGGCCGACAGCACCACCACCAGGCGATAGAGCCAGCTGCACAGCCGCCCCAGGGGGGAGCGGGGGCGTTTGCCCGGGCGCTTGGGGGGACCGGAACGATGGCCGGAGCCGCGCCCCGATTTTTTCCGGGGCGGCGGGTCATCGTCGTAGTCATCGCCGCGATCATCATAATAGCCGCCCCGGTCATAGTCGTCGTAATATGGATCGTCGTAAAACTCGTCATCTTCATAACCCCGGCGGGAGCGGCCCTGGGGCTTCTTGGCCGGAGGGGCCTGGCGCTTGCCGCCCCTGCGGACGCTGATATATCTCTCTTCCAGGTCGTTCCCCTCCCCGTTGGTTTCCATAAATACGGACTGCTTTCCCAAGTATAACGGTTTCCGCCCGCCCAGGCAAGAGGGCGGGCGGAATTTTATGAAAATTTAAGGATTTGGACGAAGACCGGAATGATCCGCCTTAAAAGACCAGGGCGTGGGTGATCTGAGACAGGCTGTGCACCCCGCACATGGCCATGGCGTCGGACAGCTCGGCCTTCAGCTTTTCGGTGAGCAGGCGCACGCCCTCCGCCCCGCCGCCGTACACGGCGGTGACATAGGGCCGGGCCAGAATGCAGGCGTCCGCCCCCAGGGCCAATGCCCGCAGCACGTCCAGGCCGGAGCGGATGCCCCCGTCTACCAGAATGGTCATCTTGCCCTTTACCGCGTGGACGATGGAGGGCAGCACCTGGGCCGTGGCGGGCACGCCGTCTTGCACCCGGCCCCCGTGGTTGGACACCACGATGCCCGCCGCCCCGGCCTCCAGGGCCTTTCTGGCCCCGGTGGGGGTCATAACGCCCTTGATGATAAAGGGCACCCCGGCGTATTCGATGATCTCCCGCAGCTCGGCCACCGTCTTAGACCCGGCGGGGGGCGTAAGGCCCTTCAAAAAGGGCAGGCCGGCGGCGTCGATGTCCATGGCGAAGACTTTCGCGCCGGAGGCCTTGGCGGCGTCCAGCTTGGCAAACAGGGTGTCCCGGTCCCAGGGCTTCACCGTGGGGATGCCCCGGCCCCCGTTCTCCCCGATGGCCTTGGAGGCGGCGGCGAACACCCCCGGGTCCACCCCGTCGCCGGTGAAGGCGGCGATGCCCGCCTCCACGCAGGCGGGGACCAGGATGCTGTTATATTCCTGGTCGGTGAACTTGTCCCCGTAGTGGAGCTTTACCGCCCCCACCGGCCCGGCGAACACAGGCAGGTCATAGGTCTGGCCGAACAGGGTGAACCGGGTGTCCACGGGCACGTTCTCGCAGATGGTGTCCATGTTCAGCAGCACGTCCTGCCAGGCGTCATAGTTCCGGGCGGCCACCGTCCCCGTCCCCTTGGAGCCAGGTCCGGGCATAACGTTCTTGCAGGCCCTGCCGTTGCACACCGGGCACACCTTGCAATAAGGCCCGCTGCAAGTCCGGGCGTTGTTCAATACTTCCTGATAAGTCATGGTAACACTTCCTTTGAGTGATGAGTTAGGAGTTAGGAGGGATGAGGTTCAGCCTTCGCCCCGCAGGGGAGAAGGTGGCATGGGCGCAGCCCATGACGGATGAGGGGGAGTAACGTGGGTGCATCGGTTGTCGAGCGGGCCGACGCGGAGGTCGGCCCCTACAAGAGCCATCGTAAGTCGGTGTAGGGGCGGACCTCCGTGTCCGCCCGTCGATGACCACCGCACCCACGAGGCCCGCCCTCATCCGCCCCCTGGGATGGGGAAGGCTAAACCAGGTTCACCCGCACACATCCAAAATGACCTGGGCAAACATCTTGGCGCTGAGCACCAGATCATCCAGAATAGCGAACTCGTCCGGCTCGTGCATCCGGTTGTCCACGCCGGGCATGGCGCAGCCGAAGGCCACGCCGCCGGGGATGTCGTGGACATAGGTGCCCCCGCCGATGGCCAGGCACCGGGCGGGCAGACCGGTGTAGTCGTGATAGACCCCCAGCAGGGTCTGGACGAAGGGGTCATCCTCGGGCACGCAGTGGGGCGGCACCAGGCCGGGGTCGGCCACCTCCGCCCCCAGGGGAGAAATCGCATCAGACAGGCGGGAGAGCAGCTCCTCCTCTTTCGCGCACAGGGGGAAGCGGCAGTCAAACTGGGCGGAGAAGCCCGTCTGATTTAAGTCCAGCACGCTGAAATTCAGGGTGAGGGGGCCGGAGGTCTCGTCCGCGCAGGCCAGGCCCAGGGCCTTCCCCTGGGTGTCCCCGTGGGGGAACAGGGCGGCCAGACCACGAATCATTTGGGCGGAGGGGCTGTCGGCCAGGGGCAGCGCGGCCAGGACAGACAGCAGGGCAGTGAGGGCGTTGTTGCCCTTCTCCGGCTGGGCCCCGTGGGCCCCCGTCCCCAGAGCGTAGAGGGTCAGGCCCGCCGGGGTGCGCCCCAGCTGGAACTCCACCCCCGTGTCCCGCTCCGTCTGGCGGATCACCGGGGCCAGCTTGGCGGGGGACAGCCCGGCGATTGTCGCCCGGGCCTGCTGGGGCACGGCGTTGTGCCGCTGTCCGCCTACCACGGACAGCACCCGCGCCCCCTCCTTCTGCCGGGGCCAGCGCCCCCGGAACACCGGGGCGAAGCGGCCCTTCTCGATGTTGATGACGGGAAAGTCCCCGTCGGGGGAGAACACGTGGGGCGGCGGGGCCTCACGGGCGAAGTAATAGGCGATGTCCGCACTGCCGCTCTCCTCGTCGGTGCCCAGGATCAGGCGGACGTTTTTATGAAGCTCGGGCCGGATGGCCTTCACCGCCATCATGGCGTACAGGGCGGCCACGGCGGGGCCCTTGTCGTCCGCCGTGCCCCGGCCATAGAGCTTCCCCTCGTGCTCCGTCACGTCGAAGGGGGGATAGGTCCAGCCCGTGCCCTGGGGCATCACGTCCAGGTGGGCCAGGATGCCAAGCTCCGTGGGGGCGTCGTTCAAGTCCACCACCCCCACATAGCCGTCCACGTTCCGGGCGGCAAAGCCCTCCCGGCGGGCCAGGGCCAGGGCGGCGTCCAAAGCGGCGGTGGGGCCGGAGCCGAAGGGCGCGCCGGGACAGGCTTCCCCCTTCACGCTGTTCACGCGGACCAGGGCGCGGATGTCCTCCACCATAGAAGCGCGGCGGCGGTCAAAAAACAGGTCTAATTGTTCATGGTCGGTCATGGGTATGCCCTCCTTCACGTTTATACCCCCGTCAGATCAAAGGGCGGGGTGTACTCCTCCTTGGCGGAGGTGCGCTCCTGGCAGAAGCCGTCCAGGCCAAGATTGCGCATATAGTCTGCGGCGGCGTTCATCTCTCCCCGGCGCAGGCGGCGGTCCAGTTCCGGCGTATTCGTCAGGTCCCCCCAGGGGGTGTATTGGCTCATGAGGGAGAAGAGCACCGCGTGGGGCGGGAACCGCCCGGCCACATAGTCCATCACCGCCTTGGCCCCGTTCACCTGGCCGGGTAAGATCAGGTGGCGGATCACCGTTCCCCGGACCAGCAGGCCCTTTTCGTCATATTGACAGGGTCCCGTCTGGCGGACCATCTCCTCAATGGCCGCCTGGGCCACCTGGGGATAGTCGGCGGCGGCGGAGTATTTGGCGGCAGTTTCAGCGTCTAAATATTTCAGGTCGGGGAGGTAGATCTGAATTTTCCCCTCCAGCCCTCTCAGCGTCTCCACCCGGTCATAGCCCCCGGAGTTCCACACCGTGGGCACGGGCATGGGGTGCTCCGTCAGCAGCTTGGAAACTACATGGGCATAGTGGGTGGGGTTGACGAAATTCAAGTTGTGGGCCCCCTGGGCGATCAGCTCGTGGCAGATGTCCGCCAAGCGCTCCAGCGTGATGGGGCGGCCAAAGTCCCGGTGGCTGATCTTCTCGTTCTGGCAGAAGACGCAGCCCAGGGAGCAGCCGGAGAAGAAGATGGTCCCAGAGCCCCGGCTGCCCGAGATGGGCGGCTCCTCCCACATGTGCAGGGCGGCCCGGGCCACCACCGGCCCCTCCGGCATCCGGCACAGGCCCGCCCCCTGGGTCTCGGTGCGCAGCGCAGCGCAGTTTCTGGGGCACAGGCGGCAGATCATGGGGCGGTCCCTCCTTCCGACTCTGTCTTTGCCAGCCGCCGCTCCACCGCCGGGGCGGCAAACTGAAAGGCGTTGGGCAGGGCATAAATTTCCCGCAGCTGGCTCAAATCGGCCCACACCCACCCCGGGGGCAGCCGGTCTCCGGGCAGCTCTCCCGCCAGGGCGGTGAGGTGCCACTCGATGTGGGTGAAGATGTGCTTGCCCACGGCGGCCAAAGTTAGACTCTCCGGCTCCAGGCCCCATTCCTTCAGGGGGTCGGGGCTGTCTGAAAGCTCGTTGGGATACTCCCACAGCCCGGCCAGCAGGCCCTTCGGGCTGCGGCGGCGGAGAGCCACGGCGTTTTCATGAAACAGGAGATAGACCCTCCGGTCCTCTATCCGGCGGGGCTTTTTGGGGGCCTTTACCGGGATGCGGTCTGTGGTCCCCTCCAGATGGGCCAGGCAAATGGACGCGGCGGGGCAGCGGGCACACTGGGGCACCCCGTTGGGCAGACAGACGGTGGCCCCCAGCTCCATCATGGCCTGGTTGAACGTCCCTGGGGCGTCCACAGGGATGATCTCCGCCAGGGCCGCCGTGATCTTTTTCTTCATGGCGGGGGAGGTGATGTCCCCCTCGTCCCCGGTGATGCGGGCGGTGACCCGCAGCACGTTTCCATCCACCGCGGGCACGGGCAGGCCGAAGGCGATGGAGGCAATGGCCCCAGCGGTGTAGTCCCCCACCCCGGCCAGGGAATGGATGTCCTCATAGGTGCTGGGGAAGACCCCGCCGAAGTCGTCCATGATCTGCCGGGCGGCCTTTTGCAGATTTCTGGCCCGGCTGTAATAGCCCAGCCCCTGCCACAGCTTCATCAGCTGGTCCTCTGGCAGGGCGGCCAGGGCCGCCGGGTCGGGGGCGGCGGCCAGAAAGCGGCGGTAATAGTCCAGCACCGCCGCCACCCGGGTCTGCTGGAGCATGATCTCTGACACCCACACCCCATAGGGGGTGGGGTCGCTGCGCCAGGGCAGCACTCGAGCGTTGTCCCGATACCACAGCAGCAGGGGGATGGGCAGTTGTTCTAGTTGCGTCTGCGTCAAAATAGGGGCCTCCTGTTTCGGGGAATTTCCCCGTTATTATACGCCAAACCCCGCCCCATGGCAACGAGGGGGCAGAGAAAAAGACGGGCAGCCCGCTCATTTTCAGAACGGCTGCTCGTCTTTTTGTTATTTTGGTTTGTCCCCGCGCCTTACTCCGCCGAGATCATGTAGTAATACACGGGCTGGCCGCCGGACAGGAGGCTGACCTCCGCGTTGGGGCAGGCGGCGGTGAAGATGGCCTCGGCCTTTTGGGCCTGCTCCTCGGTGACGTCCTCGCCATAGAAGATGGAGATGAACTCCGCGCTCTGGTGGGCCTCAGACCGGGCCAGGCGGTCCAGCAGGGCGTCCAGGTCCTGGTCGGTGCCGAAGAGCTGGTGCTCCTCCAGGGCCAGATAATCCCCCTGGTGGATGGCAAAGCCGTCGAAGTCAGAGTCCCGGGCGGCATAGGTGATCTCGCTGGTGCGCACCTTTTGGAAGGCATCGGTCATGGCGGCGGTGTTGACCTCCTCCTCCGCGTCCGGGTCGGCCACCAGCATGGCGGCCACCCCCTGGGGCACCGTCTTGGTGGGCAGGATGACCACCTTCTTGTCCTCGCACAGGGGGACGCACTGCTGGGCGGCCATGATGATGTTCTTGTTGTTGGGCAGGATATAGACGATCTCCGCCGGGGTGGCGTCCACCGCCTTCAGGATGTCCTCGGTGGAGGGGTTCATGGTCTGGCCGCCCCCCACCAGGCCGTCCACGCCCAGGTCCCGGAACACGTCCTCCAGACCCTGACCGGCGCACACGGCCACATAGCCGAACTTCTTCTCCGGCGCGGCCTTGGCCGGCTGCTGGGCGGACTCGCCCTTCTCCAGTTCCTCCTCGATGGCGGCCAGGTCGTCGGTGCTCTGCACGTGCTTGCCCGCGGCCAGGTCGTCGGCCTGGGTGCGCATGTTCTCGATCTTGGCCAGCTCCAGGGTGCCGTATTTCTGAGACTCGGTGAGAGCCTCGCCGGGGATGTTGGTGTGGACGTGGACCTTAAAGGCCTCGTCGTCCTCGCCGATGACCAGGCTGTCGCCGATGCTGTTGAGATAGCGGCGCAGGGGCTCCAGGTCCACGTCGGCGGTCTTCTTCCGCACGATATACACCGTGTCAAAGGCAAAGGTGATCTCCTCGGCGGCCATCATCTCAAAGTCGGCCTTGTCCGCAGGAGCGGACGCCTCGTCCTCGTCAGTCTTCGGCATGGGCTTGCCCTGAAGCTCGTCCAGCATACCCTGGAGGATAACGAGAAAACCCTTGCCGCCGGCGTCTACCACGCCCGCCTTTTTCAGCACGGGGTTTTGGTCGATGGTGTGGTCCAGGGCAACACTGCCCTCTTCGATGGCGGCCTGGAGGACGGCCTCCAGCCCGGCGTTCTCCCGGGCGGCTCCGGCGGCCCGGGCGGCGGCCATGCGGGAGACGGTGAGGATGGTGCCCTCGGCGGGCTTCATCACCGCCTTATAGGCGGCGGCCACGCCAAAGTCCAGGGCCATGGCCAGGTCAGCCCCGTCCATGGTGGTCTTGTCCCGCACCGCCTTGGCAAAGCCGCGGAACAGCAGGGACAGGATGACGCCGGAGTTGCCCCGGGCGCCCCGCAGCAGGGCGGAAGCGGCGGCGTTGGCCGCCTGGCCCACCCCCTCGTGCTGCTTTTTCTTCATGTCCTGGGCGGCGGCCCCGATGGTCAGGGTCATGTTGGTGCCCGTGTCCCCGTCGGGCACGGGGAACACATTCAGGTCGTTGATGGCCTGTTTCTGGGCGTTGATGGCGGCATAAGCGTGGATGACCATTCGCTGAAATGCCGCCGCGTCTATCGTCTGAATCATAGTTGGCATTGTTCCTTTCTACGGATGATCAAAACCGCATGGAGTCCACGTATACGTCCACCGTGGACACGTCCACCCCGGTGGTGCTGCTGACCACATAGCGGACCTGGCTCATGATGGAGTGGCACACAGCCGTCAGGTTCACGCCGTTTTCCACGATGATGTGCAGCTCGATGGCCACGGTGCCGTCGTCGTTATAATAGACCTTCACGCCCTTGGCCATGGATTCCCGCTTGAGAAGATGGACCAGCCCGTCGGTGGTGGAGCGGACCGCCATGCCCTTCACGCCATAGCAGTTGGTGGCGGCGCTGCCGGTGACGGCGGTGAACACCTCGCTGCTGATGCGGATCTCGCCCAGATCGTTTTGCAGTTTCATAGGTCGATACCTTCCTTTCGCTGAGGATGGGAAACATCACAGATATACAGCTTATATTTTATTCGATTTTCTGGAAAAACACAAGCATTATTATTGGCCTGTTTTGGGGCGGGCCGCCGCCGGAAAAACAGGCGGAAAAATTCATGGATATTTTATTTTTCAAACCCGTCTGCCTGTGCTATAATATGGGGTAAAGTTGGGCAAATTTGCCCCCGCGAAACGAGGATATCTGACAGGGAGGGAAACCTGATGAAAAATAAAGTGGTCGTGACCATCGCTGACCGGGACTATACCATGGTGGCCGTGGAGGACGAGAACTATGTGCGCAAGTGCGCCGCCCACGTGGACCAGCAGCTGCGGGAGATCGCCAACAGCCGCATCTCTCAGGCGGACGCCGCCGTGCTGGCGGCCATGAACATCGCCGACCAATACTTCCGGGAGCAGGACGCGGCGGAGAATCTGCGCCGCCAGATCAAGGACAACCTGGAGGAGGTCAACCAGCTGAAGATGGAGCTGTCTGAGGCCAAGCGGGAGATCTTCAAGCTGCAAAACCGGAAGTAAGCCGGGAAAACACGGGCCGGGCATGGCCGGAAAGGGACTGGTATGCCCAAAAACGGCCCCGGGGAGGAACAAAAAACATGCTGGAGCTATTAGCCCCTGCCGGCTCCATGGAGTCGATCACCGCCGCCGTTCAAAACGGAGCGGACGCGGTCTATTTTGGATATGGAGATTTCAACGCCCGCCGCAACGCGAAAAACTTCTCGGCTGAGGAGGCTGCGGCGGCGGTTTCTTATTGCCACCTGCGGGGGTGCAAGGTCCACCTGACCCTGAACACCCTGCTCACGGACCGGGAGTTGGCCGGGGCCGCGGAAGTTGCCGCCCACGCCAGCGCCATCGGCGTGGACGCGGTGATCGTCCAGGACCTGGGCGTGATGCGTATGCTGCGCCAGACGGTCCCCGACCTGCCCATCCACGCCTCCACCCAGCTGACCATCCACTCCTTAGACGGGGTGAAGCGGTGCGCCGACCTGGGGGCCAGCCGGGTGGTCCTGTCCCGGGAGCTGTCCCGGGACCAGATCGAATACATCTGCCAGCGCTCCCCCATCGAGATCGAGGTATTCGGCCACGGGGCCCTGTGCATGTGCTACTCCGGCCAGTGCTTCTTCTCCTCCGTCATCGGGGGGCGCAGCGGCAACCGGGGCCTGTGCGCCCAGCCCTGCCGCCTGAAATATGGCTGGGGCAACCGGGCGGACAGCTATCCCCTGTCCCTGAAGGACGCCTCTCTGGCGGGATACCTGAAGGAATTGCAGGACATGGGCGTGGCCTGCTTAAAGCTGGAGGGCCGGATGAAGCGGCCCGAGTATGTGGCCATCGTCACCGGCATCTACTCCCGGGCCCTGCGGGAAAACCGGGAGCCCACGCCGGAGGAGCTGGAGCAGCTGGAGCAGGCCTTCTCCCGCCAGGGCTTTACCCAGGGCTATTACCTGGACCAGAAGGGCCCGGACATGTTCGGCGTGCGCCAGGAGGGGAAAGAGCCCCGGGAGCTGTATGCCCAGGCCCGTGCCACCTATGAGAATGGGGAGAACCGGAAGGAGCCTGTGCGTATGTACGCCATGATCCGCCCGGACCAGCCCGCCCAAGTGGCGGTGGAGGACCGGGAGGGCCACGTGGCCCGGGTGGAGGGCCCGGTGCCCGAGCCGGCCCGGAACGTGCCCCTCACCCGGGAGAAGGTGGAGGGCCAGCTCTCCCGCACCGGCGGCACCCCCTTCTCCTGCGAGATGACCGCCGCCCGGGTGGAGGAGGGCCTGTCCCTCCCCCTGTCCGCCCTGAACGACCTGCGCCGCCAGGCCCTGGCCGCCCTCAGCCAGCAGCGGGTGGCCCCGCCGGAGCGGCGGACCCTGCCCTTCCACACCGGAGTGCGGTATGAAAACCCCAAGCAGCCCCCCTGTCTCACCCTGTCCGTCAGTGACGCGGACCAGGTGACGGACCAGCTGCTGCAAGCCGGGCCCGCCCGGATCTATCTCCCCGCCGACGTGGGGGCGGCCCACCCGGAGCTGGCAGAGCGCTGCCAAAAGGCCGGCGTGGAGCCCGCCGTACTGCTGCCCCGGGTGTGCTGGGACCGGGAGCGGGACAAGCTGGCCGGTCAGCTGGCCGCCCTGAAAGAGCAGGGCGTGAGCATCGCCATGGCCGGGACTTTGGGCGTGGCAGAGCAGGCCATGGAGCAGGGCTTTACTGTCTGGGGCGACTATGGCCTGGGGGTGTACAACAGCCAGAGCCTGAAGGAGCTGAAGCGCCTGGGCTTTGCCGGGTGTACCGCCTCCTTCGAGCTGAAGCTGGCCCAGATCCGGGACCTGTCCAAGGCGGTGCCCATGGAGCTGATCGCCTATGGCCGCCTGCCCCTGATGATCACGGAAAACTGCATCGTCTATAACCACGCCGGTCAGCACGTGTGCGGCGACGGCCTGCGCCTGGTGGACCGGAAGGGGGCCCGCTTCCCCGTGGTCAAGGCCTGGGGCTGCCGGAACGAAATTCTCAACGCCAAGACCCTGTTCCTGGCGGACAAGGCCGCCGACTATGCCCGTCTGGGGCTGTGGGGCGCCCGGCTGATGTTCACCACCGAGAGCCCGGAGGACTGCGTGCGCATCCTCCGCCGCTATCAGGGCCAGCGGGGCTGGCAGCCCGGGGACTACACCCGGGGCCTGTATTACCGGGATGTGGAGTGAGAACCGGGTAAATTTCCGTTCAACGCCGTAGGGGCGGACCTCTGTGTCCGCCCGCGATGACCGGCACACCACCGATACTCACCCTCATCCGCCCCTTCGGGGCACCTTCCCCCTGGGAGGGGGAAGGCAATTTTACAAAATCAAAGCGAGGACAACGACATGAAACTGAAGATCAAGGCCCTTTCTCCCAAGATCGGGCAGGAGATACCCGCGCCCTTCTATGCCAGTGCCGGGGCGGCGGCCATGGACCTGCACGCCTGCATGGACGAAGCGGTGACCATCCCCGCCGGGGAGCGGCGGATGATCCCCACGGGCATCGCCATCGCCCTGCCCAGTGCCGACTATGTGGCCCTGGTGTATGCCCGCAGCGGCCTGGGGGTGAAGCACGGCGTGGCCCCCGCCAACTGCGTGGGCGTCATCGACAGCGACTATCGGGGGGAGATCATGGTGGGCCTGCAGAACTCCGGCAAGGAGGACTATGTCATCCAGCCCGCCGACCGCATCGCCCAGCTGATGATCGCCCCGGTGATCCAGGCCCAGGTGGAGCTGGTGGACGAGCTGGACGAGACCGCCCGGGGTGCCGGCGGCTTCGGCTCCACCGGCGCGTGAGACGAACGAGGTGACAGCATGGCAATGATACTGGCGTCCCAGTCCCCCCGGCGGCGGGAGCTGCTGGGGCAGATGGGATTTTCCTTCACCGTCCGGCCCGCCAAGGGGGAGGAGCTGCCCCACCCGGAGCTGACCCCCGCCCAGCTGGTGGAGGAGCTGGCCCGGCAGAAGGCCCTGGAGGTCTCCGCCGAGGCCGAGGCGGACGACGTGGTGGTGGCCGCCGACACGGTGGTGGCCATCGACGGCAAAGTCTTGGGCAAGCCCCACGATAAGGTCCACGCGGCACAGATGCTCTCCGCCCTGTCCGGCAGGGAGCACACCGTCTACACCGGCGTGGCCGTAAAGCGGGGGGAGACCCTGCTGGTGGAGCACGAGGCCACCCAGGTCCGCTTCCGCCCCCTGACGGAGCGGGAGATCGACCTGTATATCCAGACCGGAGAGCCTATGGACAAGGCGGGCAGCTATGGCATCCAGGGCTATGGCGCGCTGCTGGTGGAGGGCATCCGGGGGGACTATTTCAACGTGGTGGGGCTGCCCATCTGCCGCCTGGGCCGGATGCTGGCTCAGGTGGGGGAGGACGCCCTGGCCCAGTGCGCCCAGAAGTGCGCCGAAAAGGAGCGATAAAGTGAAAAACTTTTTCCGGCAAAACGGACTGCTGCTGGTGCTCATCGCCCTGCTGCTGTCTGTCCTCATCGGTGTGGGTTCGGCCCTGCTGGGTGGGAACACCGACCCGTTGTCCAACGTGGTGAACACAGTGGCCTCCCCCATCCGGGGGGGCGTGTCCGCTGTGATGGACTGGGCGGAGGGCGTCTATACCTATGTGTTCCACTATCAGGAGCTTCACGACCAGCTCAGCGACCTGCAAGTAAAAGTGAGCCAGCTGGAGGAGCAGGTCCGCCAGGGGGAGGAGGCCAGCCGTGAGAACGAACAGCTGCGCCAGCTGCTCCAGCTCCAGGCCAAGCGCCGGGACTTCACCTTCGAGTCCGCCCAGGTGACCACCCGCTCCACCTCTAATTGGGAGTCTACCCTCACCCTGTCCAAAGGCTCCGCCGCCGGAGTGGCGGTGGGCAACTGCGTCATCACCGAGACGGGGGTTTTAGTGGGCGTGGTCTCTCAGGTGGGCCTGAACTGGTCCACCGTCTCCACCGTGCTGAACACCGACATCGAGATGGGCGGCATCGTCACCCGCACCTATTCCGCCGGGATCTTAGAGGGCAGCTTCGACCTGATGAGCCAGGGCCGCCTGAAGCTGAGCTATCTGCCCGAGGACGCCCAGCTGGTCTCCGGGGACGAGGTGGTCACCTCCGGCAAGGGGGATGTGTACCCCTCCGGGCTGGTGGTGGGCCAGGTGGAGGGCGTGTTCACCGACCCCTCCGGCATGACCCGCTACGCCGTGGTGCTGCCCGACGTGAAGCTGGACAGCCTGGTGGAAGTGTTCGTCATCAAGGACTTTGACATTGTGGAATGATCCCGTGGAGTAGATTATGACAAGACAAGACCTGATCCATAAGTGGGCGGTGTATGCCCTGGCCCTGCTGCCCGTGTGGCTGCTGGACAGCTGCATCCTGCCCCGGTTCCCCCTGTTCGGGGTCACGCCCATGCTGCTGCCCCTGGCGCTGACGGCGGTGGCCGTGCTGGAGGGCTCCGGGGCCGGGGGCGGCTTCGGCCTGGCGGTGGGCCTGGTGTGGACCCTGTCCTATCCCCTGGGCTGGGGCGGCACGGTCCTGGGCATGACCCTGGCCGGGGCCGCCATCGGCGGTGTGTCCCAATATGTGCTGTCCCAGTCCCTCCCCGGCTGTATGCTGTGCGGGGCGGGGCTGCTGGCCGTGCTGGACGGCCTGCGCATCGCCGGGGCCCTGATCTCTGACCGGGGCGATCTGCCCGCCCTGCTGGAGGTGGCCGTCCCCGAGTGCCTGCTGTCCCTGGTGTGGATGCCGTTTATTTACCTGTTGTTCCGGGCGGTGTATCGGAAAGTGGGCGGGGATAAGCTGGCGTAATTTTTGTTGTCATTGCGAGGAGCGAAGCAACGCGGCAATCCGTTCCCCTCATCCGCCCCCTTCGGGGGCACCTTCCCCCAGGGGAAGGCTTTTAAACCGCAACTTTTCTCTTTTTTGCCGCCTCAGAAAGGAGGCCCCCTCATAGATACCAAACAATTTCAGCGGCGGGTGCTGGCCGTGGTGGTTCTCATGGCCCTGCTGCTCACCGGGCTTGGCTCGGTGCTGTATGACCTTCAGATCAACAACGGCGAGGCCTATCGCCGCCAATCCCAATATAAAATTGCCAAGACCGAGACCGTGGAGGCCGGACGGGGCCAGATCCTGGACCGGAACGGCCGGGTGCTGGTGTCGGACAAGGCGGTGTATCAGGTGAAACTGAACACCTCCCTTATGGGCAAGGCCCAGGAGCGCAATGATGCCATTCTCTCCCTGCTCCAGGTGGCCCGGGCCACGGGCACTCAGTGGGAGGACACCCTGCCCATCTCCCACGAGGCCCCCTTCACCTTCACCACCGACAACCCCTATTACGCCCTCACCGACAATGAGGACGGCACCCAGTCCCGCACTCTCACCCGCCTGGGCAAACTGTGCGTGAAGATGAAGTGGATTCAGGACCCGACGAAAGACCCGGAGCCCGTCTCTGACGAGGAGACCGTCCAAAAAGAACCGGGCTTTTTTGACAAGCTCAAGTCGATCTTCTCCGGCGGGAACAGCGCATCCGATCAGTCCGCCCCCCAGGAAAAAGAGGAGGACACCTCTCTGCCCACGGCGGAGCAGCTGCTGGGCCGCCTGTGCCTGTACTTCGACCTGGCCCAGCAGCCCGAGGAGGGCCAGAGCGCCAACCAGACCACCGCCCTGTCCCAGCTGGACCTGGGCGGCCTGGGCCAGGACCAGGTGCGGGATGCGGCGGGGGTGCTGTATGAGCAGCTGCTGCGCACCAAGGGCGTGAACCAGGCGGCCTATCGCTTTGCCGCCGATGTGAACATCGACTTCATCTCCCGGGTGAAGGAGCTGTCCATCCCCGGCGTGGTCATCGAGGCCACCACCACCCGCCAGTATCACACCACCTACGCCGCCCACCTCCTGGGCCGGGTGGCCTCCATCGACCCGGACGAGTGGACGTCTTACTATAAGACGGCGGACATCGACGGGGACGGGGAGCCGGACTATCAGATGAACGACACCGTGGGCAAGGACGGAGCCGAGCGGGCCTTCGAGAACTATCTCCGGGGCTCCTCCGGCGTGCGGGCCCTGGAGCGGAACACCAGCGGCAAAGTGGTGTCCGAGACCTGGCTCACCGACCCCAAGCCGGGGGACAACGTGGTCCTCACCATCGACCTGGACCTGCAGAGCACGGTGGAGGGCGTGCTGGCCTCCGCCATCCCCAAGCTGAGCAGTAAGGAGGTCCAGGGTGCGGCCTGCGTGGTGCTGGACGTGAACAACGGGGACGTGCTGGCCTCCGCCTCCTACCCCACCTTCAACCTGGCAACTTACGGCCAGGACATCGCCAAAAACGGCGTCGATCCCCTGCGGCCCCTGTACAACCGTGCCCTGATGGGCACCTATCCCCCCGGCTCCACCTTCAAGATGGTCACGGCCATCGCCGGACTGGAGGAGGGCATCATCACCCCCTCCACCAAGATTCTCGACAAGGGCGCCTACACCTATTACCCCGGCACGCCCCCCAAGTGTTGGATCTACCGCCAGCACGGCACCACCCACGGCCTGGTGAATGTGAGCGAGGCCATCAAGGTCTCCTGCAACTACTTCTTCTATGACGTGGGCCGCCGCCTGGGCATTGACCGGCTGGTGGACTACGCCACCCGCTTCGGCCTGGGAGAGAAGACGGGCATCGAGCTGGGGGAGAAGGCCGGCGTCATGGCCAGCCGGGAGTACACCGAGTCCCGGGGCCAGAAGTGGTACGACGGCAACACCCTATCCGTGGCCATCGGCCAGGAGAACAGCGCCTTCACCCCCATCCAGCTGGCCAACTATATCGCCACCCTGGTCAACGGGGGCACCCGCTACTCCACCCACCTGCTGAAAGAGGTCAAGTCCAGCGACTTTACCAACATAGGGTACAGTTATGAGCCCAAGGTGCTCAGCACCATCGACATCCAGCCCAAAAATCTGGAGGCGGTGAAGGCCGGTATGCTGGCCCTGACCTCCGACGGCTCGGTAAGCCGCTATTTCCAGAATCTCGGCGTGAAAGTGGGCGCGAAAACGGGTTCGGCCCAGATCAGCGCCCAGAGCGAGTCCAACGCCGTGTTCGTCTGCTTTGCCCCCTATGACAAGCCGGAGATCGCCATGGCCATCGTGGTGGAGCACGGCGGCAGCGGCTCGGAACTGGGTGCCATGGCCGCCGATATCCTGTCCTATTACTTCTCCGCCAAGCAGACCCAGGACGAGGTGCCCACCGAGAATACCCTGACCCGATAAATGTCTACGGGGGCGCAGCCCCCGCCACAAAAAAGGAGATGCCTAACTATGTCTGAATGTACCCATGATTGTTCCACCTGCAAAAGCGACTGTTCCTCCCGGGACCTGAGAGTCCCGGCCAACGCCAAGTCCAGCATCAAGCACGTCATCGCCGTGGTCAGCGGCAAGGGCGGCGTGGGCAAGAGCACCGTCACCGCCT
>OJPN01000119.1_pt1 | contig 64172 bp, 61 predicted proteins | sample 1598511 | NCBI WGS metagenome assembly OJPN01 (sample SAMN03922485, study PRJEB24848) | human gut metagenome | isolation source: stool sample | host: Homo sapiens | place: Germany | collected 2011-05
GGAGAGGGCTGCCCCCAAATTTTTTCATCTTAGGGATTGACAAATCCTCCCTGATAATTTACAATAAACCCCAGGAACACGGCAGCGGTATTAAGCCGCCCCTGGCCATGACCCGTTGCCCTGTTCCCTGTATGATCCAACCCATCATTACAGGAAACCCTCGGGCTCCTCCCCGGGGGTTTTGTTATTTTGAATTTAAAATGTAGGGCCGCTGTCCCCAGCGGCCCTTTTTTCATCCCGTTTCAGGCGGAAACATTCGTCTCCAGCTCACTCCAGTTCATCCCCGCGCTCTCCAGCGCTTCCCAGGACGCGAACTGCTCCTCCAGCTCCCCCCAGGTGAGAAAGCGGTAAAACCACTCGATCTCCACCTGGGGCGGCACGATCTCCTGGATGATCTGCTTCAGCCGGTCGATCTGCGCCGGGACGCCCACCACGCCGGGAAAGCGCACCCGCACCCGGCCCACGCCCGTCTCGGTGCACTCCGCCGCTACTCCGCAGCCCACGATGGTGTCGTTGATGGCCGCGGGGGTAAAGCTGTCGTCCCCGATGCGCAGCAGAGCCGCCAGGGCCTGGCCCAGCCCCTCCTCCGTCTCCGCCGCCGGGCGGTGGAGCAGCAGCGCCGCCAGCCCCTCCAGCCCCCAGCTCCGGGCCGTCAGCAGGCTGCTCTCCCGCTCCACCTCCTCCAGCGCGCCAAAGGCCCCGTCCAGGGCCTCCCCCGCCGCCGTCAGCTCCCCGCCGTTGAAGGGGGCGTCCACGTCATACACCCCCAGGGGCCGCAGCAGCTCCTTTAAATAGTCCGTGTAGCTCACTTCATCGCCTCCGTCGTCACCCGGCCCAGCTGGGGCAGCACCTCCGGCGACCCGGCCACGTCCTTCTTGGGGGCCACGATGTTATAGTTGGCCACCCCCTCACAGTGATAGATCAGGTCCCCCAGCTCGCTGCGCAGAATGTCCTGGCCCAGCCGCTCCCCGGTGAACCAGTCCTGCAACCTCTGCTTCACCCCCGCCGCCACCTGGGCGAAGGTATAGCCCTCTTTGGGCTTCAGCTGCAAATACATGGTCACCGTAGAGAGGGTGGGCGCTTTCACCTGCACCTCCACGGCGATCTCCCGGCGACTTTGCAGATGGTCCGTCAGCTGAGCCAAAAGCGCCTCGTCCGGCACTCCCGCCCGGGTGGCCGCGATCACGTCTACCGTGCCGATGCCTCTGGGGCGAGGAATGACGCTGGCCGCCGCGATCTGGGGGAAGGACAGGGCCTCCCGCTGATAAAAGGCGGCGTTGGCCCCGTTGGGCAGTCGGCGGAAGCTGTCCATCACCCGCTCCCGCAGGCCCTCGTCCGTCTCCCGGTCCGCCCCGCCGGTGCATGGCTCCGGGTTGGTGCAGGCGGCCACCCCCGCCGGAGCCACCGCCATGACCACCACGCTCCCGGCGGCCACGTTTCCCGCGCTGCCCGCCTCCGCCGCCTGGGCGGGCACGTCCGCCGTCAGCTCTCCCGGCTGGATGGCCCCCTCCTCCGTGGTCTCGAACCGCACCCGGCCCGCCGTCATGCACACCGTGCCCACGGGGATGGTCCGGGCCGCGTCCGCCGTCTCCCCCGCCGTAAAGCGAATGACCCCTGTGGCCGGGGCGGCCTCCTTCCGGGTGATGCCCCGCAGCTGGGCGTGGCGGTCCAAAAACTCCCCCTCCGCCGTTTGGGGCAGCACCTGCCGTCCCGCCCAGTCCGCCTGGACATACAGGCTGTAGACCTGAGCCGCCATCGCGTACAGCCGCGCCGCCAGGTCGCAGCCCTCCGCCGGGCGCATCCCCGTCCGCTGAGCAAAGCAGTCCAGCATCTCCCCGTAAATTTCCTCTACGCTCTTCATCCCGCTCCCCCTTTTGTTATACCGCCGCCGTCACCGTCAGCGGTTGGCCCTTCCACTCCAGGCTCACCGTCACCTCCGCGCCCTCCTCCGTGTCCTGCCAGACCACGTCCGTCACGCTCAGGTCGGTCTCCTCCTCCAGCGCTTGGGCCACATACCGGGCGCACAGCGTCTGCCGCGCCCCCGGCTTCTCCCGGATCACCTCGTGCAGGCGGCTGCCCAGTCCGGGCAGAAAGGGCATGGCCCCCCGCCGCGCCGTCAGGCGGAACAGCACCCGGGCCAGCACCTCCTCCGCCCCGTCGTTCTCCTTCAAACCGCCCGCCCCGTCGGGCACATAGTCCCCGTCTATCAACGTCCGCTCCATGTCGCCATCTCCTCTCAGCTCGTCACCATCTCGCTCAGCACCTGATAGACCACGGCCCGGACATAGTCATGTATCTCCGTGCCGCCCACCTTCACCGTGCCGTACAGATTCACGCCATCCCGGCCCGCCAGAACGCCGCCTCCGCCGCCGGGTGCCGCCAGCCGCACCTCTCCCGGGGCCAATGTCCCGGCCCCCTGCTGCACCCGTCCAATGACGCAGGGCTGCTCCCCCGCCGCCCCCGTCTTCAGCACCAGGACTTTGTCTCCCGCCGCCGGACGCCAGGTCACCCCGCCGGGGCTGTACACCGGCAGCTGCCGCCGCTCGCCCCCCAGGCTCACACCAGCCGGGTCGCCGCCCAGGGTCACCACGCCCAGCTCCGCCGCCGGTTCCCCCTGCTCCCGCCGCATATCCCGTTCCGATATCCACATGCTCCTCACCTCAAACTACGAAATCCGGCGGGGCCAGCTCCAGTCGGGTCCAATATCCCCGGCTGTCCATCCCCACCGTGCTCTGGGCCACCCGATACAGCCCGTTCCGGTCCCAGCCGCTGCGCTGCACCCGCACCAGCTCCCCCGGCCAGGCGGAGAAGGCCTCCCCGATCTCCACCTCCAGCCGGATGCGCTCCCCCTTGGCCCGCTCCAGCTGAAACTTGCCCGTGTACCGCATGGTCTGGAAATTGCTCCGCCCCGGCATGGTCATCACCCGTCGGGCCATGCCCCCCTGGGCGATAAATTCCCCGTCGCTCACCGTCTCCGTCTGGCCGCTGTACCGGTCCCGCACCAGCACCTGGGACAAAACGCCATACCGCCGGTCCCGATAGACAAGCTCCGTCACCGCCGTCCCGTCCCCGATCAGCCGCTCCGCCCTCTCCGGCCAGCCCGTCAGCACCAGCCGCCCCTCCCGGTCAAACCGCGGGGCCACCCCGCCATAATACCGGGCAAAGTCATATACCACCGACCACTCGCTGCTTCCCGTGGCCACGGAAAAGGGGCTCACCGGCGGCAGCTTCGCCCCTGCCGCCGCCTGAATGCCATATGGCCGCACGTGGTCCCGCAGGATGTCCTCCAGCGTCGCCGTGCCATAGTCCTGGCCCAGGGCCTCGTTGTCCAGCAGCAGGGCGGCCATTCCCCGGCCGGACAGCTCCAGAACGCTGCCATTTCCCGACTGCTCCACCTGGCACTCGTCCACCACCCCGGTGAATACCCGCTCCCCCCCGTGCTCGGCCCAAAACCGGGACCACTCCCCCGGCTTCGTCCCGCTGCCTGCCTCCCAGGGGCAGCGCATCCAAAAGCTGTCGCAGGGCGTCCCAGCGGTATACTCCATCCGCCAGGCCGTGGGCTGGGGCAGCAGCCACTGCCGCCCGGCTGTGTCCGTCACATAGCCTCTCACCCCACTCTCACCTCGTCTCCCACGTGGATGAGATTGGGGTTCTTGATCTGGGGATTCATGGCGATGAGCTTGACCAGGGACAGGTCATACTTCTTCGCGATGGCCCACAAACTCTCCCCCTTCACCACCCGGTGATACACCGGCCCGGCGGACGTCCCGCCGCTCTCCCCGCTCTGGGCTCCCGCCGTCTGGGCGGCTAGGCCGGTATACCAGCTGTCGTCCTCCCAAAAGGCAAAGGAATAGCGCACATAGTCCGGCCTGGGCTCCTGCTCCAGCCGCAGGGAGACGAAATAGGCGTTGGCCGTCTGCCACAGGGGGTGGACCAGCAGCCCCGGCCCGTCCTCATAGAACACGTTGGCCAGCTTTCCGAACTGAGCATAGGCGTCCGGCCCCACAAACTCCCCCTCCCCCTCCATGATCCGGTTGGTCCGCCCCAGGTCCTGCAAGTGGAACAGCCCGAAGGGCGTCTTGTTCACCGCCATCTTCCGCTCATAGTCGATGGAATACACCCTGGGATTGTGGGGCCAGGTATAGCCCTTATACCGCATGGGCGATAGCGTCATCTTCTCTCCTCCTCGTCAATACAGGAAAAAACCCCCGTCATACCGGCGGCTGTCCCGCTGAAAGATCCGGTCCAGGTTTCGGGCCTGCTCCCGCTCCGCCGCCGGGTCCTGCCCTCTGGCAAAGGCCCCCGTCCGGCCCGTCTCCGGGATGGTCCCGTCCCAAAACGCCGGGGCATTTCTCCCGTTCCCCACCCCCGGCTGTCCCCAGGTGAGACCTCCGGCTCTCCCGGCCTGCCAGCTCTCCCCTCTGGCTTTTGCGGCCAACAGGTCCGCCCGCTCCCCCTGGGCGCTGTCCAGGACCCGGTCCAGCCGCGCCGTCTCCTCCAACAGGGGCAGCGTCTCCTCCGCCGTCTGGCCTTCTTCCGCCGGGAGAGGCTCGCTCTCTGCCGTCTTCCCCGGTCCGCCGTCCAGATCAGACCGAGCCATCTTCTCAGCCCCTGACGGGCCAGCCACGCCGCCGCTCTCCCCAGCAGCGGCGGCAGAGGTCAGCGCGGCGGCCAGCCGCCTTCTCTGCTCTTCCAAAGCGTCCGCCTGGCCGCTCTCCTGCTCCAGATAGTCGATCATTCGCCGCCCTCCTTCAAGCGGCGGAACCGCTCCAGGTCAAAGGCGGGATTGCTCCCGCCCTCCCCCGGCTGTCCCGCGTCCTCGGGCCTGCCGCACACAGGGCACCGGGCCTGCTCCGCCTTTGCCCGGCAGTCGGGGCACAGCCGACCCAGTTCCTCCTCCCGGTCCAAAAGCCCGTTGGCCAGACACCACAGATAGTCCCGGTCCTTCATCTCCCTGGCCCGCGCCTCGGTTGGCAGGGCGTGAAACTCCCTCAGCACCCGCCACCGCAGCCGTTCTCCCGGGTCACTGCGGAGTTTTTTTTTACGTTCTCCAGCTCCTCCTCCGTCACGTTCAGCCCCGGGTCGCTCTCCCGGCGGAGCACAGACCACCGGGCGGCCAGACTGCCGATCTCCTCCACGGTCAGCCCGGCCAGCACCGCCCGTCCGTCCGAAAAAACAGGACTTTCGTCCTCTTCCCGCTCCAGGGCCCGGGCCAGCAGGCAGGCGTTGGAGCACAATGCCCGCTCCCGGTCCTCCCCCGCCAACTCCCCCGCCTCCCGGCGGGCCTGGAGCACCTCCAGGGCAGACAGCAGCCGCAGCGCCATCCCATTGCCCAGGCTCACCCGCTCCCGCTGGGCCAAGATGGAACCCTCCATGCTCACACCTCCGTCACGATCCGGCGGGAGGCCACCAGCGTCACCTTCTCCAGCACCATGCTGCCCAGGGTGGCGCTCTCCTGAATGCTGCTCCACTGACAGTTGGAATAGATGATCTTCCGGTCCGGCTTACACACCACCAGGGAGAAGCCGCTCAAACTGTAAAAGTCGATGCCGTCCCGAATGGCCTCGTCGGTGGCATACAGCCGGGTCAGCTCCACCACGTGGCTGGTCTGCCCCTCGATGGTGGCCACCGGCTCGGCCTCGCCAAAGGCCTCCACCGCCGTGCTGCTCTTGCTGGCCTTGGCGGAATAGCTCTGCACCACGGCCACCCTGGTGCCGTCCACCTCCAGATAAATGTCGCTGCTGGTGGGAAATCCAGTCATACCCGCTTCACGCTCCCCTCTCTCAAACGGTGATGTGGGCCGTCAGCCAGATCTGATTCAGCCCGTGGGCCACGGTAAAGGAAAAGTCCACCAGACACCGGGCCGGGTCCTGGCTGTCCGCCGTCACCGTCACATTCTCATACCCGGTGATGATCTCCCGGGCTTTCTTGTTCTCCAGCTCCAGCACCACCTGGGCCCGGATGGCTCCCCGGCTCTGGGCCGTGTTCTTGGCCCGCTGGAATTTGGCCCGCAGGGCCCGGCGCAGGGTGGGGATCACGTCGTCCACGATGCGGATGGTGGTCAAGTCCCGCCAGGTGGCGTCTGCCGCCTCCCCCGTGGTGGTCCGGGTGGTCACGCCCCGCACCACGACCATGGTCCCCGCCAGACTCTCCACCGGGGTCACGCCGCCTAAGATCAGCCGGTCCATCTCCCCGTCGTTATACCGCCCGCTCAGACCATACAGGCCAGTGAGCACCGCCCCGCCCAGGGGCACGGCGGGGTCGCTCTCCCCGGCAATGGCTCCGGCCACCGCCGCCGCCACGCCTAAGCCGTCCGTATTCTCCCCGCTCTTGTCCACGCCGCCGGGGGCCACCAGCACCACCCGCTCGTGGTTCAGGGCCTTGGCCCGGACGATCAGCTCATCCACCGTCTCCTCCGCCCCTCCGGAGGCCACGGCGATGCGCTCCCGCCGGTTGGCCGAGGCCGTCTCCACGCTCTCCTTCATGGCCTTCTGCACGTCCCCGTCCGTGCTGTCACAGATCACCGCCGTGACGTCCTCCAGCCCCTCCAGGGCGGCAAAGCCGTCGCCATAGCCCTCGCCGCTGGCAATGGGCACCGCCGCCACAGAACCGGCCCCGTTTTTCAGGGCCAGGCGGATCAGCTCGGCCATGGTCCCCTGACCAAAGGCGTTCACCGCCCCGTCATAGCTGGTCACGATCTTCACCTCGTTGGCCGTGGCCTTAGTGTTCACCGCCACCAGGCCCACCTGCTTGCCCCCGCCGCTGCCGCTGACCACAGAAGAGGCATCATACGCGGAATAGACCCCCGGTCTCTGATGTACCGTCACATTCATCCTTTCAATCCACCTCGCACTTCAATTTCCGAAAATGCCGCCGCAGGCTCCTCTTCCCCGGTGAGACAGACCACGCACACCGCCCGCACGCTCCGCCGCAGCAGCCGCGCCTTGCTGTCGTGCTCCGTCTCCCCGCAGGAAAACTCCCGGATGCTCACGCCCTCCGGCCCGCCCCGGACCAAGGCCCTGGCCAGGCGGAACAGGGCCGTCTCCATGGCCGCCCCCTCCGTCTCCTCCGGGGCATACAGGTCCAGTCCCAAGGTCAGCTCCGCCTTCCGGCCATACAGCTCCGTCCACTGTCCTCTGTCCCGGTCAAACCGCTCCCCCAGATAGTCCTGAAAGCCCGCCGGGCCCACCTGACACTTTCTCACGCTCACCACCGCCGTGGGCCGGGTCAGTCGCTCCCGCTCCCGGCCTGTCCAGGCGGTCATGGCCGCCGCTCCCCGGGCGGTGAGATAGTCCGCCATGGCCTTGGGGATATGATCCAGTTCCAGTTCAGCTCCCCCTCTCCTCGTCCATGGGCCGCAGGACCCCCTGCCAGAACAGCCCCGGCCCGATGCTGTGGGCCGCCTGCACCATATAGCGCTCCTGGCCCAGGTCTACCCGTCCTCCCTCCTCCAGGGGGACCGTTCCCGGGCCCAGATACAAAAACTTGTCCTCCCGCCGCAGCCCCAGGGGGGATGGGACCCGCTGGTCCTCCCCCCGCTCCGCCAAAGGCTGAACAAAAGCCCGGGTCTCCGCGCCCTCGTCTCCGCTCTTGGGGAAGACGATAACGTCCTGGCCATACCGGGCCAGGATCGCCCGCCAGTGCCTGGCCAGTCCGGCCATTTTTTCAGCCATCAGCCCGGCACCCCCCGGAACACAAATCCCGTCTGCCCCAGCCAGGGGGCCATCAGCCGAAGGGCCTGCTGCCGCAGTCCGCTCCTGCCGCCGCTCTCCCCGCGCAGCTGCATGGACAGCTCCCCGGCAGTAAAGCCGCTGATCTGCCCGCCCCCCTGGGCCGCCTCCAGTCCGTCCATGGCCAGCATGGCCGCTGCCAATGCGAAGCTCCTGCCGCAGTCCTCCGGTTTTACCCCCCGGCGCAGCAGGTGCTCCAGCTCTGCGCTGGCCCCTTCGATCAGGGGGAGGAGCAGGACGTCCTGCTCCTCCCCCGCCCCCATGGCCCTGCACAGCGCCAGGATGTCCTCCCTCATTTCTTGACCTCCAGCACCCGGCTGGCGTCCTTGAACACCTTGGCAAAGCCGCTGATGGTGGTCACGGCGGCCCGCTCCAGCTGCCGGTCGATGAGCTTGTCATACTCCACCGTCACGTCGCTGCCCTGCACCATCTCCAGGGCAAATCGCTTGTCCAGACCGATGGCCGTGCCCGCAGGCAGGACAGAGGTCCGCAGCAGATTGGCCCCCAGGGGGGTGGTCAGCTTGCCCGTGCCCTGGAAATTCAGACCGGTGAGGGGGTTCTGAAACTCGCTGAGCTTCAGCAGCTTCACCATCACATCGCCGGACACCAGCAGGGCGTTCATCTCATAGGGGTCGAACTTGGCCCAAAAGTCCACCAGATCGTCATAGGTCAGCTTGCCCTGGGCCGCCGTGGTGAACACGCTGGCAGCGTTGCCGTTTCCGTCCCCGTTTTTCAGCACGTCCACTGCGTCCTCCAGCTGGGCCCGGGCGATGTGGGCGCCGATCTGCCGCAGGGTGACGGAGAACAGATCCAGCTTCTGATAGCGCACCGCCTCATAGCTGGCCACCAGCATTCTGCCCCGCTTGCGCAGCTTCACCAGGTTGGACTGCACCTGAATGGTGGTGGCGGGGATGGCTGCGCCCTCCTCCACATGGCGCAGCTGTTTGCTGTCGCCCCCGGCCTCTGCGGTGATGGAGCGATAGTCCATGCCGTCAAAGCGGGTCACGGCGGCGGTGATGTGGGGCAGGATGTCCCCCTCCTCCATGCCCTGCCGCACCGAGCGGGCGATGTACTCCGGGAACAGCACGGCGGAATCGGCGGTGCGGAAAAACTTCTCCACCACGTCGCTGCCCGCACCCTTCACCTTGATGTCAAAGCGCTTCAGCTGCCGCTGAAAGGCGTCCAGCCCCTCCAGGCTGGTGCCCTTATACTGCTCGCTGGGGTCCTGCCGCTCCAGCACCTGGCTAAAGCTGCGGCCCGCCTCCTGATACATCCCCTTGTCCAACTTCAGATTGTCATAAGAAAAAGCCATTCGTTTCCTCTCCTTTCCCGATCACAGACAGATCACGGCGGTGCCGTCATCCTTCACATCCGCCACCAGCACCGTCACACCGTCGGTCTCCGCCCTCTTCACGCCGCCGTCGCCGTCCCCGGCCAGCTCCGCCCAGCCCACGGTCAGGGTGTCCGCCGTCTTCACCGTGACAAAGCCCTTCACCTGCACGGCGGCCAGACCAGCCCTGGGCTCCAGGGCCACGCCGCAAAAGGCGTCGCCTGCGGAGCAGGGGCCCACCTGACCGTTGCCCGTCAGCTTCACCACCTGGCCGCCCTTCACGCCGCTGTCGGCCAGAAAAGTAGCCACCACGCTGCCGATGTCCTCAAACGAGATCTTGCTCATACCTGCGTTTCCTCCTTCAATTTCCTGTTTTTATGCTCATCCGCCCACCGGGCGGGTTCTGCTCTCAGATCAAAAAGGCCCCGTCCCGGCCCGTCTCTTTCTGCTCCCGCTCCTCATATCGCAGCTGGGGAAACAGAGGATAGCGCTCCGCCGCCTTCTGCTCCCAGGCCTTCTCCACCTGCTCCAGCTCCTCCGGGGACAGGGGGGCAACCAGCCGCTCCAGGGCCGCCTTGTCCAGCCCCAGTCCGGCCAGCAGACCGAAGCGCACCGCCTCTCTTCTGGCCCGCTCCCCGCTCTTCCGGCCCAGCAGAGCCTCCCGCTCCAGCCGTTCCAGCTCTCCGGCGCACTCCGGGTGCCCCTCCGCCAGGGCCTTCAGGGTATGAAAGCGCCCCTCCATGCCCTTCACGATGCCAGCCGCCGGCTGGGCGGGCACCGCCACAAAGGAAAACTCATAGGCGTCGCTGGCCCCCATCAGCCGGGTAAAGCACAGCGCCCCGTCATACCGCTCCCCCTTCTTGTGGCCGCAGTCGCCATTTCGCCTGTCCGCCCCGCAGATGGAGCACTCACTGCGCTCCACCGCGCAGCCCACGCTCACCTCTTTCTTGATGCCCCCCTCGATCTCCGCGATCAGGTCCCGGTTGCTCTCGGTGCGCATCATATAGGCATAGCCCTTCAGCCAGCAATAGCCGTCCCCGGCCTTTGTCAATTTTTCCGGCTCCCGCACCAGCTCCGTGCGATAGATCCGGGCCGCCTGGCCCTTGGCCGACCACTGGTGGTCAAAAATGCCGCACTTGCCCACAAACAGTCCCGCCAGCTCCTCCAGGGTCTCCGGTTCAAACCGCTCTCCGTCCCGGTCCACCTCATTGTCACACAGCCGCACAGAAAAGGCATACACCTCCTCCGCCGTCAGCTCCCGCCGGGCCAGCCGATTGATCTGCTCCAGCTCCTCCGGTCCCAGCCGGGTCTCCTCCCCGGCCTGAGACGCCTTGGTCACGCGCATAGGCTCCGCTCCCTCCTTCTGTTTTTTAAGTTTTCCGATCCCCCAGCCGGATCTTCTCCGCCTGGGCCCGATACAGTTCCGCCTTGGCCTCCTCCACAATGTCCTGAAGATTGATGTCCTCCCAGTCGATCTTCACGCCGCCGCCAAACCCGTGGAGGCGCACCCACAGCTCCCCGACGCGCTCCAGCGCCGGCTCCACGCTGCGGCGGATGGCGGTGATCTCGCTGGTCAGCAGGTCGGCCTGCTGGGTGCTCATCCGCTCGGTGGACGACCAGGACAGCCCCAGCATAAAGGGCGGGATGCCCGTCCGGGCCACCAGCTGCTCCAGGATCTGCCGCACCGGCACCTGGCTGTCCAGAATGGGGCCGTCCGCTCCGATGACCTTCACATCCACGTCGCCCACGGCCACAAAGTCCCGCACCTGTCCGGCCCGGCCCGCCTGCATGGCCTCTGACCACTCCCCGGCGATCTGCCGACACCGCTCCTGGGCAAAGGCCCCCTCGTCCTCCCCCGGCTTACACACCACCGCAAAGCGCAGGTTGCCCGCCCGCTCCCAGTTCTGTCCCGTGGTCTGAAAGATCTTCAGCAGAATGCCCGCCAAAAAGGGCATAGACCGCAGCATAGACACCCCGCAGGGACAGTCCCCCGTGGGCTGAAGGGGGGTAAACAGCAGCAGCTCCTGCCAGGGCAGCTCTTTCGGCTCCCCCGCCTGACGCAGGCACAGCTTAAAGTCCAGGGGGTTGTCCCCCCGCTTGGCCTCCACCTGCTCCGGGTCGGCGCACAGCACCGCCGCGATGTCCCGCCCGTCCCCGGTGAGGACGATCTCCCCCAATGCGTGGCCGCAGGTGAACAGGTCGTCCAGATACCGGTCCAAAAAGGCCTGGATGCCCCGCTGTCCCCAGCCGATGTTCACCTTCTGAAAAAACTCCTCCAGCCCCGCCTGGGCCGCTTTATCCTCCGCGATCACTTTCACGCCGCCGCACAGCCGCACCAGCTTCCAGATGGCCGCGTCCAGCAGGGGCACCCCCTCCCGGATGGCCCGGTACAGTGCCACCTCCCCGGTCCCCAAGGGGGTATACCGGTCCAGCACGCCGAAGGGATGGCCCTCCCCCTGGCGCACCTGCACCACCGGGGCCGCCCCCCGCCGCTTCTTCCGCTCCCACCACTTCAAAGTGTGACCTCCTCCATTCTCCGTCTTTGCGTCCTTTGGCCCCCTTGTGAAAGGGGGCTGGCATCGCAAAAACTCATCACTCCTACTTCCTAACTCCTAACTCCTCAAAATCTCCCTCTCTCCACGCACCCGGCGTACACGCCTCCGCCCTTCCGCTCCGCCACCGTAGCGGCAAAATAGCGGATCTCATCCATGGCGTGGTCGTTTTCCTTCCTCACCCGGTCCTGCCCGTCCCCCTGCTCCTCCCAGCGGTACAGGGCAAATTCCCGGATGGCGTCGCCGCACCCCGGACAGATCACCAGCTTCCCCGCCTTCAAAAGCCGGGCCGTCAGGCGGATGCCGCTCAGCACCCGGTTGTCCGCCCGCCGCACCCGCCAGCCCCGCCGCCGCAGGGTCTCGATAAAGCTGGCCGCCGCCGGGTCCACGATCACCGCCCGGATGTCCCGGCCCCCGGCCAGCTCGGCCAGGGCGTCGGCATATTCCTCGTCCGTCTTCTGCCGGTGCATCTTCCTGGCGTCGTAATAAAATTCCGCCGTGCGGTACCAAACGCCGTCCTTCTTCCCCCACAGCCCCATAGACGTGGGGTTCACCGTGCCATAGTCGCAGGAGATATACCACTCCTCCAGCCCCTCCGGGGCGGTGTGCACAAAGCTCTCGTCAAAAAAGTCATACACCAGACCCTCCGCGGCCACCCACTCCCCCAGCACGAACCGGCGGTAAAAGGTCCCCTGAAACATGGTCCGATACCGCTCCAGCATCTGGGGGGACAGCCCTGGGTTGTCCTCCATGGAGAAGGGGATGCGCAGCGCCCCCTTCTCCTCCGCCTTTAAGATCCACTCCTGATAAAACCAGTGGGCGGGGGACTCCGGGTTGCAGGAGAACCAAAGCCTGCTCCCGCTCACCGAGCACCGGGCCGCCGCCTGTTCCACAAAGGACCTGGGCATCAGCGCCACCTCGTCCAGCAGCGCCCCCGCCAGGGTCAGCCCCTGGATCAGGGCCGCCGACCCCTCGTCCTTGCCGCCGAACAGATAAAACGTGTTCTTCCGCCTGCCCAGCCGCACCTCCAGCAGATTCTGCGACGTCTTCTGTCTGCATCGAAAGCCCATCCCTTCCAGCAGGGGCAGCAGCTCCTCCAGCAGATTCCGCCGCACCGACACGATGGTCCGCCCGCACAGGGCAAACCGCCTGTTCTGAAAGCGCTGCATGGCCCAGCAGAAAAAGGACAGCCCCGTACACAGCGTCTTGCCGCTGCGCACCGCCCCGTCACAGATGATGGCCTGCTTGTCCCGGTCCGGCGAGCCGGGCCGCCACCAGGTCAGCACCCTGCGCTGCTTGGGCGAAAACTCCATTCCTGTCTCACTTCCCCTCCTCCTGATGCTCCATGGCGCTTAAAAACCGGTCCACCTGGTCCTCCCCGCTGTGGTCGGCGGCGTCCAGCAGCCGCTCCAGCAGCCTGGCCCGGTCCGTGAATTTCAGCTCCACCACGCCGTTGCTCCCCCGCTTGAATTCCGTCAGGGCGTCTAAGTTCATGCCCTCCAGTCCGCCCCACTCCTCCGTGGGGAAGCAGGCCAGCTTCACCGCATCCTCCACCCCGGCGTTGGCCAGCTTCCACATCCTTCGGATGATCTGCTCCCGTCCGGGCGTCGCTCCCTTTGCCACCCTATCCCTCCTCACCCCTGCTTCCCAACCACAAAAAGTTGCACGTTCCCGTCCTCTTTTGCAAAAATTTCTTGAAATTTTTTGTTTCGACCTCTTTTTCCCGCCCCGTGGACTAATCTTGATAGCTGCATAGCCCCTCCAGAAAATTTTTCCCCGCATAGCCCGCCCTGCTTTTTCCTATCCTAGGAACAAACATCCCCATCAAAACAGGAGGGACCCCTATGTATCATCTCTGCCGCCTTTCCGCCCTGGTCCTCAGTCTGGCCATAGCACCGCTTCTCTTCCTGCCCACCCCCGCCGCCGCGGCCAACGAGGACAGCATGCCCCTGGTCCTCTCCTCCGCCTCCGCCCTGCTCATGGAGAAGGAGACGGGGACCGTCCTCCTCCAGCAAAACGCCCACCAGAAGCTGGAGCCCGCCAGCGTCACCAAGATCATGACCCTGCTCCTGGTCATGGAGGCCGTAGACTCCGGCCGCCTCTCCCTGGACGAGCTTGTCCCCGTCTCCGCCCACGCCGCCGGGATGGGCGGCTCCCAGGTCTATTTAAAGGAGGGGGAGCAGCTCTCGGTCTCCGACCTTATCAAGTGCGTGGCCGTGGTCTCGGGCAACGACTGCGCCGTGGCCCTGGCCGAGCGCCTGGCGGGCAGCGAGTCCGCCTTCGTGGACCAGATGAACCAAAAGGCCCAGTCCCTGGGCATGGCGGACACCCACTTTGTCAACTGCACCGGTCTCCCCGCCCCCGGCCACCTCACCTCCGCCTGGGACATTGCCCTCATGTCCCGGGAGCTGATCCTCCGCCACCCGGATATTCAGCAATACACGACTATCTGGACCGACTCCATCCGAAACGGCGCCTTCGGCCTCACCAACACCAACCGCCTGGTCCGCTTCTACGACGGGGCCACCGGCCTGAAAACGGGCTTCACCGCCTCCGCCCAATACTGCATGTCCGCCACCGCCCAGCGAAACGGCATGGAACTCATCGCCGTGGTGATGAAGGCCCCCACCACCGCCCAGCGCTTTCAGGACGCCTCCAGCCTGCTGGATTACGGCTTTGCCAACTACGCCCTGATCACCCCCCAGCCCGAAAGCCCCCTGGCCCCGGTGGACGTGCTCCTGGGCCGGAGCAAGACCGTCCAGCCCCAGCTCCAGCGGGAGTGTCACCTGCTGGTGGAAAAGACCCAGGCCGATCAGGTCACCACCCGCGTCGATCTGGCCCAGGACGTCCAGGCCCCGGTGGACCCCGGCCAGACCCTGGGGGAGTTCCAGGTCTATGTTGGAAATGAGCTGCGGGACTCCGTCCCCATCGTCGCCGCCCAGGGGGTGGACCGGCTCTCCGTCCCCGGCCTGTTCTCCCAACTTCTGCGCCGTCTGCTCTTCGCCGGTTGAGGCGTCGAAAAAACGCCGATAATTTCTCTCCGTCCGGCCCCCCGTCCAGTCAGACGGGGATACATCTCTCGGTCTCCCCGCCCGGTTTACCGCTATTTTACTTGACGGCTCCGCTGCATAGTTGTATAATTTATATAAATAATTCCAGTCGTGTTTGACGCGAAATTGTGCTTTTTCGCACACTTCACTATGGAAATCCCAACCAGAGGTGATTACTTTGTCCAAATATTTAGAAAATCTCACACCCAACGACCTGTTTTTAGAGCTCCAGGCCTTTTCCGACGGCCACTCCGCCCACGCCTGGCGCTGCTTCGGCTCCCACCCCGCCAAAACAGAGGACGGGACCGAGGGCTATCTCTTCCGGGTCTGGGCCCCCAATGCCCCCAAGATCACCCTCATCGGTGACTTCAACCACTGGGACCTCCAGGCCACCCCCATGGAGAAGATCGAGGGCGGCATCTGGGAGGTCTTCGTCCCCGGCCTCCAGCGCTACGATGCCTATCAGTATGCCGTCTTCCAGGCCGACGGCTCCTATGTGGGCAAGGCCGACCCCTTCGCCTTCCACGCCGCCACCCGGCCCGATGTCTCCTCTAAGATCTACGATCTGAACACCGGCTACACCTGGGGCGACCAGGCGTGGATGGACCGCCGGGCCAAGCAGGTACCTTACACCGCCCCCATGAACATCTACGAGTGCCATCTGGGCTCCTGGCGGCGCACCGGCGACGGCGAGTTTCTCAGCTACCGGGACACCGCCTCCTACTTAGTGCCCTATGTGAAGGAGATGGGCTTCACCCATGTAGAGCTCCTCCCCGTCACCGAGTACCCCCTGGATGCCTCCTGGGGCTACCAGTGCACCGGCTACTTCGCCGCCACCAGCCGCTTCGGCATCCCCGATGATCTGAAATACCTCGTCGACCAGCTTCACCAGGCGGGCGTCGGCGTCATCATGGACTGGGTCCCCGCCCACTTCCCCCGTGACGCCTTCGGTCTCTACCAGTTCGACGGCACCCCCACCTACGAATACGCCGACCCCCGCAAGGGGGCCCACGCCGACTGGGGCACCAACGTCTTCGACTATGGCCGCAGCGAGGTCCGGTCCTTCCTCCTCTCCTCCGCCATGTTCTGGCTGGAGGAGTACCACATGGACGGCCTGCGGGTGGACGCCGTCTCCTCCATGCTCTATCTGGACTATGGCCGCAAGGACGGGGAGTGGGTCCCCAACGTCAACGGCGGGCACGAGAATTTGGAGGCCGTGGACTTCCTGCAAAAGCTGAACACCGCCGTCTTCGCCGCCCACCCCGACGTGCTCATGGTGGCCGAGGAGTCCACCTCCTGGCCCAAGGTCACCCACCCCGTGGACCAGGGCGGCCTGGGCTTCAACTTCAAGTGGAACATGGGCTGGATGAACGACATCTGCCACTACATCAAGATGGACCCCTACTTCCGCCAGTTCAACCACAAGGACGTCACCTTCTCCCTGATGTACGCCTTCTCCGAGAACTATATCCTCCCTCTCTCCCACGACGAGGTGGTCCATATGAAGGGGTCTTTCTTCGGCAAGATGCCCGGGGACGACCCGCAGAAGTTCGCCGGTGTCCGGGCCTTCTATGCCTACATGATGACCCACCCGGGGAAAAAGCTCACCTTCATGGGGGCGGAGTTCGCCCAGTGGAACGAGTGGCACTATGAATACTCCCTGGACTGGCACCTGCTCCAGTATCCTCCCCACCGCCAGACCCAGGACTTCTTCAAGGCCATGAACGCCTTCTACCTCCAGCAGCCCGCCCTCTGGCAGCAGGATGACTCCTGGCACGGCTTCCAGTGGCTGTGCGCCGATGACAACACGGCCAACACGATTTCTTTCCTCCGCTGGGACAAGGACGGCAAGCCCCTTCTGGTGGTGTGCAACTTCTCCCCCAACCACCGCAACGGCTATCGGGTGGGCGCGCCCTTCGCCGGCATCTGGACCCCCGTGCTGAACACCGACGATACCCAATTCGGCGGCCAGGGCCTGGGGGACCACGACCCCGTGAAGACGGAAAAGGTCCCCTGCCACGACCAGGCCCAGTCCCTGGTCATCGACCTGCCCCCCATGTCCGCCATGATCTACCGCTGCTCCCGCCGGTTCCCGGTGCGCAAGCCCGCCGCCCCCAAGGCGGACCAGGCCGCGGCCAAAAAGGCCGCCCCCAAAAAGCGCGCCGCCAAGGCTAAGACAGCCGTCGCCCCCGCCCAGGAGACGGCCCCCCAGGCCGCCCTTCCTGAGAAGCCCGCCCGGCAGGCCCTCCCCAAAAAAGAGCCCCAGCAGGCCCTGCCCAAGAAGGAGGAGAAACAGGCCCTCCCGGAAAAGGAGAAGCAGCACGCTCTGCCCCAAAAGCCGGAGCAGACCGCCCTGCCCAAGAAAGAGGACAAGGCCGCCCTCTCCGCCCCGCCCCAGCCCAAAGCCCTGACGGGCCGCAAGTCCACCCCCAGAAAGGCATCTAAGCGCAAAAAGCGCTCCTGATAGCTCCATCGTTTCCAGTGCAGCATCGACCCAGTATTCGTAAGAGGTGACAGTATGAAAAAAGAAGTTGTAGCCATGCTGTTGGCCGGAGGACAGGGCAGCCGCCTCTACGCCCTCACCAGCCACGTGGCCAAGCCCGCCGTCCCCTTCGGCGGCAAATACCGCATCATCGATTTTCCTCTCTCCAACTGCGTCAATTCCGGCATCGACACCGTGGGCGTCCTCACCCAATACCGCCCCCTGGAGCTGAACAGCTACCTGGGCAACGGCCAGCCCTGGGACCTGGACCGGGCCGACGGCGGCGTACATATCCTCCCCCCCTACATGCGGGAGGGGGACCAGGGCACCTGGTACAAGGGCACCGCCAACGCCATCTATCAGAACATCGGCTTCCTGGACCTGTACGACCCGGAATATGTGGTCATCCTGTCCGGCGACCACATCTATAAGATGGACTACACCCACATGGTGGACCTGCACAAAAAGACTGGGGCGGCCTGCACCATCTCCGTGCTGGAGGTCACCATGGAGGAGGCCACCCGCTTCGGCATCATGAACGTGGACGAGCACGACCGCATCTACGAGTTCGAGGAGAAGCCCGCCCACCCCAAGAGCAACCTGGCCTCCATGGGCATCTATGTCTTCACCTGGTCCAAGCTGCGGCAATACCTCATCGACGACGAGGCCGACCCCAACTCCTCCAACGACTTCGGCAAGAACATCATCCCCAATATGCTCGCCGCCGGAGAAATTCTTACCGCCTACCGCTTCCAGGGCTACTGGAAGGACGTGGGCACCATCGACTCCCTGTGGGACGCCAACATGGACATGCTGGCCCCCCACAACTCCATCGACCTTCACGACCCGGAGTGGCCCATTTACGCCCGCTCCCCCATCAAGCCCCCCCACGCCACCGGCCCCCACGCGAAAATTTCCCACTCCCTGGTCACCGGCGGCGGCCAGATCGACGGCACCGTGGAAAACTCCGTCCTCTTCCACTCCGTTGTGGTGGAGGAGGGCGCCCGGGTGCAGTATTCCATCCTCATGCCCGGCGCGGTGGTCAAGGCCGGGGCCGACGTGTCCTATGCCATCGTGGCCGAGGACGCCGTCATTGAAGCAGACGCTCATGTAGGCTCCGCCCCGGACGACAGCCCCGACTGGGGCATCGCCGTGGTGGCCGGCGGCGTCACTGTGGGCCAGGGTGCCACCGTGGCCCCCCACGCCATGATCCGCGAAGATGTGAAAGGAGGCGAGCAGGCATGAACGACCTCCACGGAATTCTCTTTGCCTATCGCGCTGATACCAACCTGGGGGAGCTGACCCGTCCCCGCAACACCTGTTCTCTCCCCTTCGGCGGGCGCTACCGCCTCATCGACTTCATGCTCTCCAACTATGTCAACGCCGGCATCTCCGACGTGGGCATCATCGTCCACCAGAGCTATCAGTCCCTCCTGGATCACCTTGGCTCCGGCAAGGACTGGGACCTGAGCCGCAAGCACGGCGGCCTGCGCATCCTGCCCCCCTTCAGCTATGCCCGCCGGGGCGGGGACTACCGCGGCCCCATGGACGCCCTGGCCGGGGTGCCTGACTACTTGAACAACATCCGCCAGGACTATGTCATCATGGGCCGGGGCGATCTGGCCCTGAACCTGCCCGTGGCCGACGTGTTCCAGCAGCACCTGGACTCCGGGGCCGACGTCACCATCGTCTGCACCCCCACCCTCCGGGGCGCCCCCCGCTCCTCCGAATATGTGGAGGTCAGCGAGTCCGGCCGCATCACCGACCTGTCCATCCACCCCACCGCCGCCGACCAGTCTCTGGAGTCTCTGGAGCTCTATGTCCTGTCCAAGCAGCTGCTGCTGAGCATGGTGGACTACTGCGCCGCCCACGACGTCACCGACTTCAGCCGGGGCGTCCTCCAGCCCCGCCTGGACTCCCTCAAGCTCATGCCCTATGTCCACCAGGGCTATGTGGGCCGCTTCCAGTCGGTGGATGACTACTACCACCGCTCCATGGACCTGCTGGACCCCGCCGTCCGGGCCGACCTCTTCAACCCCCAGCGGCCCATCCGCACCAAGGACCAGTCCAACCCCTCCACCTACTATGGCCCCGACTCCTCCTGCGTCTGCTCCCTGGTGGCCGACGGCTGCCATATCGAGGGCCAGGTGGAAAACTCCATCATCTCCCGCGGCGTCACCATCGAGCCGGGGGCCAAGGTGGTCAACAGCGTCCTCATGCAGGGCGCGGTGGTCAAGGCCGGGGCCTCTCTGGCCTATGTCATCGCCGACAAAAAGGTCACCGTGAACCAAGGCCGCATGCTCATGGGCCACAGCACCTATCCCCTGGCCATCGCCAAGGGTTCCGTCGTGTAATTTGCCGGAAAGGGGATATCTATGAACATTCTTTTCGCCTCCTCCGAGGTCGCTCCCTTCATCAAAACCGGCGGTCTGGCCGACGTGGCCGGCTCCCTGCCCCAGGCCCTGGCCAAGGAGGGCCACCAGGTCACCGTCATCCTCCCCCTCTACCAGGGCATCAGCCAGTTCTGGCGGGACCAGATGACCTTCCTCAAGCATTTCAATGTCTCCCTGTCCTGGCGGCAGGCCTACTGCGGCCTGTTCCAGCTGGAGCGGGAGGGCGTCACCTACTGGTTCGTGGACAACGAATACTACTTCAAGCGCGCCCAGATCTACGGCCACTTCGACGACTGCGAGCGCTTCGCCTTCTTCTCCCGTGCCGTTCTGGCCGCCCCCGCCCAGCTGGACTGGGCGCCGGACATCATCCACTGCAACGACTGGCAGACCGCCCTGGTCCCCGTCTACCTGCTGGAGGAGCGCTACCGGGTGCCCCAGCTGTCGAACGCCCACGCCGTCTTCACCATCCACAACATCGAATACCAGGGCCGCTACGGCGAGCAGGTCCTCCAGGACGTCATCGGCCTGGACAGCAGCTACTTCAACGAGGGCATGCTGGCCTACTTCGGGGACGTGAACCTGATGAAGGGGGCCATCCTGGCCTCCAGCCAGGTGACCACCGTCTCCCCCACTTACGCCCAGGAGCTGCACACCCCCTTCTATGCCCGGGGCATGGATGGGGTCATCTGCCAGCAGGACGGCAAGTTCTGCGGTATCGTAAACGGCATCGACATGGACCTCTACGACCCCGCCACCTGCGCCGACCTGCCCGAGCACTACTCCGCCAAGGACGTCTCCGGCAAGGCCGCCTGCAAGGCCGCCCTCCAGCGGGCCATGGGCCTTCAGGAGGACCCCTACATCCCCCTCATCGGCTGCGTCTCCCGCCTGGTGGGCCACAAGGGCTTCTCCCTGGTCACCGACGCCCTCCACGACATCATGGGCCTGGACGTGCAGATGGTGGTCCTGGGCACCGGCGAGTGGCAGTATGAGCAGGCATTCCGCAATGCCCAGGGCCAGTATCCCGGCCGCTTTGCCGCCCACCTAGCCTACTCCCCCGCCCTGTCCAACCTGGTCTACGCCGGGTCTGACCTGTTCCTCATGCCCTCCGTGTCCGAGCCCTGCGGCCTCAGCCAGCTCATCGCCATGCGCTTCGGCTCCATCCCCGTGGTGCGGGAGACCGGCGGTCTGAAGGACACCGTCCCCCCCTACAACAAGTACACCGGCGAGGGCCGGGGCTTCACCTTCACCAACATCAACGCCGGCGACATGGTCTGGGTCCTGCGGGAGGCCGCCGCTCTCTACCGCAGCAACAAGCCCGCCTGGCGCGCCCTGCAAAAGGCCGGCATGACCGCCGACTTCTCCTGGGGCCCCTCCGCCAAGCAATACCTGGAAGTCTACCGCCGGGCCATGGGCTAAGTCCGGTTCTCCCCCACAAAACGCGCTCCGCCTCCCCCGGCGGAGCGCGTTTTTTCTTGTGCAATTTTCGCCCGTCAGCCCCGAAACCCCCTGCGTTTACGCCGTTATGCCGATTGACGCACCTTTTGAAAGCTGATAAAATATTCCTGTGGGGTCAGGCGCGTTCCAGCCCCACCTTTTCTTAAAATCTGAATCCGTTACAGGAGGAACTGTTATGGCTGAATATACCAAGGCCCAGCTTACCGAGATGATCACCGGTAAGCTCCAGCGCAACTTTGGCCGCACTGTGGACGAGGCCACCCCCTCCCACATGTTCAAGGCCTGCGCTCTGGTCCTGCGGGATATCATGTCCCGCCGCCAGATGGCCACCGACAACCAGGTGTGGGAGGGCCAGCGCCGCCAGGTCCACTATCTCTCCCTGGAATTTTTGATGGGCCGTTCTCTGGAGAAGAACGCCTATAACCTGGGCCTGCTGGACACCCTGAAGGATGCCCTGGACGGCCTGGGCTTCTCCGCCTCCGACCTGTTCGAGCTGGAGCCCGACGCCGGTCTGGGCAACGGCGGCCTGGGCCGCCTGGCCGCCTGCTATCTGGACTCCATGACCACCCAGGAGATCCCCGCCACCGGCTATTCCATCTGCTACGAGCTGGGCATCTTCAAGCAGAAGATCATCGACGGCAAGCAGGTGGAGCTGGCCGACAACTGGCTGGGCCTGGGCGATGCCTGGCTCATCCCCAAGATGGACGAGGCGGAGGAGGTCCGCTTCGGCGGCAAGGTGGAGGACTGCTGGGACAGCGAGGGGCACAACCACCCGGAGCACACCGGCTATACCACCGTGCTGGCCATCCCCCGGGACATGGAGATCGCCGGTTACCAGACCCGCCACACCAACGTCCTGCGCCTGTGGGACGCCAAAAGCCCCGTCCCCGTGGACATGTCCCTGTACTCCCGGGGCGAGTATCTCAAGGCGGTGGAGCAGCAGGCCATGGCCGAGGTCATCGCCAAGGTCCTCTACCCCGACGACAACCACTACGAGGGCAAGTCTCTGCGCTTAAAGCAGCAGTATTTCTTCGTCTCCGCCACGGTGCAGTCCATCATCCGTAAGCACCGCGCCCAATATGGCACCCTGCGCAACTTCCATGAAAAGCACGTCATCCAGATCAACGACACCCACCCCACCCTGGTCATCCCGGAGCTGATGCGCATCCTGCTGGACGTGGAGGGCTACTCCTGGGAGGACGCCTGGCACATCGTCACCCAGACCGTCTGCTACACCAACCACACCGTCCTGGCCGAGGCCCTGGAGCGCTGGCCCCAGTCCCTCATCGAGACCCTGCTGCCCCGCATCTGGATCATCCTCAAGGAGATCGCCGCCCGCTACCAGCGGGAGCTGGAGCACCGCTATGGCAATGACACCGGCAAGATCGCCAACATGGCCATCATCTGGGGCGGCGAGGTGCGCATGGCCAACCTGTGCATCTGCGCCTGCCAGACGGTGAACGGCGTCTCCGCCCTCCACTCCGAGATCCTGAAGAAGGACGTCTTCCACGACGCCTATCTGGCCCGGCCCGAGCAGTTCACCAACGTGACCAACGGCATCGACCACCGCCGCTGGCTGTCTCAGATCAACCCCCAGCTGGATTCCCTCATCCGGGACTGCACCGGGGGGGACGCCTATTTGCTCCACCCGGAGGCCCTCCAGGGCCTGGAGAAATACCGCTCCAACAAGACCGTGCTGAAAAAGCTGGGGGACATCAAGCACGCCAACAAGCTGCGCTTTGCCTCCTGGGTGGCCCGGGAGTCCGGCGTGGTGCTGAACACCGACGCCATTTTCGACGTCCAGGTCAAGCGCCTGCACGAGTATAAGCGCCAGCTGCTCAATGTGCTGCACATCATCGCCCTGTATCACCAGCTTCAGGACGATCCCAACATGGACTTTGTCCCCCAGACCTATCTCTTCGGGGCCAAGGCCGCCCCCGGCTATCACGTGGCCAAGGAGATCATCCAGCTCATCAACTCCCTGGCCGCCCAGATCGACAAGGACCCCGTGTGCAAGGATAAGCTCCAGGTGGTCTTTTTGGAGAACTACCGGGTCTCCCTGGCGGAGAAGCTCATCCCCGCCTCCGAGATCAGCGAGCAGATCTCCACCGCCGGAAAAGAGGCCAGCGGCACCGGCAACATGAAGTTCATGATGAACGGCGCTCTCACCATCGGCACCCTGGACGGCGCCAATGTAGAGATGCACCAGCAGCTGGGGGACGAGAACATCTTCCTCTTCGGCCTCACCGCCCAGGAGGTGGTCCAGCGCAAGCAGCAGGGCTATCACCCCATGGACTACTACCAGCAGGACCCCGTCCTCAAGCGGGTCATCGACCAGCTCTCCGCCGGGTTCGACGACCACGTGTCCTATGCCGACCTGGCCACCCGCCTGCTCTACGGCGCCGGCGGCTCCCCCGCCGACGAATACCTGCTCCTGGCCGACTTCCAGAGCTATTGCCAGGCCCACCAGCGGGCCCTTCAGGTCTATGGCGACAGCAAGCGCTGGAACCAGATGTCCCTGACCAACATCGCCCGCTCCGGCATCTTCGCCGCCGACCGCTCCATCAAGGACTACGCCGAAAACATCTGGCACGTCCCCACCCGATAAGCTCACTTTTTCTCCCCGCGCCCTTGTCCCGATTTTAAAAAAATGGTATAATGATTCGTACCGATCAAGCCGCCTGTGCGGCCTCACTTTCCGCCTGTCGGAAAAAACAGAAGAAAGGTTGATCCTATATGCAGCCACTTTCTAATCAGCAGCTGGCGATCAAGGCCAACGAGGCCCGCATTCTGGGCCTGACCATGGTCCACGACGCCGCCTCCGGCCACCCCGGCGGCTCCATGTCCTGCCTGGACCTGGTCACTGCCCTGTACTTCAACGTCATGCACGTGGACACCCAAAACCCCCAGGACCCTGACCGTGACCGCTTCGTCATGTCCAAGGGCCACTGCAGCCCCGCCCTCTATCCCGTTCTGGCGCTGCGGGGCTTCTTCCCCGTGGACGACCTGCACATGTTCCGCCGCATCGACGGCCACATGTCCGGCCACGTAGAGATGCACCACGTCCGGGGCGTGGATATGTCCACCGGCTCCCTGGGCCAGGGCGTCTCCGCCGCCGTTGGCATGGCCCTGGGCGGCAAGCTCAACCACAAGGACTACCGCGTCTACGCCGTCATGGGCGACGGCGAGCTGGACGAGGGCCAGGGCTGGGAGGCCTTTATGTCCGCCGCCAAGTACAAGCTGGATAACCTGTGCGTCATCGTGGACGTGAACGGCCTCCAGATCGACGGCGCCACCAAGGACGTCATGCCTCTGGAGCCCCTGGACCAGAAGTTCGCCGCCTTCGGCTTCCACGTCATCACCATCAACGGCCACGATTTCGACCAGATCCTCTCCGCCTATCAGGAGGCCGCCGCCACTAAGGGCCAGCCCACTGTGATCCTGGCCAAGACCGTCAAGGGCAAGGGCATCTCCTTCATGGAGAACGACGCCGGCTGGCACGGCAAAGCGCCCAACGACCAGCAGCTGGAGCAGGCCGTCTCCGAGCTGAAGGCCAAGATCAAGGAATTGGAGGGGAACTGACATGTCTGAAAAGAAAGCCACCCGTAATGCCTACGGCGACGCCCTGGTCGCCCTGGCTGACCGTTATCCCGAGCTGATCGTGCTGGAGGCCGACCTGGCCGGAGCCACCATGACCAAGGGCTTTAAAGCCGCCTATCCCCAGCGCTTCTTCGACATGGGCATCGCCGAGAGCAATATGCAGGGCGTGGCCGCCGGCCTGTCCACCTGCGGCTTCAAGCCCTTCACCAACACCTTCGCCATGTTCGCCGCCGGCCGCTCCTGGGAGCAGGTGCGCAACTCCATCGCCTACCCCGGCATGAACGTCAAAGTCGTGGGCTCCCACGGCGGCCTGTCTGTGGGCGAGGACGGCGCCACCCACCAGTGCATCGAGGACTTCTCCCTCATGCGCACCATCCCCGGCATGACCGTTCTGTGCCCCTGCGACGCCCACGAGATGACCCTGGCCGTAGAGGCCCTGCTGCAGTACGAGGGCCCCGCCTACATGCGCCTGGGCCGCTCCGCCGTGGAGACCGTCACCGACTCCATCCCCGGCTACCACTTCCAGCTGGGCAAGGGCGTCACCCTGCGCGACGGCAAGGACGTGACCATCGTGGCCGTGGGCATGATGGTCCAGATGGCCCTGAAGGCCGCCGACATTCTCTCCGCCGAGGGCATCTCCGCCCGTGTGCTGGACTTCCACACCATCAAGCCCCTGGATCAGGAGCTGCTGCTTGCCGCCGCCAAGGAGACCGGCGCCATCGTCACCTCCGAGGAGCACAACGTCATCGGCGGTCTGGGTGCCGCCGTGGCCGAGTTCCTCAGCGAGAACTGCCCCGTGCCCGTCATCCGCCACGGCGTGAACGACCAGTTCGGCCGCAGCGGCAAGGCCGACCAGGTCCTGGCCGCCTACGGCCTCACCCCCGAGGTGCTGGCTGACAAGGCCCGCCAGGCCATCGCCAAAAAGGGCTGATCCTCCACATTTTTACACAGAGCCACTTAAGAGCGGCGGTCCCTCCCGGGGCCGCCGCTCTCTTTTGTCTATTTTGCTGTTTTTTGTTTTTTACACGCTTTTTACTTTCTCCAGTTATCCTACGATAATATTTCCAAAAATAATTGCATTTTTTGTCCCTTTTGCTATATTTCTTGCATCAAAAAAGTTGGCCCGTCCGGCTCCCCGCTTGACGTGCCGCCTTACTTATTTACTTTAAGGAGGAACGCTCTATGAATATCTACAAGAAACTGGCCCTGTTCGCCGGCGGCACCCTGTTTGGCTCTGCCGGCATCAAGCTGCTCTCCAGCAAGGATGCCAAGAACGCCTATGCCCACACCGCCGCCGCCGTCCTGCGGATGAAGGACTGCGTCATGACCACCGTGAACACCGTGCAGGAGAACGCCGCCGATGTTCTGGCCACCGCCAAGGATATCAACGAGCAGCGCGCCCAGCAGGCCGAGCAGGCCCAGCAGGCTGACGAGTCCGCCGAGGCCGAGCCCGCCGACGCTGAGTAAATCCACCACGCCGTAGGGGGCCGCTTCGGCGGCCCTCTTTCCTTTGGAGGCATACGCTATGAAATTCATCATCAAACACGAAAGCCGGGGCCGAATGCGGGTGCAGCTGTGCCAGTCCCGCATGACCCTGGCGCAGGCCGACCTGCTTCAGGCCTGGCTCCACGCCCAGCCCCATGTGCTCCAGGCCGATGTCCACGAGCGCACCTGCTGCGCCGTGGTCACCTTCCGGGGCGACTGCCGGGAGCAGCTGCTCTCCTCCCTGCGCTGCTTCTCCTACTCTGACAAGGCCGTCCAGGCCTTCTCCGGCATCCAGAGCGGCCGGGCCATCAACCGGGCCTATCAGGAGAAGCTGGTGGGTCTGGTCTGCGGCAAAGCCGCCCGCTCCCTCTTCCTGCCCGCCCCTCTCCAGGCCGCCTGGGCGGTGGTCACCGCCGTGCCCTATGTCCTGCGGGGCCTGGGCTGCCTCATCCGCCGCCAGATGTATGTGGAGCTGCTGGACGGCCTGTCCATCGGCATCTCCCTGGTCCGCCGGGACTTCGGCACCGCCGGCTCGGTCATGTTCCTGCTGCGCCTGGGCGAGCTGCTGGAGGAGTGGACCCACAAGCGCTCGGTGGACAACCTGGCCCGCAGCATGTCCCTGAACATCGACCGGGTCTGGCTGAAGACCCCCGGCGGGGACGAGATCCTGGTCCCCCTCACCCAGATCCAGCCCGGCGACCGCATCTGCGTCCGCACCGGCGGCATGATCCCCCTGGACAGCGTGGTGGACGAGGGGGAGGTCACCGTGAACCAGGCCTCCCTCACCGGCGAGTCCATCCCCGTGCCCAAGCGCCCCGGCTCCGCCGTCTACGCCGGCACCGTGGTGGAGAAGGGCGAGTGCGTCCTGCTGGTGCGCCAGCACTCCGGCTCCAGCCGCTATGACAAGATCGTCTCCATGATCGAGCAGTCGGAAAAGCTGAAGTCCGCTGCCGAGAGCCGGGCCGCCAACCTGGCCGACAAGCTGGTGCCCTGACCTATGCCAGCCCCGTGGTGGCCCAGGTCATCCCCTTCGGCAGCAACAGCGAGACGGAGATGCTCCGCCTGGCCGCCTGCCTGGAGGAGCACTTCCCCCACTCCATGGCCAACGCCGTGGTCAGCGCCGCCCAGCAGCGGGGCCTGTCCCACGAGGAGCTACACTCCCAGGTCCAGTATCGGGTGGCCCACGGCATCGCCAGCACGGTGGCCGACAAAAAGGTCATCATCGGCAGCGCCCACTTCGTCTTCGAGGATGAGCACTGCACCATCCCCGACGGGGAGCAGGACAAGTTCGACGCCCTGCCCCCGGAGTATTCCCACCTCTATCTGGCCATCGCCGGTCAGCTCTCCGCCGTCATCTGCATCGCCGACCCCCTGCGCAAGGAGGCCGCCCAGGTCATCCAGACCCTGCGGGAGCTGGGCGTGAAGAAGACCGTTATGCTCACCGGCGACAGCGAGCGCACCGCCGCCGCCATCGCCGCCCAGGTGGGCGTGGACGAGTACCACTCCGAGGTCCTGCCCGAGGACAAGGCCAACTTTGTCCAGCAGGAGCGGGCCCTGGGGCACACCGTCATCATGCTGGGCGACGGCATCAACGACTCCCCCGCCCTGTCCGCCGCCAGCGTGGGCATCGCCATCAGCGACGGCGCGGCCATCGCCCGTGAGATCGCCGACGTCACCGTGGCCGCCGAGGACCTGAACGAGCTGGTGGCCCTGCGCCGGGTGGCCCAGGGTCTGATGGACCGCATCCAGTCCAACTACCGCTTCGTTATCGGCTTCAACGGCACACTCATCGCCCTGGGCGCTCTGGGCATCCTGCCCCCCGCCACCTCCGCCATGCTGCACAACCTGTCCACCCTGGGCGTCAGCCTGCGCAGCATGACCGACCTCCTTCCTGAGGAGGACAAGCTGGTCTGATTTGACCTAAAATCCCATCAAAAGCGCTCCGCCGCCCGGCGGGGCGCTTCTTTTTTTCCGCCGCCGGAAAAAGTTTTGCCCTTGTTTTGAAAATGTTTCGATTTTGGCTGTGGTTCGTTTAAACTCTGCCGCTACAATAGGGGGCGATGTAACTCGTTCCAAACGGAAAGGATGGTCCCAACATGAAACTGCCCCTTCTCAAGCGGCCCGATCCCTCTGCCACGGGGGAGACTGCCGCTGTCAAAAAGAAGCGCCCGGCCCTGAAAAAGCTGGGGAGAAAGAAGCTCATCGCCCTGGTGGCGGCGGCGGCCCTGGTCATCGGCCTGGGCAGTCACGCCCTGCTGGGTGGCAGCGCCCAGGCCGCCAAAAAGAGCGACGGCGGCTATACCACCGCCCAGGTCACCCGCCGGGACGTGACCGCCACCATCACCGGCAGCGGCACCCTGGAGGCCGCCGACTCCTACAACGTCACCACCCTGCTGGAGGACACCATCCTCACCGCCAACTTTGAGGAGGGCGACCAGGTGGAGGAGGGCACGGTGCTGTACACCCTGGACGCCTCCGACGCAGACAGCTCCCTGGAGCAGTCGGAGATCTCCCTCCAGCAGGCCCAGCGCAGCTACAGCCGCCAGCTGGAGGACCAGGCCGACCTGAACGTGGCCGCCACCGCCGCGGGCCAGGTGTGGTCCGTGGACGTGGAGGTGGGGGACGAGATCCAGGCCGGTCAGACGGTGGCCACCATCCGTGACTCCGCCACCATGGAGCTGAAGGTCCCCTTCCCCGCCGATGACGCGGCCAGCTTCTCCCTGGGCCAGAGCGCCACCGTCACCCTGGACAGCACCTTCGAGACCCTGTCCGGTACCATCACCAAGATCAACGGCAATATCGAGGTCCGTTCCGGCAACGTGCAGGTGCGCACCGTCACCATCGCCGTGTCCAACCCCGGCGGCCTGTCCACCGACCAGAGCGCCACCGCCGCCGTGGGCAGCGTCACCAGCACCGACAGCGGCACCTTTACCTACAGCGAGGAGAAGACGGTCACCGCCAAGGTGGGCGGCACCGTCAGCCGCATCCATGTCAGCGAGGGGGACCGGGTCAGCAAAAACCAGACCCTCGTCACCCTCACCAGCAGCAGCCTCTCTGACCAGGTGCAAAGCGCCTCCGAGTCCGTCCGCAACGCCCAGATCAACCTGGAGAACCGCTATGAACAGCTGGACGACTACACCATCACCTCCCCCATCAAGGGCACCATCATCGACAAGAACTATAACGCCGGGGAGACCACCGAGGCCAACAAGACCCTGTGCACCATCTACGACCTGTCCTACCTCACCATGACCCTCAGCGTAGACGAGCTGGACATCTCCAACATCTCCGTGGGCCAGACGGTGTCCATCACCGCCGACGCGGTGGAGGACCAGACCTACACCGGCACCGTCACCAAGGTCAGCGTGGCGGGCACCTCCACCGGCGGCGGTGCCCCCGGCGGCTTCTAAGGAGGGCGGAACATTGGAGACCCTCATCGAATTTCAGAACGTGTGCAAATACTATCACATGGGCGACACGACAGTAGTGGCCGCCGACCACATCTCCTTCCGCATCTATAAGGGGGAGTTCGTGGCCATCGTCGGCTCCTCCGGCTCGGGCAAATCCACCTGCATGAACATCATCGGCTGCCTGGACGTGCCGTCGGAGGGGACCTATCTCCTGGACGGGCGGGACGTGGGCCAGATGGACAAAACGAGCTGGCCGACATCCGAAACGAGCTGCTGGCCATCATCATCGGCGTGGCCGCCGTCATCGTCATCGTGGGCCTGGGCAACGGCTTAAAGGGCTATGTCACTGACAGCTTCTCCGACCTGGGCACCGACACCCTCACCGTCACCGTCCAGTCCCGTGGCTCCACCCGCAGTCTCAGCGTGGAGGACATGTACAGCATCGTCGCGGAAAACAGCCAGTATTTAGACAAGTGCTCCCCCACGGTGACCATGCCCGGCCTGGTCAAGATCGGCTCTGACACGGCGGACAGCACCATGGCCACCGGCGTCAGCGAGGACTATCTGTCCATCAAGCACTATGACATTTCCAAAGGCCGGGACCTGCAATACAGCGACATCGCCATGCGCAGCAAGGTCTGCGTGGTGGGGGCCTATGTGGACCAGGCCTACTTCGGCGGCAATGCCGTGGGCCAGACCCTCCGGGTCCGGGGCCAGACGCTCACCGTCGTCGGCGTCATCCAGCAGCAGAGCGACGATTTAGAGGAGGGCGGCACCGACGACTGCCTGTTCCTGCCCTACTCCGTGGCCGAGCGCATGGCCGGGTCCGTCAACGCCTACACCGTCACCATGCAGGACGAGGACCACATGGACGAGAGCGTGAACGCCTTAGAGTCCGCCCTGTATGAGGTCTTCGCCAGCGACGACTATTACACCGTCACCAGCATGGCCGAGATGCTGGACACCATGACGGGCATGATCAACATCCTGGTCTATGTCCTAGCGGGCATCGCCGCCATCAGCCTGGTGGTGGGCGGCATCGGCATCATGAACATCATGCTGGTCTCCGTCACCGAGCGCACCCGGGAGATCGGCATCCGCAAATCCCTGGGGGCCAAGGAGCGGTATATCATGCAGCAGTTCGTCATCGAGGCGGCCATGACCAGCGCCCTGGGCGGCGTCATCGGCATTCTGCTGGGCTATGTGCTGTCCACCGTGGCCACCCGGGTGGTCACCCAGGTGATGGAGGCCTCCCTCACCGTGGCCCCCACCTTCGGCGCGGTGGCCCTGGCCTTCGGCATCTCCGTGGGCATCGGCATCCTCTTCGGATACCTCCCCGCCCGCAAAGCCGCCGCCCTCAACCCCATCGACGCGCTGCATTATGATTAAGGAGATGAAGTTCCCCATGAGAAAAAAACTTTCCGCCTTGTTAGCTGCGGCCCTGGCGGTATCCATGCTCACCCTGCCCGCCGGGGCGGTGAGCCAGTCCACCGCCCTGGAGACGGTGCGTGCCCTGGGCATCATGGCCGGGGACAGCCAGGGCAACCTGAACCTGTCCTCCGCCGTCACCCGGGCGGAGTTCGTCACCATGATGACCGCCGCCTCCTCCTATAAGGACACCGTGGGCTCGGGCTATGGCGTGTCCCTCTTTAAGGACGTGAAGAGCAGCCACTGGGCCAGCGAATACATCCGCCTGGCCGTGGAGCAGAACTGGATGACCGGCTACACCGACGGCACCTTCCGCCCCGGACGCACCATCACCCTGGAGGAGGCCTGCACCGCCCTGCTGCGCCTGCTGGGCTACGACTCCTCCAGTCTGGCCGGGTCCTTCCCCACCGCCCAGCTGTCCAAGGCCGAGGACGTGATGGTCCTCCTGCGGGACAGCGGCCAGCAGGGCTATTACCCCACCACCCTGTCCGCCGTCAACAGCACGGACTACTCCCTGGTGGGCTGGTACGACAACCAGGGTGCCTCCGCCGGAGGCCGCATCCGCATTTTAGTAGCCACGAAAAAATAAGTTACACAAACGCCATCGGATCTTGTCATTCCGAGGAGCGAAGCGACGTGGGAATCCGTCTCCCCCGTCCTCCCAAACCCAAAAAATTATCCACAAAAGCCAAGGCTTTTGTGGATAATTTTTGCTTATCTCAAGATTCCCGCTCCACGCTGACCACCTTCAGCCGGTCTCCCTCCACCTGAAAGCGCACCTCCAGCCCGGCGAAGGCCATGCCATACACCCGCTCCGGGTCGTGCTGATAGGAGGGCCGGGGGTCCTGGCTCAGCACCCCCGTCAGGGCGGAGCGCTTGTCCTCCGGCACCCGCGCCAGCAGGTCCGGCGGGATGTCCACCGCCAGGCGCGCCCCGGCGGGGGCGGGAGCAAAGCCCCCCAGCGCCTCCGGGCGGCAGTCGGCATAGGGCAGATAGGGCTTGATGTCATAGATGGGGGTGCCGTTCATCAGGTCGGCCCCCGCCACGGTGATCACCGGCCCCTCCGGGGTGTGCAGGTCGATACCCGCCAGACGCACACAGCTCAGCCCGATGGGATTGGGCCGGAAGGGGGACCGGGTGGCGAACACCCCCAGCCGCTGGTTGCCCCCCAGCCGGGGGGGCCGCACCGTGGGGGACCACTCCTCCCGCCGGGCTTTAGAGAACTCCCAGATGAGCCACAGGTGGGAAAAGCCCTCCAGCCCCCGCAGGGCCGCCTGGCTGCGATAGGGCGGGGTAAATACGATCCGGGCCGTCAGCTCGTCCACCAGACCGCTCTGGCGGGGAATGCCGAACTTGGTGGAAAAATCGCTGCGGATGTGGGCGATGACCTTTACCTGTGCCGTCTCTGTCTCCATGTCCATGGGCTGTCCTCCTGTGTTTTTGCAAATCTCTGATACCAGAATCATATCCCGCCGGGCGCGGCCCTGTCAAGAGAATAAAAATTTGACAAGTCCCTGTCAATATTTTATGCTTATTTTGTTTGTCAATCAAAAAAGAGAGAGGATCGCAAAGCATGAAGCAAAATCATCTGAAAATCAGGACCGCGCTCTATTTCGTCGGTCTCTTCGTCATGACCATCGGCATCGCCCTGTCCGTCAAGTCTAATTTGGGCGTCTCCCCGGTCAGCTCTATTCCATACACCATGACCTGCGTCTGGGGCATCGAGATGGGCAAGGCCACCATCCTGTTCCACGTGGTGCTGGTCCTGCTGCAAATTCTGCTGCTGCGCCGGAAGTTCAAGCCCGCCCAGCTGCTCCAGGTGCTGGTGGGGGTGATCTTCGGCTATTTCACCACCTTCTGTAACTATATGGTCTCTTTCCTGCCCACGCCGGAAAATTTGGTCATCCGGGTGGGGATGGTCCTGGCCAGCACGGTATTCGTGGCCATCGGCATCTTCTTCTACCTCCCCGCCGACCTCATTCCCCTGGCGGGGGAGGGGGCCATGCAGGCCGTCTCCTCTGTGACCGGCATCGAATTTCCCAAGGTGAAGATCGGCTTTGACTGCACCATGGTCCTGGTCTCCGTCATTACCTGCCTCACCTGTCTCCACAGCCTGGGCAGCGTGGGCGCGGGCACCGTCATCGCCGCCGTGCTGGTGGGCACGCTGGTGGGCGTGCTGAACCGGGCCTTCGGCAAGCGGCGGGACACCGTCATGGGCAGAGAGGCGAAGCGTATACAGCACACAGCGGGATATCAGCAAAAAACAGGATTGCAGGTGGAACTGTAACGCGGAACGCTTTCCTTTTGCTGTCCTTTGTGCTATACTTATTTTGTGTTGTTATGGTCATCGCGCTCTAAGCGGCACGCTGGTTTTCCAAATGAGATTTGAGGAGGAGTTCCCTTACATGAGCCCCAATTATGATGTTGTCATCCTGGGCTGCGGCGAGGCCGGTATCTTCGCCGCCTACGAGCTGACCCACCTGCACCCCGGTCTGAAGGTCCTGGCCCTGGACCAGGGTCAGGATATCTATCACCGCAGCTGCCCCATCGTGGCGGGCAAGGCGAAGGAGTGCATCCACTGCCCCGTGTGCCATACCATGTGCGGCTTTGGCGGCGCGGGTGCCTTTTCCGACGGCAAGTTCAACTTTACCACCCAGTTCGGCGGCTGGCTCACCGACTTTATCGAGCCCAAGGAAGTGATGGACCTCATCGACTATGTGGACTCCATCAACGTGGCCCACGGGGCCACCACCCAGTGCTTCTCCACCACCACGCCCGAGGCCAAGGCCCTGGAGCGCCGGGCCCTGGCCTACGACCTGCACCTGCTCCAGGCCCGGTGCAAGCACCTGGGCACCGAGAACAACCTGCGCATCCTCACCAACATCTACGAGGGTCTGCGGGACAAGCTGGAGTTCCGCTTCAACACCGAGGTGTCCCACATCGCCCAGGCCGACGGGGGCTATCGCCTGACCACCGCCAAGGGAGACGAAATCGCCTGCCGCTATCTCATCGCCGCCCCCGGCCGCTCCGGCGCGGAGTGGTTCTCCAACCAGTGCAAGGAGCTGGGGCTGGAGCTGCTGAACAACCAGGTGGACATCGGCGTGCGGGTGGAACTGCCCGCCAGCGTGTTCGAGCACATCACCGACGTGGTCTACGAGTCTAAGCTGGTCTATCGCACCAAGCAGTATGGCGACCAGGTGCGCACCTTCTGCATGAACCCCTATGGCCACGTGGTGGCCGAGAACGTGGAGGGCATCAACACGGTGAACGGCCACTCCTATGCCGACCCCGCCCTCCGGTCTGAGAACACCAACTTCGCCCTGCTGGTGAGCAACCGGTTCACCAAGCCCTTTAACGAGCCCTATCGCTATGGCAAGCACGTGGCCTCCCTGTCCAACATGCTGGCTGGGGGCGTGCTGGTCCAGCGCTTCGGCGACCTGGTGGGGGGCCGCCGCACCAACGAGCACCGGATGAGCAAGTCCTTTGTCCGGCCCACCCTCACCGCCGCCGTCCCCGGCGACCTGTCCCTGACCCTGCCCAAGCGCCAGCTGGACAACATCATCGAGATGATCTATCAGCTGGACAAGATCGCCCCGGGCACCGCCAATTACGACACCCTGCTCTACGGCGCGGAGGTGAAGTTCTACTCCGCCCGCCTTCAGCTCTCCTCCGAGCTGGAGACCGCCCTGCCCGGCTTCTTCGCCGCCGGCGACGGCGCGGGCGTCACCCGTGGTCTGGCCCAGGCCGGAGCCTCCGGCGTCCAGGCCGCCCGGGCCGTGGTCCGCCGCATGGGTTAAGCCCGGTCATCCTTCGGCACGCCGCCCCGTCATCCCCGGCGGGACGGCGCGCCTGCATTTTTTCCGTCATTTTCGACGGGCGGTTTTCTCTCTTTCAGAACGCCCTCTCATTTGCCTCCCGGGGGCTATGCAACTTTACCATCGCCCCCGGCAAGAACATGTCCAGGTGAAATACGCCCTGTTTGCAACGGTTATCCACATTTTCCACAGGGTTTTCCACAGTGTGTTATGTCAATAGAAATACAACTTTACCCGCGCTTAACCGACTTATTACAATTGTCAAGGGTGAAAATTCGACAAACTTTGACCGGCCCCTTTTTTGCAGGACGGCACCGGCCCTCCGTCGAAATTTTCTCCCTTTAAGATCGGAGGTCACTATGTCTCTGCCCGCTGATACCATCGCCGCCATCTCCACGCCCCCCGGCCCCGGGGCCATCGGCATCCTGCGTCTGTCCGGCCCCCGGGCCATCGAAGTGGCCCAGGCCAGCTTCCGGCCCCTGAACAAAGTGCCCCTCAGCCAGCACCGCCCCCACGAGCTGGTCTATGGCGACCTGCTGGACCGGGACGGCCAGCCCATTGACCGGGTGCTGTGTACCTTCAGCCGGGGCCCGGTGAGCTACACCGGGGAGGACACGGCAGAATTTCAGTGCCACGGCTCCCCCATGGTGCTGTCCCTGGGGCTGGAGGCCCTGTTCTCCCGTGGGGCCCGCCAGGCCCGGGCCGGGGAGTTCACCCGCCGTGCCTTTCTCAACGGCAAGCTGGACCTGGCCCAGGCCGAGGCGGTGGGCGACCTGCTGGAGGCCCGCAGCCGTGAAGGCGCCCGCCACGCCGCCGGTCAGCTCACCGGGGCCCTGTCCCGGCGCATCGGGGGGGTCTACTCCGCCCTGGTGGACGTGATGGCCCACTTCCACGCCGTGCTGGACTACCCCGACGAGGACATCGACCCCTTCCGCATGGAGGAGCTGAGCCACCAGCTCTCCCAGCAGGAGAGCGCCCTCCGGGCCCTGGCGGGCAGCTATCGCCGGGGGCAGTATATCCGGGACGGGGTGCCCTGCGCCATCGTGGGCCGCCCCAACGCGGGCAAGTCCTCCCTGCTCAACGCCCTGGTGGGCTTTGACCGGGCCATCGTCACCAACATCCCCGGCACCACCCGGGACACGGTGGAGGAGCGGGCGGAGCTGGGGGGCGTGACCCTGCGCCTCATCGACACCGCCGGTCTGCGGGACTCCGACGACCCCATCGAGCAGTTGGGGGTGGAGCGCAGCCGGGCCGCCATGGACGAAGCCGCCCTGGTCCTGCTGGTGGTGGACGGCACAGAAAAGCCCACCCAGGAGGACGCCGACCTGGCCCGCACCATCGCCGAAGCGGGCAAGCCCTTTATCCTGGTCCGCTCCAAGCGGGACCTGGCCGGGGAGCACGCCGACGAGCTGGAAGCCCTCTCCCAGGGCGCGCCGACGGTCTCTCTCAGCGCCAGGACGGGGGAGGGCCTGGAGGAACTGGGCCAGGCGGTGGCCGCCCTCTTCCCCCAGGGGAGCGAGGACAAGGCCGGGGAGCTCATCACCAACGCCCGCCAGGCCGAGGCCGCGGGCCGCGCTTTGAATTGCGTGGTCCGGGCCAATCAGGCCCTCTCCGACGGCGTCACCCCCGACGCCCTCCTCACCGACGTGGAGGAGGCCCTGGAGGCCCTGGGCGAGCTCACCGGCCAATCCGTCCGGGAGGACGTAACAGACCGCATCTTCTCCAAATTCTGCGTGGGGAAATAAATATGGTTTTTAGCCTTCCCCCTCCCAGGGGGAAGGCTTTATTTTTTTGCCGCAATTTTTCACCACAATTCCTCCACCGCCGTCCCCGTGTAGTACCACGTCAAGATCTCCCGAAAGCTCTTCCCCTCCTTGGCCATGGCGTTGGCCCCGTATTGGCTCATGCCCACCCCGTGGCCATAGCCGGTGACGGAGAAGGTGAACTTGCTCCCGTCCCAGGCTACGGTAAAGGCCGCCGAGCGCAGGGCGAACAGGCTCCGCACCTGGCCCCCGGTGAGGGTCACGCCCCCCAGGGGGATGGACCGCACCGTGCCGCCAGCGTCCCGGTCCGCCTGCCCGAACCAGCCGGAGGGGTCCCCGGACAGGTCGGCCCCGGGATAGGCGTCCAGCACCGCCTGGCGCACCTCCTGGGCCGTCTTGTCCACCTGGGTGTGATAGTTGGGCACCTCCTCCCCCTCGGGGCTGTCCACCCCGGTGAGATAGTCCACCTGGCTGCCCCACACCGCCGCCGCGTCCACCGTCCGCCCGGGGGAGGAGGAGAAGAACAGGGCCTGTATCGGCTCCCCGCCGTAGGTCACCCCCAGGCCGTCGGTGTCCGCCACGGCCCGGGCGATCTTCTCGCTGTAGCTCTGGGCGTTCAGCCCCCACCGGGCCTGGGCATCGGAGCGTTCGATGTACGCCTGACAGCAGGTGCTGTCGCCGCAGATGTCCGCGTCCGGGTGCTTGCTTCCGGCGCTCTTTTGCAGCACGGCGGTATAGGTCCGGGCGGCGCAGGTCTGGGCCTTCAGCGCCTCCTCCTCAAAGGAGGCGGGCATCTCCGCCGCCACCACCCCCCACAGATAGTCCGCCATGGTCAGCTCCTCCACCGTGCCGTCCTTTTTCAGCAGCCGCACCGTCCGCCCCCCGTCCCGTTTTCCCGTGGGGACGGCTGCCGCCGTGCCGGAGGGGGCGTTCTCCCCGCCGACGGCGGCCTGTCCGTCCCCCTTGGCCTCCGGCCCCGGCACCAGCAGGCCGGGCAGCAGAAACAGCAGCCCCGTCACCGCCAGGGCCGCCGCCGTCCCCCGGACGGCGCTCATGGCCCCGCCCCCCGTCTTCTTTCGTTCTCCTCCCATGGTCCCGCCCTCCTTGTCCAGATGGTACAGGATATGCGCTCCCCCCAAAAATAAGACCGGCGCGCCCAAACCTAAGGCGCGCCGGTCTTATTCGTCTCTTCAGCTTATCAGGTCAGGTGCCAGATGTCCTCGTTATACTGGCGGATGGTGCGGTCAGAGGAGAAGTAGCCGGACTTGGCGATGTTCACCAGCATCTTCTTCCCCCAGGCCAGGCGGTCCCCATAGTCGCCGATGGCCCGGGCCTTGGCCTGGATATAGTCCTCCACATCCAGCAGAGCCATGAACCAGTCCTTGCTCTTCATATCGTGCCACAGGGTAGACAGACTGGCCGGGTCGCCAATGGCCAGCAGCTCCGGCGAGACCAAAAAGTCCACCAGCCGCTCCACCTGGGGCCGGTGATAGCAGGCCCGGGGGTCATAGGCCTTGTCCCGATACAGGGCGATGACCTGGTCGCTGGAGGCCCCGAAGGTATAGATGTTCCCCTTGCCGACAAGTCCGGCGATCTCCACGTTGGCCCCGTCCATGGTGCCCAGGGTCACGGCCCCGTTGGCCATGAACTTCATGTTCCCCGTGCCGCTGGCCTCCTTAGACGCCAGAGAGATCTGCTCGGAGATGTCGCAGGCGGGGATCAGGGCCTCGGCCCAGGTGACGTTATAGTTTTCGATCATCGCCACCCGCAGCCAGGGGCGGACCTGGGGGTCCTGCTCGATGAGTTTTTGCAGGCACAATATCAGGTGGATGATGTGCTTGGCCATCACATAGGCGGGGGCAGCCTTGCCGCCGAAGAGCACCGTCACCGGGCGCTGGGGCAGGCGGCCCGCCTTGATCTCCAGATACTGATGGATCACGGCCAGGGCGTTCATCTGCTGGCGCTTATACTCGTGGAAGCGCTTGATCTGCACGTCGAACACCGAGGAGGGGTCCAGATCCAGCCCCTGCTCCGACCACAGCAGGCGGCACAGGCGGTCCTTGTTCTGCTGCTTCACCTCCAGCAGGCGGGCGAGCACCGCCGGGTCGTCTTTATACTTCAGCAGGCCCTCCAGCTTCTGGGCGTCCCGCCGCCAGTCGGGGCCGACGCAGTCGTCGATAAGGGCCACCAGCGACTGGTCGCAGGTCTCCAGCCACCGGCGGAAAGTGACGCCGTTTGTTTTGTTGGAGAACTTTTGGGGATAGATGTCATAGAAGGGTTTCAGCTCCGTGTGCTCCAATATCTTGGTGTGCAGCCGGGCCACGCCGTTGACGGAGAAGCCATAGTGGATGTCCAGGTGGGCCATGTGGACCCGATCCTGATCGTCGATGATGGCCACCCTGGGGTCGGGGTGGGCGGCCTTGGCCCGCTCATCCAATTTACGGAGAATAGGCGTGAGCTGGGGAGCCGCGGCGTCCAGATAGGACATGGGCCAGGTCTCCAGGGCCTCGGCCAGGATGGTGTGGTTGGTATAGGCGCAGGCCGCCGTCACCTGGTCCGCCGCCTGGTCAAAGGTCAGCCCCCGTTCCATCAGCAGCCGCACCAGCTCCGGGATGACCATAGAGGGGTGGGTGTCGTTGATCTGGATGACCACGTGGTCGGCCAGGGTGTCAGGGGCAAAGCCCCGCTCCTCCAGCTCCGCCAGGATCAGCTGCGCCCCGGCGGACACCAGGAAATACTGCTGATACACCCGCAGCAGCCGCCCGGCCTGGTCGCTGTCGTCGGGATAGAGGAAGGAGGTCAGGTTGTGCCCGATATCCCCCTTGTCAAAGTCGATACCCACCCAGGGGGCGTGAGCCGGGTCGGCCAGGTCGAACAGGTGCAGCCTGTTGGCGCAGCCGCTGCCCGCCCCTGGGATGGCGATGTCATACATGACAGCCGTCACCTGGGTGTCCCCCAACGAGACGGGGAAAGACCGCCCCGTCTGGATGAGCCAGCCGTCACTCTGGAGCCAGGGGTCCGGCTCCTCCGTCTGCTTGCACCGGGAGAACACCTGGCGGAACAGGCCGAAGTGATAATTCAGGCCCACGCCGTCCCCGGGCAGCCCCAGGGCGGCAATGGAGTCCAGAAAGCAGGCGGCCAGACGGCCCAGGCCGCCGTTGCCCAGGGACGGCTCCGGCTCCATGGACTCCAGCACGCCTAGGTCCCGGCCCATCCCGGCCAGATAGTCCTTCACCGGCTGATACAGCCCCAGGGCCAGCAGCTGGTTGGACAGCAGCTTGCCCAGCAGGAACTCCGCCGAGAAGTAATAGAGCTTCCGGTCCCCCGTGGGGGCGGGCCGCGCCTGCGCCCGCTGCCGGGCTAAAATCAGCAGGGCCTGATACAGCTGGTGGTCGTCGCACTGGTCGGGGGCACGGTCAAAGTGCTGCCGGGTCAGGCGGGAAATTTCTTCTTGCAGTTGCATAAGTGGTCACTCCTTGTCGCAAGCCGTGCCGCCCTGGGGGCGGGGCAGGCGCTGATAGATGGCGGTCTCCTGATGCAGCCGGCGGGCCAGGCGGGCATTCATGGCCTCCGGCCGCGCCCGCCACTGCCAGTTGCCCCCCAGGGTAGAGGGGGTGTTCATCCTGGCGGAGCTGCCCAGGCCCAGCAGATCCTGCATCTGCACCACCGTCAGACAGGCGGGGCTGGCCCAAAGAGCCCGCAGCACCCCCCAGTGCAGCCCCTCGTGGCCGGACAGGCGGAGATAGTGCCGGGCGAACTTCTCCTGCTCCGGGGTCAGGCTGTCCAGCCAGCCCAGGATCGTGTCGTTGTCGTGGGTGCCGGGATAGGCCACGCTGTGGACGGGGTAGTTGTGGGGCAGATATTCGCTGTCCTCCTCCGGGTCGCCAAAGCCGAACTCCAGCACCTTCATGCCGGGAAAGCCCGTGTCCGCCAGCAGCTGATATACCGCCGGGGTGAGAAAGCCCAGGTCCTCGGCGATGATGCGCCGGGGGCCAAGGCTCCGGCGGAGGGTCTTGAAGAAGTCCATCCCCGGCCCGGGCAGCCACCGGCCATTCCGGGCGGTCTCCTCCCCATAGGGGATGGCGTAATAGGATTCAAAGCCCCGGAAGTGGTCCAGCCGCAGCACGTCGTAAATTTCAAACTGAAAGGCCACCCGGTCCAGCCACCAGGCATAGCCGTCCTCCTTCATCCGCTCCCACCGGAACAGGGGGTTGCCCCACAGCTGGCCGTCGGCGGAATAGTCATCCGGGGGCACCCCGGCCACCAGAGTGGGATAGCCGTTTTCATCCAGCTGGAACTGGTCCGGGGCGGCCCACACGTCGGCGCTGTCCCCGGCGACATAGATGGGCAGGTCGCCCACGATGGAGATGCCCTTCTCGTTTACATAGATCTTGAACTTGTGCCACTGGCGGAAGAAGAGATACTGCACCCCCTGCCAGAAGCGCATCTCCCCCTTCAGCTCTTTTTTCGCCCGCTCCAGGGCCTGGGGGCGGCGGAGGCGGACGTCCTCCGGCCACTCCAGCCAGGGGGCGCCGCCGTACTGCTCCTTCAACGCCATGAACAGGGCATAGTCGTCAAGCCACGCCCCGTGGGCCCGGCAGAACCGGGCAAATCCGGCAGAGCGCCGGGACAGCAGCCGGTCACAGGCCAGGCGCAGCACCGGCAGCCGCAGGCGGTACAGGGCCTGATAGTCCACCCGCTCCGGGTCGTCCCCCCAGGGGAGGGAGGCATACTCCTCCCGCTCCAGCAGCCCCTGTTTTTCCAGCTCGTCCAAATCAATGAAATAGGGGTTGCCCGCCCGGGAGGAGAAGGACTGATAGGGGGAGTCCCCATACCCCGTGGGGCCGATGGGCAGGATCTGCCAATAGCTCTGCCCGGCCTGGGCCAAAAAGTCCGCAAAGTCCCGGGCCTGCCGCCCCAGGGTGCCCACCCCATAGGGGGATGGAAGGGAAAAAATGGGCATCAGAACGCCCGAACGCCGCACAGCGTTTTGCACAGACATGGATATCGCCGCCTTTCCAAGGGGCGCAGAAAGCGCCCCTGACCAGATCTGTTTCTATGGGTTTATCATACCCGCTCCGCCGCCATGATGCAAGGGCCGGGGGGATTTTATGAACTGTTCCGAAAATCGCCGCCCCTCGCCGGGGGAAAATTGCCTGAAATGCCGGAAAAGGAGGCAGATTTTCGTTGTCATTTTTCATCCGGTCCGCTATAATATATGAAAACCGGGCCATGCCCGGCAACTGGTATCAGCAGGAGGGAATCGCATGAGCAACTATGTCATCTCCATCAGCCGGGAATTTGGCAGCGGCGGACGTCTGATCGGAAAGCAGCTGGCGGCCCGCCTGGGCATCCCCTGCTATGACCGGACCCTGATCTTAAAGACGGCGGAGAAGAGCGGCCTGTCCCCGGACTTTATCGCCCGGGCAGAGGAGCGGGCCCGCAGCCGCTTTCACATGTCCATCGCCCCAATCGGCATCGGGGCCCCCACCATGTCCAGCCACGGCATCCCCGTCAGCCACCAGGCCTTCTTCGCCCAGTCCGACGTGATACGGGAGCTGGCCGACCAGGGTCCCTGCGTCATCGTGGGCCGGTGCAGCGACTATGTCCTGGGAGACCGGGAAAACTGCCTGAAGGTGTTCATCCACGCCGACCTGCCCAGCCGGGTGCGCCGGTGCGTGGAGGAGTATCACATCCCCCAGGACGACATGGAGCGCCGGGTGGTGCAGATGGACCGGGGCCGGGCCAACTATTATAACTACTACACCGGCCACAACTGGGGGGAGATGCGCCGGTATGACCTGACCATCAACTCCTCCACCGTGGGGGTGGAGGGGGCTGTGGACCTGATCGCCGACATGGTCCGCCACCGGGAGGCCCAGCATGTCTGACCCCAAACCCCGCATCCAGCTCTCCTGTGAGCAGGGGGCCTTTGCCGCCTATGCCGACGCGGTGACGGCGGCGGGCGGTCTCCCCTGCCCCGGTTACGCCCCGGAGCCCGACCTGAGCTGCGTCGGCCTGGTGCTGTGCGGCGGCGGAGACCTGGACCCTGACATGTTCGGCTGGCCCCAGGCGGGGGGCGATCCCCCGGACCGGGTCCGGGACCTGGCAGAGGTGAACCTCTTCCGGGCCTTCTATCTGGCGGGGCGGCCCATCCTGGGCATATGCCGGGGGATGCAGGTCATCGCCGCCGCCCAGGGCGGCGGACTGATCCAGGACCTGCCGCCGGAACAGTGCGTCTTCCACAAGGGGACCAAGCGGGACGACGCCCGCCACCCGGTGCGCACCATGCCCGGCTCCCTGCTGGAGCGGCTGTATGGCCCCATTCTCCACACCAACAGCTTTCACCACCAGGCGGTGGCCGACCCCGGCTTTGGCATGACCGTCACCGCCTGGAGTGAGGGCGGCGTGGCCGAGGCCATGGAGCACCAGCGCCTGCCCATCCTGGGCGTCCAGTTCCACCCCGAGCGCATGTCCTACGCCCGCCGCCGCCCCGACTGCGACGACGGCGGGGCCATCTGGGAATATTTTTTGAAGCAGTGCAACGAATATAAATAATCATATGATCGTGATTGCGCCAGACGTCTTGTCATTGCGAGGAGGGCGAAGCCCGACGTGGCAATCCGTTTCCCTCGTCCATCAGCCTCCCTTGTCAAAGGGAGGTGGCACGGCGAAGCCGTGACGGAAGGATTCCGACTACCGGAAAGCTATCCTAAAAACGGAATCCCTCAGTCAGCTTCGCTGACAGCCCCCTTTCACAAGGGGGCCAAGGGACGTGGATCACGGATTCCCACGTCGCTGCGCTCCTCGGAATGACATACCTTGCTCAACCCTGTGATATCAGCATAACTAGAGAGGTCTTTTCAGCATGTCCACATCATCCAAGCGTATTCTGGCCGGGGCGGTGGCCCTGGCCCTGTGTTTGTCTCCGGCGGCCCTGGCCGCCAAAACGGAGGAGCCGCCCCTGGTGGCGGCGGTGGCGGGGCTGTCCCCCCTGTACTACGAGCCTGACCCCGCCGCGGGCTATCGCGCCGCCCTGTCGGCCCTGACCGAGCTGGGCTATTCCAGTGACCAGGCCGAGCAGCTCTGGTCCCGGCTGGGGGAGCGCTCCCTGGGGCTGGACGCCCGGCTGCTGGCCTGTCTGGCTCTGGACAACAGCCGCCTGGACCGGGAGGCCCGCTATCTCTCCTATGCCCAGGCCCACCCGGAGGCGAGCGCCCAGGAGATCGTCACCCAGGTCAACCTGGACCAGGACCTTGCCCCCTATGATAATGCCCGGCCCATCGATGACCCGTCCGACCCCTTGGTGCTGGTGAACAAATACCACGGCCTGCCCGAGACCTACGTGCCGGAGCTGGAGAAGCTGGGCGGGCGCTATGGCGTGGGCAGCATGGTCCCCGACGCGGCGGCGGCCTTCCGGGCCATGGCCGACGCGGCCAAGGCGGACGGCATCAGCCTGCGCAGCGTGTCCGCCTACCGGTCCTATCAGACCCAGCAGGGCCTGTACAACCACTATGTGTCCATCGACGGCAAGGCCAATGCCGAGCGCTACTCCGCCCGGCCCGGCTACTCCGAGCACCAGACCGGCCTGGCCCTGGACATCAACACCGCCAGCATCAGCGCCCACTTCGAGAACACGGCGGAATATGCCTGGCTCCAGGCAAACTGCGCCAAATTCGGCTTCATGCTGCGCTATCCCCAGGACAAGGAGTCCATCACCGGCTATCGCTACGAGCCCTGGCACTACCGCTATGTGGGACAGGCCATCGCCCAGACCTGCATGGACCAGGGCCTGACCTATGAGGAGTATCTGGCCGCCCAGGTCCAGCCGGGGGAGAACCAGGCCCCCGCCCTGTTCTGGCAGGGACAGGCCCTGGACCTGGGGGACAAGGTGACCCGGCTGTCTGGCGTGACCTATGTGGACGCCGCCGCTCTGGCCGCCGCCCTGGGCTGGGCGGGAGAGACAGGCGAGGACGGGGTGCTCCGCCTGTCTGACGGCCGGCATAAGATCGAGCTGCCCGTGGGCCGCCGGGCCCTGCTGGACGGGATGACCATCCGCCTGTCCGGCCCCACGGTGGAGCGGGGCGGCGGGCGGTGCCTGCCCCTGAGCGACCTGTGCCCCCTGCTGGGGGTGCAGACTGCGGTGACGGACCGGGGTGTGGAGCTCACCCCCATCCAGGCCGCCCTGTAACACCAAAGGCCCCGCAGCCTGATCCAATCGGCGGGGCGTCTGGAGGAGAGAAAAATGGAGTCTGAGTGGGACTATCGGCGCAAGCGCCTGTTCGAGATCATCGAGATCGGTCTGCCCGGCGACGTGGCCAGCCAGGTGTACGACGCCTTCAACATCCTGTCCATCGTCATCAATCTGGTGGTCAGCGTCATGTATACGTTTGACGACCTCCACGCCAAGTTCGGCCCCTGGCTGGTGACGGTGGAGGCCATCACCGTGGCCTTTTTCGCCCTGGACTACTGCCTGCGGCTGTGGACGGCCAAATTCCTGCGGCCCAGCCTGTCAGAACCAAAGGCGGTGCTGCGGTATATCTTCTCCTTCAGCGGCCTGGTGGATCTGCTGTCCTTCCTGCCCTATTATCTGCCGGTGTTCTTCCCCAGCGGGGCGGTGGCCTTCCGCATGTTCCGGGTGGCCCGGGTGTTCCGCCTGTTCCGGGTGAACGCCTATTACGACTCCCTGGGCGTCATTACCGAGGTCATCTCCAGCAAGCGGCAGCAGCTCTTCTCCTCGGTGTTCATTCTGCTGGTGCTCATGCTGGCCTCCAGCCTGTGCATGTACAGCCTGGAGCACGAGGCCCAGCCCCAGGTCTTCACCAACGCCTTTTCCGGCATCTGGTGGTCGGTGTCCACCCTGCTGACCATCGGCTACGGCGACATCTACCCCGTCACCACCATGGGCAAGCTGTTCAGCATCGTCATTACGTTCCTGGGCGTGGGCATGGTGGCCATTCCAACGGGTATTATTTCCGCCGGATTTGTGGATCAGTATACCCGCATCAAGCGCATCAGCGAGTACGCCGACGAGGACGAGGTCCACTTCATCCGGGTGGCCCTCACCGAGCACGACAGCTGGTCGGGCAAGACCATCCAGCAGCTGGGCCTGCCCCACGGCGTGATCGTGGTGGCCATCCAGCGGGGACATGAAGTGGTGGTCCCCCGTGGCAGCGTAGAGCTGATGGCCGACGACGTGCTGGTCCTGGGGGCCGAGTCGGTGGGCAGCAGCGACCAGCACCACATTGAGCTGAAGGAGCTGGAGCTGCGCCAGCACAACCCCTGGAACGGCCAGCGCATCCGGGATCTGGACATCTCCCGCCAGACCCTCATCGTCATCGTCAAGCGCAAGGGCCGGATGCTCATCCCCAACGGCGATTTGACCCTCCACCAGGGGGACCGGGTCATCCTATACACCCGCACCCGCATGGCCCACGCCAGCAGCATTTGGCTGTGAGAAACTCGCCCCACGCAAAAAAACGGAGCCGATCCCGGCTCCGTTTTTTTACGTCTTTATTTGATGTTAGAACTCCGCGTTGCCCACCGTTCTGGGGTGCAGCTCCACGTCGCGGATGTTGCCGATGCCGGTGAGGTACATGACCATGCGCTCGAAGCCCAGGCCATAGCCGGCGTGGCGGCAGGAGCCGTACCGCCGCAGGTCGCAGTAGTACTTATAGTCCTCGGGGTTCATGCCCAGCTCCTTGATGCGCGCCTCCAGCACGTCCAGCCGCTCCTCACGCTGAGAGCCGCCGATGATCTCGCCGATGCCGGGGACCAGGCAGTCGGCGGCGGCCACCGTCTTGCCGTCCTCGTTCTGGCGCATATAGAAGGCCTTGATCTCCTTGGGATAGTCGGTGACGAACACGGGCTTTTTGAACACCTGCTCGGTGAGATAGCGCTCGTGCTCGGTCTGCAGGTCGCTGCCCCACTCCACCGGATAGTCGAACTGGTCGTTGACCTTCTTCAGGATCTCCACCGCCTCGGTATAGCTCACCCGGCCAAAGTCAGAGGAGGCCACGTGCTCCAGACGCTCCTTCAGGCCCTTGTCCACAAAGGAGTTGAAGAAGTTCATCTCGTCGGGGCAGCGCTCCATGACATAGCGGATGATATACTTGATCATGGCCTCGGCGGTGTCCATATAGTCGTTCAGGTCAGCAAAGGCCATCTCAGGCTCCACCATCCAGAACTCGGCGGCGTGGCGGGCAGTGTTGGAGTTCTCTGCCCGGAACGTGGGGCCAAAGGTGTACACATTGCCAAAGGCCATGGCGAAGTTCTCGGCGTTCAGCTGGCCGGACACGGTCAGGCTGGCCTTTTTGCCGAAGAAGTCCTGGCTGTAGTCCACCTGGCCGTCCTCCGTCTTGGGCACGTTGGCCAGGTCCAGGGTGGTCACCTGGAACATCTCCCCCGCGCCCTCGCAGTCAGAGGCGGTGATGATGGGGGTGTTCACATAGACAAAACCCCGGTCCTGGAAGAAGCAGTGGATGGCGTGGGCGGCCACCGAGCGCACCCGGAACGCCGCGGAGAACAGGTTGGTGCGGGGGCGCAGGTGCTGGATGGTGCGCAGGAATTCCACGCCGTGGCGCTTTTTCTGAAGGGGATAGTCGGGGGCGGAGGGGCCCTCCACGGCGATGGAGGCGGCCTTCACCTCCAGGGGCTGCTTGGCCTGGGGGGTGAGGACCACGGTGCCCGTGACGATCAGGGCCGCGCCCACGTTCTGCCCGGCGATCTCCTTATAGTTGTCCAGGGTGTTGGCGTCCATGACCACCTGAAGATTTTTAAAGCAGGAGCCGTCGTTCAGCTCGATAAACCCAAAGGTCTTCATATCCCGGATGGTGCGGGCCCAGCCGCAGACGGTGATGGTCTGGCCGCTGAGCGCCTCCTGGTCGGCAAACAGGGCGGCAATGGCAGTGCGTTCCATAAAAATGATCCTCTCTGTATATAAAGTTTAATTGAAAACAAATTGGCCTGGCCGGAAGACGGCCAGATGAATCTATTATAATGATTTTTTCCACATTTACAAGGGTCACGGGGGATTTTATCCCGGCCCGGCGCGAAAAAAGCGCGGCTCCCGCAGGTCAGGGAGCCGCGCTTTTGCACAAAGAGGGAAAAATCAGAAGCTCAGGGAGCCAAAGGCGATGCAGCGCCCGCTCTTGCGGTCAAAGAGCATGATGTTGTCCCCGGAGATGGACAGGGGAACCTTGGCCCCGATGGTGAACAGGGAGCTGCCGAAGATCACGCCGGTGAGCAGGAAGTCGCCCACCCGGACCTTGATGGTGGACTCCATGCCGGTGGGCATGGCGCCGTAGATCTCGCCCTCCAGGGCGCTGGAGTCGGCGATGTCCAAAAACTCGGGCCGGATACCCAGCACCAGGTCGGCGTCGGTGAGGACGGGCTCATCCTGGAGGGAGTCGTCCTCCTCCACCACCTTGGCGATGTGATAGCGGAAGGTCTCGTCCTTGTTGCTCTTCTCCACATAGGACTTCTGGGCGGCCTTCTTCTGGTGCTCGGCCTCCTGGCGGGCGATGTCCTCGTTCCGGGCTTTGAACCAGTCGGGCAGACTGACGGGGCTGGCGGGGCGGAACACGGCCCTGCGGCCCCCCAGCAGGGTGAGGGGGATAGTCCCGTCGGGGGCCTGAGTCCCGGCGGCCTCCACAAAGTTGATGGAGGGGTTGCCCACAAAGTCGGCCACGAACAGGTTGTTGGGCTTGTTATACACGGTGAGGGGGGCGTCGTACTGCTGGAGCACGCCGTTGTTGATGAGACAGATCTGGGTGGCCAGGGTCATGGCCTCCATCTGGTCGTGGGTGACGTAGACGAAGGTGGAGCCCGTCTCCACGTGGAGGCGCTGAAGCTCATAGCGCATCTCCAGGCGGAGCTTGGCGTCCAGGTTGGACAGAGGCTCATCCATGAACAGCACGGAGGGCTCCGGGGCCAGGGTGCGGGCGATGGCCACCCGCTGCTGCTGGCCGCCGGACAGCTCGGCGGGATAGCGGTCCATGAACATGCCGATCTTCACGATGCGAGAGACCCGGCGCACGGACAGGTCGATCTCCTCCTTCGTCAGCTTGCGCTTTTCCACCACGGGCTGGCCGTTCTGCACCACCCGGAACTGGTCGTCCAGAGTCTGGTTCTTCTGGGCGGCGGCCACCTTGCCCTCCAACGCGGCGATGTCGGCGGCGGGGTCCTTGCCCGATTCCAGGTGATAGCCAAAGAGCTTTTTGGCCGTGTAGATGGAGATGGTAAAGGCATCGATCAGCTTGATATAGGCCTTCTTCTCGTCGATCTTGCCGTTCTTGTCCCGGCAGTCCTCTAAAATCTTCACCACCTCGCCGGGGTTCTTCAGGATCTGGGCCAGGCGGGCGGCGTTTTTCGCCTCAAAGTCGATCTTGGGCAGGTTGTCCTTCACGTTGCTCAGACCAAAGGCGATGTTGTCATACACCGTCATGTTGGGCCACAGGGCATAGTTCTGGAACAGAAAGCCCACTTTCCGCTTGTTGGGCGGGACGTTGATGCCCAGGTCAGAGTCAAAGACCACCTGGTCGCCGATGGTGATGCGCCCGCTGGTGGGGGTCTCCAGCCCGGCGATCATGCGCAGGGTGGTGGTCTTGCCGCAGCCGGAGGGGCCCAGCAGGGTGACGAAGGAGTTATTCTCGATGACCAGGTCCAGGTCGTCCACGGCATAGAACTTGCCCCAGCGCTTGGTCACGTGCTCTAATTTGATTTCAGGCATGATTTAACCTCCAATTCCCTTGTCCAGACTGGCCCCTGTCACCTTGTTGACCAGGGTATTGCAGACCAGAATGGTGATGATCAAAATCAGGTTGATGCCGCTGGAGAAGGCGTACAGGCCCATCTCGTCGAAGTAATCCAGGGTGGTGGACAGGATGAAGCCCTGGACGCACAGCAGCATGAACAGGGACAGCTCTCTCAGACAGGTCATGAAGGGGAGGAGATATCCGCTGATGATAGAGGACTTTTGAATGGGGATGATGATGCGGGTCATGCGCTTGATCCAGGGGATGTCCTGGATGATGGCGGCCTCTTCGATCTCGCCGGAGAGCTGAAGCATAGAGTTCAGCGAGCTGCGGCTGGCGAAGGGGATGTATTTGATGGTGCCCACGATAATCAGGATGGTATAGGTGTTGAACAGATTCACATGTTCGTTGGAGAACAAAATGAAGAAGGCCACACCCACGGCGATGGAGGGCATCAGATATGGCAGGAATGCCACGCTGTTGACATAGTTTGCCCATTTACTTCGCCTGTTTTTGGACACGGCATAGCCGATCAGGGTACCGATGGTGCCCGCCAGCAGGGCGCAGCACACGCTGACCCAGATGGTGCCCCGGAAGGCGTGCCAGATGGTCTCGTTGTGCAGGATGCCCTTCTGGCCGTACATGCCGTTTTCGGTGACGTTCTCGCTGGTGGTCCACCACTTGGTGGTCAGATTCTTGGTGTCGCCGGTGTACAGGAAGGAGTAATCCCCGGGGTTGGGCAGGAAGGTCTCAAAGGCGAAGGAGACAATGGGGAAGATGCTGGTGAAGAAGGTGACCACCACCAGGATAAGGGCGATGACATAGCGCCCCACCCGGCCCAGGTTGATCTTGGAGATCTGGCCGGACTTGCCGGTGACGGTGGTGTAGTTTTTGCGGGATTGCAGGCTGAGCTGGTTGAGCAGCATGATGGCCACGCCGAAGATCATCATGATGATGGCCAGGATGCTGGCCTCGCCGGTGTACTTGGAGTTCATGGACACATACTTGGTGGCCAGGGTGGTCAGGCCCAGGTAGTGGGGCACGGGGTAGGAGCCCATGGCGCTGCCGAACACCAGCAGGATGGTGGACAAAATGGCGGGCTTGACCATGGGCAGGGTGACCCGGCACATGATCTTCCACTTGGGGGTGTCCAGAATGGTGGCCGCCTCCTCCAGGTTAGCGTCCATGTTGCGGAAGATGCCGCCGATGAGGATATAGGCGAAGGGGGCATAGTGCAGTCCCAGCACCACCACGCTGGGGAACAGGCCCTTGCACCACCAGATGGGCATGGTGATGCCGGCGGTGGCGGCCAGCAGACCGTTGGACGTGCCGGTGACGGCGTTGGAGTTGAACAGGTTCTGCCACACCACGGCCAGGGTCCACTGGGGCATGATATAGGGGAAGATGAAGATGGAGCTTAAATACTTTCGCCAGGCCAGATTGGTCCGGGTGATGAGAAAGGCGAACAGGCCGCCGAACAGGATGGACACCACACAGGTGCCCACCGCCAGCCACACCGTGTTCAGCAGGGGGTTCCACAGGTTGGACCGGGCCATGGAGCTGGTGAATAGGTCGATGTAGTTCACGGCGGTGTAGCCGCTGGACTGGCCGGTGAGATAGGCGTCTATGGTCCCGGCGTGGATCTTGAACGTATCCTCCACAATGGCGATAATGGGGGCGACGGTGGTGACCGTGAGGACCAGGCCCATCAGCAGGAGGATCACGTTATGGGGTTTGGAAAAAAAGGTCTTCACCTTGTTCAGGCGAATGGCGGACCGGGAGGCCCGGGGGGTAGTTGTCTGATCCATGGAATCTCTCCTTCATGTTACCGGAAAAGCGCCCTTGGAGGCGGGGCAAGCCGGGCTCCAAGGGCGCTTGTTCATGCGGTTCTCAGGGCCGGTCAACAGCGCCCGATGGGAAAAGGGAGCTTAGCTGGCGCTGTACTTTGTGAGCATCTCCACCCAGCTGCCCACGGTAAAGGCAACAGAGGCGCAATACTCGGGGTCCTCCAGGACCAGCTTGCCGTCGGTGGTCCACCACTCATAGCCCCGGTCATTCTTGGCGGGGAACTGCACGGTCACGCCGTCCTCGGCCATGCCGCCGGTCTGGTGGTGATAGGTCTCCTCGTTCTCAGCCATCACGGTGGGGTTGGAGGAGTAGCCGCCCATGTCCTTGCCCCAGGCGGAGAAGCCGTCCTCGGTGCAGGTCATATAGGCGATGAAGGCGCAGGCGGTCCAGGGCAGGGGGCTGTTGTCGGTGACGAACAGATAGTGGCAATAGCCAAAGCCGCCGATGCCCTGATAGCCGTCGTCATAAGCGGCCACGTTCACGTTGTTCACGGAGACAGAGGAGGACTCCTCCACGCTGCGCAGCTTGGAATACACCAGCAGGCCGAACTGGTCGGTGGCGGACTTGTCCACCAGGGTGTTGCAGATGGGGCCGTCGTCGGTCTGCTCGTTATAGCTCTCTACCCACAGCTTGATCCAGGCCAGGGAATACTTGGCGTCGGCGCCCAGGCCCAGGTCGGCGGCCTCAGACTCCATGGCGTCGATGGTGGGCTGGAAGTAAGCCTGCTCGTCGGCGGACAGAGCCTCAAAGGCCTCCTTCATCCAGGCGGCGTAGTCGTCCCGGGTCAGCATGTACAGGAAGTTCTTGCCCACGATCTCAGAGTCGATGTCCATGAACAGGCCGTGCTCGCCCTCGGCCACAAAGTCCCAGCAGTTGTCATAGGTCTTGCTGCCGGTGTTGTTGTACATAAACACCTTGTTCAGGGTCTGAAGGGGCAGGAAGCCGTCGTAATCGGCGGCGGTGGTGTTGTTGGCCTCGGCCCACTCCTTGGGGATGAAGGTGTCCAGCACGCCGGGCTGCACCATCTTCGACTCGATCTGGTTGCCGTCCTGGATCAGGGTCATGGCAAAGGTGCCGGTATCCTTCAGGGAGTCGGCGGTCAGCTGGTCGAAGATCTTGTTGTTCTTGGGCTGCTGCCACTCAAACTCCATGTTATAGCTGGGGTCGATGGACTGCAAATACTCGATGAACAGGGGCAGGGCGCTCTTGCCGCGGCTGGAGTTGCCCACGCCATAGAACATCTTGCCGTTAGACTCCTCAATGGCTTTCTTGGCAAGCTCCTCCATGGTCATGCCCTGGGCCTCCTGAATGATCTGCTGGGTGGGGGTCAGGTCGCCGGACTTGCTGGAGCTGCCGCCGGCGCTGCCGGAGCCATTTCCGGCGCTGTTCCCGCCGCAGGATACCAGAGCCAGGCTCAGGGAAGCGGCCAGGACCAGAGAGATCAATCGTTTCAGCTGTTTCATGTTTTGTCCTCCTTTAAACAATTTCCATAAAAACGAAACGCCAGATAGCATTTCTTACAGCACTTTTATTATATGGGAGACAGAAACGAAAAAACAGGGGACAAATCTGCGCTTTCTTTGAAACGGCTGATATCTATGGTGAAAATGATGACAAATTTCGGGGCAGCTGTGTTATAATTAGTGGGATTTTAAAAGAAATGGGGGATGACCATGGGACTTGCGCGTCGGCTGGCGGCTTTGGGCACAGCCCTGGCCCTGTGCCTTGGACTGACCGCCTGTTCCCGGCAGGAGCAGACGGAGAGCGATTTTGCCCCGGAGGAGGCCGAGCGCTTAGTCATCTATACCTCTCACAAGGCGGAGGTGTGGCGGCCCATCGTCCGGGAGTTTGAAGAGCGCACCGGCATCTGGGTCACCGTGGAGACCGGCGGCAGCAGCGAGCTGTTAGAGCGCATCGACCAGGAGCAGGACGCCCCCCGGGCCGATGTGATGTTCGGCGGCGGCGTGGAGGGCCTGGCGGCCTATGCCCACTGCTTCACCCCCTATACCGCCCGGGATGCGGACAAGATCGACCCCCGCTTTGCCCGGGCGGACGGCCTGTGGACCCCCTTCTCCACCCTGCCGGTGGTGCTCCTCTATAACAACAAGCTGCTGTCCTCCTCCCGGGTGACGGGGTGGCGGGACCTGCTCTCCCCCGCCTTTCGGGGGCACATCGCCTTTGCCGACCCAGAGATCTCCGGCTCCTGCTTCACCAGTCTGGTGACCATGGCCGCCGCCCTGGGGGGCGACTGGCAGGAGGACGTCCGGGCCTTTGCGGAAAATCTGGACGGGCGGCAGCTGGACAGCTCCGGCGCCGTGCTGGACGAGGTGGCCGACGGCGGGGCCTGGCTGGGGGTGGCCCTGGAGGAGACCGCCCTGAAATATGTCTCCGACGGGGCGGACGTCTCCCTGGTCTATCCCAAGGAGGGCACCAGCGCCGTGCCCGATGCCAGCGCCCTGGTCAAGGGCGCGCCCCACGAGGACAATGCCAAAAAATTTTTGGACTTTACCATCAGCGCCGATGTGCAGCAGCTGCTGGGGGAGCGGTTCTGCCGCCGCCCGGTGCGGTCTGACGTGTCTGGGGACGAGAGCCTGCCCGATCTGTCGGGCATCCGCCTGGTGGACTATGACGTGGACTGGGCCAGCAAAAACCGGGAGGGCATCCTGATGACCTGGGCCTTCTATCTGGACGGGGAGGGAGCGGCATGAAAAAACTTTGGTCCGGCTCCTTCCGGCGGCGGCTGTTCTGGGCCTTTCTGGCGGCGGCCATGATCCCCCTGCTGCTGTGCGCCGGGTCCCTGCTGCAAATTTTCCGCCTGCGCCTGACTGACGCCGCCCGCACCGAGGCCCAGGCCCATCTGAACAGCGCCCTGTATGCCGTGGAGTCGGCCTACGACGGCTTTGACCGGGCGGCGGAGCACCTGGCGGACGACCAGGTGGTCATGGCGGCCCTGGCCGGGGGGCAGGCAGACAGCGCCCAGGTGTATAACAGCCTGTTTCAGGCGGTGCGGGAGGTGCGCAGCTATGCCCGCTTCGACCTGTACGACCGCCAGGGCCGCTGGCGCTACTCCACCCAGGCCCTCCCCTCCCAGCGCTCCCTGCCGGTGAACTGGGGGGTGCTTCGGGCGGCCCGCCAGGCGGGGGAGCTGCGCTTTCTGGCCTGCGAGGACGTGAACGCCCAGGGGGAGCCATTGCTCCAGGGGGCGGCCCCCCTCTATGGCCCGGAGGGCGGCCTGGATGGCTATCTGGTGGTCAGCCTGTATCAAAGCGGCCTGCGCCAATTGGTGGCGGGGAAATACGGGGTGCAGAACAGTCTGCTGGTGGTGGACCGGTTCTGGCAGCCGGTATACTGCGACCAGCCCTCTCAGGCCGCCGCCCGGGCCGAGGGCCTGCGGCAGCATCTGCTGGCGGGGGGCAGCCTGGAGACGGCGGAGGAGGACTTTATCTGCACCGCCGCCCAGCAGCCGGACACGGGGCTCTATCTGGTCCTCCAGCGGCCCCAGGTGTTCAACCGGAACACCCTGGACCTGCTCTACACCGTCAGCCTGGGCTGCGCGGCTCTGGGGCTGCTCATCTGTGTGGGCCTGAGCTGGAAGCTCAGCCGCCAGATGTTCCGGCCCATCCAGCGGCTCCACTCGGCCATCCAGGCGGTGGGACAGAACGACCTGAACGTGCGGGTCCAGCTGGACCAGGATGACGAGCTGGGGGAGCTGGCAAAGCGCTTCGACGGCATGGTGGCCGCCCTGAAGCTCAACCAGGCCCAGCTGGTGGAAAATCAGCGGGAGCTGAACCAGGCCCAGATCAGGATGCTCCAGGCCCAATTAAATCCCCACTTCCTGTGCAACACCCTGGACACCATGAAGTGGATCAGCAAAATAAACCAGGTGCCACAAGTTGCCGTGATGTCCACGGACCTGGCCGACATCCTGCGCTTTTGCATCTCCCCGGATGAGTTCGTCCCCCTGCGGCGGGAGGGGGAGATCTTGCAGCGGTATATGGAGATACAGCGCATCCGCATGTCCGGGGCCATCTCCTTCCGCCTGGACCTGCCGGAGGAACTGGCCGACTGCCTGACCCCCAAGATGATCTTGCAGCCTTTGGTGGAAAACGCCGTGCTCCACGGCGTGGACGGGGCGGAGCACGGGGAGATCTGGGTCCGGGCCCGGGAGCAGGACGGCAAGCTGCAAATTCAGGTGCTGGACAATGGCCGGGGCCTGCCAACGGAGCTGCTGGGACCCTACGCCCGCCGGGACCGGGAGCTGTCCCGGGGACATTTGGGGCTGTACAACGTGGACACTATTCTGATAAAATACTACGGTGAGGGCTTTGGCCTGTATCTGGAGAACCGAACGGACGGGCCGGGGGCTGTGGTCACGGCCACCCTGCCCATACGAAGGGAGGAGAAGGCGCAGTGCTGAAGGTGCTGGTGGTAGAGGACGAGGAGATGATCCGCAAAGGCATCGTGCTGGCCGTGGACTGGGCCGCCCTGGACTGCGTGGTGGTGGGCGAGGCATCTAACGGCGCCCAGGCCCTGGAGGCCGTGGAGCGCTATGACCCCAGCCTGATCATCACCGACCTGAAAATGCCCGTCATGGACGGGCTGGAGATGCTGCGCCAGCTGCGGGAGCGGGGCAACAACGCCTTCGTCATCATCCTCACGGCCTATGATAGCTTCTCCTACGCCCAGACCGCCCTGCGCCTGGGGGCGGTGGACTTTTTGCTCAAACCCTTCCACGACGGGGAGCTGGAGCAGGCCGTCACCCGCCTGAAACAGCGCATGGACCGGGCCGGTCAGGGGGGAGAGAAGGGTCCCGCTCCCCTGCCCCTGCCAGAGCTGAAAAAGGGGGACAAGAGCAAATACGTGCTGGAGGCCATGGCCTACATCGGCGAACACTATCACGAGCCCAACATCGGCGTGGCCGCCATCGCCCAGCATCTTGGCATCAGCGAGGGGCACTTGAGCCACACCTTCAAGAAGGAGACCGACTATACCCTGCTGAACTATCTCACCCGATATCGCATCCACCGGGCCATGGAGCTGCTGCGGGACTGCCGGTTGAAGGTATACGAGGTGGCCGAGCAGGTGGGCTATCGGGACATCGCCTATTTTTCCGCCACGTTCAAAAAGTTGGTGGGCATGAGCCCGTCGGAATATCAGGACGTGAGCCATTAAAGCAACTACATGAGCCATATCCAAGGAGGAACGACATATGATCCGGCTGATCGCCAGTGACATAGACGGGACGCTGCTGCACAATGGGGCGGCGGAGATCGACCCGGTGATCTTTGAAGAGATCCACCGCCTGAAGCAGAAGGGCATTCTGTTCTGCCCCGCCAGCGGGCGGCAATACCACAGCCTGCGGCGGCTGTTCGCCCCGGCGGCGGACGAGCTGACCTATCTGTGCGAAAACGGGGCGGTGCTCTTCGGCCCGGGCAACCCCGGCCAGCTGCTGGGCAAGACGGTGATGGAGCGGGAACGCGCCCTGGCCCTGGCCCACCAGATCATGGACATCCCGGCGTGCGAGGTGCTCATCTCCGGGGTGAACACCAGCTATCTGTGCCCCAAAAAGAGGGACGTGGTGGACCACATCCGCTATTTTGTGGGCAATAATCTGGCCATCCTCCCCACGGTGGAGGACATGCCGGAGGACATCGTAAAGGTCTCCGCCTACTGCCCCCAGGGGGCGGTGGAGGTCCAGCCCGTGCTGGGCCCCAAGTGGGAGAACACCTTCCACCACGCCATCGCCGGGGAGGCCTGGCTGGACTTTAACCTGGCCAACAAGGGCACCGGCCTGCGGCAGCTGTGCAAAGCCCTGGACGTAAAGCCGGAGGAGGTCATGGCCTTTGGGGACAACTTCAACGACCTGCCCATGCTGGAGGCCGCCGGCTGCCCCTATATCATGGACAACGCCGCCCCTGAGCTGCGGGCAAAATTCCCCAACCACTGCCGCAGAGTGGAGGACGTATTGCGGACGCTGTAAGAGGCAAACAACGCGGGCGGCCACAGGCCGCCCGCCGTCGGCGAAACGCTTTGTAATATCAACAACTCAACCATCCAAGGAGGAATTCATCATGATAACCATGGCACAGCGCATTGAGGAACTGCGCACGGAGAAGGGGCTCAGCCGCCCCGCTCTGTCTGCCGCACTGGGCTTTCCCAAGACGGCGGCGGAGAAATTCGAGACCGGCCGGGCCACCCCCACGGCCGAGCAGCAGAAGAAAATGGCCGACTTTTTCGGCGTCTCCCTGTTCTATCTGAAGGGGGAGAGCAACGATAAGACCCGCCAGGAGACCTGGATGGACGGAGACTTCGTGGATGACGACGAGCCTGTCCGCCCCGCCCCCAAGCGGGCCGTGCGCCCCGCGCCCCAGCCCAAGAGCGGCGGGGACCAGGGCACCGTCTTCGGCTCTCTGCTGCGCACCCCCGCCTTCCAGGACATGGTGCGGGAGACGGTGCTGGAGGTGCTCCGCTCCCCCGAGGGGCAGGAGCTGCTGTCCCGCACCGTGCGCCGGGAGCTGGACCGGCGATAACGAAGCATGATCTGACCGGCAAAAGAAACGATAAACCACAAAAGCACAGCCCGCGCCGCTTGAAATCCAAGCTGCGCGGGCTGTTTTTTCTTTACCGCCGGTAATATTTCCCCGTGATATGCTCCGCTGTGATCTTCACCACTGCGGTGCCCCTCACTCTGGCCTCTGACAGGCCCTTCTCCACCAGCTGGGGCGTATACTTCTGGACGATGGCCATCAGGGCCCTTTCTTTTTCCACCAGGTCGGTGAGCAGGGCCGCCTTTCCCTGGATGACCACACTGGTATAGGCCGTGTCCGTAAAGCAGGGCCGCTCCTCCAGGTCCATCAGCAGCTGGTGCAGCTCATACACCGTAAAGCACACCTTGGGGTCCGCCCGTATGTAATCCAGCTTCTGCCCCGCGGGCAGACCGTGGAAATAGACGGCCCCGTCCACATAGACAAAGTGGACCGGAACGCAATAGGGCACGCCGTCCGGCCCCACGGTGGCCACGGTCCCGGCCTGGCTCTCCGCCAAAAACTTTTGGATCTCCTCCAGGGACAGAGGATAGTCCCGCATCCGGTGCTGCATGTCCCTTCCCTCCATTCAAACTTCGCACCACGTTAGTGCGTGAAACTGATGCAGTCAGTATACCACAGCCGCCGACTCCCCCGCAACCAAAATCGGACCGGAGCAGGGTCTCTCCCCCGCCCCGGTCCCGTAGCTTATTTGCCACCCCACACGATGTTCTCCGAGATCTCGCTGAGGGCCTGGGCGGCTTCCATGTCATAGCGGTGGCTGCGGGCCAGGTCGGCCAAGGACAGCATCCCCACCAGGCGGCCCTCCTCCACCACGGGCAGGCGGCGCACCTGCTGCCTTGACATGAGCTGGGCGGCCTGGCGGCAGTCGGCGTGGGGAGAGACGGCGGCGCAGCTGCGGGTCATGATGTCCCGCACCATGGTCTGAGCCGGGTCGTCCTCCGCCGCCACGCACCGCAGCACGATGTCCCGGTCCGTCACCATCCCCCGCAGCCGTCCGTCCCCGGCGCACACGGGCAGGGCCCCCAGATTGTGGCGGCTGAGCAGCCGGGCGGCCAGGGCGGCGGTGGCCGTGGGCTCCACCCACACCACGCCCGGGTTCATCAGCTCCTTCACTTCCATAAAAAATCACCCCTCCGGCTTGAAGTTTTCTGTCTTCAGTGTGCCCGGAGGGGCGCTTGTTTATTCTCTTCTCACCGGCCCAGCCAGGCGGAGTAGTCGGCGGCGGCCTTCACCCGGCCCACAGCGGACAGGGAGGCCCGGTCCATCTGGAAGATCTCCTGGGCCAGCTCCCGCAGCTGCTGCCGGGTGACGGCGTCGTATTGAGCGAGCAGCTCGTCCGTCTCCCGCACCTTGCCATACAGCAGGGCGGAGGCCCCCAGCTGGCTCATGCGGCTCTGGATGGACTCGGCGCCCATGAGCAGGTTGGCCTTGGCCTGCTCCCGCACCCGGTCCAGCTCCTCCTGGGTGGGGCCGTGGTCGGCCAGGTCGCACACCAGGGCCCGCATGGCGTCCAGGGCCTGGCCCTCCTGCTCCCGGTTCAGGGCGGCGTATACGCCGAGAAAGCCCGCGTCGGCGTGGTCAGATACATAGGAGTACACGGTGTAGCACAGGCCCCGTTTCTCCCGCAGCTCCTGGAACAGGCGGGAGGAGCAGCCCCCGCCCAGCAGGGCGTTGAGCAGCAGCAGCTGGGGCCGCCGCTCATCCAGATAGGTTAGGGAGGGGAAGGCCAGGATCAGGTGGTTCTGTTCGATGGCCTTCTTCCGGGCGGTGACGGCGGGGCGATAAGCCGCGGGCTTGGTCTGGGCCACGGGGCCGGGTTCCAGCTGGGCCAGGCAGTCGCGCAGGCGGTCCACCTGCTGTGGCGTAAAGCTGCCCGCCAGGGCGGCCACCAGAGCGCCGGGGCGGTAGTGCTCCCGCTGCCACTGGGCCAGCCACTCCCCCGTCATGGGGGCCAGGGTGGCCTGGGTGCCCAGAATGGGCCGGGCCAGGGGGCTGCCCTTGTATACGGCGGCGGCCAGCCGCTCAGACACCAGGTCCTCCGGGCTGTCCTCATACATGCCGATCTCCTCCAGCACCACGCCCCGCTCCGTCTCCACGTCCTCCTGGGCAAAGCGGGAGTGGAACAGCATGTCAGACAGGATGTCCAGGCTGATGTCCAGGTGCTTGTCCAGGCTGCGGGCATAGAAGCAGGTGTGCTCCTTGGTGGTATAGGCGTTCACCTGGCCGCCGATGGCGTCCATGTCCCGGGCCAGCTGGGCGGTGGACCGCCGCTGGGTGCCCTTGAAGAGCATGTGCTCGATAAAGTGGGCCGCGCCGTTCTCCCGGGGAGCCTCGTGGCGGGAGCCCACCCCCACAAAAAAGCCCAACGCGGCGGAGCGGGCCCCGGGGACCTCCTCCGTGAGCAGCCGCGCACCGTTGGGCAGAGTGATCTGCTGATACATGATAAAAAACCTCCAATGGGGCCATCACAGGCCCGTCCAGGTCAGCATAGCACAAATATTTCTCCCCGTCCAGAACGGGCCAGCCTCCCGGCAGTGAAAAAGTTTTCCACGGGGTATATTCTGGCCCAGAAAGGGACATGCTTTCACCACGGAGGTGGTTTTCCCGTGAAAAAACGAAGCAGACTGGAACAGCTGGGCGACTTTGTGCTGGGGAAGGGCTTTTACATCGTCCTTTTGCTGTGCGTCGCCACCATCGGCGTCTCCGGCTATGCCCTGGTCCACAACTTCACCGCCAAACCGGCGGCGTCCTCCCCGGCGGGGGGGAGCGCGTCGGTGGTGCTCCCCGACCTGCCCCAGGTGCCGGAGGAGCCTACCCCGGTGGCGCAGCAGGAGACCCCGGCCAGACAGGCCGACCCGGCTCCCGCGCCCGCTACCGGCTCAGACGACCCCCAGCCCGCCGTCCGGGGACAGGAGCCGGTGGTGTATACCCGCCCGGTGAAGGGGGAGGTGCTGCGGCCCTTCAGCGTGGAGACGCTGACCCTGGACCCTACGTTAGGGGACTGGCGCACCCACGGCGGCGTTGACCTGGCCGCCGCCATCGGCACCGAGGTGCTGGCCATGGGGCCGGGCACGGTGGCTGAAGTAAAACAGGACGGCCTGATGGGGACCACGGTGGTGGTGGACCAGGGGGACGGCCTGCGCACGACCTACGCCAACCTGGCCGCCAAGCCCACGGTAAGTGAAGGGGACACGGTGCGCACCGGGGACATTCTGGGCGCGGTGGGGGACACGGCCATCGCCGAGAGCGGCCTGGCCCCCCACCTGCACCTGGAGACCCGCATGGACGGCCAGCCCGTGGACCCCATGAGCTATCTGGACCAGGCATAAGAAAAGACCGCTGCATGGACGAACGAGCGTCCGCGCAGCGGTCTTTTTGTGTGATCTTCAGCTGTTTTCCTGAAAGCTGGCTCCGCAGCCCCGGCAGGTGACGGTGATCTTGCCCTTGCCCCGGGGCACCCGCAGCATCTGGCCGCAGTTGGGGCATTTGAAATAGCGGTGCTCCTTGTCCCGGCGGATGGTGCGGCGCAGCCGCATCCAGCGCACGGCGGGGTCGATAAGACGCAGGAACTTGGCGTTCTCCTCCCGGCGGCGGGTCAGATTCCGGGACAGGGTGCGAAACAGCGCCGTGATGATCAGCACCACCGTCAGCCAGTACAGGGGCACAAAGCGGGTGGCGGCAAACAGCAGATAGAGCGCCAGATACAGCACGACCAAAAACAGGTTCAGCTGGTCGTTTCCATATCGGCCATACATAAATCGCCGGATGGCGTTTCGGATCATAAAAAGGGCCCCCTCTAGTGAAGAGCGGCAGGCGAGACACGCCTGCCGAATGACTAAAATAATGATAGCGCGTTGGCCGGGATGCGTCAAGGAGACATTCGTAAACAAAATGTAAATTCACCCCCGTCTCCCCGTTGCGTCCGGGGAAAAGATGGGCTATACTGGTCTAAATCAAAAAAATCCACTCCGGGAAGGGGTATTTTTCCATGATAAAGCGAATGGACCGCATCGACAAAGAGAATTACTATCTGGACATCGCCGAAACGGTGCTGGAGCGCTCCACCTGCCTGCGCCGGTGCTATGGGGCCATCATCGTCAAAAACGACGAGATCGTCTCCACTGGCTATAACGGCGCGCCCCGTGGCCGGAAAAACTGCATGGACCTGGGCTATTGCGCCCGGGAGGCCATGAACGTCCCCTCCGGCCAGCGGTATGAGCTGTGCCGCTCCGTCCACGCGGAGATGAACGCCATCATCTCCGCCGCCCGGCGGGACACCCTGGGCTCCACCCTCTATCTGGCCGGGCGGGAGGCCAAGGACGGCAGTCTCCTCCACGACGCCACCTCCTGCTCCATGTGCCGCCGGGTCATCATCAACGCGGGCATCACCCGGGTGGTCATCCGCAACACCCAGCGGGAATACTCCGTGGTCCAGGTGGAGGACTGGATACGGGAGGACGACTCCCTGCCCCAGCAGGTTTGAGAAAACGGGCCTTTGTTTTGAAATGCAGAACGAACCGGGCGGTTTTTTGGAGAAAATCGCCCGGTTTTTTCCGTTCCGGCGGCGGGTTTGCCCGGGAATTGTCCTTGACAGAAATGCCCTGTGCCCTTAAAATATATGTTAGGACAAAAGATGAAAAACCTGGGGATGTTTTTCAGCGGCCGCAAGGGCGCACCGTCGCTTGCGGCTCATTTTTATGTACAAGCCCCGTGGGGGATGTTGTCCACACACGGGCGCTGGGGCGGTCCGCCCCAGCTAAATTTTTCTGGAGGTGTAAATAACGCGATGTTTCCCTATCTTATCGGAGCGATCATCGGTATCGTGATCGGTCTGGCGGTGGGGGTCCCTGTTGGCATCCAGCAGCGGAAGAAGTCTGCCGAGCGCGAGATCGGCTCGGCAGAGGACGAGGCCAAGCGCATCATCAACGAGGCGTATAAAAGCGCCGAAAGCAAAAAGCGCGAGGCCATGGTGGAAGCAAAGGAGGAGATCCTCAAGGCCCGGAACGAGCACGAGCGCGAGGTAAAGGAGCGCCGGGCCGACCTGCAGCGCCAGGAGCACCGCCTTCAGCAGAAGGAAGAGACCCTGGACCGCAAGACCGACAATATCGAGAAAAAAGAAGAACAGCTCACCGCCCGCCTGGCCAAACTGGAGACCACCCAGGCCGAGGCCGAGCAGGCCAAGCAGAACCAGCTGGAGATGCTGGAGCGTATCTCCGGCTTTACCGCGGAAGAGGCCAAGAGCTATCTGCTCAAGCAGCTGGAGCAGGACGTGACCCACGAGTCCGCCATGAAGATCAAAGAGATCGAGGCCCGCTTTAAGGACGAGGCGGACACCAAGGCCCGTGAGATCATCTCCCTGGCCATCCAGCGCTATGCCGCCGACCACGTGGCCGAGGCCACCGTGTCTGTGGTCCCCCTGCCCAACGACGAGATGAAGGGCCGGATCATCGGCCGGGAGGGCCGGAACATCCGCACCCTGGAGACGCTCACCGGCGTGGATCTCATCATCGACGACACGCCCGAGGCCATCACCGTCTCCTGCTTCGACCCCGTCCGCCGGGAGATCGCCCGGCTGGCCCTGGAGAAGCTCATTCTGGACGGCCGCATCCACCCCGCCCGCATCGAGGAGATGGTGGAGAAGGCCAAGCGCGAGGTGGATGCCGTCATCAAGTCCGAGGGCGAGCGCGCCATCTTCGAGACCAACGTCCACGGCCTGCACCCGGAGCTGGTCAAGCTGCTGGGCCGCATGCGCTACCGCACCAGCTATGGCCAGAACGTGCTCAACCACTCCATCGAGGTCTCCCACATCGCCGGGCTGCTGGCCGCCGAGATCGGCGCCAATGTGGCCGAGGCCAAGCGGGCCGGCCTGCTCCACGACCTGGGCAAGTCGGTGGACCACGAAGTGGAGGGCTCCCACGTCCAGATCGGCATGGAGCTGGCCCGGAAGTATCACGAGAGCGAGAACATCATCCACGCCATCCAGGCCCACCACAACGATGTGGAGCCCCGGACCATCGTCGCCTGCCTGGTCCAGGCCGCCGACGCCATCTCCGCTGCCCGCCCCGGCGCCCGGCGTGAGAACGTGGAGAACTATATCAAGCGGCTGGAGATGCTGGAGGAGATCACCTCCTCCTTCCCCGGCGTGGAGAAATCTTTCGCCATCCAGGCCGGCCGCGAGGTGCGCATCATGGTCAAGCCCGAGGTCATCAGCGAGGACCAGATGGTCCTGCTGGCCCGGGACATCGCCAAGAAGATCGAGGACGAGCTGGAATACCCCGGCCAGATCAAGGTCCACCTTCTCCGCGAGACCAAGGCCATCGAATACGCCAAGTAATATATACAAAAAAGATTCCCGGATGCTTCCCCAGCATCCGGGAATTTTTGTGCCTATCTTTACTCCTCGTCCAGTTTCAGCACGGCCATGAATGCCTCGGTGGGCAGCTGGACGGAGCCCAGGGAGCGCATTTTCTTTTTGCCCTCTTTTTGCTTTTCCAGCAGCTTCTTCTTCCGGGTGATGTCGCCGCCGTA